>Ga0180121_10001412_pt1 | contig 10223 bp, 9 predicted proteins | sample AntDrymUQ5402106_2_FD_129676 | JGI IMG/M metagenome (GOLD analysis project Ga0180121, IMG submission 129676) | Polar desert sand microbial communities from Dry Valleys, Antarctica - metaG UQ540 (21.06) (version 2) (version 2) | ecosystem: Environmental > Terrestrial > Soil > Desert | place...
GGGTAGAACGCGCTGAACACGTCGCAGGTGAAGCCGGGAGCGGGGGTGTCCGGCTCGCTCCGAACGGCGCCGCCGGCCCGGTCGGTGGCCTCGACGACGACGACGTGCCACCCGGCGTCGGCCAGGAAATTGGCCGCGACCAGGCCGTTGTGCCCCCCGCCGACCACGACGGCGTCGTACGTCTCTGCCATGGACGCGGCTTGCCCGCTCAGGGCTTCGGCAACCAGGGGCCGATCGGAGTACGGCAGGTGACCGCGGCGGGGTGGACGGCGTAGCGTGTGCCCGCAGCGGGGCCATCTGTATGCTCCGAGCCGTCCCTTCCGAGGAGGCCCAGGATGACCATGCCCGGCCCAGGTACCGACCAGCGCTCCGGCCTTCGCGTCGTGCACGACGACTCCCCGGGCAAGCCCTCGCTGCAGGGTCCCGAACAGGCGCTCGGCCTGCTCGAGAACGCCCGTCGCGTCGCGGACGCCACCGTGGCCGACGCGCGTCAGGAGGCCGAGCGGCTGCTCGACGCCACCCGCGAGCGGGCCCAGCAGGTGCAGCGGGACGCGCGCGAGCTGGGGCAGCGTCTGCGCGCCGACGCCGAACGGGAGAGCGCCCAGGTGCGTCACCAGGCCTTCGGCGAGGCCGAGCATATCGTCGCCGACGCCCGCACCCAGGTGGCCGCGCTCGAGTCGACCTTGGCCGGTCTCGACGCCGACCGGGAGGCCCTGGTCGCCCGCACGCGCGAGCTCGTACATCGCCTCGGCGGCGCCCTGGACCAGCACGACACGATGAGCCCGGCGGGTCAGCACGCCCAGGGCAGCGACACCAACCGGCAGGGCTGAGCGCAGGTCTCCTTCGCCTGATCTGGCAGTTTCACGCGCGGTGTGACGTCGGTCCCTTGACTGCGCCGGTGTGACAGGTGTTATCTAACGGGGCTGTTGTGACATCAAGTCGCGCGCGGCACGAGTCGACACCTTGAGGCAGGCAGGTGCGGCGGGAGGAGACTGCGCATGGCGTTCCCCGCCGTACGCCGGCTCCGTGCCGCCCGCGTCGCCGTCGTCGGTGCCGTCCTCGTCGCGCTGGCGCTGTCACTGTCGGGGCCACTGGCCCTCCCCGCCGCAGCCGACCCGTCGAGCCCCGTGATCCCCAGCGCCGACGAGGTCGAGCGCAGCAGGCAAGGGGCGGCGGACACGGCGAGCGAGGTCGGCCGCATGGAGGCACAGCTCGCCGCGGCGGGGGTGCGCGCCGACCGGCTCGCGATGCAGGTCGGACAGGCGGTCGAGGCCTACAACGGCGCGCGGGTGCGGCTGCAGGAGGCCGAGCAGGACGCGATTGCGGCGCAGCGCACCGCCGCAGAGGCCCGCACCTCCATGGAGACCTCGCGCGACGCGCTGGGACAGTTCGCGGCCGCCGCCTATCGCAGCGGTGGCGACGCCGCGAGCTTGTCGGCCTACCTGGTCGCCGACAGCCCCCGCGACCTGATCAGCCGGGCAGCGGCCCTGCAGTCCATCGGCGACAGTCGCCGTCGCGCGCTCGAGCAGTTCCGTGCCGCCGAGGCCGCCACGTCGGTGCTCGAGGACCGAGCAGAGGTGCTCGTCGAGCGTCGCCGCGACGCTGCTCGACGCGTGGAACAGGCACGGGTTGCTGCCGAGGCGCAGCTGGCCGACCAGCAGACGGTCGTCGCGGCGCTGGCGACCGAACGGGAGTCGCTGGTGCGCGCCCTGGCCGCTGCGCGCGACACCACGGTGCGGTTGGAGCGAGCACGGCAGGACGGCCTGGAACGCGAGCGTGCCGAGGCTGCGCGGCGGGCTGCCGAAGCCAGGGCCCGCGAGCAGGCCCGCCGGGCGGAGCAAGCCCGCAGGGCCGAGGAGGCTCGACAGGCGGAAGAGGCGCGCAAGGCTGAGGAGACCCGGCAGGCCGAGGAGACGCGGCAGGCCGAGGTGACGCGCCGCGCCGACGAGGCACGGACCGCAGCGCAGGCCGACGAGTCGCGACGTGCCGCCGAGGAGCGTCGCGCCGACGAGCAACGCAGCGCCGACGAGGCGAGGCGCGCCGACGAGGCGCGACGCGAGCAGGAACGGCAGCCACCGGCACCGGCACCGACCCCCGCTCCGCCACCTCCATCGTCTGGATCTTCGTCGGGCACCTCCTCCGGAGCCGACCGCGCCATCGACTTCGCTCGATCGCAGATCGGCAAGCCCTACCAGTGGGGTGCCGACGGGCCCGGCAGCTACGACTGCTCCGGACTCACCCTGCGCGCCTGGGAGCAGGGCGGCGTGGCGCTGCCGCACTACAGCGTCGCGCAGTACGAGCGCTCCGAGAAGATCGCTGTCGGCGACCTGCGTCGGGGCGACCTCGTCTTCTTCGCGAGCGACCAGGGCAACTATCGCTCCATCTATCACGTCGCGCTCTACATCGGGGACGGCCAGATGATCGAGGCGCCCTACACCGGCGAGAGCGTGCGCGTCTCAAGCATCTGGCGCAGCAGCCTCTTCGGCGCAGCCCGCCCGTGACCGGCCTCCAGTGAGCGAGCGACGAGCGCCAGCGAGGCGCACGAGCGAACCAGGTAGTCAGTGAGCGCGTACACCGAGCGGCACGCACGCAGCTTCGGTGGTTGGCTCGTCCTGTTCGCGGTTGCCTACGGCGTCCTCCACCACGCCGGGACGTTGTTCACCGGCCTCGGCGAGGTGGGCCCGACGCGGTGGGCCGACTGGATCGACCTCCTCACGCCGTACGCCGTGACGGGCGCGGCGGCCGGGGCCCTCCGAGGCGCCGGCGCCGGACGCGGTGCCTGGACGGCGTTCTGGTTCGGCAGCGTCCTCTACACCTCCGGCCACGGCATCCACCTCGCCGCCAACTCCGTCGGGAACGCCATCGCCGGCACGGACCCCGACGTCGTTCACCTCTGGGACGAGACGGTCGGTCACTACCTCTGGTACTCCGGGTTCGCGGTCGTCGTCGCGGTGCTCTCCGTCACGGTCGCCGACCGGCGGGCGAGAGGCGGAGTCGTCGCGCAGGTGCTGGCGGTCGCCGTCGGCTTCACGCACTTCACCAACTCGGTCGAGGGCCAGACACCGTGGCTCGGCATCGGGACCGCGGCCGTGTTCCTCGTGTGGGGGCTGCTCACCCGCGACGGCATGGGGCGGTACCTCGTCACGGCGTACGGCCTGTCGTTGCTGCTCTTCGCCGGCTACCGCACCTGGCAGGGCGAGTTCGTCGAGTTCTCCGAGCTCGGCTGGATCTGACGAAGCAGCTTCAGTGCAGGAGCTCGCCGCTCTCCTGCGCCGCGGCCAGCCGCTCGCGCGAGGCGACGATCTCGGCCTCGGCCTCGACCCGTCCGACCCAGGTGGCGCCCTCGACCGACTTGCCGGGCTCGAGGTCCTTGTAGACCTCGAAGAAGTGCTGGATCTCGAGCCGGTCGAACTCCGAGACGTGGTGGATGTCGCGCAGGTGCTCCATCCGCGGGTCGGTCGCGGGGACGCAGAGCACCTTGTCGTCCCCGCCGGCCTCGTCGGTCATCCGGAACATCCCGAGCGCGCGGGCCTTGATCAGGCAGCCGGGGAACGTCGGCTCGTCGAGGAGCACCAGCGCGTCGAGCGGGTCGCTGTCGAGCCCGAGCGTGTCCTCGATGAAGCCGTAGTCGGCGGGATAGCGCGTGGAGGTGAACAGCATCCGGTCCAGCCGCATCCGGCCGGTCGCGTGGTCGAGCTCGTACTTGTTGCGGTTGCCCTTGGGGATCTCGATGAGGACGTCGAACTCCACGCCAAGCCTCCTGCGGTCGCAGTGGTCGGTCACCGCGGGACGACCGCCGCGACCGGTCGTTAGTCTCGCGTACGCCGGGCAGGGCGACGAATCGAGGGACCCGTGGGAACCGCCGACGGCACCTTGCGCACCCGTCGGCCACGTCGGGCCCGCCCATGGATCACGGCGGTCACTGGAGTCCTGGTTGCCGGCGCCCTCGGCGTCGCGTCGCTGGACCTCACCGGTCGGCTGCCCGGCGGCCTGGTGACGGACCGCCCGACCCCGGCGCTGTCGACGGCCCGCCCGCTGGACCCCGACCCGGTGGCCGCACCGGACGTGCTCGCCGCGCAGCCGGCGTCCTCCGCACCCGCGGTGCCGGTCGCGGCCCTGGACGCGGTGCTCACGTCGGGGGCGCTGGGCCCCGGCCCCGGCGCGCTGGTCCTCGACGTGGAGAGCGCGGCTGCGTTGCTCGACCGGTCCGGCGACGTTCCCCGCATCCCGGCCTCGGTGGCCAAGCTGGTCACCGGCGCAGCCGCCCTGGTCACCCTCGACGTCGGGTCCCGGCTGTCGACGAGAGTCGTGCGGGGGGCGACGCCCGGCGAGGTCGTCCTCGTCGGCGGCGGCGACACGACGCTGACGACCCGCCCCGGTCCGGGAGGTGGCTACCCGGCGCGCGCGAGCCTCGCCGAGCTCGCCGACAGCACCGCGGCCACGTTGCTGGCGGCCGGGACGGGCGAGGTGGTGGTGCGCGTCGACGCCGGGCTCTTCGAGGGACCGTCCGTGTCGCCGGACTGGCGCCCGACGTACGTCGCAGCCGGCGTCGTCGCGCCGGTGAGCGCGCTCTCGGTGGATACCGGGCGGGTGAGTCCCCACTCCGTCGCGCGGGAGCCCGACCCGGCGCTCGCGGCGGGGCGCGCACTGGTGCGGCTGCTGTCGCGACGAGGGGTCACGGTCAGCGATGAGGTGACACGCACACCGGCGCCTCCGGGTGCGGATGAGATCGCCGCCGTCAGCTCGGCGACGGTCGGCGAGCTGGTCGAGCTGATGCTCACCACGAGCGACAACGACCTGGCCGAGTCGGTGCTGCGGCTGGTGGCAGTCGCCGCCGGTCGACCGGGCACGTTCACCGACGGCAGTGCGGTCGCGGTGCAGGTGCTGCTCGACCTGGGGGTGCCGACCGACGGGCTGGTGCTGCTCGACGGCAGCGGCCTGGCCCGCGGGTCGACGATCGCGCCCGAGACGCTGGCCCGGTTGCTCGTGACGGCGGCCGACGGGTCACGGCCGGAGCTGGGCCACCTGCTCGGCGGGCTGCCGGTGGCCGGCTTCAGCGGCACGCTGTCGTTGCGCTTCGGTGCGGGGCGGCCGGGGACGGCTGCCGGCCTCGTCCGGGCCAAGTCCGGCACCCTCACCGGCGTCAGCACCCTGGCCGGGATCGCGCCGGTCGCCGGCCGGCCGGTGGTGTTCGTGGTGATGGCCGACAGCGGCACCGCCGACGCGTTGACCGCCCGCGATGCGCTCGACGGGTTTGCGGCCACGCTCGTCGGGGTCGGTCGAACTGCCGGTTGACGGCGCGGTTGAGGCCGGCGATGAGGGGAAACATTGGCCTCGAAAGGGAGGTACCACCATGTCGATGTTGCTCTGGATCCTTGCCGTTCTGATCGGCATCTGGGGAGTCGTCACACTGATCCGCGGTCAGGTGCTCTTGGGCATCGTCCTGATCGTCGTGGCATTCCTCGTCGGCCCCGGCGGCGTGAGCATCTTCACCAACTGACGCCCCAACCCACATAGCTCTCCCCGCTCACGTTCGGGTGGCCGGGACGGTCCTCTCAACAGGACGGTCCCGGCCATCGACGCGTCCGACGACATACGGTGAACCGATGACCTCCTCTGCCATGGTCGACTGGGACCTCGCCGTCACGACAGGGACCCGGCTCGTGCGCCCCGGCCCCCAGGTGGCCCCCGAGGTCGCCCGTCAGGCCGTTGCCGACCTCAAGACCTACGCCGCCCAGGCGAACGGGCACGTCGCGACGTTCACCGGCCTGCATGCCCCGACCGACCAGTCCTCGGTCGTCGTCATCGACCGGCCGGGGTGGATCCAGGCCAACGCCGCCGGCTTCCGTACCGTCCTCGAGCCGCTGGTCGACAAGCTGCAGGAGAAGCGCACCTCGAGCTCCCTGGTGGGCGACGCCGTCGGGGCGAAGGTGACCGGCGTCCAGACCGGGTCGCTGCTCGCGTTCCTCGCGACCAAGGTGCTCGGCCAGTACGAGCTCTTCCCGCCGTACGGCCAGGCCGCCACCGACCGCCCCGGGCGGCTGCTCCTGGTCGCACCCAACATCGTCTCCGCTGAGCAGGAGATGGGTGTCGACCCTCGCGACTTCCGGCTCTGGGTCTGCCTGCACGAAGAGACCCACCGCGTGCAGTTCGGCGCCGTGGCGTGGCTGCGCGACCACATGATGAGCGAGATCCGCGCCTTCGTCGACGCCACCGACGTGGACCCGGCCGCCCTCGCCTTGCGGCTCAAGGCGGCGGCCGCAGCGGCGTACGGCGCACTGCGCGACGGCTTCGACCCCGACGCCACCGACAGCGGCGCCTCTCTCGTCGAGGCCGTGCAGACGCCGGCCCAGCGCGAGATCCTCGACCGGATCACCGCGTTGATGTCGCTGCTCGAGGGCCATGCCGACTTCGTCATGGACGGCGTGGGGCCGTCGGTCATCCCGTCGGTCGGCGAGATCCGCGCCAAGTTCCAGGCGCGGCGCAAGGAGGCCAACCGCGTCGAGCAGGTCATCCGGCGGCTGCTCGGCATCGACGCCAAGCTTCGGCAGTACCGCGACGGCGAGCGGTTCGTGCGCGGTGCCGTCGAGCGCTCTGGCATGCACGGTTTCAACCAGGTGTGGGCGCGCCCGGAGAACCTCCCGACCAAGGCCGAGATCGCCGAGCCGGCCGCCTGGGTGACCCGCGTCGTCACCCCCCGCGAGCTCCCCGCCTGACCCCGGCCCACCCCTCGCCTCAGGGGAATCGGCGGGAGGATGGGCGGGTGGGACCTCCTGCGGCGGTGGCGGCGGTACGCCGGGCGGTGCGCGACTCGCTGGCGGGGCTCGACCCCGGGGCGCTGGTCGTCGTCGCGTGCAGCGGCGGGCCGGACTCGAGCGCCCTGGCGGCCGCGCTCGCCTTCGAGGCACCCAGGGCCGGGCTGCGGGCCGGCGGGGTCACCGTCGACCACGGCCTGCAGGCCGGGTCGGCCGCCCGCGCGGACGAGGTCGCCGCGGCCATGACGCACCTCGGCCTGGACCCGGTCGAGATCCTGAGCGTCGAGGTCGGCAGGGGCTACGGCGGCCCCGAGTCGGCGGCCCGGACCGCGCGCTACGCGGCGCTGGGCGAGGCGGCCGGCCGGCTGGGTGCGGCGGCCGCCCTGCTCGGGCATACCCTCGACGACCAGGCCGAGACCGTCCTGCTCGGCCTGGGCCGCGGCTCCGGCGCCCGCTCGCTCGCGGGCATGGCGCCCGCCCGCGGCATCTACCGCCGGCCGCTGCTCGGGCTGCGCCGCGCGACCGTCCACGCTGCGGCCGCAGACAGCCCGACCTGGGACGACCCCCACAACGCGGACACGAAGTTCACCCGGTCCCGGGTGCGGGCCGACGCCCTCCCGGCGCTGGAGCGCGCGCTGGGCCCGGGCGTCCCCGAGGCCCTGGCGCGCACGGCCGACCAGCTGCGCGCCGACGCCGACGCCCTCGACGCGTGGGCGACGAGGGCGTACGCCGACGCGTGCCGTCCCGGTAAAGGGCTCGACCTGGTGGTGCTGGAGACGCTGCTCCCCGCCGTACGCACCAGGGTCCTGCGCCGGGCCGCGATCGACGCGGGGTGTCCACCGGCCGACCTCTCCGCCGGCCATGTCGGCGAGCTCGAGCGCCTCGTCACCGACTGGCACGGGCAGGGTCCGCTGCACCTGCCGGGCGGGGTCAGGGCGCTGCGGGACTGTGGGACTCTTGCGCTGAGGGCGGCGGACTGACCACCACCGACTGAGCCCAGGGAGCGAGTGCGTGGACGAGAAGGACATGGGGGAGGACCTCGAGAAGGTCCTGCTCAGCGCGGAGCAGATCCAACGGCGCATCGTCGAGCTGGCTGGCGACATCGACACCGACTACGAGTCACGTGACCTGTTGCTGGTCGGTGTCCTCAAGGGCGCGGTCATGGTGATGGGTGACCTCGCCAGGGCCCTGCACCTACCGGTCGAGATGGACTGGATGGCGGTGTCGTCCTACGGCTCCGGCACCAAGTCGTCGGGGGTCGTGCGGATCCTCAAGGACCTCGACAGGGACATCACCGGGCGCAACGTCCTCATCGTCGAGGACATCGTGGACTCCGGGCTGACCCTGTCCTGGCTGATGTCCAACCTCGGCTCCCGCGGCCCCGAGACGGTCGAGGTGTGCACCCTGCTGCGCAAGCCCGACGCGGCCCAGGTCGACGTCCCGGTGAGGTACGTCGGCTTCGACATCCCGAACGAGTTCGTCATCGGCTACGGGCTCGACTACGCCGAGCGCTACCGCAACCTGCCCTTCGTCGGGACCCTGGCGCCCCACGTCTACGCAGGCTGACGCCCGCGCCGCGGCTGCCGCGGCAATCGTCCCCCTGCCCGGTGTACCGTCATAGTCCGAACGACCCGCTCCAGGAACCCCACGCCGGCAGGAGGGACGGGGCGACCCGCCCCGCTTCGATGAACGTCAAACGCTACTTCCGAGGCCCGTTCTTCTGGGTCGCACTGATCATCCTCGGTGTGCTCCTGGTGACCTCGGTCTCCTCCGCCTCGGGTGGGTTCAAGCAGGTCGACACCTTCGTCGCCATCCAGGCCATCGAGTCCGGCCAGGTCGCCGAGGCCAAGCTCGTCGACCGCGACCAGCGCGTCGAGCTCACCCTGCTCGACGGCGAGCTGGTCGAGGACAGCAACAAGATCCAGGCCGACTACGTCAGCGCCCGCCAGCGCGAGCTCGTCCGGATGCTGCGCGACAACCCGCCAACAAGGGGCTTCACCGACAGCGTCCCGCGGACCAGCTGGCTGGTGACCCTGCTCGTCAGCTTCCTGCCGATCCTCATCCTCGTCCTGCTGTTCCTGTTCTTCTTCAACCAGATGCAGGGCGGCGGCTCGCGCGTCATGCAGTTCGGCAAGTCCAAGGCCAAGCTCATCAGCAAGGACACCCCCAAGACGACCTTCAAGGACGTCGCGGGTGCGGCCGAGGCCGTCGAGGAGCTCGAGGAGATCAAGGAGTTCCTGGAGAACCCGGCGAAGTTCCAGGCGATCGGCGCGAAGATCCCCAAGGGCGTCCTGCTGTACGGCCCCCCGGGCACCGGCAAGACCCTGCTGGCGCGTGCGGTCGCCGGCGAGGCGGGCGTGCCGTTCTACTCGATCTCCGGCTCGGACTTCGTCGAGATGTTCGTCGGTGTCGGAGCCTCCAGGGTCAGAGATCTCTTTGAGCAGGCCAAGGCCAACGCGCCCGCGATCGTCTTCGTCGACGAGATCGACGCGGTGGGTCGCCACCGTGGTGCCGGCATGGGCGGCGGTCACGACGAGCGCGAGCAGACGCTGAACCAGCTCCTGGTCGAGATGGACGGCTTCGACGTCAAGGGCGGGGTGATTCTCATCGCCGCCACCAACCGGCCCGACATCCTCGACCCGGCGCTGCTCCGGCCGGGCCGCTTCGACCGGCAGATCGCGGTCGATCGCCCCGACCTCGAGGGCCGCCACCAGATCCTGCAGGTCCACGCCAAGGGCAAGCCGATCGACGAGAGCATCGACCTGCGTGCGTTCGCCCGACGTACGCCGGGGTTCACCGGTGCCGACCTGGCCAACGTCCTCAACGAGGCGGCCCTGCTGACGGCCCGCTCCGACATGAAGCTCATCGACGCCCGGGCTCTGGACGAGGCCATCGACCGGGTGGTCGCCGGCCCGCAGAAGCGCACCCGCATCATGAGCGACAGGGAGAAGAAGATCACTGCCTACCACGAGGGCGGCCATGCCCTGGTCGCTGCGGCGCTGCCCAACAGCGACCCGGTGCACAAGATCACGATTCTGTCCCGTGGTCGCGCCCTCGGCTACACGATGGTGCTGCCCGAGGAGGACAGGTACTCCACGACGCGCAACGAGATGCTCGACCAGCTCGCCTACATGCTCGGTGGCCGCGCGGCCGAGGAGATCGTGTTCCACGACCCGACCACGGGGGCGGCAAACGACATCGAGAAGGCGACGAGTGTCGCGCGGGCCATGGTCACCCAGTACGGCATGACCGAGCGCATCGGCGCCATCAAGCTCGGTTCGGAGGGCGCTGAGCCCTTCCTCGGTCGTGACATGGGTCACCAGCGTGACTACTCCGAGGAACTCGCCGGTGTGATCGACGAGGAGGTCAAGCGCTTCATCGAGGCCGCGCACGACGAGGCCTGGGAGATCCTGGTCGACAACCGCGACATCCTCGACGACCTCGTCCTCGAGCTGCTCGAGAAGGAGA
>Ga0180121_10001413_pt1 | contig 10217 bp, 11 predicted proteins | sample AntDrymUQ5402106_2_FD_129676 | JGI IMG/M metagenome (GOLD analysis project Ga0180121, IMG submission 129676) | Polar desert sand microbial communities from Dry Valleys, Antarctica - metaG UQ540 (21.06) (version 2) (version 2) | ecosystem: Environmental > Terrestrial > Soil > Desert | place...
AAACGCGAACGGTGGGCCAGCTCGTGGCCGAGACGCTGAAGCTGTACGGCGACCACCTCTGGACGTCGCTTGCGCTCGGAGTCAGCGTCACACTGATCAACCAGGTCAGCGCCGGGCACGACACGCGCTTCCAGGTGCTGGTGCTCGCGGCGGGGGCGCCGCTGATGGCCGCGTCGTTCACAGGAGCCTCGGCGATCGTCGGCGGCGTGAGGCCGTCCGCTGCCGACGCGGCGAGGGCCGTCGTCGTCGGCGCGATCGTCTTCGTGCCCGCCGCCTTCCTGACGCTCCTCTACGTGCTGCCCGCCGTCGCCTGGCTCGCCCTCGTCGGCCTGGTCGTCCCCGTGCTCGTGATCGAGCGTCTCCCCGTCCGCGCCGCGCTCCGCCGCGCGATCGAGCTGGCGCGCGCCGACTACATCCACGCAGTCGCTTCGCTCGCGACGCTCGTCATCCTCTTCGGGCTCGTGAAGCTGACCCTGACGCTGCTCCTGCGCGACCTTGGCGACTCCGGCGAACGGGCGGCGCTCGGGCTCGCCGACCTCGTCGTCTCGCCGCTCCTCTTCCTCGGCGGCGCGCTCCTCTACGTCGATCAAGCCGCGCGCGTCTCGAGCAGCAGCGCGAGGAAACGTTCCGCCGGCGGTGTCAGTGGCACGTCGCGCGCGTAGACGACGGCCATCTGGCGCGAGGCGCGCCACCACGGCGCGTCGAGGATCGCGAGCGTGCCGGCTTTCAACTCGACGTCGATTGCGATCCGGCTGATCGCGGCGACACCGGCTCCTCCTGCCACGGCGAGCTTGACCGACTCCCACGACACCAGCTCGAGCGTCCGTCGCAGTGCGAGCCCGTGCTGAAGTGCTGCCGCCTCGCTCGCGGCGCGCGTCGCGGAGCCCAGTTCGCGGCTCACCCACGTGAGCTTCTGGAGCTCGCGCCGCGGCCAGCGGCGGCCGGCCAGCTCCGGTGCTCCCACGAGCACGATCTCGTCCTCGCGGAGCAGCTCGCCGTCGAGCTCCGGCGGGAGGACGAAGGTGCCGACGATCCCGAGCTCGGCGCGGTGGGCGCGCACGAGCTCGAGCGCGTGCTCCGACTCGGACATGTCGTAGTCGATCTCGACCCCGGGATAGAGCTCGTGGAACTTCGCGAGAACCCGCGGCAGCAGGTACAGCCCGGGCGTTCCCGACGCGGCCAGGGAAAGCGTGCCGACCCCTGCGTCGCCGGCGCTCGCGACCGCGCGGCGTCCGTTCGAGAGCAACGCCTCTGCCCGGAGCACGTAGTCGGCAAGCAGCTGCCCCTCCTCGGTGAGCTCTGCTCCCCGTGCAGTCCGCGTGATCAGCCGGCGCCCGACCTCGAGCTCGAGCTGGGAGACCTGTTTCGAGACTGCGGGCTGGCTGACGTAGAGCTCTTCGGCCGCCCGCGAAAACGAGCCGCGCCGGGCCACAGCTGAGAAGGCGCGTAGGCGGGCGTTCAATTGCATATCTAAAAGTTATAGCTCATCTTCCAGATATGTATTGGATTACCAGAGCCCGAGCGCCTACCGTCACGGAACTGGCGTGGGTCACGACACCCGCGCCGCGCTACCGCACAGGAGGTACACCATGCGCACGCTTGCGCTGCTTGCCATGCTGCTGCTCGTCCCCGTGGCCGTCGCAACGGCAGCCGTGACGTGGGTCGACGACTCGATCCCGGGTGCGAGCGGCACCGTCTGGGTAACCGAGCGGACGCCTGGCTCGAGCTCTGTTGCCGCGTTCGACGCTGCCACGGGAGAGGTGCTCGGCTGGACGCCGGTCGGCTCGACCCCGATCGGCATCGTCGTCCCGGCCGGCTCCAAGTACGCCTACACGTCCGACGAGGGAAGCGACCAGATGTCGGTGATCTCTCGTAACGAGATCAAGGTCGTGGCCACGATCCCGATGGGGGCAGCCTCGAAGCCCCATCACCTGATGGCCAGCCCCAACGGCAAGACGATCTATGTCGGCGAGTACAACCACAACGTCGTCGGTCTCGTCGATACCCGCACGAACCAGAACGTCGAGGACTGGATCGCGAGCCGCAACCCGCTCGCGAAGACGCACGCCGTCTGGATCACGAACAACGGCAAGGACCTGTACACGACGAATGAGGGCGCGAGCCAGGCCGACCAGGGCACGCTCTCGAAGCTGGACGCGCGCACCGGCCGGATCGTCTGGGAGATCCCGATTGGCAGGCGCCCGAGCGAGGTGCTGGTGACGAAGGACCGGAAGACCGCGTACGTGTCGGTGAGAAACGACAACACGATCCAGATTGTGGACGTCAGCGGCCACGAGCCGATCCTCGGCCCGCTGGTGCCGATCGGGACGCAGCCCGACACGCTCGAGCTCACGAACGACGGCGGCACGCTCGTCGTCGGGCTCCGCGGGACACCGCAGCTGGCATTCATGGACACGGAGACGCTCGCGGTGAGAAAGCTCACCGTCGCCGGCCACGGGATCAGCGGTCATGAGTCGCTCTCCGCGAACGGGAAGTTCACGTTCGTCGCGTTGGAGGCGCCGGGGTCGCTCGCGACCGTCGACACGGAGACGGGACAAGTGCTCCGCGACACGCCGTATCCGACGGGCCTGCTGCGCCCGCACGGCGTGTTCTACGAGCCACAGGTGCTGCGGTAGCGCAGCGGCGGCGCGGGGGCGCGGGCGGGCGATAAGCTCGCGCCCCCGACCGCGAAGGAGCCGCGATGCCGACCTATCTGATGCTCTCGACACTGACGCCGCAGGGCGTCCAGACGCTGAAGGCCAACCCTAGCCGCTTGAGCGAGGTGAACCGCGACGTCGAGGAGTTGGGCGCCAAGGTGCTGCACCAGTGGGCAACGCTCGGCGAGTACGACTTCGTCAACATCCTCGAGGCGCCCGACGCGGCGACGGTGGCGAAGGTCTCGCTCGCACTCGGCGCACGCGGTAGCGCCAAGCTGCAGTCACTCGAGCTGATCGACCTCGACACCCTCCTGGGGGCACTCGACCCCTAGCGCCGCGGCCGTTGTGTGGCCTCCGCGGAATCTTTAGTGTTGAGCGCGGCCGAGGTCTTCGACGAGGAGGGGAGAATGACGAGGAAACGATTACTGGCCCTGGGCGCGGCAGTCCTCGCGGCAGGCGTCGCCGCCGTGCCGTTCGCGGCGAACGCCGGGGACGCGAAGCGGATCGTGCTGACCGAGCGCTTGCAAGTGACCGGATTCGTTCCGGCGACCGGAGCGGGAACGCTGGCCGGAACGTTCGTGTCCGCGGGAGCGGTCAACGAGGCGGGCTCTGTGGCTGCGAGGTTCACGCTCGTACCGGTGAAGGGTGGCTGCGGAAGGCTCACGGGTACGCACGTCCTTACCGGCGCGGCCGGGACGATTTCCGTGCAGACGGATGCGCTCGCGTGTCCGTACCCACCGGGCGTGCCGCCGCGCTCGTTCGTGCGCGGGCGCTGGAAAGTGGCCGGGGGCACGGGCGCGTATGCAGGCCTTCGCGGCAAGGGACGCATCTACGCGACTGCCGACTTCGCGACCGGCCTGATCACGATCGCCCGCGACGGGAAGGTCAACAGCGGCAACCGCGGCAAAGACCATGATGACGACGACGACGACTAACCGTCCCGTCCGTTGACGCCCGAGCGGAGGCCGGCGAAAGCCGGCCTCCGCTGTCTCTGGGTGACCTAGTGGGTGACCTAGTTCGCGCTCAACGGAACCCCGGATCCGGGGACGCGGGTGGGAGTGGGCTCTGCGGCAGGCCCGGCCTCGGGCCACCGTCGTTGTACTCCTTGGGCGCCACGTCGTTCGGGGCGTCAGGGTGGAAGAGCGACGCCAGATGCTGGATCTGGCCGCGGCCGGGGCCGAGCTCGAACTGGCCGCCACCGTAGATCGCGATCTCATGCTCCTCGCAGTAGTCGTAGAAGTCGAAGAGCCGCTGCACGCTGCCGAAGCGGGAGGGCTTCGAGTTGAGGCATTCGGGCGGGAACGGCAGCGCCTCGATGTCGGCTACCCCGTGAATCGGGAAATCCCAGGTGAGCCGCCGGCGGTGCGGCTCGAGTACCGGGCGCGTCTCGTCGTTCAAGCGGGCGTCCTCGAGCCAGGCCTGCGGAAACGCCTCGGCGACACGGCCGTAGAGCTCTGCCGACGACGTCGCGTCGACCCACTCGCCTTCGTACAGCCCCTTCAGGTCGACGACGTCGACGGCGCCGGTCGCGGCGAGTTCCGCGGCGACCTCGTCGGTCCACGAGTCGCTCGCGTCCAGCTTGAAGCGGAGGTCGGGGTAGAGCTCGAGCAGGTCCCGCACCGCACTCTGCGAGACCACGAACGTGACGGGCTTCGCCGCGCGGCCGGTGGCGTCCGCGAGCGAGAGCCCGCCCTGCCGGAGCGCGAGGTCGAGTGCCGCCGACTCGAGCCCCCAGGGCCGGTAGCCCGGCTGGTCCCGGACGAGCGTCGAGAACGAGGCGAGCGTGTGCTCGCCCGTTAGCTCTGGAAGCGCGTCGCCCGTGAACGCGAGCTGCAGGTCTTCCTCGTAGCTGACATCCTCCCCGACGCCCTCCTGCCCGGCACCTTTGAGATGCACGACGGTCGTTCGCCGGGTGAAATGCGCGAGCGGCAGCTCTTTCTGCTCCAGCTCGACGCGTTTGACAACGAGCTTCAGGTCCTTGACGGTGTCATAGAGAGGCATAGGCGACGGCCACCTCCGCGGCCAGGGCCGCGTTTGCGGCGATCAGTTCCCGGTTTGCGGCGAGCGTGCGCCCGCCGGACTCACGGTGCAGGGACGAGAGCACGAACGGCGTCACGGCCTGGCCGACGATGCCCTGCTCGTGCGCTTCGGATAGTGCGCGGTCGATCAGCGGCTCGACGTCGTCGAGGCTGTCCTCCGCCGGACGGCCGAGCAGGATCGAGGTGTGGCGTCCCAGGCGCCAGTGCGCGCGGGCGACCTGGGCAGCCTCCTCCGCGGATTCGACGCGGGCAGAGACGGGCGGCCCCCCGTGCGCTGCATAGAAGAGCGGCAGGTCGTCGGTGCGATAGCCGATCACCGGCACGCCCAGCGTCTCGAGCAGCTCGCCCGTCGCCGGCACGTCGAGGATCGACTTGACGCCCGACGAGACGATCAGTGCCTCAGTCCGGACGAGCTCGCCGAGATCGGCGGAGACGTCGGGCGGATGCGGAAAGCCGCGATGGACGCCGCCGATCCCGCCTGTGCCCATGAAGCCGATCCCGACGGCACGGCAGGCCGCCAGCGTGCCGCCGACCGTTGTGGCGCCGACGGCTTTCTGGACGATCGCCGCGGCCAGGTCGCGCGGGCCAACCTTGCGCGCGTCGGGCCCGAAGCGGGCGAGTTCTTCTTCCGAGAGGCCGACGCGCAGCAGCCCGTCGAGCACGCCGATCGTCGCGGGCACCGCGCCCGCGTCCCGGACGCGCCGCTCGCTCTCGAGCCCCACTCCAACGCCCTCGCCGGGTGGAAATCCGTGCGCGACGAGGGTCGTCTCGAGCGCCACGACGGGCCGCCGTTCCGCGAGCGCGTGCCCGACCTCGTCCGAGACGTGGATCAGATCCTTCACGGCATGGAGCCTAGTTTCGCCACGCAGCGCGCCGCCGCCTCGAGCGCGAGCTCGGCGCCGCCGAGGATCCATCCCGCGGCGAAGGCGTCTCCCGCGCCGGTCGTGTCGACGACCTTGACGCTCCGCGCCGGCAGCTCCTTGTCTCCGAAACGCGCGCCTCGCGGGCCTTGCTTGACGATCCAGATCGTGCTTGTTATCCGCCCGCCGATGATCTCCTCCTCGGCTTCGTTCGCGAAGACGACATCGGGCTCGAGCTCCTCCAGGCGGGCTCGGAAGCGCTCTGGTCCGAAGTCTCGGATGGCGCTCCAGGACGACAGGTCGACGGAAACGTCCTCTGCGAGCTCGGCGGCCCAGAACGCCGCCTCGTCGATCGGTGAGCGCAGCAGGGAGTAGCCCGGGAGGTGGAGCCACTCGTTCAGGAACCAGTCGGGGTCGAGCTCGTCCGCGCGGAGGTCAGGTGAAACCCCGCGGTCCGACGCCATCGTGCGTTCACCGTTGGTGTCGACGAGCGAGACGACCGTTCCGGTCCGACCCTCGACGACGGGCCCGCATACCTCGACTCCGTAACGATTGAGCGCCTCGGCTGCTACTCGACCTGCCTCGTCATCTGCACGCTTGCCGACGAACCGCGCCGTTCCGCCGAGTGCAGCCACCCACGCGGCGACGTTGGCAGCTTGCCCGCCCGCGCCGAGCTGGGTGACGGCGTCCGCGTCCGCCCCTTCCGCAAGCGGCTGTTCGAGGCGGACGATCACGTCCAGGAGCAGGTCGCCCAGCGTGACGATCATCCGTTTCATCCGTACGATCCTTCCATGCCCGAGGAGTCACGCCGCTCGCGAACGCGCTCGTTCCTCGTCGGCGCAGCCGTCGGTGCGTCGGCAGCGATCGCGGCGGCCCGCCGGCTCCGGCCTAGGGACCGCCGACGCGCGACGCCGGCCGGGCTGGCCGCCTTCGAGGAGGCGCCCTGCTACCGCGAGCTCGTCGAGAGGGAGCGCGACGCGCCGTAGCCGCGGAGCGCGCGAGCGGCTCGCTCGATTGTCGGCAGGTTGATGTCCGCGTCGCCGAGGAAGAGCCGCTTCCCCACGAGCATCGCCTGGCCAGCCCGCAGGAGGTAGCGCTCGGGCGTCACGACAGGAGCACGAGTGCGAATGACGAGGAAGGGCCCGAAGTCGCGCACCTCGAACGCCACCGCTGGCCGCGGAGAGGCGCGCGGGATCTCGAGCGAGCGCTCGACGTTCGTCGTCTTGCTGGCGTCGAAGACCCAGACGCCGTGCCCCAGCGGGCGCTCGAGCTCGAGCAGGCTGTTGAGCGCGAGATCGGCGTCCGCGCGCGGGAGCACCGTCAGCGGGAACTCCGGTTGCTGCTCCCACGCCTGCAGGAAGAGGGGGTCGTAGCCGAGTAGCACGTCGCGAGAGCCGGTCGTCGAGGCGAGGTACCCGGCCGCGTCAGCGCGCGCCTCCTGGCGCACGTCGGGCTCCCACTCGAACAGCTCGGGCGTCCGGTCCCAGGCCCAGGCGACTTGCGCTGCGACAAGCGCAACGAGCGCGAGCGGCGCCCACACGCGTCCGAGCCGCGCCACGCCCGCACCGACCGCGACCGCGACAAAGGGGAGGAGGAAGATCAGGTGCCGTGTCTCGGGCGATCCCGAGCTGCGCGCGACGACGAGTGCGAGCAGCGGCACCGCTCCGGCGCAGGCGGCCAGCACGCGCGTCTCCCGGGGCAGGACGGCGAGGCCGGCCGCCGCCGCGACAAGCACGGCGGGCAGCACCGGAAACGCCGCCGTGAAGTCCCCTGTCGCCTGCCACACGTACTCGAGCAGGTTGACCCGGCCGCCTCCGGCGACGCCGGCATCGAAACGGCCGGCGAGCACGAGGTCGGTCAGCCAGAACGGGATCCCGAGGACGCCGACGGCCCCGAAGGCCCAGAGCGACTGGCGCAGGTGGTCGCGGCGGGCGACGACGACGAAGACGGCCTGAGAGGCGAGCACGAGTGCGCCGTACGGATGCGTCGCCACCGTCGCCAGGATCGCGAGCGCCCACAGCGCCCACGCGCGTTTTCCTCCGCGCTCCAAGGCACCCAGCAGGGTGAGGTACGAGAGCGCGCCCAAGCAGAGGAAGAGGCTGTACATCCGGCCGTAGACACCGTGGAAGAGGAAGGTCCAGCTCGAGGCGACGATCGCCGTCGCGAGCAGGGCCGGCACGCGCCCGCCGAGGCGCGCGGCGAGGAGGGCAACGACCGGGAGGCTCGCGACGGCGAAGAAAGCCGAGAGCGTCCGGAGACCTTCCAGGCCGAGGTCCAAGTGGGCGACCGCCCAGGCGAGCAGGAAGTGGAGCGGCGCGCCGCCGCGCTCTTCGAGCACGACCTGGAACAGCTCGCCGAGCGGGTGGCGGCCGACGAAGAGCGGCAACGCCTCGTCTTCGTGCGGCGGCCAGGCGAGCAGCTGGTGAAAGAGGAAGCCGGCCGCCGCGGCCGTCATCGCCGCGACTCCGATTCCAAACCAGTGGACGGCGACCCACGCGCGCGCGAGCCCCCACTCACGGGCTCCGATTCGGCTTGCTTGCGCGGTCTCGCTCATCGTTGCCGTCAGTTTGCCTTGCTAGCCTTCGCCGCCATGCCGGTCTACGAATACCGTTGCCCCGACGGGCACACTTTCGAGGTTTTCCAGCGCATGGCGGACGCGCCCTCCGAGACCTGTGAGGTGTGCGGCAAGAGCCCCGTCGAGAAGGTGCTGTACCCCGTCTCGGTGCATTTCAAGGGGTCCGGGTTCTATTCGACCGATTACGGGCGCGGCGGCATGAAGAAGCCCGACCCCCCGAAGGAGGGCGCCAGCGGCGACTCCGGCTCGTCCGAGAAGAAGTCCGACTCGGACTCGAGCGGCGGCGAGAAGAAAGCAGCTGCGGCCGACTGACCCGGCCTACCGGCGCGAGAGCGCGTTCAATCCGAGCAGCAGCACGATCTAGCCGGCGACGGCGAAGAGGAAGGGCTTCAGGTCCCAGCCGAAGTCGATCTCCTCGTTGAGAACGGCCTCGCCCAGGAAGCCGCCAAGCAGCGCACCGACAACGCCGACGGCGAGCGTGCCGAAGCAGCCGAGCGAATGCCGGCCCGGCGTCAGCGCGCGGGCGACGAGGCCCGCGAGCAGCCCGAAGAAGATCCAGCCGAGGATTCCCACGCGCTCAGCCTAACGGGACGAACGGCCCACAAAGCAGCCGGCGCCGAACGTCGTCCCGGGCCGCGGTGGTTGTGGTGCGGAGTTGCCTGTGAACATCGCGAGCGCAGCCGTGTTCTCCTCCGTCGCGATCAGGACGGATTCGCCGCCGATCGACTGCGGCTCGCCGCCGAGCCGGCAGTGGAGCGCGCGGCTCGAGTTGGCGCGGAACTTGGCCCAGCCGAGCTGGAGCAGTTGTCCGGCCGAGAGGTCGGTCGTCAGCGGCTTGACGAGATCGCCGCCGATGAAGGGGAGCCGCACGAACGTGCCCGGGCCGACGAGCTCGTCGGTCATCGCCTCGACCACGGCCTGCTGGCGCTCGCCGCGCGTGAGGTCGTTGTCCGCCGCATCGAGCCGGTTCTGGCGGATCCGCGAGTAGATCAGGGCGCGCCGGCCGTCCATCTTCTGCTTGCCCCGGCCGAACCGCCAGCCCGGCCACTCCGCGCAGCGCGCATCCGTCGGATAGGGGCAGTCGAATTTGTTCGCGAGAATCGGCTTCGGGACGTCGATCTCGATCCCTCCAAGCGCGTCGATCACGGCGCGAAAGTCGTCGAAGTCGACCAGGATCACGTGGTTCGGCTGCAGGCCGGTGAGCGCTCGAACCGTCTTCAGCGTCAGGGCGGCTCCGCCGAGCTGGAAAGCCGCGTTGATCTTGTTGACTCCGTAGCCCGGGACGTCGACGCGGAGGTCTCGCGGGATCGAGAGGTACGCCAGCCGGTGGCGGCCGGGGTCGGTCCGGACGAGCAGGATCGAGTCGGAGCGGCTCGCGTCGGTGCGCCCCGGAAGCCTGGCACCGTCGGTGCCGAGCAGCAGGATCAGCGACGGCTTGGAGGCGAGTGCTCCCTCCTGCGGCGCGAGGCCGGCCTCGACGGCCTTGGGCAGCCGCGCGTTCGCGTCGGCGGCGCCGGCCCGGAAGGACAGGTAGCTCGCGACGGCCCAGACCACGAGGAGCACGAAGAGCAGGAGCAGTGCGAGTCCGACGCGTCGCCCCCAGCGCGGCCGGCCCGGCGTCTTCGCGCCACGAGGCTCGCCGTGCCGCTCCGGACGCGGAGTGGTCGGCACCTTCCCCCTGGCCCTGCCGCCCTTGTAGACCCGGTAGGGCTTCTCTCCGTCCGCCATCCGGCCGGGTATGGTAGCCGCGGCTTGTGAGCGCCCAGAACGTCATCGGCGTCGACCTCGGCGGCACGAAGATCCTGGCCGGGTCGATGGACGGCGAGGGGCGGGTGCTCGACCGGCGCGAGGTGCCGACGCCGACGGGCTCGCAGGCAGAGCTGCTGGAGGGGATCGCCACGACGATCGAGCCGCTGGCCGACGCGGGCATAGCGGCGCTCGGGTTCGGGATCCCGTCGGTGATCGACCGTGCCACCGGACAAGCCCTCGGTTCGAACAACATCCCCCTGGAGGGCGTCTCCCTCGGCGAGTTGATGAGCGAGCGCTTCGGCGTTCCGGCAGCGGTCGAGAACGACGCGAGCGTCGC
>Ga0180121_10001414_pt1 | contig 10210 bp, 7 predicted proteins | sample AntDrymUQ5402106_2_FD_129676 | JGI IMG/M metagenome (GOLD analysis project Ga0180121, IMG submission 129676) | Polar desert sand microbial communities from Dry Valleys, Antarctica - metaG UQ540 (21.06) (version 2) (version 2) | ecosystem: Environmental > Terrestrial > Soil > Desert | place...
GCTTAGAGGCGTCAAGGCGGAAGTCCCCGAACTCATAAATGTGCGGTTTTGGCTCGTCCATTCCGGCTTTCAAAAGTTTTCAAAAACTTTCAGGCGCATTCTAAAGACTTTCACCGCCACGGGGGAAGAGTATCGCCCCGCACAGGCCGGGCTGAACCCGGAAACATTTCGCGGCAGAGGAGAAAGAATATGAAGTCGAGAATCTTAAAGTTAGTATATGGAGTAGCTCTGGTGTCCGTGCTCGCCCTCGCGGGCGCGGTCTCCCTCACACCCACGCAGGGCGTGAGAGCACAGGGGCCGGAGGGGCCGGAGAGGCCAGACCGGTCTGAATCGCGGGCGCGGAAGCTCGAGGGAACGTGGCGCGTGCAGATTACCATCCGCAACTGTCAGACAGGCGAGGCGCTACGGAATCCCTTCCCGGCCTTAGTCACCTTCGCGCGAGGGGGGACGCTGACCTCGGCGGACAGCAACTTGCTACGCAGCCCCGGCCACGGAGTCTGGCGACGCACGGGCGGCCACACCTACAGCGCGCTGACCGAGGCTTTCCTTTTCAACCCCGCCGGGGCTTGGAGCGCGACGCAGAGGATCACGCAGGCCATCGAAATCGGCGAAGACCCGGACGAGTTCAACGCTAACGTTTCGGCTGAAATCTTTGACCCCAACGGCAGTTTGCTCGCAACCACCTGCGCCACATCCGTCGGGCGTCGCATGGAATGAGTTTAGCGGCAGAGGATCAGTCAGAATCACGGCCAATGAGAGAAAAAGGGGGGAGCGAGATGTTCGCTCCTCCCTTTTTTAAGCTACTCAGTTTTATTCGTATCCTGCCCAGGGTTCAATCTATCGCGGTTGTGCTCTGGACAGTGATGAATGGCGGATAGGGACCGAACGGTTACACAATTCTTAGTTTCGAGAGTGGCTGCATCCAGATCCCAAACTCTCTTTGTAGTTTCATGGGCCAATCATTTAAAGCTCAATTAGCGACGCCCAACGCTGCGCTTCAGCCGCGCCCACCTTCAACATTCATGAGAGGCTGCGTGGCGATGAAGCAAGCGTTTGGGCAGCATATCAGCTCTACGATATGCATCTAGGTCAGCGGCTTTAGTAATCTGCTGTCCTCGCTTCGTGACATAATACCAGCCACCGCTTGATTCATTTGCCGGTTTCTCAGCAATAAGCCCTTCGCGTTCCAGCCAAGCCCAAGACTCTGATAAAGCTCTAAGAATTTTATCTCGATAGGTTGCGGGATAACTCTCCACCGTATAACTCAAGGTGAAATTATGACGGTTTAGCTGGGCTTGTTCATGCGCATCCATAGAGTTGAAGTGTTCTAGAACAACACCCGCAAGCTCCTCCGGCTCTAAAGCGAGCAGAGCTTCTGGATCAGGAATGATTGAGTAGATCGATTTTGACATATTTTATTTAGCTAAAGACTAGCGCCCAACTAGGTATTATTAAGCGGATCCGCGACGCAAGTACGGATTTGGGGGTATTGTGCGGCGCGTTACTTCAAATCCGGAGGCGCGAGCGGTCGACATTAAAGCCGTTGAGGTTTCCGAGTGCGCCCACCGCGAGGGATTCGCTGGTAAAAAACTCATTTGCGATCCGCTGCAAGTCTTCAGGAGTGACGGCTTCGATTTTTTGCAAAATTTCTGTAGGGGAAACGTAACGCCCATGGATGATTTCCTGCCGCGCGAGGGCGCCTGCCCGCGCACTTGAGGATTCGAGCCCGAGAAGTATCGACGATATTGCCTGGTCCTTTGCCAACTGCAATTCCTCGTCCGGCACAGTCTCGCCAACGATGCGCCGCAACTCTTCCAGGGCCAGGTCAAAGACTTCATCCACGTGCTCCGGAGACGTGCCGGCATAGATCGTGAACACACCCACGTCAGAAAAAGTATTGCCTCCGGATCCGACTGAGTAGGCAAGACCTCGCTCTTCCCGAATCGTCTGCCATAGCCGGCTCGAAGTGCCGCCCCCAATTACTGAGGCCAACAGGCTGGCAGCATAACGGTCGCTGCTTCTGGCGTCGGGCCAGGGGGACGCAATGACGAGATGCGCCTGCTCGAGTTCTTTCTTCTGTTCAATGAGGATCGGGGTTGCCGGCACCGGCGCTTGTTCGACCGCCGGGTTTGGCTCATTTCCGTCGTCTGGGGGAGCTGAACTCCCGGTTGGGGTATCAAGAGCTGGCGCAAAAGATCGCTCAACCAGCGCGACCAGATGGTCGTGTTCAAGGTTTCCCGCCGCTGCTACTACCAGATTCGACGGCGAAAACTCGCGCGCGTGAAATGCTGCGATGACGTCGCGGTCAAACGAAGAAACAGTTTCTCTGGTGCCCTCGATCGGGCGCCCGAGGGGCTGATCCGGGAAGTACGCGGCGTTGAAGAGTTCGCCCAGCAATTCGTCGGGCGTGTCTTCGACCATCTTCATCTCTTCGAGGATGACCTTTTGCTCCCGATCCAAATCTATTTGATCAAAGCGCGGGTGGGCGAGGAGGTCGGCAAGTAGGTCAAAAGCCTCCGGCAAACTCCGGTCCGCAACCTTTACCGCGAAACCAGTCATCTCATGAGTTGTAAAAGCGTCCAGGTTTCCCCCGAGACGATCCGACTCAATTGCTATATCCCGAGCCGTGCGGCGGTTCGTCCCTTTGAAAACTGCATGTTCGATAAAATGGCAGATGCCGTTGAGATGCGATGCTTCGTGGCGGGAGCCCCGACGCACCCAAATCCCTGCAGTAACCGAGCGCAGGCCGGGCATATGCTCCGTCAAGATCGTGATGCCGTTGGGGAGTGATGTTGAGCGAACTCTGTCAGTCATGTGTTGCACCGATAAGAAAACCTGGCAAAACTAATACAGGGTCGCATCCTAGCACGCCCGAAACCGGGGGCAAAACGGAGCCAAAGTGCTGGGAAGTTGGGTAGGAAGGCAGTCTTTTCCCGCACGTTTCGCTGAAGTAGGTTCCTATATCTGGAGGATTTCTTTGCGCACCTTTGCGGCTCTTTGCGAACTTTGCGGTTAAAAAAGCCTTCAAAACAATTAACCGCAAAGAGCGCCAAGAACGCAAAGATGACGCAAGAGTTAAACTTAAGCCACTACGTTTCGCTGGTGTTACCTTGACAGGCCCGCAATTATTGGCGGAAAATGACCATTATCCAGCGGTTCCGGTAAGTCTCCCTTGAAACTGTCAGCCCTGAATGCGAGATCTGCTTGACCAGATTTGATAGGGCCCGGATCTTTAGCAGACACATCCAGATTTTGCGCCTACCACAATCATATTTGATTTCAGGCGTTTCCACGGGGAGGCGCAGGGAGGTTGCGTGTATGAAGAGAATACTAGGTCTGTTCCTGGTAGTGTTTTCGGCCGGTGTTTATCTCCCCGCTCAGGCCGCAACCGCAAACGAATCCACAAGTAAAGGAAACCTGGCGACCATCGCGGGCGCAGTGCTCGACGATAAAGGAAACCCTGTCACCGGCGCGCTTATCTCTTTATTGAGGGACGGGGCAAAGAAAGTCATTAAGGAGACTCGCAGCGATGCAGCGGGTCGCTTCAGTACGCGGATTTCGCCCGGGCGCTATGGCCTCCGTGCGATCGCCTCCGGCTTTAACGAAGTGGTCTTCACCTCTATTGAAGTTCGCGCCTCCCAGGAACTCGTCTACCGCTTTAACCTTGAGCCAATCGGTTCGGGTAAAACCCTGCCAGAACAACGCAAAGACCGTGAGGATGTGAAGTGGAGTTTGCGCTCGACCCACACGCGCCGGTCTATCTTTCAAGCGCAAGAAGGCGAGGACGGTGACATCCAGGCAGTCCTCGGATCCGAAACATTACCCGCTCCGGACAGCGTTGCTATCAACCCTTCCGAAGAAGACACGCCCACCGTTCGCATCGATTCCGAGCGGCGTATGCAGGGAATTGTAGAAACTTACTTTGCCGGCAATTCTTATGGTCCGGGCTATTCGGGACTTAACTTTGCTGTTTCAATTCCTGCGAGTGACGGGATTGAACTGATTTTCGCCGGGCAAACCAGCCCAGGCGCGAATGCTCCCGAGCGGTTTGAAGCCAGCACTCAGCTGCGGGTGGGCCAGCGGCATCGCCTGGGTATGAAGCTAAGCGCAGTCCGTTTCGGAGCGCCTATCTGGACAACACCTAAAGACAACGCCCTAAACCGAGCGGGCCAGTTTTCCGTGCGGGCGATCGACGAATGGATAGTGCGCGACGGAATCGTTGTCGTGTTCGGAGTTGACTACTCCCGTTTCATAGGCGCTGGCGGAGCTCACTCGTTAAGTCCGCGCATTGGTATTCAATTTGACGCAAACGCGAGCACTCGTTTGAAAGCCGCTTATGCGCCTGGTGGCGCAGAGAGCCGCACGCAAAGTGTCGCGGCGTTTGAAGACAGTCAGGTAGTCTTCACAGAAGCCGGCAAGCGACCCATTGCTTTCGTGGATGGTCGAGCCGTAATGGAGCGCAGCCATCGCCTTGAATTTGGTATAGAGCGGGTGATCGATGACAAGTCTAACCTCGAAGGCACGGCATTCTTTGATACGACCGTCGGACGCGGCGTCGGTTTACTCAGTACACCGATAACCGCATTCTCAGGCACAACCGGCGATGCCTTTATCACAGTCGCAAATCAGCAGGGCGCGTCAAGAGGTATGCGCCTGGTTTATACCAGACGTTTGAGTCGTGTTTGGACAGCGTCTGCGGGTTACTCTTTTGGACGCGGGCAGAGGCTCGCTGCGGACGAGTTTTCCGGCCCGGCGGACTTGTTCGAGAACTGGTTTTTCCAGACGGCGGCACTGCAGTTAGGCGCCGACTTCCACACCGGCACAAACATACGAACCGTGTTGCGATTTTCCCCAAACGCGACCGTGTTTGCCATCGATCCCTTTGCTGGACGCCTCGCTGTTTATGATCCATCGCTAAGCATTCAGGTTACCCAGGAACTGCCGAGTTTTGGTTTGCCACTTCGAGCCGAAGCGGTGCTTGACGCTCGCAATCTACTTGATTTCCAGGCGAACATTGATAACGGAGAGACACTTACTCAACTCAGCACGGGCCGTCGTTCTGTCCGGGGTGGGATTTCCCTCAGGTTTTAGCAGAGACAACATTTGCATCCCCGGGAGTGACTTAGGGAAAAAGTGGCTGCTGTAGATGTTGCCTATCTAATCGGATCTCCAAAATCTCGGAAAAGTCCAAAAACTCGGATTCAGCAAGTGGCAAATTGCTCGTTTCGGGTAAGGCCGATAAAAACCGGGAAAGAACAAAAGGCACCTGCCAGCGAACGATTTCATCGTCGTTCTATCCGCACGGAGAAATATCGACCAGATCACGCCTGAGGTAGGAACAAGAAGCCAGCCGGCTCGAGGGACTTAGACCTTGGGTACATACCTTGCGTTTTCTCGCCGGGATCAGGATTTCTGACAACCCTCTCGATAGAAGGCTTTAGTGAAAAGATCGGTTTTTACAACGGGAACATGGTTGGTGCTTGCCGGCGCCGCTCTGCTGGTGACGGCGGGCATACTTAACTTTGCCCAGCGGCTCAGGCATGAGACCCCCGCCTGGGATGGCGTTAGTTGGGATGATTCGAAACAGGGCATACTCGCCGACACAGTTGCCCCCGGCTCCTCTGCCGCACGTGCCCAAATCCAACCGGGCGATCGCTTGATCGCGATAAGCTTAGACAATCGGAAGTATGAAGAGGTTGACCGGGCCGGCAAAGTCCAGGTGTATTTGGACCAGGCTAGGGTGGGCGGCAACATTCATTATTTAATTGAACGACCGTCATACCCGGAAGAGAGCCGGTATTACTATTCTGATCTTGATGGCCTCGATTCAATTCACAGGTGGACCCCGAGCGATCTATACGTCAATCTGATTGGGCTGGTCTATCTTTTCGTCGGCTTCTTTGTGCTCTTCAAGCAGGGAGGGCGGGCGCCTTTCGCACTACATTTCGCAACCCTCTGCCTCGCCGCTTTTGTCTTTCATGCCTACAATCCAGTCGGCACTTACCGAGATCTGGACCTGGCGATCGCATTTTTAAGAAATGCGGCGTTCATTCTTTTCCCTCCGCTCTTCTTGCATTTTTGTCTGGTCTATCCGCAACGGCAGCAGCTCTTTAGAGAGAAACGTGGACGTGCAGTGCTCCTTTATGTGCCGGCGATCTTTCTGTTGTTGCTTGCATGTGTGGTGTTTCTTCGCGGTGTGCTCACTCCGTTGGTTCCCGGACTCCGCCACGTTCCCACAGTTTCTGATAGTTTTATTGGGTTTTTCTACAAGTTCAGTTTTGTCCACTTTATTCTCGGGCTAATCGCCAGTGTCTTTTGCCTGGTCAGAACCTGGACCAGGGCCAAGAGTGCGGTCATTAGACAACAGATGAAGTGGGTAATCTGGGGATCAGTGCTGGCAGTCGCACCGTTTTCGTTACTCTATTCGGTTGGTTTTCTGCTCGGCGCTCAAGCAGACCCCTGGCTGACAAACCTGGCGGTTCTTCCTTTAATTCTTATCCCACTCGCGTTTGGCTATTCAGTTATTCGCTACCGGCTGATGGACGTCGAACTGGTCGTCCGGCGCGTTTTTGTCTACGTCCTTACTACCCTGGCAATCGCTCTGATGGTCGGCTCTGTAGTTTATTTTGCAGGTTTTTACGCACTGGGGGGCCAGCAGGGATCCACCTCGGGCGAGATCACTCTGAGCGTTGTCATAGCCATAGTCGCCATGGCTGCGATCGTTATGATTGCCGCACCCGTGAAGACTTTTCTCCAGGAGCGGATCGACAGGATGTTTTATGGCGAGCGCTACGACATGCGCAACAGTCTGCTCGACTTTGGCCGGACGCTCTCGGCCACCACCGCACTGGATCCTTTGCTTGATTCCCTCGTCAGCCGTCTTCAGCAAGTAATGAATGTGAGTCGCGTGGCGATTTTCATCGAGGACAAGAATGCGATAGCCGGCTATCGCGTCGCCCGGAGCGCAGGATTGTCGGGTGAGATGGTTGTGCCGCCAGATTTCCGCGACATGATCCGTATTCGTTCAGCGGAGAGCGGCGTAGTTCGTACTGACGATCTTGATCTTATTCCCGAGACGACCGGTTTCGTGCGGCGTGCGCTTCACTATTATGTGCCCTGCGTGGTGCGCGGCCGGATGGTAGCCGTCATTGGACTGGGGCGTTCGGCCGATGGGGCTCTGCTTTCTTCTGAAGACGTTCAGATTCTGCTGACGGTCTCTGGCTACGTGGCAGTAGCGATCGAAAACAGTCTGCTGTATCAGGAGCAACAGGAGAGAGCGGGCGAGTTGAAGCTTCTCAAGGAGTTTAACGAGTCGATAATTGAGTCGATCAATGTGGGACTACTGGCCGTGGATCTTGATGGCCGCGTAACCCGCCTTAATTCAGCGCTGGAGGAAATTCTCGATCTGAGCCGCGCCGAAACGGTGGGCAAACGGGTTGAGGATCTGTTCTCGGAAGACTTTTCTGACACGTTACGCCAGGTGCTGGGCAATACCCGGTGGCAACTCCGCGAAATTCGTAACATCTACAAGATTCACACAGCCACTCGCGCCGGCCGGACACTCGTGCTCAACATCTCTATCGCCCCTTTGCAGGATTCGCTCGAGCAAACCGGCGCCCTCGTGGTGCTCGAGGACGTAACCTCGCGAATTCGCCTCGAAGAACAGTTACAACAACGCGAGAAGCTTTCCTCTATTGGTTTGCTGGCCGCTGGCGTAGCCCACGAAGTGAACACGCCGCTTACCGGCGTCTCATCATACACACAAATGCTGCTCGGGATGTTTGCCGAAACCGATCCGAAGCATGCGCTGCTACTTAAAGTTCGCCGGCAGGCTGAACGCGCGACGAATATCGTCAACAACCTCCTTAACTTTTCGCGCACTGGCGGCGCTACCGAGTTTGGCGAAGTAGACATTAGCCGGGTCCTTGACGACACCTTGCAACTGCTCGAGCCGCAGTTGCGCGGCAACCAGATAACAGTAGTTCGGGCTTACGATCGCGATTCCCCCCGTGTCTTTGGCAACAGCGGCCAGCTTCAGCAGGTGTTCACTAACCTTTTGCTTAACGCCAGGGACGCCAGTCCTGAGGGCGGTTCTATCAGGATCACTACAATCACCGAGGATCATTCCCTGTTGGTTGAAGTATCTGATAGCGGAACTGGAATCGCCCCTGAAAACGTCGCGAAGATTTATGACCCGTTCTATACAACTAAGGGTGTGGGGCAGGGTACAGGGCTCGGCCTCGCAGTCTCATACGGAATTGTTCAGGAACATTCCGGTCACATTAGCGTCGATAGCGCTCCCGGACGCGGCACCACATTTCGCATCACCTTGCCGACGGCCCATGCGCGCGTCCGTTTGCAGGCAGTTGGTGAGTAACAACCAAAAGAATATTTCATACGGCAAGAGCGTCCGGATTTTCGGTTTGCTCTTGCCTTTTTTTTTGTCTCGATCTCCCCTACACTGACTCTCCCCCAAAACTGATGTATTTCGAAGGATGATGACTATTGGCCTTAAAGACGGAAAGACGCGCGGCTAAAAAGGGCTCGGTTTTAGTCGTTGACGACGAAGAGATCATGCGCGAGGTTCTGGAAACGCTGCTCACTTCCGAGGGTTACCGGGTCGACCTGGCCAAGACAGGCGAAGAAGGCCTGGAGGCCTACGGCCGCCGCGCCTACGATACGGTCCTCCTCGATGTCTCCATGCCGGGCATAGGCGGCCTGCGCGCGCTGGAAGAATTCCTCAAGATGGATTCGGATGCCGTCATCATAATGATCACGGCCTACGCGACATTTGATACCGCGATCGCTGCGTGGGAACTCGGCGCTTCTAACTGCATCAGGAAACCCTTCCAAAACGAGCAGATCACCGGCACGGTTGCCGCCGGCATTAAACGGCGGCGCAAGGAAGAGGAGCGACGAACGCTGAGGCGCGCCATGAGTCGTGCCGTGGATCGCGGCGCCATCATCGGCCGGTCGGACGTGATGCAGGAGGTTTTCAGACTGGTCGAACAGGTGGCGCCGGCTCGTTCTACCGTCTTGATCACGGGGGAAAGCGGGACGGGTAAGGAATTGATTGCTCAGGCGATTCACGAGGCGAGCCCGCGCGCCGGAAAAGCTTTTGTTACCGTCAACACCTCCAATATTCCTTCTGAACTGCTTGAGTCCGAACTCTTCGGTCACACGCGCGGGGCTTTCACTGGCGCCGTCGCCGCTAAAAAAGGACTATTCGAGGTTGCCGACAACGGCTCGATCTTCCTCGATGAAATCGGCGACATCCCACCCGAAACACAGGTACGCCTGCTCCGCGTGATCCAGGAACGCGAGTTTACGCCCCTCGGCGATACCACGCCGCGTCGGGTGGATGTGCGCATTATCGCCGCAACTAATATCGAGTTAAAGGAAGCGGTGAAGCAGGGAACTTTTCGCGAGGACCTTTATTATCGCCTGGCAGTGGTGCCCATCGAGCTCCCGCCACTGCGCGACCGGCGTGAGGATATCCTGCCTCTGGCCCAGCACTTCATCGAGAAGTATAACTTAGAGAACGGCCGCACGGTGTCGGAGCAGATCGCCCCGGACGTGCTGGCACTGCTGGAAGCTTATTCATGGCCGGGCAACGTGCGCGAGCTCGAGAATGCGATTGAGCGGGCAGTGGTGATCGCCCCCGGCGACGAAGTTTCCCGCCAGTGCCTGCGCCCGGAAATAAGTGATCCGCAGTCTGTAGCCAGCGCGTCGCAAGAGGGGGCAAGCGTGGGCGCAGTGCAGGACCTTGGACGGGGCATCAACTTCTATGAACAAGTGCGCCGGTTTGAAATCGATCTGATCAGACGCGCCCTCGAACAGACCGGCGGCCATCAATCGCGGGCCGCGCGGTTGCTCGGGATGAACGCCACCACACTCAACTCAAAAATCAAAACCTACAACATCAACCTGCGGCCATAGCTAAGAATCGGTTGACGGGCAAAGCAAAGAGCGAGGGCAAGCCCGCCTTCCCGACCCCGAGCTGCTTTGACTTGTTGCGTTCATCTACTGTGAAAGCCTTTCAAGCCACTTTACGGCTCACCTGTAATCAGCTCAGGGTTGTGCAGGTGGGCTTGCCCCCGCTCTTAGCTACCACTCAAAAAGAATGCGTTTGTTGTCCTCCTTCCTTTGTGGTCAAATCTATTCGAAATGCTTGCCAGCGAATCAAAGAAGTTGCAGTTTGCGCGCATTA
>Ga0180121_10001416_pt1 | contig 10207 bp, 9 predicted proteins | sample AntDrymUQ5402106_2_FD_129676 | JGI IMG/M metagenome (GOLD analysis project Ga0180121, IMG submission 129676) | Polar desert sand microbial communities from Dry Valleys, Antarctica - metaG UQ540 (21.06) (version 2) (version 2) | ecosystem: Environmental > Terrestrial > Soil > Desert | place...
ACTGCCACCGCCGCGAGCGCGATGCCGCCACCGGCGCTCAATCCCGCGGTCACGCTCGTCCACGCGACCGTGGCGCGGCGCGGGGGCTCGAGGTCGGCGTCGAGCCGAACCAGCGTCCGGGCGTCATCCACTGCCACGACGGTTCCGCCAACCTCCGCGGCCTTCGACAACGCGTAGCCGCGCCCGCCCAGATTGAAGCCACGCTTGATGTTGCCGACGAGATCGCGCCGCGCTTCCCACGTGATCCGATCGGGAAAGCGGCGCTTCACCTGCAGGCACTCCTCGCTCTGCATCCAGCGGTCGAGCGCGGCGAGCACGACGTCCGGCCGGCCGCGCACCGTCCGGCTCGAGGTAGCGTGGCCGGCGCCGAAATACTGCGCAATGACCCCCGGCTCCTCCGGAACGATCAGCCGCGTCCGCTCCTCGGCGAGTGCCTGGCGCAGATGCGGCTCGGAGATGCCGACTTCCTTTCCGATCTCGATGACCCGTTCTTCGGTGAGCGACTCCAGCGATTCCGGCGTTGAGACCGCCAACTCGGCCGCGCGCCCGAGCACGCGGTCGAGGGCCGCGCGGTCGAGCGTCAGCCGCGCCGGAAGGTTGGAGCGCTCCTCCGCCATGTCGTCAGATGCCGCCCAGCACGATGTCGAGCTGGCGAAGGAAGGCGGTGCGGAAGTTGTCGGGCAGGGGAAACGCCGCGCGCAGCGCCGGCTGCGGATCGCCGCTCGGCACCGGCCGCCCCGCGACGCGCAGGTAATATCGCGCGTATCCGTCCGCGAGCTCGGGCGCGATGCGCTGGAGCAGGATCGCCCCGCCGATCACGAGCCCATCGGTCCCGTACTGCTGGCCGAGCCCTTCCCGCTGTTGCGCGGGAGTCGTGTTGTCATTGATGACGCCATTCATGATCGTCCCCACGACCTCGTGGGCGAAGACGTAGATCGCCTCGATCGCCTCGCTTTCCGGATAGGTCACCGCGACGATGCTCGACCGGCTCCCGACGCTGGTCGGGCTCGCACCGACGGTGCGGCCCTCGCCCCCGATGGGCAGCGAGACGATCATGTCGCCAGCGGCCTGCTGGGTTCCCATGAGGAAGCGGCGGAACTTGGGATAGTACGTCTGCTGCCACTGGGTGTTCAGCGCATCGACGATGCTCGTGCGCGACCGGTTCTGCTGGAGCCAGTAGTTGTGATAGAAGCGGGTGCTCTCATCGTCGAGTGAAACCATGAACAGCCGGAACCACTCGCGGTCGGCGGCGTTCGGGAAGTTTCCGGCGAGGAACGCGATGACTCCCTGAATCGCCTGATCGCGGGCGCGGCGCGGGTCGCCCTCGCTTTCGAGGAAGTGCCCGGCGGCCACCTTCATGTCCTCCCACGAGCCGAAGTACAGTGCGATGAACTGGGTATTGGCGAGGTTCGGGTTCGTGCGCAGCCGTGCCACGAGCTGCGTGCGGTTCGCGTCGAGCTGAGTGTTGGTGTTCTGCTGGTTCTTGGCCACCTGCATCTGGCTCCGGTAGTTCCGCCGATAGAGCGGTACCTTCGCCGTGTCCTCGGTCAGCATCGCGTAGCCGTGCAGCCAGAGATCGACGTGCTCGCGCGTCTTGACCGGCCACGCAGCCTGCGGGGCAGTCGTTCCGCCGCCTGCCGTCCCCCCCGTCCCGGCGGATCCACCCTCGGTCGAGGCGGCGCCGCCACCGGTGGCGCATGCAGAAGCGCCGACGCCCAGGGCGACGGCAAGCAGGAGGGAGCGGGAGGCGCGCAGCTTCATGATGGCGTTGATGAATGGTCGCATTCTGTCCTCTCAGGTCATCGATTCGACGATCAGCGCGATACCCTGCCCGCCGCCAATGCATGCGCTGCCGAGCCCGTATCGCTTTCCCTGGGAGCGGAGAGCATGCAGTAGATGGGCCGTGATGCGGGCGCCGGATGCCGCGAGCGGGTGGCTCAGCGCGATGGCCCCGCCATGGACGTTGAATCGCTCGCGGCGGATCTTCAACTCCCGCTCGACCGCACAGGCCTGTGGCGCGAACGCTTCGTTCACCTCGATGAGGTCCATGTCGTCCATCGACATCCGTGCGCGGGCGAGCGCGTTCCGCGACGCGGGCACCGGCCCGATCCCCATGATTCGCGGATCGACTCCGGCGGTTCCCCAGGCGACCAGTCTCCCGATCGGCTTCAACCCGCGTTTCTTCGCGAACGCCTCGCTCGCGATGACGAGGGCTGCCGCGCCGTCGCCGATGCCTGACGCGTTGCCCGCCGTGACGACACCATCCGCCCTGAAGTAGGGACGGAGCTTCGCCAGAGCCTCGGCCGTCGTGTCCGGGCGCATGTGCTCGTCGCGCCGGAACTCCTCCACCTGCTTCGTCTTCGGATTCTTCACCGGAACGCCGACGACCTCATCGTCGAATACACCGGCAGCCCACGCATCACGCGCCAGGGTCTGCGACCGGAGCGCAAACTCATCGACACAGCCGCGGTCGAGCTTGTAGTCGGTCGCCAGCTCCTCGGCCGTCTCCGCCATGGAAATGCCGGGAATGGGATCCTTCAGCGATTCCCAGAGCAGGTCCTCCAGCACCGGCGACTTGCCGAGCTGTGCGCCCCAGCGAAGTCCGCGCGCGACGTGCGGCGCCTGGGACATCGACTCCCCTCCGCCCACGAGGCACAGGTCCGAGTCGCCGAGGAGGATCTCCTGCGCCCCGTTCACGACCGCCTGGAATCCCGACCCGCACAGCCGGTTGACGGTGAGGCCGGGCGTCTCGATCGAACAGCCCGACTTGAGCGCGACGTGGCGCGCGAAGTAGATCGCGTCGGCCGTCGTCGGCAGGACATTGCCGAAGATCGAGTGCTGGATCTCCTTCGGCTCGACGCCCGCGCGCTTCATCGCCTCCTTCGCCGCCACCACGGTGAGGTCGATGGCGGTGAAGTCCTTCAGCGTTCCGCCAAAAGTGCCGAACGGGGTTCGCACCGCGGACAGGAACACGATGTCGGAGCTGGAGTCCTGGGTCTTCATATATGAGTTCTCGAGATGATCGCGTGGAAACCACTGCAAGGTCGACTGCTACTGCAACAGCTTGAACATGAAGGGGATGAAGCGTTCATGAAGGGACATGAAGAACCGCACTGTTTGCGGGTGAGGGGTCGGAGTACCGTGTACTGCGCACGACATCGCTGTTCCCATTGCGCACCCCTTCCCGTGAACGGCGGGAGCCTTATCAATCAGTTGCCGTTGCCGTTGCCTGCTTCATGAATCTTCATGAACCCTTCATGCTCTTCATGTTCCGGCTGTTCACGATCCATCCCCGTCAGGAAGGCGCGATGGCGCACAGAAAGATGCGCGAACGAGACCGGGAAACGAAGCCTCAGCCCGCCATACCCTAAACGCGCCCGACCGCCTCAGCGATCCAGTCGCCGACCGCCCGCGTACCGTGCCGGCCGGAGAGGATGTCCGGGGTCGTGATGCCTGCCGCGATCGCCGCGCGTGTCGCGCGCTCGACCGCGGCCGCGGCATCAGTAGCCCCCACCGTCTCCAGCATCATGCCGAGCGTAAGGATGGCTGCCATCGGATTCGCGACATCCTTGCCGGCGAGCGGGGGCGCGCTGCCATGGACAGGCTCGAACATCGCCACTCGACCGGGATGCCGGTTCGCGCTCGGGGCGAGCCCGAGCCCGCCGACGAGGACCGACGCGAGGTCGGACAGGATGTCGCCGAACAGGTTACCCGTGACGATGACCTGGAATGCCTCGGGGGTGCGCACGAGGTCCATCGCCATCGCGTCGATGTAGCGCGTGTCGCGCCTGATCTCCGGGAACTCCGCGCCGACCTCCTCGAACACTCGCCGCCAGAGGCCATGGGCGGCGATGGCGTTGGCCTTGTCGACCATCGTCACGCGCTGTTTTCCGTGTTCGCGCGCCCAGCTGAACGCATGCCGGATGATCCGCTCGACGCCGCGCCGCGTGTTGAGCTCCTCGGCGATCGCGATCTCGTCGGCAGTGCCCTGCTTGAAGATGCCCCCGATGGAAACGTAGAGGCCCTCGGTATTCTCGCGGAACACCATGAGGTCGAGATCCTCGACGCGCTTGCCCTTGAGCGGGGTGAGGCGCTCGTCGAACAGACGGGCGGGCCGCTCGTTCACGAAGAGGTCGAGCTGAAAGCGCATCCCGAGCAGGATGTCACGCGCATGCTCGTTTCCCGGGACTCGCGGATCGCCGAGTGCCCCGACGAGAATCGTGTCGAACGCTGAACCGAGGCGCTGCATCTCGCCGGCTGGAAGGGTCACGCCGGTCGCGAGGTAGTGGTCGGCACCGTACGGCAATCGCTCGATCGTGATGCCCGGGCGGAAGCGCGCCTCGATAGCATCGAGAACCTTCAGCGCTTCGTTGACGACCTCGGGCCCGATGCCATCACCCGCAATGACCGCGAGGCGGGGCATCGCTCAGCGCCCAGTGCGCGTCGGGAGAACTCCGCCGCCGCTCGCCGAGGCGGGGGCCGTGTGCGGCGGTGGGACTGGCGGGACCAGCGTGTCGCGCCGTGCCGTCAGCGTGTCGGCGACGGCGCGTCCGGGGTGCGCGAGCGTGTAGACATAGGCGGAGATGTGGTAGATCTCCTCCGCCGACAACGTCGTGCTGAGCGCCGACTCACTGACGTTCGCTGCTCGTGCGAATGCTGGCATGCCGATGCTCGCGACCTTCGGCCGCGCGATCCCTTCCATGATCGTGCGCTGGATGAACACGAACGATCCATCTCCGTGCAGCCAGACGCTGTCCCGGAGGTCGGGACCGAGCGCCGCGATCCCCGTTCCGGCGAGCCCGTGACAGCTCAGACATTTCCCCTTCCGCCGAAAGAGCACGTCTCCCGCAGCGCTGTCGGCGATCAGCACGAACCCGGGACTCGCCACAACGACGCTATCCATGCGCAGTGAGTCGGTGAAGCCCGGCTCGAAGGGGACTTCCACATCCGTGCGTGCGCTGTCCGATCCGCGCTCGACGGGCTGCATCACGGCGCTGTCGGCGGTGAGGCCCTGACGATCGCCCCCACCGCATGCCGCAACGATGGTGAGCAGCAGCGCCGAAAGTCGTCTCACGATTGTGCCACACCCCGGCCGCAGGTCGTGCAGAACTTCCACCCCAGTTCAAGCTCCGTGCTGCAGGCGGGGCATTGCTGCACTGTGAGATCCTGCCCGCAGTGCGGACAGAAGGTGAGCTGGCGTCCATCGGGAAGGGTTCCACTGCAGTAGCGACAGCGACCGCCGAGGGTGGCGGCGGTGATCGAGCGGCGCGTCGATGCCATGTCGGAGCTCGGTGAAGTCGTTGGACCGGCGCGGAATCCGGTGAATGCCGGCGAGGGCGAGGGGGTGCCATGCCCCGCGTTTCCGGATGCCCGGGTCCCCGCAGGGTTCGATGTCATTGGCGCAGCAACCGGTGCGGGTTTCGGTGGGGGTGCGCTCGCGCGTGGCGGGGGTGGCGGCAGGATCGGCTCCGGGGTCGGAGCATAGGGCGAGCCCGGCGTTGCAGCATGCCGTATCGATGGTGGTGGCGAAGGGGGCAGCGGCATCCCGGCGACTGGAATGGCCGCAGACATCGACGGCGCGGGTGGCGTTCCCATCCCGCCGGTTCGCGCACGGGAAGACGGCTGCGGACTGATCGCCGGGGCTCGGCTGCCCGCCGGTGACCGCGGAGGTGGGCTGCCCTGTGGTCGCGCGGTGGGTGGAGGTGCGGCGATGCGGGCATCGTCGCTCGGGCGGGTCGCCGGATCGAGGAGCGCCACGGCGTCGGGGGAAACCGACACGCTGCGCTCGTTGAATGCGCGAAAGAGCGACGTATCCGGATTGGAGGACTCGAGCTCCTGGGTGAGCGACTCACGAACGTCGCGATCGACCACGAGATATCCCCGCTCGCCACTCAGCAGGCGCATCAGCGCCATCTCGTAATCCTGATTCGTGTCGATGCCGAGCTCCTGCCGATTGTGCCGGTACGGCACGATGACCTGGTACAACTCCTCGGTGCTGAAGGAGGTCGACAGATACTGCTGATAGTTGCCCCGGATGTTTTGCAGCAGCCTCCGGAAGATGCGATCGAGATCATCCATGTGATTCACCCATTCGATTGACCCATGCGATTCGCGGCAGCGAGTCGGGCGTGACGGCCGATTCGTTCTTCCAACACCGGCGCGAACGCGAAGTGCCGGAACCCTGGTGCGACGGATCCGGTGACCCCGGCAGCATTCGCAAGGCTCATGCGAAGAAGCTGTGACGCAGGTCCGGCGGGGCCGGCAGGCTCGCATCCGCTCGAAAGGTCTCGCGCGATGGGAAAGGAAAGGGAGGTATGCGCACGCGACCACTGTCCCTTTCTCCGATCAGCCACGTGTCGAACAGCGACGGCTCCAGCCTGTCCGACGATGTCTGGTCGCGGGCGGCGCGCGTGGCGAGATGATTGGCATATTCGTTCTGCGGGTGGCCATCGTGGCCTCGCACCCATCTCCACGCGACGCGGTTGGTGCCGACGGCCCGGATCGCGTCTGCCCAGAGCTCGAGATTCTCGATCGGCCCGCCCGCGCGACGCCATCCGCGGCGCGCCCAGCCGTGCACCCACTCCGTCATTCCGGAGATGAGATACTTCGAGTCACTCGTGAAGACGGCGTCGAAGGTGTTGCCCTTCGCCGCAAGTCCGGTGAACGCCTCGATGACCGACCGCAGCGCCATGCGGTTGTTCGTCGTCCCGGGGTCCGACACCCAATAGTCGCGACGGATGACGCCGCCCGAGTCGTCCCGCGCGTACTCGACGAGCCCGCCCGCCCCGCCAGGGTTGCTTCCCTCGCGTCCGTTGCCAAGGCAGGATTCGTCCGCGTAAATCGCGACGAAGGGGACCTCGCTCGCCTTCACGTCACGACCTCGATCTCATCGACCTCTTCGATGACGAGCGTGAGGTGCTCGCCGGTCGTGGGATGCCGCGCCTCGATGGTCTCGCGTCCCTGGCGGCTGCCGATCGACTCGGGGATGACGAGGAACTCCGTCCCCCGCCGCCGCACTGCGATCCGCTGCCCGTCCACGATGGCGCGCTCGAGGGCGTCGTACTGCAACGATGTCAGCTGCGCCACGCGCTTGCGCCCTCGCTGCACCACCGGCCGGCGAGCCGCGTCAACACATCCGTCGCCCGTTCGATCTCATCCTCCACGACCCACTCCTCCGCGGCATGCGCCAGTGCGATATCTCCCGGACCGAAGCATATCGCAGGGATGCCGGCATCGTTGAGGAGCGCTGCGTCCGTCCACGCGCTCAAGCCCTCGATCGACATCGGCATGTCCGCCTCCGCAACCGCATCGGCGAGCGCACGGACGATCGGTGCATCGACGGACACATCGCTCGGATTCTGCGAGAAGCGGGCAATCACTTCCGCCTCGAAGCTCGGCCGACGAGCGTGGACGGTGGCACACGCGCGCTGGACTTCGTGCAGGGCGTCGCGTGCGCGCTCCCCTGGCAGCGTCCGTCGCTCGATGTGAAGCACGCACCGATCGGGATAGGTGGACATGCCGATGCCGCCGCTGATGAGCGACGCGTGGAGCGATGCGTGGCCGAGCAGTGCGTGGGTCCGGTTCACGAGCTCCCTCTCCTCGAGCAGGTCGAGCTCGGCGAGCAGCAGCCCAGCATGCCGGATCGCGTCGATCCCGATGTCGTATCGGCTGCCGTGCGCCGCTCGCCCGGCAACGATGACCTCGATCCACGCAAAGCCGCGGTGGGTGGGGGCGATGGCGAGTCGCGTCGGCTCGGTCACGATCGCCGAGCGCGCACGGAGGCCCCCGTCGATCAGCGCGCTCGTGCCGGCGCTCTCGAACTCCTCGTCCGCGACTGCAGTGATGAGAATGTCGCGCGCACCCGCGTCGGCCGCCCGGGCGGCAGCCGCACACATCGCCGCGACGCCGCCCTTCATGTCGGTCGAGCCGCGCCCGTACATCCGGCCGTCGACTGTCTCGGCAGTGAACGGTGGGTGTATCATGCCCTCGACCCCGACGACATCGAGGTGGCCGTTGAACAGCAGCGCGGCGCTGTTGGGGTGGCGCGCACCCGGCATGTCGTCCGGACCCGGCATCCATGCAATGACGTTCGGGCGGCCAGGAGCCGCTTCCCGGATCTCGGTCGCGAAGCCCCAGCTCTCGAGCACGTCCGCGAGTGCGCTCGCCACAGCCGCCTCGCCGGGCGCGCCCGGCACGAGCGACGGGTTCCGCGAGTCGACGCGCACGAGCTCGCGTGTCAGGGCGACGGCATCTCCGCGGGCGACGGACACTAGCTGGTCACCTCTTCGCCACGCAGCAGCATGAAGCCGTCGTGGTCGACCGTCATCGGGAGCAGAACTCCGAGCTCGCTCAGTGCATGGCGAACGCCCGGCGTTCGATCGCGCGGCGCGATGATGAGCACGCAGCCGCCCCCCGATGCACCGAGCGCCTTCGCGCCGAACGCGCCACCGGCGATCGCCGTCTCTATTATCGCGTCGATGCGCGGTGTCGTGATCGCGGGATGGAGTGTGCGCTGGTGCGCCCAATGCTCACCGACCAGCGCCCCGAGCTCGTCGACGGCCCCGCGCACGAGAACATCGATCATCGCCTGCGCGAGCTCTCGCATGCGGGCCAGTGCGCCAGTCACCACCGGCTCCCGGGCACGGTAGGCGTCGAGCACGGCGGTGATGTTCGCGCCAGAGATGCGCGACTGCCCCGTATAGATGATGGTGCACTGTGCTTCCAGCGCAGCGACGGTGGCCGCCGTGATGGGGATGCGCACGGTCGTCGTGGACTCGCCGAAGGTGAGCCCGAGCGCGCCGCCGAACGCCGCGGCGTAGTGGTCCTGCCTCCCGCCGGCGATCCCGAGGTCTTCCACCTCGATCGCTCGGCTTCGCTCGGCCAGGTCCGCGCGATCGAGCGACTGGCCGCCCCATGCCGCGAGCGCTCCCACGGCTGCCACTCCGGTAGCCGAGGATCCGCCGAGTCCGGCGCCGACCGGAAAGTCGTTGTGCAGGGAGAGTGCGACTCGGGAGACTGGCGACCTCGCGAGGGCGGCAGAGGCGATACGCGAGTCGGCACTGTCACGCAATCCTTCCGCCGGGAGCGTGTCCGAGAGCTCCACTGTCGCATAGCGTCCGATCGCCAGCGCGCATACGCACCCGCCCTGTTCCGTCGAGTACGGTGGGACATCGGTCCATCCGCCCCCGAAGTCGATCCGTGTGGGCGCACGTGCGGCCAGCGTACGCACGTCAGCGCGGGCGGCTGTATACAACGATGGATTCCAGCCAGCGTGGCGGACGAAGAAGCGGCATGCGGATGACTCGGAGTGGTCGAGCGCGTAAGCTACCGTGCAGCCCCGGGACCGCCAATGCGGGCACATGTGTTGCCAAATTCTTCGTTCATCAATGACTGATACTGCACGACATCACGACCGGACATCATGACGCTGCCGCTCATCCCGCTCCTTCCGGAGCTCGGTAACCGGCTCGCGGGTTCCCCGTTGATCATCATGCTCGACATTGACGGAACGCTCGCGCCGATCGCCCCGCGACCGCAGGACACCGTGATGCCGCAGGGGACGCGTCGCGCGGTCGCGACGCTCGCGTCCCGCCCAGGGGTCCACGTAGCGCTCGTCTCCGGACGCGGCGCTGCCGATGCCCGGCGGCTGGTGTCGGTCGGCAACAGTTGGGTCATTGGCAACCACGGGCTCGAGGTCGCTGATCCGCAGGGAGAGACCGAGATCGCCCCGGAGGCGGAGCCGTACCGGGGTGCGATAGCACAGGCGTCGCTGAAGATCGCCAGCGCCGTCACGCATGTCGTCGGAGTGACGCTCGAGGACAAGACGTGGACGTTGAGCGTGCACTACCGGCTCGCCGATGACGCAGTCGTTCCCCGGCTCAAGGCTGCGATCGATGCCATTGCCCATCAGCACGGGTTGCGAGTCACGCAAGGGAAAAAGCTCTTCGAGCTGCGACCGCCCGTCGATGTCCACAAGGGCACGGCGGTGCTGGCCCTGGCACGGCGATTGGGAGGGCTCGTGCCCGGCACGAGTGTCGTGTTCGCCGGCGACGACCAGACCGATGAGGACGCATTCCGCATCCTTCGCGAGCACGGTCCCGAGCCGGTGACGGTTCGGGTTGGCGAAGCGGACATCCCGACCGCGGCCGAGTTTCGCCTGCCCGATCCAGAGGCGGTGCGACGGTTTCTCGAATGGCTCGTTGCGGAG
>Ga0180121_10001417_pt1 | contig 10206 bp, 8 predicted proteins | sample AntDrymUQ5402106_2_FD_129676 | JGI IMG/M metagenome (GOLD analysis project Ga0180121, IMG submission 129676) | Polar desert sand microbial communities from Dry Valleys, Antarctica - metaG UQ540 (21.06) (version 2) (version 2) | ecosystem: Environmental > Terrestrial > Soil > Desert | place...
AGATCGGCCTCCTCCACCGCCTTGGCGATGCCGAAGTCGGCCACCTTCACCCGCCCGTCGCCGGCCAGCAGCACGTTGGCGGGCTTGATGTCCCGGTGGACGAGCCCGGCGCGGTGGGCGACGTCGAGCGCCTCGGCCACCTGGGCGGCCAGGCCGGCGGCCTGCCAGGGGTCGATGGGGGTGGGATCGTCGAGGCGCTCCCGCAGGGTCTGACCGGGCACCAGCTCCATCACGATGGCCTCGGTGCCGGAATCGGAGCACGTGTCGTAGATCGACACGATCCCCGGGTGCGCCAGGCGGGCGGCGGCCACTGCCTCCTGGCGGAACCGGGCAACGAAGCTGTCGTCGGCGGCGAGGTGGGAGTGGAGCAGCTTGACCGCCACCTTGCGGCGCAGGACCTCGTCGGTGCCCTTCCACACCTGGGCCATCCCCCCAGCCGCCACCAGCTCCTCGAGCCGGTACCGCGCGGCCAGGAGCCGCCCGGCCTCGACGATGCCCGATCGGGCCGGAGGGGCAGTCACGGGCGAGCCGCGCGGCGGCGTGGGGATCGACACAGCCTGACGAGGCTACCCGGACCCCATATGGCCCCAGCCCGCGCGGCAGTGGCCCTACGAGGACGAGATCCAGGTCACGCCCATGACGCGTGGGCCGCCGTGGGTACCGATCACCGGGCCGATCTGGCCGACCCGGATCTGGTCTCGCGCGTAGAGGGGGGCGAGCAGGTCGAGCATCAGCTCGACCTCGGGCGCCAGGCCGTGCGTGACGCAGAGGTGCTCGATCGTGCCGGCCTCGGCCACCTTGTCTCGCAGCACCTCGAGGGCTCGCTTGCGGGTGCGGGCTCTTCCGGCCTCCTCCACCTTGCCGGTGGAGATGTCGAGAATGGGCTTGATAGACAGCAAGGAGCCGAGCAGGGCCTGGGCGCCGCCGATCCGCCCGCCCTTCTTGAGGTTGTCCAGCGTGTCGAGGGCCCCGAACACGTGGGTGCGGCGAGCCAGGTCGTCGACGAGGGCGACCACTTCGTCGGCCGACGCGCCGGATGACCCGGCCTGGGCGGCCAGGAGCACCTGCGTGCCGAGACCGGAGGTGATCGAGTGGGAGTCAACGACCCGCACGTCGAGGCTGCCCTCGGCCGCCTTGGCGGCGTTCTGGGCCGACTGCATGGTGGCGGACAGGTCGGACGACAGGTTGATGCAGACGACGGCCTCCGCGCCGGCCTCCTGCTGGCGCCGGAACCCGGCCTCGAACTTGCCAGGGGCCGGCGCCGCCGTCTCGGGGAGGACGGACGAAGCGGCCAGCTTCTCGTAGAAGCTCTCCACGCTCAGCTCGCTGCGGTCCTCGTACTCGTTGCTACCGAAGCGGATCGAGAGCGGCACCACCTCGATGCCGTGGGCAGCCACCTCCTCGTCGGTGAGGTCGCAGCTGCTGTCGGTGACGATGCGGACTCCGGCCATGACGCGGAAACCTAGTCGCCACCCCGCGCTGGGTGGTCGGCGGTGGCGACGAGCTTGGCGCTGCGCCGGGTGCGTCGCCAGTGGCGGGCCCACCAGACGATGAGGAAGAGCCCGGCGCCCACGGACAGCACCAGACCGGCTCCGGACACCGCAGTGGATCGGACGGTGTAGCGGGTCATGGTCAGGCTGCGTTGTCCGTCGGGCGACATGACGTCGACCTCGAGCGGGAAGGCGCCCGACGCCAGCGCCCGCACGGCGATGTTGATCCGCTTGGTCTCCTCGGTGAGCACCAAGTCGATCGTGTCGCCCTCGGGGAACTCGAGCTTCTGGCTGCGGAGCCGCACCGACACATGGAGCGGCACCCCGGAGTCGTTGCGGATCGTGAGCGGGATGGTGCCCTCGCGCGCGGTGAGCGTGAGGGTGAAGGTGGCCGGGGTGGAGACCTTGCTCGTCACGCCGTTGATGGCCGCTTCGACGGTGTCGATGTGGCCGCGGCGATCCGCCGCCGTGAGGCCCGCCGCGGTTGCGAGCAGGAGGTGGCGGGCGAGGGGGTCGGTGCGGGGGCTGTCGGTCCCCACGAGGGCGACGAAGGTGTCGAGGTGGGTGCGGGCACCGGCGAGGGCGCGGGCTTCGGCGGCGCGGATCGGGGTGGGGGTCACGGGTAGGAGGCGGCGATCCACCTGGTTGCCGCCGCGGTCGAGGAGCGGGACGGCATGATCGAACACCTCGTCCAGGCCCATCGGCGCGAAGGGCCGCCCGGAGCCGAGGCCCTCGAGCAGGAGCTGAACGAGGCCCGCCGGCGTGCCGCCACCGATCGGGACCACCACGCTCCGGGCCACGCTGGGCTGCTCGAGCCGCAGGAACGCCAGCTCGCTGAGCACACGACTGGCGACCAGCCCGGGCGACCCCTCGGTGGCCAGCCGGTCGAGCACGACAGGGTCGGTGGCGAGGGCCTGGACGTCGTTCGGCGCCGGCGCGTCGGCCGGGCCGCCGTCGGGCACCTCGAGCCGGAACGGCTGTGCCAGCGAATAGCTGATGATGCCGCTGTTGAGAGGGGCGACCTGGGCGTCGGTCACCACGAACCGGCGCACGCCGCTGAACGCCAGCGCAGCCAGGCCATCAGGCCCGAGGTTGGGCGGCGCCACCCCCACCGAGCCCGTCGGCTCCACGCCCAGGCTGTCGCCGAGCACCTGGCGGCCGCGGTTGCGCTGGTGGCCCAGCTCGCCCAACAACCCGGCCGGGGCGAGGTCGTCGGGCCTGACCTCGACGTAGGGCAGCGCCAGTACCGACCGACCGACTGCCGCGCCTCGCAGGGCATCCACCAGCTCGACGTCGCCGGGCTCCGGCGATGCCGCCAGCACGTCGAGGGTCTCGGGGGTCACTGCGAGGGTCGCGGGCACGTCGGGGGCGCCGCCGAGGCCGGTGACCAGCTCGGCCATGTCGTTCACGGCGGTCCGTTCCAGCCGGCTGGTGCCGTCGGGCTGGAGGGCCGGGGGCGCACCAACCTCAGCCACCACGGCCACGCCGAGGTCCGGCGAATCGTCACCCTCCTCCGGCGGCAGGATGAGGTGGGTGACGAGGGTGGCGAGAGGGGCGAGGGCGGCGTCCTGGGCGATGAGCTCCACCGGGTAGATGCCCTCCGCCCGCAGGAGAAGTCCGCCGTTGGCGGGGTCGAGCGATAGGGCCAGGCGGCGGGTGCCGTCCGCCTCGGTGGCCAGCGTGCTCAGCGCCGTGACCGTGTCAAGGGCTTGACTCCGCAGCCCGTCCCCGCCCATGGACTGGGCCAGCTCGGAGCGCGACCGCACCCGTTGGTGGACCACCATCCTGATGCTGCCGTCGGCGGGGACGCCATCGAGGCGGAGGCGCACGGCGAAGGTGCCATCCGGGGGGACCACAGGGGTCTGGGCGACCAGCTCGATCTGTGCTCCGCCCGCCTCCGGGGTCAGTGTCGGCGTGGTGGCCGAGCCGGCGTCCGGGGGAAGGGTCGGGAGCAGGCTGAGGGCCATCAAGGCTGGAGCCCACCTACGACCTTTCACTACGACGCCTCGTCGAGTGCCCGCCGGAGAACTGCCAGACCGTCGGCCTGGAGGCGGAAGCCCAGGCGCTCGTAGAGGCGTACCGCGGTCGCGTTGCCCTCCTGGGTGTTCACCAACACCTCCTTGGCCCCCCAACGCCGGAGCCAGCGCAGCCCGTCGACGGCCAGCGCACCACCGATGCCGGCGTCCTGGTCCGCGGGGTCGACCGCTAGCCGTTGCAAGTAGCCTCGAGGCCCGGCCCGCCCGGTGACGGCGTACCCGGTGAGCGGCCGCCCGTCACCGCGCCCCACCGCCACCCGCAGGCGGGAGGTCGGCGTGGCGGCCAGCGCGTCCTCGAGGCCGGGACCGTCGAGGCGCCAGAACGGGGGGAAGGCGGCGGCGTCCACGGCCAGCACCGCGGGTCGGTCAGCGTGGTGTCCCCGCCGCAGGTCGGACGGCGGCGACGCGACGGGCGGAACATCGTCCAGGCTGCGTACGAGCAGGTGCAGGCGCTCGTGCACCTCGAAGCCGGCATCGAGGAAGGGAGCCTGCTCGGCGGCGGGGAGCGCGGCCGTGAGGGCGGCGCCGTAGGGACCCGCAGCCAGCTCCTCGAGGGCACGGGAGATCGCGGCGGCGGTCGGCCGTCCCCGGCCTGGTGTGAGGTGGGCAGTGGTCATGTCCCCGCGCCAGGGGGCGATCCGCAACCGAGCGTCAGCGCCTGACAGGATGCGGTCCCCGGTCATGGAGGCCACGGTAGTGGGGCCGCCTATCGTGTCGGGGGCGTGACCGTCCTCTTCCTCACCCACGAGCGATACCTCGACCACGACCTCGGTCGGGGTCATCCGGAGCGGCCGGAGCGGCTCCGCTCGGTGCTGGCGGGGGTCGAAGGGGCGGGTCTCGGCGAGGCGCTGGTGCGGGAGGTGCCCCGTGCTGCCACCACCACCGAGCTCGAGCTGGTGCACGACCCCGGTCTCGTGGCGGACATCGTCCGTCTCGGCGCGGAGGGCGGCGGCTGGCTCGATGCCGACACCGCCATGAACGATTCGTCCTACGACGCCGCCCTGTTGGCTGCTGGGGCCGGCCTCACCGCCGTCGAGGCCCTCGACGACGGCCGGGCCGAAAGCGCCTTCTGCGCCGTCCGCCCCCCTGGCCACCACGCCACCCCCACCCGCGCCATGGGGTTCTGCCTCTTCAACAACGTGGCCATCACAGCGGCGGCGCTGGCCGCCCGGGGCGAGCGCGTCCTCGTGGTCGACTACGACGCCCACCATGGCAACGGCACCCAGGACACCTTCTGGGCCGACGGGCGGGTGGCCTACGCCTCCTTCCACCAATACCCGCTCTACCCCGGCTCCGGTGCCCTGCGCGAGGTGGGGATCGGCGAGGGGAGAGGCTCCACGATCAACATCCCGCTGCCTGCCGGGGCCACCGGTGATGCCTACCGGGCCGGGGTCGACCAGGTCATCACCCCCTTCGCCGCCTTGTTCCACCCCACCTGGTTGCTCATCTCGGCCGGCTTTGACGCTCACCGGGCGGATCCCATCACCGACCTGGGTCTCTCCGCCGGCGACTACGCCGACCTCACCGGCGCCCTCCTGGCGCTGGTGAGGCCCTTCCGGCGCGTGGTGTTCCTGGAGGGCGGCTACGACCTGGGAGCGCTCGCCTCCTCGGCGGCGGCCTGCGTGGCCGCCATGGCGGGCGAGCGGCTCGTACCCGAGCCCCCCACCAGCGGCGGCCCAGGTCGAGAGACGGTGGCGGCAGCTGCCCTGCTGCGCTCGGAGCTGGCCGACTTCGGCTGACGGCCCGCCGGCGACCGTCCAAGCGGCTTGGAGTGAGCGCCGATTGACCTTCCGGCGAAGCCGTCCCCACCTCTCGGTGTGCTTCGACCGGCGCCGAGCCTCGTGGGTCGATCAGCAGGGGAGCGGGGTCGGCAGGCCCATGCACCCGCGCCGCGGTTCAGTCGTGGACGGTTCTGGCCGATGTAGGCCAGATGACCCAGCTGGATGAGCTCCTGTCGTACCTGCACGACGTCCGCGGCTCGGACCTGCACCTCAAGCCTGGTGCGGTGCCGCACGTGCGGGTGGACGGCCAGCTGCGGCCGGCACCCTTCGACGCCCCGCTGCCCGGGATGGTTGAGGGCCTGGCCGACAGCATCCTCGACGCCACCCGCCAGGACGACCTCAGCACCACGGGTGAGGCCAGCTCCGGCCTGACCGTCCCCGGTGTGGGGCGATTCCGGGTGTCGATCCACCGCCAGCGCGGGTCGCTGGCCATGGTGGTGCGGCGGGTGCCCCCGGAGATCCCCGACCTCGACGAGCTCGGCCTGCCCCCGCAGGTGGAGCGCTTCGCTGAGGAGGAGAAGGGACTGGTCCTGGTCACGGGCACACCGGGCTCGGGCAAGACGACCACCGTCGCCGCCCTCATCGACCGCATCAACCATCGGCGCGCGTGCCACATCCTCACCATCGAGGACCCGATCGAGGTGCTCCACGCAGATGTCGAGGCCATCATCACCCAGCGGGAGGTGGGCAGCGACACGGCCGACTACGCCGCCGCCCTCCGCAGCGGACTCCGCCAGGACGCCGACGTCATCTTCGTGGGCGAGCTGATGGATGCCAAGACAGCCCGGGCTGCTCTGACGGCGGCCGAGGTGGGTCACCTCGTCATCTCCACGATGCGCGCCTCCGGAGTGGCCGATGCGGTCGCCCGGCTCGTCGACCTCTTCCCGCCGGTCGAGCAGGCCCAGGCCCGGCAGTCGCTCGTGGCCACGCTGCGGGGCGTCGTCAACCAGCGCCTGCTGGAGCGGGCCGATGGCAAGGGCCGCACGCCGGCCGTCGAGGTGCTGACCGGCACGGCCAAGGTGATCGACTGCATCGCCGACCCGATCCGTCTTCACGAGCTCGAGCAGGTGCTAGCCGACGGGCACTACCACGGCATGCAGTCGCTGCAGCAGGCCCTCGTCGAGCTGGTGAAGGACGGGCTGATCAGCCTCCAGGACGCGTTGGCCGCATCGGCCCGCCCGGAGGACCTGCGCATCGCCCTCACCCAGGCCGGGGTCAGCAGCGCCTACTGAGCGGATCTGACCGATCGGGTTCGGAGGGCTCGCCAGGCCCCGCCTACCCTCGCAGGGTGATCCCGGAGCGCCTGCGTCCGATCCTCGCGGAGGTGCGTCCGCTAGCGCAGCGCTTCGACGCGGCCGGGCAACGCATCTACCTCGTCGGTGGCATCGTCCGCGACGTCGTGCTGGGCCGCCCACCCTCCGGCGACATCGACCTCACGACCGATGCCCGCCCCGAGCGCACCATCGAGCTGGTAGCCGGGTGGGCGGACGCGGTGTGGGACCAGGGGGCCCGCTTCGGCACCGTCGGCGTGAAGAAGGGCGACACCGTCTTCGAGGTCACCACCCACCGGGCCGAGGCCTACGGGCCCGAAACCCGCAAGCCCGAAGTGTCCTTCGCCGCCGAGGTGGAGGCCGACCTGTCGAGGCGCGACTTCACCGTGAACGCCATGGCCCTGCGGGTCACCGGAGCCGACGATGAGGTCCCCGAGCTCATCGACCCCTTCGGAGGAGTGACGGACCTGGCCGCCGCGCTGCTACGCACTCCGCGGTCGCCCGAGGAGTCCTTCACCGACGACCCGTTGCGCATGCTCCGGGCGGCGCGGTTCCTCGCCGGCTACGGCCTGGTGCCCGACGATGCTCTCGTGGCCGCCGTGCGCGAGATGGTCGGGCGGCTCGACATCGTGTCCGCCGAGCGAGTGCGCGACGAGCTGAGCAAGCTCCTCGTGGTCGATGACCCGAGCGCTGGCCTGTGGTTCCTCGTCGACACAGGCATCGCGGACGTCGTGCTGCCCGAGCTCCCGGCCATGCGGGTGGAGCAGGACCCGATCCACCGCCACAAGGACGTGCTGGCCCACACGATCGCGGTCGTCGCCAACACCCGACCCGAGCTGCTGGTGCGGATGGCCGCCCTGCTCCACGATGTGGGCAAGCCCAAGACCCGTTCGATCGGGCCCAACGGGGTGTCGTTCCACCACCACGAGGTGGTGGGCGCCCGCATGGCCCGTGACCGTCTGCGGGCACTGCGCTTCTCCAATGACCAGGTGGAGAACATCGCGCAGCTCGTGTACCTGCACCTTCGTTTCCACGGTTACGGAGACGACGTCTGGAGCGACAGCGCCGTGCGCCGCTACGTGCGCGATGCCGGGCCGCTGCTCGACGAGCTCAACGAGCTGACCCGGTGCGACTGCACCACCCGCAACGAGCGCAAGGCCCGCATGCTGGCCGCCCGCATGGACTCCCTGGAGGTCCGCATCGCCGAGCTGCGCGAGCGCGAGGAGCTCGAGGCGATCCGCCCTGACCTCGACGGCGACGCCGTGATGGCCCACCTCGGCATCCCGCCCGGGCGCGCGGTGGGGGAGGCCCTCGCCATGCTCCTAGAGGCCCGCCTCGACGAGGGTCCGCTCGAGGAGGCAGAGGCCTTCCGCCGCCTCGAGGCCTGGTGGGCCGCCCGGGCTTGACCAGGGCCGAGAGCTCCGCGTGCCAGGCCTCAGATTCCTTGCTTCCTGGCTCGGACGATGAGGGTGGAAGGGACGTAGCGCATGTGGTCGTGCCAGGCCGCAGTGCGGGGGCCACCGTTGGCGGGCTGGGGCTCCAACACGGTGTCGACGCGGAAGTTGGCTCGCCCGAGGCTGGTGAAGAGCGAGCTGATGGTTCGGGGCACGTCACCGTCGACCCCCGCTGGGTCCCAGTAGGCGCGCCGGACGCGCCGTTCCGGGTCGTCGGCGTTGATCATGGCGAAGGCGGGGTGGGGCATCGAGAGCACGAGCGGATGCTCCGGCCGTAGCACTCGGTCGACCTGTCGGAACACGCGGTCGATGTCGTCCACGGGCGCCAACCCCCACACGGAGAGCACGGCGTCGATCGTGTCGGCCCTGATGAAGGCCAGCTCGGCGAGCGGAGCGTGGTGCAGCTCCACCCTCATCCGCTCGCGCTCGCACGCAGCGCGCGCTTCGGCCACCTGCTCGGACGACTCGTCGACGCCGATCACCTTGGCGCCCTGACGGGCTAGGGCGATGGCGTTGTGGCCGGCGCCGCAGCCGAGATCGAGGATGCGCTTGCCGTCCACGCTGCCGAGGAGCTTGAGGGTGTCCTCCCTCGACACGTCGGGCCCGTAGGTGACGACATCTGTGGGCAGGTCGCGGCCGGTCGGGCTGGCGACGGAGAAGCGCTGCTGCATCGGTGCAGTCTGCCTCCGGGCGCGAGGCTGCGCTGATGCGCGTCGTCACCTGGAACCTGCAGCACGGGGTGCCCGACCCGAAGGGCCCCCCCGACCTGTCTCGTGGGCTACTGCCGCTGCGGGCGCTGGTCGCCGACATCTACGCCCTACAGGAGCTCGACCGCCGCAGCTGCCGCACCCGGTTCGCCCACCAGGCGGGGGTGATCGCCGACCACCTCGGCGGTGCCCTGCTGTGGGCCCCGGCGAAGCACCGGCTGTGGGCGGTTCAGGGCAACGCGCTCGTCGTGCGCGGTCAGATCGTCGACTCCGACGTCGTTCGCCTGCCTGGTGGGGGCGAGCGTCGCGTGGCGGCGCTCGCGATCGCCGACGTGCGAGGCACGCGGTGGTCCGTGGCGACGGCGCACCTGTCGCTCGATCACGCAATCGCGCAGCGCCAGCTCCGCGCCACGCTCGATGCCCTTGCCGACCACCCCGAGCCTCGGGTGCTCATGGGCGACCTCAACCTCGTGCCCACTCTTCTGGAGCCTGTGACGAATGCCGCCGGGTACGAGCTGGTCGACGGGCCCTTCACGATCAACGCCCGCAAGATCCCAGACCGTCGCCTCGACCACGTCCTCCTCCAAGGCGTCGTGACCACCGGGGCCGGCGTGACGAAGATGCCGCTGTCGGACCACCTCGCGGTCTGGGCCGACCTGGCCTGAGGGCCCCGTGCCTCGCTGGCCCGGGCGAGCTGGTGGAACGGTCAGGTCAAGGGCGCGGCAACGGCAGCTCGCCGAGGCGCCGCATCAACTTGCGACAGAGAGCGTTCGATCTGGTCGCTCTGCGCCGCAAAGTTGGGCCGATGCGGACCGACGGTGAGCGGGATGGAGTCTGCTCACTTCAAGTCTGACTCGCCGTTGGCGTAGGCCTCGATGAGGCGGTGGGCCTCCTCGTCGCGATACTGCTTGGCTGGGCTCTTCATGAAGTAGGCGCTCGGGCCCTCGAGAGGGCCGGACATGCCGCGATCGAGGCCGATCTTCGCGCACCGCACCGCGTCGATGATCACGCCGGCAGAGTTGGGGGAGTCGTGCACCTCGAGCTTGAGCTCGACCGTGAGGGGCACGTCACCGAAGTTGCGGCCCTCGAGGCGGATGAGGGCCCACTTGCGATCGTCGAGCCACGGCACGTGGTCGGACGGGCCGATGTGCACGTCACGGTCAGAGATGCCCTGGTCGATCTGGCTGGTGACCGACTGCGTCTTGGAGATCTTCTTGGACTTGAGGCGCTTGCGCTCCAGCATGTTCATGAAGTCCATGTTCCCGCCGAAGTTCAGCTGGTACGTGTGGTCGATCGTGGTGCCGCGATCCTCGAAGAGACGGGCGAGGGTGCGGTGCACGATGGTGGCGCCGACCTGGCTCTTGATGTCATCACCGACGATGGGCAGGCCGGCGGCCCGGAACTTCTCCGCCCACTCGGGGTCGGAGGCGATGAACACCGGGATGGCGTTGACGAAGGCCACGCCGG
>Ga0180121_10001418_pt1 | contig 10205 bp, 9 predicted proteins | sample AntDrymUQ5402106_2_FD_129676 | JGI IMG/M metagenome (GOLD analysis project Ga0180121, IMG submission 129676) | Polar desert sand microbial communities from Dry Valleys, Antarctica - metaG UQ540 (21.06) (version 2) (version 2) | ecosystem: Environmental > Terrestrial > Soil > Desert | place...
CGTCGTTGTCCCTTCCGGGTCGAAGACGGGCTTCAGCTTGGCGAGCGACTCGAGCGTCGTGTCGCGCCGGATCCCTTCATCCGCGGTGACCTCCCCGACGGGGACGATCTCGTCGTCGTAGCGTCCGGCGTCCTGTGCGGCGGCGGCGCGCTCGTGTGAGCGGAAGGCCCAGGCGTCCTGCTCCTCCCGGCTGATCCCGAGCTCGCGCGAGACCATCGAGTTGTGCTGAACCATGTGCTTGTGGTCGTAGGCGTCGGTGAGCCCGTCGAAGATCATCGAATCGACCAGCTCGCCGTGCCCGAGCCGGTAGCCGAAGCGGGCCTTTTTCAGCAGGTACGGCGCGTTCGACATCGACTCCATCCCGCCGGTGACGATCACCTCGTGCTCGCCGGCGCGGATGATCGTGTCGGCGATCTGGACAGCGCGAATCGAAGAAGCGCATACCTTGTTGATCGCGTCGGCAGGCGTCTCCTTCGGCAGCCCGGCGCCGATCGCTGCCTGCCGCGCCGGAGCCTGGCCCGCTCCAGCCTGCAGCACCTGGCCCATGATCACGTACTCGACCTCGCCGTCTTCGATCCCGGCTCGCTCGAGCCCGGCGCGGATCACGATCGAGCCGAGCTCGGTCGCCGGATAGGCGGCGAGGCCGCCGCCGAGCTTCGCGAACGGCGTGCGGACGGCGGAGACGATCACAGAGCGAGCCACGATCTGAGCCTAGCGCTCGTAGCTCGCGCCAGGCTGTAAACGCCCGGCGAACGCGACGAGCAGCCGGATGCATGCCTCGAGGTCACCCAGCTCGACGATCTCGATCGGCGAGTGCATGTTCCGCAGCGGGATCGAGACAACCCCGGTCGGAATTCCCTCGCGTGACGCGAAAGTGTCGTCCGCGTCCGTATACGTCTTCATTCCCGTCTCGATCGTGTGCTCGATGCCTGCTTCGTCAGCGGCCTCGACGAGGTGCTCGAAAACACGCGGGTTGATCGCTGGGCCGCGGAAGATCGCCGGCCCGCCGCCGAGGCGGTGGTCGCCGGCCTCGTTGGCGTCGCCGGCGGGAACATCCGTGGCGTAGGTGACGTCGATGGCGATCGCGACGTCCGGCCGCAGCCGGTACGCGGCGACCCGGGCGCCGTGGAGACCGATCTCCTCCTGCGCACCGGCGACGACGGCCACGTTCGCACTGTCGAGGCGGCGCAGGATCTCGAGCGCGATGTAGACCCCTGCGCGGTTGTCGAGATTGCTCGAAGCGATGCGGCCGCTCGCGAGCTCGAGCGGCGGCGCGACGGCGACGATCGGATCACCGGGCGCGACCAGCGAACGCGCCTCCTTTCCGTCCCCGGCACCGATGTCGATGTAGAGCTGCTCCCACTCGACCTTCTCGTCGTCCTTGCTGCGTCGAGCGATCACGCCGTAGACCGATCCCGACTGCGTGCGGATCTCGACCCGCTGCCCGTACGCGACGTTCGCCCTCCAGCCGCCGAGGCGGTGCACAGGGATGAGCGCGTCATCTGGGATGTGCGCCACCGCGAGGCCGATCACGTCTAGGTGGGCGAAGAGCGCGAGCAGCGGCCCTTCTCCACGGCGGCGCGCGAACAGGTTCCCCACCGAGTCGGTCTCGATCTCGGCGACGTCCCCGACCGCTTCGCGGATCACATCGAAGGCAAGGTGCTCGTGCCCGGCCGGGCCGTGCGCGCGCAGTAGCGAGTCGAGGAGCTCCGGAACGGCCATTTGCGGGCAGTCTATGGGCGTGCCCGCACACCGGATCCCAACCGATTTGCTCACCCCGCTCGGGGCGTACCTCCGTTTGCGCGAGGGAGCGGCGGCGAGCTTCCTGCTCGAGTCGGTCGAACAGGGGCGCCTCGGCTGCCACTCCTTCATCGGTTCCGGCTCGCGGCTCGTCAGCTTTGAGGAGGCAGAAGCGCTGGACCTGCCCGTCGTCGGCTACCTCTCCTACGACCACATCGCGAAGCTGGAACCCACGGTGCCTCTACCCGCGGCCGGTCCCGACTTGCCGGAGAGCCGCTTCGTCGTCGCGGAGACGCTCGTCCGCTTCGACCACGGCAGCGGCACGGCCGAGGTGCTGGCGGGAGATCCGGTCGCGATCACGAGCCGGCTCGAGGGTGAGCCGGTGTTACGAGACGGCAAGCTCTCGCCGAGGGGTGACGTGCAACGCTTCCCCGAGCAGGCAGCCTACGAGGACGGCGTGCTCCGGATCAAGGAGTTGATCCGCGCCGGCGACGCGTTCCAGGTCGTGCTGTCGCAGCGCGCGGAGCGCCGGACCTCCGCCTCGGCGCTGGAGCTCTACCGCGCGCTGCGACGCGTCAACCCTTCCCCGTACCTCTTCCTGCTCGAGCTCGGCGAGCTTGCGCTCGTCGGCTCCTCGCCGGAGACGCTCGTGAAGTGCGAGGCCGGCCGCGCGAGCCTGAACCCGATCGCCGGCACGACCGAGCCGGGTGACGGCGACGCCGAGCGATTGCTCTCCTCCGACAAGGACCGCGCCGAGCACGTGATGCTCGTCGACCTCGGCCGGAACGACCTTGCTCGCGCCTGCACGCCGGGCAGCGTCCGCGTCGCCCGCTTCCTCGAGCCCGAGCGCTTCTCCCACGTGACACACCTGGTCTCGGAGGTGACGGGCGAGCTGCAGGACGGTGTGACGCCGTTCGAGCTCCTGCGCGCCTGCTTCCCGGCCGGCACCGTCTCCGGTGCGCCCAAGGTGCGGGCGATGCAGATCGTCTCGGAGCTCGAGGGCTACCGGCGCGGCCCATATGCGGGCGCCGTCGGCTACGTCCTCCCCGCGAATGAAGACGGTACAGCGACGATGGACACGTGCATCGCGATCCGCACGATCGTGCTGGCGGATGGGGTCGCGCGGCTCCAAGCCGGTGCCGGGATCGTGGCAGACTCAGACCCGGCCGCCGAGCACCGCGAGTGCCTGTCGAAGCTGGCAGCGCTCGAGGCCGCGATCGACCTGGCCGAAACGGGTTCCTGATGCTGTTGATGATCGACAACTACGACTCCTTCACCTACAACCTCGTGCACCTGTTCGAGGAGCTCGGCGCCGAGGTGCAGGTGTTCCGGAACGACGCGATCTCCATCGAGGAGGCTGAGGCGCTCCAGCCGACGCACCTCGTCGTCTCCCCCGGCCCTGGCCGACCCGCGAACGCCGGGATCTCGGTCGAGCTGATCCGCCGACTCGGCCCGAAGGTGCCCACGCTGGGCGTCTGCCTTGGCCACCAGGCAATCGTCGAAGCATTCGGCGGCGAGGTCGGGCAAGCGAAGGCGCTGCTGCACGGCAAGGCATCCCCCGTGGAGCACGACGGGAAGGGGGTCTTCCGCGGCCTGCCAATCCCGATCGAGGCGGGCCGATACCACTCCCTCGCCGCCCTAAAGATTCCGGAAGAGCTCGAGGTCACTGCCCACACGCAGGACGGCGAGGTGATGGGAGTGCGCCACCGCGAGCTCCCGATCGAGGGCGTCCAGTTCCACCCGGAGAGCGTCTTGACGCCGCTCGGCCCCGACCTCGCGCGGAACTTTCTCGGGTGATCCAACAGGCGCTCGCCAACCTGCTCGAGGGCCGCTCACTGGCACGGTCGCAGGCCCACGAGGTGATGGACGAGATCATGCGGGGCGAGGCGACGCAAGCGCAGATCGGCGGCTTCCTCGTGGCGCTCCGGCTCAAGGGCGAGACGGTGGACGAAATCGCGGGCTGCGCCGAGGCGATGCGCGACCATGTGCTTGCCGTCCGGCCCCGGCGCGACGACCTCGTCGACACGGCCGGCACGGGGGGCGACGGCGCGAGCACGATCAACATCTCCACCGCGGCGGCGATCGTTGCAGCGGCTGCGGGCGCCGGCGTGGCAAAGCACGGCAACCGCGCCGTCTCGTCGGCCTCCGGCTCCGCGGACGTGCTCGAGGCGCTGGGTTTCCAGCTCGTGCAGCCCCCGGAACGCATCGCACAGTCGATCGACGAGCTCGGCTTCGGCTTCATGTTCGCGCCCGCTCATCATCCGGCGATGCGGCATGCCGCGCCCGTGCGCCGAGAGCTCGCTGCGCGTACCGTGTTCAACGTGCTCGGCCCCCTCACGAACCCCGCCGGCGCCCGCGCGCAAGTGATCGGCGTCTACATGCCGTCGCTCGTGCGGACGATCGCGGAGGTACTCGCGCAACTCGGCGCCCGGCGCGCGTTCGTCGTGCACGGAGCGCATGGGATCGACGAGCTCTCCCCCGCCGGTCCGAACGACGTCTGCGAGGTGGTCGACGGCGAGGTGCGCGAGCGCGTGATCGATCCCATCGAGCTCGGGATCGAGCGCTGTAACCCGGCCGAGCTGGGCGGCGGCTCCCCGGCCGAGAACGCGCAGGGAATTCGCGACGTACTGGCCGGGGCAGGCGGCGGCAGACGTGACGCGATCCTCCTCAACGCCGCCGGCGCGATCGCCGCTGCCGGTCATGCGAAAGACCTGCGGGAGGGACTCGAGCGCGCACGTGAGGCGATCGACACCGGCGCCGCGGCGGCCCGGCTCGAGGAGCTGGCCCAGTTCTCGAATGGGCCTGTTCTCCCATGAGGTTTAGGGACGTGCTCGCCCAGCCCGGCCTTGGTGCGATCGCCGAGTTCAAGCGGCGCTCGCCCTCGCTCGGCGACATCCGTCCGGACGCCGATCCCGGCCCGCTCGCCGCGGCCTACGCACTCGCGGGCGCGGCCGCGGTCTCGATTCTCGTCGACGAGCGGTTCGGCGGCGACTGGGACGACCTGCGCGCAGCCCGGACGAGTACGGGCGTGCCGCTGCTCGCAAAGGGCTTCTTTTCGACCGAGGAGGACCTACGCGCGGCCAGGCGGGCCGGCGCGGACGCGGTGCTGCTTCTGCTGCGCGATCTCGACGACGGCCAGGTCGCCACGCTCATGCGGAGCGCGGACGAGCTCGGGCTGGACACGCTCGTCGAAGCGCACGACGCGGACGAGCTGGAGCGCGCGATCCGGCTCGGAGCGCCGGTGATCGGCGTCAACGCCCGCGACCTTTCGACCTTCGAGATCGACCGGAAGACGCAGCTCGGGCTCGTCGCCCGCATCCCGCCAGACCGGATCGCGATCGCGGAAAGCGGCGTCCACACGCGCGCGCAGGGCGCCGCCGCGGAGCTCGCGGGCGCGGACGCGATCCTCGTCGGCTCAGCACTGATGCAGGCGCCCGATCCGAGCGAAAAGCTCCGCGAGCTGCTCGCCCGCCCGCTCGTCAAGGTCTGCGGCCTGACCCGCGAGGAGGACGTGGCCCTCGCCGCTGAGGCCGGTGCCGATCTCGCCGGCTTCGTCCTCGCCCCGGAGAGCCCACGGGCAGCCGTCGAGGTCCTGCCGGTTCCGGACGAGCTGCTCGCCGTCGCAGTCTGGGTCGGCGAGGCGGGCGCGAGCGACGCGACGCTCGACCAGGTGCACGAGCGCGCAGACGGCGCCGTCCGCGGACGCAACGCTGTCCTCCTCCGCGGGGGCGAGCAGGTTGCGCGTCTGCTCGACCTGCCGTGGAACGGCGAGGACCCGGGTCACTGGGACAGCGCCGCCGCCACGCCGGGCCGGATCGTGCTGGCGGGGAAGCTCGACGCGGACAACGTCGCCGAGGCGGTCAGGCGCGTGCGTCCGTGGGCGGTCGACGCCAGCTCCCGCCTCGAAGCCTCGCCGGGAATCAAGGATCCGGTCAAGCTCCGCGCTTACGTACAGGCGGCAAGGGCGTGAGCGACACCTACGGCGCGTACGGCGGCCGCTACGTCCCCGAGACGCTGATCCCCGGCCTCGACGAGCTGACGGCCGCCTGGGACGAAGCCCTCGCCGACGAGAGCTACAGGCGGGAACTCGACGAGCTCGCCCGCACGTACGCCGGCCGCCCGACTCCGCTCACCCGCGCCGAGCGCTTCGCCCCGGACAAGCGCCTCTACCTCAAGCGCGAGGACCTCCTCCACACGGGCGCGCACAAGCTGAACAACGCCCTCGGGCAGGCCGTGCTGGCGCGGCGGCTTGGCAAGCACCGGATCGTGGCCGAGACCGGCGCCGGACAGCACGGTGTGGCGACTGCAACCGTCTGCGCCCGCTTCGGGCTGGATTGCATCGTCTACATGGGCTCGGAGGACATGCGCCGTCAGAAGCCGAACGTCGAGCGGATGGGACTGCTCGGCGCCGAGGTGCGGCCGGTCGAGTTCGGGACGAAGACGTTGAAGGAGGCGACGAGCGAGGCGATCCGCGACTGGATCACGAACGTCGAGACGACCCACTACCTGATCGGCTCGTGCGTCGGCCCAGCGCCGTACCCCGCGATCGTGCGCGAGCTGCAGGCTGTGATCGGCCGCGAAGCGCGGGAGCAGGTGCTCGAAGCCGAGGGCCGGTTGCCCGAGGCAGTGATCGCCTGCGTCGGCGGCGGCTCGAACGCGATCGGGATGTTCGCAGGCTTCCTCGCCGACGCAGATGTGGAGATCGTGGGCGTCGAGGCCGCCGGGGCAGCGAGCCTCGGCACCGGCCGGACCGGCGTGCTGCACGGCTCGCGCTCCTCGGTGCTCGCCGACGACGACGGTCAGATCACCGACGCGCACTCGATCTCGGCCGGGCTCGACTACCCCGGCGTCGGCCCCGAGCACGCCCACCTACGCGACACCGGCCGCGCCCGCTACCTGGGCACGACCGACGAGGAGGCGCTCGCGGCGTTCCGCCGGCTCACGCGCACCGAGGGGATCATCCCCGCGCTCGAGCCCTCGCACGCGCTCGCCCGGGTGGAGGACCTCGACGCAGAGCTGATCGTCCTCTGCCTCTCCGGCCGGGGCGACAAGGACCTCGCTGAAGTGCTCGCCCGGGCGTGACCAAGACCCTCGCGATCTACATGATGTCCGGGCCGGACACCCCCGAGCTGGCCGAGGCGGCGGTCGAGGGAGGCGCCGACCTCGTCGAGCTCGGTTTCCCGTTCTCCGACCCGCTCGCCGACGGGCCCGTGATCCGGCGAGCGGCCGAGAAGGCGCTCGCCCAGGGCATGCGCACGCAGGCGTGCCTCGAGTGCTTGGCCGCGGTCCGGGCGCGGGTCGACGTGCCACTCGTCCCGATGACGTACTCCTCGCTCCTCGAGGCCTACGGCTGGGACCGCTTCGCGGACGCCGCGCGCGCGGCCGGTGCGACCGGCCTGATCGTCGTCGACCTCCCCGCGGGGGAGCGGCCGGAGCTGAAACGCGTCCAGCTCGTCGCCCCCACTTCCACCGACGAGCGGCTGCGGCTCGCAGCCGAGCAGACAGACGGCTGGCTCTATCTCGTCACGCTCACCGGCACCACCGGCGTCCGCTCCGGCCTGTCCACTTCCCTCGGCGGGCTGGCAGAGCGCACGCGCGCCATCGCAGCGGACGTTCCGCTCTATGCGGGCTTCGGCATCTCCACGCCGGACGACGCGCGTGCGGCCGCAGCGCTGACCGACGGCGTCGTCGTCGGCTCCCGGGCGGTCGAAGCGGCAGAGGACGGCCCACGCGCTCTCGGCGAGTACGTCCGCTCGTTGCGGGACGCGCTCGACCGCTCCTGACGAGCACCGAGCTACTCCATTCGGGGGATCCCCCTACACCCGATTCGGGGAGGGTCGACACGCCGAATCGGCAATACAGAATTCGTCAACTTTCGTCAATGTGGAGACGTCGCGTGCGTAGCCGTAGCGCACGCAAACCGAGACAAGGGGACGACACATGGGGACCGAACGACAGGGCCCGTCGAAGCGCATCCGCATCGTTCTGTGCATGCTCGTCGTGCTCGGCGTCACCGCCGCCGCGCCGGCCTCCGGCTTCGCAGCCGATTGGTCGTCGATCGCGGACTGGTCGAGCTAGAGCGTCAAACGATCGCCGGCCCCTTTTGGGGGAGGAGCGATCCCCGTTCCGGAGTAGGTGCCGGTGCCCCGTTTGGGGTGCCGGCACCCACTCGTGCTGCCGATTGTCAGTAATCCCCGCGCGCGTGGGGCCTGGCCCAGTACTTTGACGAAGGTGCGGCAGATGAGCGTCCAAGCAGTTGCAGAGCGGTCCGGGTGGCAGTCGAAGCGTGTCGGTCGGCTGCCTCGGCATGCAGCCGCCTACGCCGCCGTCGTCGGCCTCGCTGCGCTGGCGACCGCAGCCGCGTCGGCGGTGGGAAGCGCTCCGACGCGAACCGAGTGGACGTCTTTCGCGCTGCTTCTCCCGCTTGCGGCCCTGGCCCCGCGGTTTCGCGTCGCGGTCGGCCGAAACCACTCCTTCCACCCAGGACCCGCGTTCATCGTGGCCGGCGCCCTCGTTTTGCCCCCTCTGCTGCTCGTCGGGCTCGTCGTCGCGCTCCACCTACCGTTTTGGTCGCCCGACCACGCTCCGTGGTACATCCAGACTTTCAACCTCTCGAACTACACGCTCAGCGCTCTCGGCGCCTGGGCAGTCGCGGCCGCCGTCGGCGGGACCGGCGATGCCTCGTTTGCCCTGGCCGGCCTCCTTGCCGCTGCCGTCTTCGTCGGCGTCAACCATGCGCTGCTCGCGATCATGCTGCGGCTCGGCCGCGGGCACACGTTCCGTGAAAGCGGCCTCTTCGCCGCAACCGGGCTCGGAATCGAGTTCGTGCTCGCCGGGCTCGGCGTCGCAGTCGGGGCCTTCGCCGCGTTCAATCCCTGGCTCTTGCCGGCCCTGATCGCGCCGCTCGCCCTCGCTCACCGCTCGCTCTCGACCGTCGCGCTCCTGCACGAGAGTGAGGAGCGGTTCCGGACGATGTTCGCGTCGGCGCCCAACGCGATCATGCTGTTCGACCTGGACGGGCACATCCTCGCCGCCAACCTGTCGGCGGAGTCGATGTTCGGGTACTCGGAGAGCGAGATGCTGGGAAGACTCCCCGCGAGCTTCCGGCACCCTGACGACCTCGTGGAGGGAGATCAGGTCTTCGGGGAGCTCGTCCGGGGCGAGCGGGACTCGTATCGCCGCGAGGCGAGGTTCGAAACGAAATCGGGCGGGACGGTCGTCGCGCAACTCGCCACGGCGCTCGTCCGCGACGCAGACGGGAAGCCGGGATACGTGATCGGGATGGCGGAAGACGTGACGGAGCAGCGACAGCTCGAGGAACAGCTCCGGCAGAGCCAGAAGCTGGAGGCGATCGGCCGGCTCGCCGGAGGCGTCGCGCACGACTTCAACAACATGCTGACCGCGATCGGTGGCTACACGGCCTTCGCGCTCGAGCACGCCGACGAGGGCTCGCCGCTCCGCTCAGATCTCGAGGAGGTCAGCAAGGCGACCACGCGCGCCGCCCTGCTCACCCGGCAGCTGCTCGCGTTCAGCCGTAAGCAGGTGCTGAAGCCAGAGCTCCTGAACCTGAACGGCATCGTCGTCGAGCTCGAGACCATGCTGCGCCCGCTGATCGGCGAGGACATCCTGCTGACGACCCAGCTCGACCCTGCTCTCGGCCCGATCGAGGCCGACCCGGGCCAGCTCCACCAGGTCGTGATGAACCTCGTCGTCAACGCGCGCGACGCGATGCCGGCCGGCGGCGCGCTCGCGATCGAGACCGCAAACGCCGACGTGGAGGACGAGGGCGACGGCTCGATCCCGCCCGGCCGGTACGTCACTCTGACCGTGCGCGACGCCGGTGAGGGGATTGACGAGGTCACGCTTTCGCAGATCTTCGAGCCGTTCTTCACAACGAAGGAATCCGACAAGGGCACCGGGCTCGGCCTCGCCACCGTGTACGGGATCGTCAAGCAGAGCGGCGGCTACGTCGCCGTGGAGAGCGAGGTCGGCGTGGGCTCGGAATTCACGATCTACCTGCGCCGTGTCGACGACGGGCGGCAGCACCGGCCCGAGGTCGCCCCCGCCGCCTCCTCGATCCCCCAGGACGCAGCGGGCAAGACCGTGCTGGTGGTTGAGGACGAGGACGTCGTTCGCGGCCTCGTGCGACAAGTGCTACAGGGCGTCGGCTTCGAAGTGCTCGTCGCCCGGGACGGCGAGGAAGCGTTCGCGCTCGCGGCGGAGCACCACGTCGACGTGCTCCTGTCCGACCTGATGATGCCGAACCTGAGCGGACAGGAGGTGGCCGAGCGGTTGCGCACCGCGTACCCAGAGCTGAAGGTCGTCTTCATGTCCGGGTACGCCGAGAGCGGGATTCTCACCGACGGCGTGCTACCGCCGGGAACCGCCTTTCTCGAGAAGCCGTTCACCTTCTCCGAGCTGACTGACACGGTCAAAGGGCTCCTCGACTGATTTTCCGCGCAAGA
>Ga0180121_10001419_pt1 | contig 10202 bp, 11 predicted proteins | sample AntDrymUQ5402106_2_FD_129676 | JGI IMG/M metagenome (GOLD analysis project Ga0180121, IMG submission 129676) | Polar desert sand microbial communities from Dry Valleys, Antarctica - metaG UQ540 (21.06) (version 2) (version 2) | ecosystem: Environmental > Terrestrial > Soil > Desert | place...
ATTGCAGGTGAAAGTAAATTCAATGAAATTGGATGTGCAAAATGTCACGTTCCGGATATGAGATCAGGATTTAGTCCCATTAATGCTTTAAGTTACAAAGATTTTCAGCCTTATACTGATATGCTTCTTCATGACATGGGTCCTGAGCTAGCAGATAATTTTATTGAGGGTTCGGCAACAGGAACAGAATGGAGAACAACTCCGCTATGGGGCGTGGGAATTGCACACAACGCTACCGGAGGGATCCCATTTTATATGCATGATGGAAGAACTTCCGATTTGATAGAAGCAATACGTTTACACGGAGGAGAAGCAGAAGCAATTAAGAATATATTCATGAATTTATCTGAATCCGATAAACAGAGTATTATTGCCTTCATAAATTCCTTGTAAATGAAAATCTCAAGGAAGGCATTTATTAGAGATGCAGGAATTTATTGCGCAGGAATATATTCTGTTTCATTAATAGCTGGTTGCTCTTCTTCTTCAAATCAAATATCAGAAGTTATGGAACAGAATGGGGGAGAGGTGATTGTAGACAATAAGAAATTAAAAAATATTGGAGATAGAATAATTCTGGAAGTGAAAAACTTCAATTCAAAAATTATTTTAATCAAGACGGGTATTAATGAATACAGAGCTTTAAGTTTAATGTGCAGTCATAAAGGATGTGAATTAGTTGTCTATAACAATTTCTTTGAATGTCCTTGTCATGGATCTGAATTTGACATACAGGGAAATGCCCTTAAATGGCCTGCTACAGAACCACTTGTTAATTATAAAACAGTAATTAATAACAATAAAACAATAACTATATTAATCAATGCGAATTAATAATTTTATTAAATTTATATTTTTGTTTTTAGCTTTCGATAATTTCTCATATGCTCAAAAAAAGGATACATCGGGTATTGAAGATCCATTGTATGAAAAACCTTTTATTCTTAAAATCGGATCTTTGCAACTTGGCGGCTATGCAGACTTTAGTTATGAATTTGAAGAAAAAGATGGAGGTAAGGAAGAGTCAACTTTCAAAGCGAGTCGGTTTAACATATTTGCTTACACAAAATTATATGAAAGAGCAACTATTTTTAGTGAAATTGAATTTGAAGAAGGTGGTGAAAAAATCTCATTAGAGATAGCTCAATTAGACTTCAAGATAATTGATGAATTGAATTTTCGAGGAGGAATTATACTTCCACCACTTGGAAGATTTAACGTTAATCATGACTCGCCAAAGAATAATTTCACAAGAAGACCTCTTGTATCAACGGAAATAATTCCATCAACCTTATCTGAATTAGGAGGTGGATTTTTTGGAAATATATTTTTAAACAATACGATAAGATTAAACTACAATTTATACCTTACCAACGGTTTCAATGACGGAATACTTTTGAACAATGCCGGTTCTACAAGATTTAGAGGTGGCGAGCCTTCACTTGGTCAGGATAATAACGCTGTTCCTTCTTATACAGGAAGAATTGGATTGATCCCAATAAAAGGTATCGATGTGGGATTCTCATTTCATCATGGAATTTATAATGTTTACGAACTCGAGGGTAATATTGTAGATGATAAGAGAAATGAAACCTTACTTGTATTCGATTGGGATTTGACTAAACAATTCAAATTTGGAACATTTAATTTATCCGGTGAATTGGCCTATGCAAAAATCGATGTTCCGGAAAGTCTTATTGGAACTTTTGCTCATAGGCAACAAGGAATTTATTCCGATTTGAGTTTTGATTTTCTTAAAGGTCTTGTCAAAGCATTACCTAAATCTTATTTCACGATTGTAATGAGATATGATGAAATTAATTTAGACAGAGACATAAATGGAGATGATACAAAGCAGATTTCATTTGGACTGAATTTCAGACCATTCCAGGATACTGTTTTTAAGCTCAATTATTCAAAAGCCCGATCTTTTGATAGGCTCAAAAATAAATCCGACAGGGTTTTTATTTCGGGATCAATCGCAACATATTTTTAATTTTAGATCTAATATTTTTAATATTGGTCATAAAATCCGAATAAAGTTTTACGAAATCATGAAATTGATAATACTGTTTTTTCATTAACACAAGTTGACTGCTTTAATATTCAAAGCATGGGCTTGCCACCTGTCTGACGCCAGGCAGGCTGATTTCACCTGCCTGCAGCAGGCAGGCGAATTAGCACGAATTAATAAAAAAATAAGTTGACCGCTTCTAATGATTAAAGTTTGACATAAGTCATGAATTCATAGATTATTGTTGTTGATATTTTGTTTAAAAATCTGTGAATAAGTGGTAAAAATAAATAAATATTTAAAACGGTTAACGCATGTTATTATAGATTTAGTGAAAAATTTGTTTCCGGTAACAATCTTTTAAAATATAGAAGATGTAAAGAATTTTTTATATATTTATGGAAGTAATAAAAGTCAAAAACTTAACAATATCATATCAAAAAAAACCCGCCATCAAAGGAATAAATCTCGGAATTGAAAAAGGTAATATTATAGGGATTGTAGGACCAAACGGAGCCGGAAAATCAACTTTACTTAAAGGGATTCTTGGACTGCTTCCTTCAGATACAGGAGAAATTAAAATTTTTGGAAAAGATGTTAAGGATTCATTAAAGAGGGTTGCATATATACCTCAGAAGGAACAGTTTGACTGGGATTTTCCAATCAATGTTTCTGAAGTTGTAATGATGGGCCGATATCCTTATATAAGCATGTTTGGATATCCTTCAAGCAAAGATATAGAAATAGTAAAGAAGGTTTTAGAGAAAGTTGAAATGAGTAAATACGCTAAAACGCAGATCAGAAATCTTTCAGGAGGTCAGCAGCAAAGAATTTTTCTTGCACGCGCTCTGGCACAGGAAAGTGATATATATTTTCTTGATGAACCATTCGTAGGAGTTGATGCAAAAACAGAAATTGCTATATTCAAATTAATTAAAGAATTGAAAGAATCGGGTAAAACGATATTGATAGTTCATCATGATTTGAGCAAGGTCACGGATTATTTTGATAAAGTAATTCTAGTTAATCAGACTCTTATAGCTTATGGAAATACAAGTGAAGTATTTACTGAAGAACTTATTCATAAAACGTACGGAGGCAGACTAACGATACTTCAAAAAACAGAACAACTTATTAATTGATAATTGACAATTGATAATTGATGATTGATGATTGAATTTAACCTGAAATGTAGAGTAATAACAGCTTATTAATTGATAATTGATAATTGATAATTGATGATTGAATTTAACCTGAAATGAAGAGTAATAATATTATAGAAATAAAGTCTTACAAATTTGCACTCAGAATAATAAAACTGTATAAATATCTATCAGTAAAGAAAAAAGAATTTTTATTAAGTAAACAAGTTTTGCGGAGCGGAACATCTATTGGAGCAAATGTTAAGGAAGCTTTACAAGCACAGTCGAAATCTGACTTTATTCATAAGTTAAATATTGCGCTTAAAGAAGCTTCCGAAACAGAATATTGGTTGGACTTACTAAAAGATTCAGAAATCATCGATACAAAGTCCTATGAATCAGTAATTAATGATTGTATAGAGTTAATTAAGCTTTTAACTTCTATTATCAAAACTACAAAATTAAAATTGAAAAGCTAACAGTGAATAATTATCAATTATCAATTATAGCAAGCGTCGAAATCTGACTTTATTCATAAGTTAAATATTGCGCTTAAAGAATCTTCCGAAACTGAATATTGGTAGGAATTATTAAAAGATTCAGAAATCATAGATGAAAATTCTTATGAATCTTTAAATAAAGATTGCATTGAGTTAATGAAACTTTTGACATCAATTATTAAAACATCAAAATCAAAATTGAAAACTAGTAATGCATAATTATCAACTGTCAATTATCAATTGTCAATTATAAAATGGATATAATTTCAAAATACTTTATTGAGCCGTTTCAATATGAGTTCATTCAAAGAGCATTAGTAGCCTCTGTAATGGTTGGTATTAGTTGCGGTTTGATCGGGACATATATTATGCTTCGAAGATTATCTCTGATAGGAGATGCGCTGGCTCATGCAGTTCTTCCCGGTGTTGTGATTGGCTTTATGATTGCTGGAAAAAATCCGATAAGTTTATTTGTGGGAGCTCTTGCCGCCGGAATATTGACTTCAATTCTGATTAGCTACGTTGAAAGAAATTCAAAAATTAAAGAAGATACCTCAATTGGAATAATTTTTACGGGAGCATTTGCTCTTGGGATTCTTCTTGTGTCTCAATTGAAACAAGTGCACATAGATCTTTCATCATATTTGTTCGGGGACGTGCTTGGTGTTTCAGATCCTGATCTGATCTTATCTTCTATTATCTGTGTGTTTATTATTCTTTCTGTTTTATTATTTTATAAACAGCTTTTAGTCACTTCATTCGATCCGACAATGGCTCACATTATCGGAATATCAACAGCGGTTGTGCATTATTTTCTGATGACATTACTTTCAATGTCGATCGTTGCGGGGCTTCAATCCGTTGGAGTAATATTAATAATTGCAATGCTCATTACACCTCCTGCAACTGCTTTCCTGTTAACTGATAAATTGAAAAATCTTTTGTTACTTTCGTGTACTTTCGGAATTATTTCTTCGGTGATAGGACTTTATCTGTCTTATCATTTGAATTTTGCATCGGGAGCTTCGATAGTTTTAGTAGCAGCAGCTATGTTTGGCCTTACTTTCTTATTTTCACCAAAGGAAGGAATAGTTCATAAATATTTCAGAAGAAGAGAAAATACGAAGCTAAATTTAATTGAAGACATTATTAAGTTGATGCATCGAAATGAAGAAGAGAGAGTGGAGGAAAATGTAATTCAAAGTATAACAAGTAAGCTTGGAATACCAGAGGATAAAATAAATTCAACATTATCCAGAATAGCTAACATGGGTTTGATCAATTTAGAAAAGGGAAATTATAAATTAACAATCAAAGGAAATAAGCTTGCTTTGAGACTGGTCCGCTCTCACAGGCTATGGGAAACCTATGTGACGGAAAAAAATATTGTTACTCCGGAAAACATTCATCAGGATGCAGAGAAATACGAGCACATATTATCAGACGATCTGCTTGCAGAGATCGACGAAGAGTTGGGTCATCCGGAAAAGGACCCTCACGGTTCTCCAATTCCTAAAGAACAATAAAAAAACTGAAGTTACTTGATTTGCTATAACAAAACTGGAGCATCGTGTGAAATTACGGGCTGTCTCAAAACAAAAATATTAACCACAAAAAACACGAAGATCACAAAGTTAAAATTTAAAAATAATATTAGTCCAAATTTTTCATTAAGAAATTTTAAACACAAAAGACACCTGCCTGCTGCAGGCAGGCGGAGACTGGTGTCTTTTGTGTTTTAAAAAAAAACTTTCGGGACAACACAAACGAAACTAAACATTTTTCAAAAAACAAATGCAAAATATACAAAATATCATAGATAAAGACACTCTTTCAATCTGGATGCATCATCTTCAGGATGAAGCCGATGCAGCATATCTCTACAGGAAGCTTGGCAGGTTAGAAAAAATTGAAAACAAAAAAAATATTTATCTGCAGCTTGCCGAGGTTGAAGACAGGCATAAAGAAGTATGGCTTGACCTGTTGGCTAAGAATAAAATTAAAACCCAAGAACCTGTTCCATCATCAAGAGCAAAAGTTTTCGGATGGGTTGCGGAAAGATTCGGAACCGGGTTTCTTTCAAAGATGATGCTGAGGGAAGAAGGTCTTGAGGTTAGATCTTACCTCGGCCTTTACAATTCAAGTGATTCAAATCAAACTAAAGATATCGCGCTTCAGCTTGCAAAGGATTCAGCCGAACATTCTGGCAAACTTTCAATTCTTCTTGAAACTGAAGGTGAGTCGTGGCACCAGGCAGAAACCGGAGGTTTGCTTCGTAATGTAATTTATGGTTTTAATGACGGTCTTACTGCCAACTTTGGTTTGATAGCCGGTGTGATTGGTGCAAATCTCGCGCCTCATATAGTTTTAATATCGGGAATCGCAGGAATGGCAGCTGATGCTTTATCAATGGCTTCTTCAGGATATCTCGCTGCTAAAAGTGAAAAAGAAGTTTATGAGCATGAAAAGAAAATGGAAGCCGAAGAGATAAAATTAATGCCTGAACTTGAAGCTGAAGAACTGTCCCTGATATATCAGGCTAAAGGAATGAACAGAGAAGATGCAGTTCGTTTAGCTAATAAAGTCATAAAAGATCCTGAGCTTGCTCTTAAAGAGAGTGTAAGAGAAGAATTGGGAATAAGCGAAAGTCACACCAGTCCTTTCAAAGAAGGATGGATAACAGGAATTGCAACCGCTATCGGAGCGTTGATACCTGTCGCACCGTTCTTTTTTTTCGAGGGTAAGTTTGCAATATGGACATCGTTTACGATCGCGATGATAGCGCACTTTGTAGTTGGAGCAGCACGCAGTACATTCACCGGCCGAGGAATATTCAGAAGCGGTATAGACATGTTTGTTGTCGGGGTGGGAATTGCGGTGATTGGATATTTTGTAGGGGAGATGATTTCAAAGTGGCTGTAAGGATTTTGGATTTTAGATTTTGAATTTACGATTTATTTGGCATGAAACAGAAACTCTTGAAAAGTTTTTAAGAAATTTACCATCTATAAAAAAGGAGCATGGCTTGGAAGTTTTACATCTTGGGGAAAAACTAGTCACTGATGTAAATATTATTGTTGAAAACATCCTATAGATTTTAAATTAGAATTTTCCGATAAATCTTATAAATTCTTCCTGAATATCTCCATTATCTTCTCTGGTTCTCTTAAATTTGTAAATCCAAATTTTTCATATAAACCATGAGCATCGCGTGTTGCCAAAAACCACCTTCGGAGATTTTGAACTTCACCGTAGTTAAGAATAACTTCCATCAGCCATTTTGATAATCCCTTTCCTCTGTGTTCTTCGAGAATAAAAACATCAGCTAAGTAAGCGAAGGTTGCATAATCAGTAACTACTCTTGCGAAACCAATCTGCCCGCCTTGCGTTCGCCTCGCGAAGCGGGAAGCAGGTGAATTTATAAAATAGACCCCGAAGCAAAGAGAGTTTTTTATAGTAAGTTTTGTCGTTTTAAGCTTGCGGTTCTTTGCCCAGTAAGAATCGCTAAGATAATCCTGTATTACTTTTATATCAAGCTTTGATTTATCGGTACTAATTAGATACTTCCCTTTTCTAAAGTTCTTTTTCATTAAAACTTTTTTTTGAAATTCAACCTTTCCAAACTTGGGCTTGGGAAGGAGATGGGCTTTGAATATTTTTCTAAAATAGTTAAATCATTTGAAAGTTAATATTTAACTTTAAATAAATTTCATATTTATATATCTTTTATCCCGTGATCACATACATCAAGGCTTTTTTCATTTCCATTCATTGTATAATCATAGCAATACTCACAATTTTGGTTTCTCCGTTTGACAGAAAGGGAAAGATAACACATTATCTTTCGAAGGTTTTTGGAGGTGGAATATTATTTATTGCCGGAGTTAAAGTAATAGTAACAGGAAGAGAGGAGCTTACAAAGAATGAAAACTATATATTCATATCAAATCACGCGAGTTATTTTGACATACCGATCTTAATGCTGGCAATACCAAATAATGTTCGTTTCATTTACAAAGAATCGTTGACCAAAATTCCAATACTTGGATGGGGAATGTATCTTGGAGGTTACATCCCGATCAATCGTGATAATGTTCGTGAAGCAATAAAGTCATTGAAGAAAGCTGCGGAAAGGATTTTAAAAGGGATTTCAGTAGTGATATTTCCGGAAGGGACCAGAAGCGAGGATGGCGCTTTGGGAGAATTTAAAAAAGGAATGTTTGTACTTGCAGATGAAGCGAAGGTACCTTTAGTTCCAACGGCTATAACAGGATCACTTAATATTTTGTCAAGAAATAAATTTGAAATCAAATCAGGATTAGTCAAAGTTGTTTTCAATAAACCAATTGAATACAAAAAGGACAAAGAATTTTTGGAGGAGATCCGGAAAATAATTGAGAGTTCGTTAGGTTAGCGTGTTAGTTAAGTACGGTAAGTTAGTTGAGTTAGCTGAGTAGATATTATTCCGGCGACTTATTCATTTAACTTTTAACTTTCCTGCCTTGCCGTCAGGCAGGCAACTTTTTAACTTTCAACTTTTTACATTTAGCATTTACAATTTAAAATTAAAATAAATTATGTCAGTAACTTTAATTGATGTAGATAAAATCGCTAAATTAGCAAAACTTGAGTTTGCTCATGAAGAGAAGGTAAAACTTCAGACTGATCTTAATAAAATATTAGAATATATCGATCAGCTTAATGAACTGGATCTGGACAATATCGATCCACTTGAAAATATAAACGAAACGGAAAATGTTTTGAGAATGGACATTGAAGAGAAATGGTTAAGCAATGAGGAAGCACTGAAGAATGCGCCTTCAAAGACGGGGCGGTTTTTCAAAGTTCCTAAAGTGCTTGATAAATGAAAACAATCGGAGTAATTCCTGCAAGATATGCTTCTTCACGGCTTCCCGGAAAACCGTTACTATTGATCAAAGGAATGTCAATGATACAAAGGGTTTATGAGCAATCAGAAAAATCAAAGTTTATAAATAAAGTTATTGTAGCTACAGATGATAAAAGAATATTTAATTGTGTAAAGAACTTTGGGGGAGAGGTTGTGATGACTTCAACCAAACATCAATCCGGAACGGATAGAATTTATGAAGCCATAAAAGATGTCAAATGTGATGTAGTAGTCAATATTCAGGGGGATGAGCCATACATTGACCCGAAGAATATTGATAGTGCTGTCAAGCCTTTGATAGATGATAAATCAATTAATGTATCAACTCTTGCCATTAGAATTAAGGAAATATCGGATTTATTAGATGAAAATAAAGTTAAAGTTGTTCTTGATAGGAATAATTTTGCAATGTATTTCTCGCGAAGTTACATTCCCTATGATATGAAGCATAATCCATTTCAAAAGTGGGCATTGAAGAATAATAAATATTATAAGCATATCGGGCTTTATGTATTCAGAAAAGAGTACATGGCAAAGTTTAATAAAATGAAGAAATGTTATTTGGAAAATATGGAAAAGTTAGAGCAGTTGAGGATTTTAGAGAATGGAGGTAATATAAAAGTGGTGATAACAAAGAAAGATTCTTATTCCATTGATACAAAATTCGATCTGGATTTTATTAACAAAGTATGATTGAACTTGTAAAACATTCGGCAAAGCACAGAGACAGCCTGGTTAAATTACTTAATAATAAGAATGTTGAGAAATGGTTGCTTCAAGTTCCATTTCCTTACACTTATGATGATGCAGATTTTTGGTTAAACAAGTGTATGAATGGAGGTAGTGAAGGAGATATTTTTCCATATGCAATAGAAAGCGACGGAGTTCATGTCGGAGGCATCGGACTTCATAAAAAATATGAGCATTCTGCAGAAGTCGGTTACTGGATCGGCGAAGAGTATTGGGGAAAGGGATTTGGAACTAATGCTCTTGAAAAAATTTTGGATAAAGCCTTCAATGAATTACACTTTGTAAGAGTTTATGCACATACATTTGAAGGAAATATTGCATCTGAAAAAGTATTGATCAAATGTGGATTTGAGTTTGAGGGGTTGCTTAAAAAAGTTCATATGAAAAATAATATTTATATTAATTCAAAATTATTTGCTAAAGTGGTTGATTAGTTGATTGGTTAATTTTGTTAATTGGTTAATAGCTTAATTTGTTAATTGGTTAATTTGTTAATTGGTTAATTTTGTTAATTGGTTAATTTTGTTAATTGGTTAATTTTGTTAACTGGTTAATTTTACTTAGTAATTAAATCAAGATAACGTTATGGAGACAAAATTTCCTGTTTTAGAGGATTTGAATGTTTGGAAAAAGTGCAGGGAGTTGAAAAATGAATTATCGACACTTGCTAGAGGATTACCTCCGGATTAGAAATACAGATTAACAGATCAATACTAAGAGCATCGAGATCAATTACTAATTTGTTAATTAGTTAATTAGTTAATTAGTTACTTAAGTTGACCGCTTATAACTTGAATGTTAAATCCTGACACGAATTTCACTAATTTTGTCGAATTTCAAAAAACATATTTTTATAAATTCGCTTCAATTCGTGCAATTCGTGGCGA
>Ga0180121_10001420_pt1 | contig 10198 bp, 4 predicted proteins | sample AntDrymUQ5402106_2_FD_129676 | JGI IMG/M metagenome (GOLD analysis project Ga0180121, IMG submission 129676) | Polar desert sand microbial communities from Dry Valleys, Antarctica - metaG UQ540 (21.06) (version 2) (version 2) | ecosystem: Environmental > Terrestrial > Soil > Desert | place...
GATATATGGAGAACAACAAATGGAGGAACGTCTAACTTTACCAATGTATCCTTAGCGTACAGTAACGGGAATGTTCATCCTGATCAGCATAATGTTGCTTTTCACCCTACTGATCCAAACCAAATGGTCTGCGTAAATGACGGAGGTATCTGGAAGTCAACAAATAAAGGAACCAGCTGGTCAAATCTAAATAACTTACTAACTTTAACCCAGTTTTATAGGATCGCATCTGATCCCTCAAATGCAAATCATATACTGGGCGGAACGCAAGACAATGGGACTCAAAGAACTTTAGGTACTATTAACTGGACTGCAGCTTATGGAGGTGACGGTGGCGAGGTTTGTTTTCATGCTGTGAACAATAGTTATATTTTAGGTGAGACACAAAACAATGGGGTTTTCCGTTCGACTAACGGAGGAAGTTCATTTTCATCTGCTACAAGCGGCTTAAGCGGAAGCGGCTCGTGGGTCGGTCCAATAATTTCTCATCCAGATTCAGGCGGAATTTTTTATACGGCAAGAGCGCAGGTTTTCAAAACTACAAACTGGGCTGCAAGCTGGTTTGCAATCTCTTCGGGTACAAGCGGAACAATAAGGGAAATGGCAATCTGTAAATCTTCTCCAAATGTAATGTATGCGTCTTCAGGAAGCAATTTATATAGATCAACAAACAGAGGATATACTTATACAAATGTTTCTTCAGGTTCGGGAATGCCTGCTAGGACAATTACCAGCATCAATGCACACCCTGATTCTGCACTGGTTGCAATTGTCACGTTCTCAGGATTCGGTGCAGGAAAAATTTTTAAAACTACAAACGGTGGAAGTACTTGGAATAACATTAGCGGAAATCTGCCTGATTCACCTGCAAATGATGGCTTAATCTATTACCCGGGAATAGCAACTAGTTCATATTTTATTGCCATAGATATCGGAGTTTTTGTAACGGATGACTATGGAAATAGCTGGTTTGAGGTTGCTAATGGATTACCAAATACGGTAGCTATGCATCTTGATTTTCATCAAGCAACAAATAAATTAAGAATAGGAACACACGGTCGCGGAGTCTGGGAAATTCAGCTCGACGGGCTATATAATATTTCCGTAATACCGGAAGGATTATCAAATGATGTTCCGAAACAATTTTCTCTTTCACAAAATTATCCTAACCCGTTCAATCCGGCGACCAACATAAAATTTGCAATCCCGAAGAGTTCATTTGTCAGGCTTGTTGTTTATGATGCAGTTGGCAGAGAACTGGAAACAATAGTCAACGAGCAGCTAAACGCAGGCACTTATGAAGCGGAATGGTCAGCCGATAAGTTTTCTAGCGGGATTTATTATTATAAGTTGACTTCAGGAAATTATAGTGAAACAAAGAAGATGATAATAGTTAAATAGTAAAATGATACTAACTAAAAATAACAAATTAACTTTTGAAAAACGGCTGATGCCGGAGAAAGGAGTAGAAATGAACTCAATCAAATTAACACTTTTACTATTCAGTTTTTTGTATTATTCTTTTTTAAACACCTCCACTGCTCAATGGGTACAGGCGTCAAATGGAATGGGCAATCGAATTGTATACCAATTCGCATATAGCGGTAGTAATATCTTTGCCGGAACTTTCCAAAATGGTGTTTATTTATCTACAGATAACGGGGCAAACTGGACTCAAACTTCTTTAAATGATAGAAGTGTTTGGTCATTAGCAATAAGCGGAAATAATATCTTTGCCGGAAGTGATCCTCCCGGGGGTGTATATTTATCAACAAATAACGGCACGACCTGGACCCAAACTTCTTTAGGTAATTGGGTTTTATCATTTGCAATAAACGGAAATTATATATTTGCCGGAACTAATTCTTCTGGTGGTGTATATTTATCCACTAATAACGGCACGAACTGGACTCAAACTTCTTTAAATAATCGAAGTGTTTATTCATTAGCAATAGACGGAAGTAATCTCTTTGCCGGTACCACTAATGGTGTATATTTATCTACAGATAACGGTACTACATGGACGCAAACTTCTTTAAATAATCATATTGTTAGGTCATTAGCAATAAGCGGTAATAATATATTTGCGGGTGTTGGGCAAGGTCCTGCTACCAACGGTGTATATTTATCTACAGATAATGGCACTAACTGGGTCCGGACTTCTTTAAATACCCCATGGGTTAATTCATTAGCTTTAAACGGAAATAATCTCTTTGCAGGAACAAATGGTAACGGTGTGTATGTATCTAATGATAATGGAACAAGCTGGACGCAAAGAAATGAGGGTTTAGGAAATGTTACAGTATGGTCTCTTGGTATATTAAACAATTACATATTTGCCGGCGTATTCGGTGGTGTTTACAGAAGACCGCTTGGTGAACTTACAAGTATTCAACAGATATCAAATCTTCCGAAACAATTTTCTCTTTCACAAAATTATCCCAACCCATTTAATCCGACTACAAAAATAAAATTTGCAACGCCGAAGAGTTCATTTGTCAGGCTTGTTGTTTATGATGCAGTTGGCAGAGAACTGGCAACAATGGTCAACGAGCAGCTAAACGCCGGAACATATGAAGCGGAATGGTCAGTCGATAAGTTCTCTAACGGGATTTATTATTATAAGTTGACTTCAGGAAATTATAGTGAAACGAAGAAGATGATAATAGTTAAATAGTAAAATGATACTAACTAAAAATATCATATTAACTTTTTAAAAAACGGCTGATGCCGGAGAAAGGAGTAGAAATGAACATAATCAAATTAACACTTTTACTATTTACTTTTTTGTTTTATTGTTTTTTAAATAGCTCCACTGCACAATGGGTGCAAATGTCGAGTGGAGTGGGCAATATTACTGTACATTCACTTGCTAATAGCGGAAATAATATCTTTGCCGGATCCGGAAATAATACTGGTGTATACTTATCTACAAATAACGGCGCAAACTGGTCTCAAACTTCTTTAAATAATCGAAGTGTTCCTTCATTAGCAGTAAACGGAATTAATATCTTTGCCGGAACTAATTATTGGCCCACTTCTGGTGTATATGTATCTACAAATAACGGTACAAACTGGACTCCGAATTTAATTAATCGAAATATTCCTTCATTAGCAGTAAACGGGAGTTATATCTTTGCCGGAGTTTATGATATTGGTGTATATTTATCTACGAATAACGGCACAAGCTGGACTCAAACTTCTTTAAATAATCGAAGTGTGGGTGAATTAGCTGTAAACGGAAATAATATCTTTGCCGGAACTATATATACTCCTGCGTATGGTGTATACTTATCAACGAATAACGGCATAAGCTGGACTCAAACTTCTTTAAATAATCAAATTATTGGAGCATTAGCAGTGAACGGAAATAATGTCTTTGCCGGAACGTATTTTGAAAATGGTGTATATCTTTCTACAAATAATGGCACAAGCTGGATTCAAACTTCTTTGAATAATCTGGATGTTCATTCCTTAGCTGTAAACGGAAATAATATCTTTGCCGGCACTAACGTTGGCGTTTATATATCCAATGATAATGGAACAAGCTGGACACAAAGAAATGAGGGCTTAGGCAATCTTCAAGTAGGTGCTTTATTTATATTTAATAATTTCATATTTGCCGGCACCTACGGTGGTGTTTACAGAAGGCCGCTTGGTGAACTAATTACACCAGTTACATTAAGTTATATTACCGCGATACCTGAGGGATTTTATAATAGTGTTAAGGATAAATTAAATAGAAAAGATACTTTAAAAACATATTTGAGAAATGTTGTTACGCCTTATGATATTGTAGACTCTGCAAAAGCTGTTGTGGATTCGGTTTCATTTACCGGACTCTTTACGTTCATAACAGCACCTTCAGGCAAATATTACATTGTACTTATACACAGAAACAGTTTAGAAACCTGGAGTAAGACAGGAGGTGAACCCATTTTGCAAGGAGAAACTTATTTATATAGTTTTACTACTGCCTCATCTCAAGCATACGGAAACAATTTGGTATTAAAGGGAAGCAGGTATTGTATCTATAGCGGCAATGTAGATCAGGATGGAACAGTAGATGCGTCAGATCTGAGCTCGATCGATAATGATGCTATGAATTTTATAATCGGATACGTAAATACTGATGTTGACGGAGATAATTTTGTTGATGCTTCGGATATGGCAATTGTTGACAATAATGGATATAATTTTGTGAGTCTCATAAGACCGTGAATGTAAAACTCAGAAATTAGATGTTATTTTTTTATATTAAAAAAATTTCTCATAGGCTCTAACATTCCGGAGGAGGATTAGAAATAATTTAGATTAATGCATGTTCTTAATCTTCCAACTTTTCTAAACATTTTTATAAACTTAAAATTTAAAACTCATGAAAAAATTAGTCTTTCTTTTTACAGCAGTGTTGTTGTGTTTGAGCTTGAACGTTCAATCACAAGTATTTAGAATTGGGGATTATGGTTTTACCAATACGACCAGTCCCTACACACCTCTGGTAGGTGATAGTACTGTTACGGTATTGCCAAGTTTTAACAGTGGAATAACCGATTCTATTCAAATTGGTTTTATTTTTAGATTTGGCAATAGAATTTTTAACGCTTTTAAAATAAACTCAAACGGATGGGCGACTTTTAATCTGCCGACTGTAGATACTACAAACATTTTACCAATAACTTCTGCTGCGACGGTTCAAATAATTGCTCCCTTTGCCAGAGACTTAGATAGTGCCGGTACAAACAATCCTGCCAAAGTTAGTATTTTGAGATCAGGTGTGGCTCCAAATAGAATTACAAAAATACAATGGCAGAATTTCAAAAGTTTTGCATCTACTATAGTTCCTGCTATAGCAAGCTTCCAGGTTTGGATTTATGAAACAAGTAATATTGTTGAGCTTCGATATGGTTCTGTACTAGCTGGATCAAGAACAGGTACCGGTAATGTTCAAGTTGGTTTGAAATCGGGTGCAGTCAATATAGACAGTCTACGGTCAGTTCAAGGTACATCGTGGCCGACTGCAACCGTCAGTACCGGTGCTTCAAAAAGCATAGGACCTGGAAATCTTCCTGATAGCAACAGGGTATACAGATTTACACCTGTTCCACATCAAGCGAATGATTTAACTCCAACAGCGATTGTTCCGTTTGGTGGTGTGCTTTCAAATTGTCCTGTACGTTGTCTTAAACCAAGAGCTACGTTTAGAAATGTAGGTCAATTATTTGCCGAATACATTGCTACTTATCAAGTAACAGGTCCTGGACTCAATTATATCAGCACACGATCAGATACTTTGTCACCAGGTGCGTCCCGGACTTTAACCTTCGATAGCACTCTCTGTCCAAGTGATTCTGGAACATTGAATGTTACAGTGTTTACAACTTTTCCAGCGGATACCAATCGCGCTAATGATACACTTAAAGGAACTTTTAGTGTAGCGAACCCAGGGGCAGGTGGTGGATTAGCATCTAATTGTAATTACTTCTGGGCAAATAATCTCGCATGTTCTCCTGCTCCGAGCAAACCAACTTTCGGATGGATCGATACAGCAGGCAGCACTTCTATCATCATAGATACAAGTTCACAATTCCCGATTGTCGGGAACAAGGACAATGGATACTGGAGATTAGCGATCCCGGGACCAGATCAAATCAGGTTCGGCGGCATTGCCTACGATTCATTCTTTGTAACAACTAACGGGATGATTGGCCTAACAGAGGCAGGTAACACAACGAAGCTGGATGATATTCCAACACAAATTCCAAGTACTTTTGCTATTCAGCCCGGTTTATTCCCACTCTGGAAAGATTTTAATTTTGGTACTACAATAACAGGCAGCAAACGAATCAGCTTTAAAACGCTCACAACACCTGGAGAGGGATTAGTCTTACTAATAACTTATGACAGAGCACCTAATTTTGGAGCAACCCTACCAACGGATTATGCAAGCTTCCAGGTTATTCTTCAGTTAACTTCAGTATTGGATGGAAGAATTATTTATCAATATGAGGATTCAAGAACCGGTGCAGAATTCCTGAGAAAATTTTTTAGTCTTGCGATAGGAGGACTTACGGTTGGAATTCAAGATGTTAGCGGAACATGCGGTATTGCGTATAGAGGAGGAACTAACCCAGGTCCAATATTCGCTACACAAGTTGCAGTTGCATTTGGTACAGATCAACAAGTACTTCCAGTTGAACTTGCTGTATTTACTTCAACAGTAAACAAAAGAGATGTCACATTGAACTGGACGACTGCAAGAGAATCCAACAATTCAGGTTTTGACATCGAAAGGTCACCAGTCAATGGCGATTGGTCAAATGTAGGTTTTGTTCAAGGAAGTGGAACATCAACTTCATCTATTGATTATTCATTCATCGACAGAGGATTGAATACAGGAAAATATAACTATAGATTAAAGCAAATAGACTTCAATGGGAATTTTGAATACTTCAATCTCGGTAATGAAGTTGGCGTTGGAATTCCTATAAAGTATGACCTGTCACAAAATTATCCAAATCCATTCAATCCAACAACTAAGATCAATTATGATCTACCAAAGGATGGAAAGGTAAGCATCAAGTTATTCGACATATCTGGTAGAGAAGTAGCAACACTTGTAAACGAAGTTCAACCGGCAGGTTATTATACAATAAACTTCAATGGTTCGAACTTATCAAGCGGAGCTTACTTCTATAGAATATCAGCAGAGTCTGATGGACAATCCGCCAACGGAGGATTTGTAACTTCGAAGAAGATGATTTTGATCAAATAGATTTACAGCAAAGCACAAACTCAAAAGATGTTTTTAATAAATTAAATAATTACAAAAATGAAAAAATTAATTTTAATAGTTATTATTTATTATACATCAAGCCTGTTTAGTTCATATCCGGGTGGCGAACTAAGAGCGCAGATTAGTCAAGATACAACCGATTCGAATGTCATTGTTACCGGCGCGGTCACCGGCAATGGAGCTTATGCAACCTTAGCCGAAGCATTCGCCGCAATCAACAGCGGACCGCAGACCGGAGCAAACATAATTATTAATTTTAACCAAGGTACAACAGAGCAATTGACAGCTGTTTTGAATCACGGGACATGGGCTTCACTTAGAATTGAGCCGGTAGGCAACTGCATAATCTCCGGTGCGATTGCTCCCGGTTCACCTTTGATAGATCTTAACGGCGCTGATAATGTAACAATAGACGGTTTGAATTCAGAAGGAAGCTCTCTGACAATTTCAAATACAACTGTTTCGTCTTCAGCGAATACGAGCACAATCCGTTTTCGAAATGATGCGACAAATAATGTAATAACCAGATGTAAGATACTTGGCTCATCTACCTCTGCTGTCGGCACTGTTGCAGGAAATATTTTATTCGGAGGCGCAGCAATATCTACAGGAAATGATAACAATGTAGTTTCTTATTGCGACATAGGACCTGCGGGAAGTAATCTTCCTTCGAAAGGAATTTATTTCAGCGGAACTACGACAAATCCGACTCTCAATAACAGTGAAAATACTGTTATTGGCTGTAACATATATGATTACTTCAGCAGCCTTACTTCAAGCTCGGGAGTTTATATAAGGAACGGCTCAACTGCCATTACTGTAAAGCAAAATAAATTTTATCAGACCGCTCCTAAGGTTCATACTGCCAACTCGCTTCATACGGCAATCTCTGTTTTAAATACTTCAGGAAACAGTTATTCAATTGACAGTAACATAATCGGTTTTATAGATACGACAGGAGTAGGATTCTATACAATTTCCGGTGCATCAAATGATTTCAAGGGTATTTATTTAAGCGTCGGAACATCGACACCTACAAATGTTCAGGGAAATGTAATTTCTTCAATCAATCATTCTACGGCGGGCGCCGGTATTGATGAAGCATCACCATGTGTGATGATACATATATCCAACGGATTAGTGCATGCCGGCAATATAGCGCGCAACTTAATTGGAAATATGTCAGCCACTGATAATATAATCTATACATCAAGTAACGCAAATACATCAGGTATAATCGGAATCGGTAATTTTGGTGTCAGCGATTTCGTATGCAATAAAAATCTCATAGGAGGTATCACGGCTTTAAATTCAGGCACAGGAGCAAGCAACATTTATTGTATCAGGGTAAGTACAACTCCAACTGTTGTATTTACCTGTCAGGCAAATACAATCGGGGGAACAGTTGCTAATTCAATACACAGCATAACAACATCTAATTTGTCAATTGTAAGAGGTATAACCTATGGAAGTTCGTCGGGAACAATTACCGGCAACAATATAAAGAATCTCACGGCATCGGGCGGAATCGGAATCAACGCTTCAGCTTCGGTAATTGGAATAAATGTGAATATGTCTCCGGCTACTAATCACATTGTTTCACAAAATACTATTCATTCATTAACAAATACAAATTCTTCCTCCGCCGCTGTAGTTACAGGAATTCATTCTGAAGGTAATGTAAACGCCACGAAATTATTTGAGAATAATTTTATACATTCGCTTGTGATAAACAATAATTCCTCCACAATGAACGGAATAGAGACACAGAGTTTCGGAACAGCATCATTTCAAAATAATATGATCCGTCTCGGTATAAATGCAGCAGGTAACAGTGTCAGTCACGGAGCAAAGGTAAACGGTATAAAGGAATCAAACGGGGCAAATGATTTTTACTTTAACAGTGTATATATCGGAGGTTTTGCTACTTCGGGTTCATCAAATACTTCCGCATTTAGCAGCGATGTTATAGTACAAACCAGGAATTATGAGAATAACATATTTTTTAATGCACGTTCTTACTCGGGCTCAACAGGAAAACATTATGCAGCAATAGTAGGAGGATCGCAACCGGATCCGGAGGGACTTACTATGAACTATAACGTTTTGTTTGCAAACGGCAGCGGAGGAATATTGGGACATTTTTCAGGTGCCGACAGAACAAATCTGAGTGCATGGCAGACAGCTACAGGACAGGACAATAACAGCTATGAAGTTGACCCGCATTTCGAAAATCCTACAGGGTCAGCATCAACAGTAGATCTTCATATCGACACGACTGTTGCAACAATAATTGAATCACGCGGTATTGATATTCCATCTGTACTTTATGATTATGATGGTGAAACACGAAGCGCGCTAACACCTACAGATATCGGAGCAGATGCAGGAGATTTTATTCCATATCATGTGCTTAAGATCAAAATGTTCATCGAAGGATTTTATGACGCTTCGACTAATACTCAGACTCCCGATACTATTACTGTCGAAGAAAGAGGCAACATTTCACCTTATCCGATTCTATTATCTATTAGGAAAGTGGTTTCAGAGAATGGCGTTGTATTTATAGATCCGGGCACAACGGAACAATTCTGGATAGTTTTGAAACACCGTAATAGCATTGAAACATGGAGCGCGAATCCCGTGTTCATTATACCAAATGACACTACAGAATATGACTTTACTACTTCGGCTTCACAGGCATATGGAAACAATATGAAGCAGGTCGACACTGCACCTATGAGATTTGCAATTTACAGTGGTGATACAAACGGAGATGGAGTTGTAGACGCATCTGATCTTCTGCAGATTGACAATGATGCATTTAATTTCATTACTGGGTATGTAGACACTGATGTAAATGGAGACGGAGTTGTAGACGCCAGCGATGCTGTGATCGCTGATAATAATGCGTCTAACTTTATCACGAAGATTACTCCTTAATAAATGTGTGGTACAAGTAAGTCATAAAGTCTAGGAGTCAGCTTTTGAAATAGTTGCAGAGTTAAGCCAATTAATTGCCGTTGGCTTAAGCCAAGGGCAATATGAGACTCGGCGGGAACAGGAGCTCCGCAGGGTTCTTTATTATAAAGCCGATGCGTTGTTAATGAAGTATGATGCTTTTGAAAATAGTTGCAGAGTTAAGCCAATTAATTGCCGTTGGCTTAAGCCAACGGCAATAGTTATGCGATAGTCCGTACTCTTTTTGGTTGCAATGAATTCAGGATATTATCAATCTTATCCAATAGCCAGTCTTTATTCAATATTTTAATTTCTTTTATCAACTGAGACTTCATTAATTTCAATTCAAATATGTCTTTCTTATTTTTATATAGAATTAGACGATTTAAATATTTATGAAAATTAACAAAGGCAGATTTCCTTTCCGTGGGAATTAATTTA
>Ga0180121_10001421_pt1 | contig 10194 bp, 11 predicted proteins | sample AntDrymUQ5402106_2_FD_129676 | JGI IMG/M metagenome (GOLD analysis project Ga0180121, IMG submission 129676) | Polar desert sand microbial communities from Dry Valleys, Antarctica - metaG UQ540 (21.06) (version 2) (version 2) | ecosystem: Environmental > Terrestrial > Soil > Desert | place...
CGACGGTGCTCTACTCCGCGTGGCGGTCGGTGCAGCCGGTCGTGGACGGGTGCTACGTCGGGGTGCCGGCAGGCGTGCGCGCCCGGGTCGCGATCGGATTCCTACGCATGATCGCGATCGGAAGCGGCCGGCGCCGCTGAAACGCCGGCGCCGCTGACGGCGCCGGCCCTAGGGACCGAGCCCGACCAGCGTGGAGATCTCGGCGAGCCGAGCGAAGGGGTTCGGCAGCACGAAGATCGCCACGAGCGCAACCATCGCCACCGCGACCACGGCGGTCACGAGCACCGGCACGCGAAGGCGCGACGGGTCGGCGGGGTCCCGCAGGAACATCTGTCTCGGCACGAACAGGTAGTAGAAGACGCTCACCACGGAGTTCACGAGCATCACGACGGCGAGCGCGGGCCCGAGCGTGCCGCCGCGCTCGATCGCGGCCTGGAAAATCAGCAGCTTCGCCCAGAACCCGCCCGTGGGAGGCACGCCCGCGAGCGAGATCATGAACACAGCCATGCCGATCGCGATCAGGGGTGCGGTCTCGCGCAGGCCGGCGAAATCGGAGAGCAGCAGCGTGGGGTGCCGACGCGAGACGGCCACCGTCGCCGCGAACGCACCCAGATTCATGATGCCGTAGATCAGGATGTAGGTGACCGCCGCCGCGAAGGCCGACCGGTTCGAGGCCGCGTCGTCGGTGACGAGCGCGAACGTCATCAGGATGTAGCCCGACTGTGCGATGCCCGAGTAGGCGAGCAGCCGAACCATCTGCGTCTGCTGCAGCGCCACGAGGTTGCCCACGGTCATCGTGGCGATCGACAGAAGCGCGAAGATCGGCACCCAGAACTCGTGCTGACCAGCGAAGGCCACGAACATCAGCTGCAGCAGGCCCGCGAAGCCGGCGACGCCCGAGGCGACGGCAAGGAACGCGGCGACCGGCACGGGCGACCCCTCGTAGGTGTCGGGAGCCCAGAACTGGAACGGGAACGCCGACACCTTGAACGCGAAGCCGACGACGACGAACAGGATCGCGGCGAACGCGAGGGTTTCCATCTCGCCCGTCACGCCCGCGAGTTTCGCGGCGATCGCCCCGAGCTTCGTCTCGCCCCCGGTCACGCCGTAGATCAGGCTCATGCCGAACAACATCACGGCGGTCGAGAGCACGCCGATGATGAAGAACTTCACCCCCGCCTCGTTGGACTTCACGTCGCCCTTGCGGAACGCGGCCATCAGGAAGCCGGGGGCCGACACCAACTCGAGCGCGATGAACAGCAGCAGCATGTCGCGCGAGCTCGGCATCATCACGCAGCCGAGGAACGACGTGAGCAACAAGAAGTAGTACTCGCCCTGGTAGAAGCCCCCCTCGCGGAAGTACTGCACCGAGAGCGAGAGCACCATGATCGCCGTCACGAGGAAGAAGCCCTTGAACAGCAGGGCGAACCCGTCGAGCACGTACGTGCCGCCAAAACTCTCCCGGGTACCGGCGCCGATCAGCGATAGCACCGCGGCGAGCGAGGCGACGACGCCCGCGAGCCCGATCGGCATCGCGAACCACGTCAGCCGCTCCGGCAGGAACATGTCGACGACGAGCACGAGCAGGATCGTGCCCGCGAGGATGAACTCCGGCAGAAGCGCGTGGTAGTCGATGTCCATCGAGGTGCGCTATCCCCCCAGCAGGCTCATGAGCCCGCCCACCGCTTCGTCGGTGACCCCGAAGACCAGCCTCGGGTAGACGCCGAGCACGATGATCAACACGAGCAGCGGCAGCCACGAGACCCATTCGATCGTCAGCACGTCACGAAGGCCGGCCTCTCGCCACTGGTCAGGCAGGGTGCCCATGTTCACTCGCTGCAGCATCCACAGGAAATACGCCGCGGTGAGCACCGTGCCGACGCCGCCCATCACCATGAACAAGCGGAACAGCCCGACCTGATCGCCGAGCACGGCCTCGTTGGGGTTGAACGAGCTGAGCAGGGCCATCACCTCGCCCCAGAACCCGGCGAGGCCCGGCAGGCCGAGCGAAGCGATCGAGACGAACGCGAACACGCCGCCGAGCTTCGGCATCGACTGCAGCATGCCACCGCCGATCTTGGCAATCTCACGCGTGTGGTAACGGTCATAGATCGAGCCGACGCAGAAGAACAACATGCCCGTGATCACGCCGTGCGCGACCATCCCGAAGATCGCGGCCTGGATGCCGATCTCGGTCAGCGTCGCGATGCCGAGCATCACGAAGCCCATGTGCCCGACCGACGAGAACGCGATCAGTCGCTTCAGGTCCTTCTGGGCAAGACATGCGAGCGCCGCGTATACGATGCCGATCGCGGCCAGCGCGCCGATGAACGGCGCGTACTTCTCGGCGCCGTAGGGCAGGATCGGGATCGCGATGCGGATGAACCCGTACGTGCCCATCTTCAGCATGATGCCCGCCAGCAGCACCGAGCCGATCGTGGGCGCCTCGGTATGCGCGTCGGGCAGCCACGTGTGGAACGGCCACATCGGCACCTTCACGGCGAACCCGAGCGCCACGGCGCCGAACACGATGAGCTGGAACGTCTGGGCGAACCCGCCGCCCGCCCCGAACTGCGCCAACACGACCATGTCGAACGTATGCGGGTCGGGACCGGCGAAGTACATGGCCAAGAACCCCAGCAGCATGAAGATCGACCCGAAGAGCGTGTACATGAAGAACTTGATCGACGCGTACTCTCGGTTCGCCGAGCCCCACACGGCGATCAGGAAGTACATCGGCACGAGCACCATCTCCCAGAACACGAAGAACAAGATCAGGTCGAACGCGATGAAGGTGCCTGCCATGCCGGTCTCGAGAAGGAGCATCAAGGCCAGGAACGCCTTGGTGCGGCCGGGGTCGGGCACGTAACGCCAGCTATAGATCGCGCAAAGGAACGAGAGCAGGAACGTCAGCACGTAGAGGGGCAGCGAGATGCCGTCGATGCCGACGTGGAAGCGCACACCGATCGCGTTGATCCAGCTCACGTCGAGCACGTACTGCAGTCCGTCGGTGCTGTAGTCGAACCCGATCGCGATCACGGCTGCGAGCACGAGGGCCGCCCCCGTGACGACGATGCCGAGAGCACGGATCGCTCGATCCTTGTCCCGCGGCATCAGCGCGATCACCATGCCGCCCACGATCGGCAGCAGCGTGGTGATCGTGATGGCCGAGCTCTCCCAGGTCATGTGGCCTCCACGCTTCCTCTCAGACGAGCTTCACGAACACGATCGACAGCGCGATGACGCCGACGAACAGCCCGACGGCGTACCACTGCACGTTGCCGGTCTGCAGGTACTTCAGTGCGTTGCCGGTGCGGCCCGCGGTCTCGCCGGCCCCGTTCACGGCGCCGTCGATCACGGTGCGATCGAACCAGGCGACCGCCTGGCCGGACCCCTTCGCAAGCACCGCAGTGCCGTTCACCACTGCGTCGATCACGTGCTGGTTGAACCAGTTCACGGCGCCCGACAGGCCGTCGCGCACCGGGTACACGATCGCCCGCATGTAGAAGGCGTCGATGTAGTAGCGGTGTTCGAGCACGTTCCACAGAGGCCCCATCGGAGACTGCAGCGGATCCCGTTCCTTGCGGTCCTTGTAGAGCGTGTAACCGGCAGCGAGGCCGAGGAGCGCGCCGGCCGTCGACAGCAGGGCGATCCATGGCACGAACACTGCCTCGTGCACCGCTTCGAAGAACACCCACTGTCCGAACACCGCGCCGAGCTGCGGCGCGCCCAGCAAGCCGACGCCGACGGTGGCGGCGGCGAGCGCGATCAGCGGTCCGGTCATCGTCGCCGGCGACTCGTGCGGATGCGCGTGACCCTTGTACTCGCCGAAGAACGTGAGCAGCAGCATACGGATCGTGTAGAACGCGGTGATCACCGCGGTGCCCAGGAAGACGACGAACAACCAGGTGACGTGCTCTTCCTGCGCGACGACCAGCAGCTCGTCCTTCGACCAGAAGCCGGCGAGCGGGAAGATGCCCGCGAGCGCCAGCGAGCCGAGAAGCATCGTCCAGAACGTGATCGGCATCGACTTCCTCAGGCCGCCCATGTCGCTCATGTTGTTCGAGTGCACGGCGTGGATCACCGAGCCGGCGCCGAGGAACAGCAGCGCCTTGAAGAAGGCGTGGGTGAACAGGTGGAAGATGCCCGCGGTGAGCCCCAGCTCGCCGAGCGAGAGTCCTGCGACCATGTAGGCGAGCTGCGAGAGGGTGGAGTAGGCGAGCACCCGCTTGATGTCGTTCTGCACGATCGCGAGCAGCGCCGCTCCGACCGCCGTGATGCCTCCGATGATGCTCACGGTGGTGAGCACCCACTCATCGGCCAGCAGGAAGACCTCGAAGAGCCGCGCGATCAGGTACACGCCGGCTGCGACCATCGTGGCCGCGTGGATCAGGGCCGACACCGGGGTCGGGCCGGCCATGGCGTCGGGCAGCCAGACGTGCAGCGGGAACTGCGCCGACTTCCCGACCGTGCCGCCGAACAGCAGGATCGCGGCCATCGAGACGAACAGCGGTGAAACCTCGCCCAGGCCCAGCTCGTGCGAGACCTCGCCGATGTTGGTCGTCGTGAACCCGGTGGCGGCGATCAACGCGAAGATGCCGAACGTGAACGGGATGTCGCCGATGCGCGTCGTGATGAACGCTTTGATCGCTGCGTTCGAGTTCTCCTTGACCTCCCACCAGTGCCCGACCAACAGGTAGGAGCAGATGCCCATGACCTCCCAGCCCACGAGCAGCTGGATCAGGTTGTTCGACACGACCACCGTGAGCATCGCGGCGGTGAACAGAGACAACACCACGTAGAACCAGGTGAACCGCTCGTCGCCGTGCATGTATCCGAGCGAATAGACATGCACGCACAGGGAGACCGCCGTGACGACCACGAGCATGATGCCGGTGAGGCCGTCGACGAGGATGCCGAGCTCGAGGTGGAGCGGCCCGATGGTGAACCACTCGACGTGTCCCTCGAACGGCCCCCCACCCTGCGCGAAGTGCAGCAGCACGCCGAGGGAGAACACGAACGACGCCCCGACCGCAGCGATGCCGTAGACCGCACCCTTGCCCGGCGTGCGCGAGCCGAAGAAGAGGATCAGGGCCGCCGAGACCAGCGGCAGGAGCACCACGATCCACGCGTGCTCGACGAACCAGAGCCCGCCCGTGGTGGTCTCGTAGACCGCCTCCCCCCCCGATGCGGCCAGGTTCACCACTTGAGCAGGTTCACCTCGTCCACGTTGATCGACTCACGCGTGCGGAAGAGCAAGATCACGAGCGCGAGTCCGATGCCGACCTCGGCGGCGGCCACCGCGATCACGAACAAGGCGAACACCTGCCCCGTCATCTGCTGCAGCGACGAGGCGAACGCGACCAGGTTCACGTTGACAGCATTGAGCATGAGCTCGATCGCCATGAGCACCATGACGGCGTTGCGCCGAGCGAGAACCCCGTAGACGCCCGCCGAGAACAGCAGCGAGGAGAACATCAGCACCAAAGGCAGCCGAATCACGTCGCGTCGTCCTTGCGGGCGAGCACGATCGCACCGATCAGCGCGGCCAGGAGCAGGAACGAGACCGCCTCGAACGGCAGCACGTACGTGCGGAAGATCGACTCACCGACGAGCTCGGTCGTTCCTTGGAAGGTCTCGAACGCCTGGGCATCCTGCACGGGGAAGGCTTCCTGGATCAGGAAGACGAGCCCGGCGAACACCATCACCGCGACCAGGGCGCCGAGCCAGCGCTGCTGGTTGTCGAGCGCGTCGCGCCCGATCGGCGCCTTCGTGAGCATGAGCCCGAACAGGAAGAGGATCACGATCGCGCCCACGTAGATGAGGATCTGCACCCACGCGATGAACTCGGCGCCGAGCACCAGGTAGACCCCGCCGACCGAGAGCAGCGACACCACGAGGTAGAGCGCGGCGTGCACCACGTTGCTCGCGGTCACGACGCCGATCGATGAGAGGCTCCCGATCACGGCGAGCACGCAGAAGGCGTATTCCTGCGCGCTCACACCGCCGCTCCTTCGGCCGCGCTACCGCCTTCGGCTGCTTGAGCGCTTGTTTCGGTCGCGCTACCGCCTTCGGCTGGCACAGCGCCTTCTTCCAGGGCGGGCGGGGGGAGCACGGTGTAGGTCCACTCTTCGAGGCGTTCCTTCTCGTGGATCAGCAGGTCCACCTCGTACTCGGCGTACTCGAACTCAGGACTCCAGAACAACGCGTCGAAGGGACACACCTCGACGCAGATGCCGCAGTACATGCAGAGGGCGTAGTCGATCGCGAAGCGGTCGAGCACCTTCATGGAACGGGCGCGCCCCCCGCCCGCCGGGTCGTGCGTTTCCTTGTGGGCGTCGATGTAGATGCACCAGTCGGGGCACTCACGCGAGCACTTGTAGCAGACGGTGCAGTTGCCCTGCTTGAGCGCGATCACGCCTCTCGTGCGGGCCGGCAGGTCGGGTTTCACGTGCGGGTACTGCACCGTGATGGCGGGGCGAAGCATCGTCTTCATCGTGACTGTGAGGCCTTTGAGGAGCCCGAGGCCCACGCCGGATTCCGGCTGGTCCTTCTGTTCGGTCGTATCGATCGCCACTCGGTTCGTTTCCCTTCCCTGTTAGAACGCGACCTTGAAGAACGCCGCGCCCAGGATCCACACGAGCGAGATCGGGATCAGCGTGAGCCATGCGAAGCGCTGAAGCTGATCCTCGCGTAGCCGCGGGAAGGTCGCCCGCAGCCAGATGGTCATGAACGACAAGATGCCGATCTTGCCCGCCATCCACAGCGGGTCGGGCAACGGGATGCCGGGCAGGCCCTGGTATCCGCCGAGGAACAGCACGGCGGCCACCCCTGACAGGGCCACGATACCTCCGTACTCAGCGAGCAGGAAGAACGCGAACTTCAGACCGCCGTACTCGGTGTAGGCCCCGAAGATGATCTCGGAGTCCGCGACCGGCATATCGAAGGGCGTGCGGCTGAGCTCGGCGAGTGAGGAGACCATGAAGATCACGAACAGCGGGAACAGCGGGACCACGTACCACAGTGACTCCTGCGCCTCGGCGATGCCCACCATCGAGGTGGCGCCGGCCAGCATCACGACGCCCGCGGCCGACAGCACCAGCGGGAGCTCATACGCGATGAGCTGCGCGGCAGCCCGCAGCGCGCCGATCAGGGAGAACTTGTTCGCGCTCGACCACCCTGCCATGAGCACCCCGATCACCGAGACGCTCGACATGGCCATGACGAAGAAGATGCCGACATCGAGGTTCAGGGCGAACAGGGTGTCGCTGAACGGCAGCACCACGAGGATCGCGATGTAGGGAACCATGGCGACCCCGGGAGCCAGCGTGAAGACCACGCGGTCGGCCGCGGCCGGCACCACGTTCTCCTTCTGGATGAACTTCACGCCGTCGGCGATGAGCTGGGCCCATCCATGAAAACCGCCCGCTTCCATCGGGCCCATGCGCGACTGCATGTGCGCGAGCACCTTGTGCTCCATGTAGCCCACACCGAGCGGCACCACCAGGAAGAAGCCGAGCACCAGCACCGTCTTCAGCATCAGCGCGAGCCAGAAGCTCGTCGTGAGCTGCTCGATGAACGAGACGCCTGCCTGCGCGAGCACGTCGATCACTCTTCCTCGACCTCCTCGCCCTCGACCGCGCCCGGCCACGGCTTGGCCTCTCGGGTCATCAGCGGGAAGGACTTGCGCAACGGGTGGCCCTCGAAAGGCTCGGCCAGCAGCAGCTTGACCGGCGTCGGGTGCCCCTGGAAGCGGATGCCGAACATCTCGGCGGTCTCGCGCTCGTGCCAGTCACACGTTGGCCACAGGTCGCTCACCGTCGGCACGACCGGATCGTCGTAGGGCACGGCGACCTTCAGCCGAACGTTGTGATGGTGCACGGTGGAGAACAGGTGGGTCAGCAGCTCGAACCCACGCTCCTCACCCCAGTCGACGGCAGAGGTGAAGTCCGCGTAATCGCACGCGAGCTCCGGTTCGTCGCGCATGAACCGGCAGACGTCGTGGTAGCGCTCGCGGGTGACCGTCGCGACGATGTGGCCGTGCTGTTCGGCGACATCGACCACGTCGGAGCCGAACCGCGCCCGCAGCCGAGAGCCGGCCTCGTCAGGAGACAGCGGGCTGGACCTTCCCACCGAACTTCTCCTCGATGTCCTCGTCCTTGATCTTGTTCTGCAGCTCGATGATGCCGTGCAGCAGGGCTTCGGGGCGGGGAGGGCAGCCCGGCACGTACACGTCGATCGGCACGATCTGGTCGACACCCTTCGTGACCGAGTAGCTATCCCAATACGGGCCTCCGCAGTTCGAGCACGATCCGAACGAGATCACGTACTTCGGGTCGGGCATCTGCTCGTACACACGCTTGAGCGCGGGGGCCATCTTGTCGGTGAGGGTGCCCGCAACGACGAGCAGGTCTGCCTGGCGTGGCCCGTGCGCGGTCGGGATCACGCCGAGACGGATGAAGTCGTTCTTGGACGTCGATGCGGCGATGAACTCGATCGCGCAGCATGCGAGCCCGAAGTTCATGACCCACAGCGAATAGCGGCGGCCCCAGTTGAGGATGAACTTCACGGGCTGGAGCTTGGGCAGTGGGGTCTTCTCGGTGATCAGGCCCACCGCAAGACTCCCTTGCGCCACGCGTAGAGCAGGCCCACGGCCAAGATGGCGATGAAGATCGCCATCTCCACGACTGCGGCGTACCCGAGGCTCTCGAACACGCGAGCCCACGGAAACAGGAACACGCTTTCAACGTCGAAGATCACGAACAAGAACCCGTAGACGTAGTAGCGCACGTGGCTCTGCGACCACCCATGTCCCACCGGGTCGATGCCGCATTCGTAGGTGGTGAGCTTCTCGCGGTTGGGCTTGCTGGGGGCCACTAGGTAGGCCGTGGCGAAGGCGACGGCAACCAGCAGCGCACCGGCGACCAAGACCGCCAGCACCACCCCGTAGGACGCGTAGTAATCGCTCATGACAGTGAAAGGCCTCCCGAGCGCCCGTATCGTAGCAGCGCGGTCGGCTCGCCCCGAACGGTGGCCGGCGCCCTCATGAGACCTCGGCCCCGCAGCGAACGCCAAGGAACTTCGCGAGCTGCGTAAGGGCGTGGCGCGACGGTCCCTCGGGCAGACGCTCCGCCAGCTCGGTGGCTCGGCGCACCTCGTCGGTCACCGCCGCGCGGGCAACGGCGACCGAGCCACCCGACCGCACGATCTCGAGCGCCCGGTCGAGCATCTCGCCGTCGGGGGAGCCGTGCGACAGGGTGCGAGCGAGCTCCTCTCGGTGCTCGTCGTGCGCGAGCGCATGCAACACGGGAAGCGTGTAGACGCCTTCGCGCAGGTCCTGGCCGGGTTCCTTGCCGAGCTCGATCTGAGACGCGGTGATATCCATGATGTCGTCGGAGAGCTGGTAAGCCATGCCGAGGGCCGAGCCGAACTCTTCCAGCACGTCGACGTGAACCGGATCGGCATCGGAGAGCATGCCGCCGAGCCGGCACGACGTCGCGATCAGCGAGGCGGTCTTTCGACGGATGATCTCGAGGTAGCTCGAGATCTGCTGATCGACCTTGGCTGAGCTCTCGACCTCACGGATCTGCCCGTCGCAGAGCACCGCGATCGTGCGGGCGAGCAGGCGGCAGACATCGGTGCCGAGGTCGGTGGAGATCTCCGAGGCGCGGGCGAACAGGTAGTCGCCGGTGAGGATCGCGACCGTATTGTCCCATCGCGCGTTCGCGCTCGGCGCGCCACGACGGGCATCTGCCTCATCGATCACGTCGTCGTGGTAAAGGGTCGCGAGGTGCACGAGCTCGATCGAGACCGAGCCCGGCACCAGCCGTGGATCGTCAGGATCACCGAAGTAGCCGGCAAGCAGCACGAGCATCGCGCGGAACCGCTTGCCGCCGGCCGCGATCAGGTACGACGACGTCTCGGTGAGCATGCTCGAAGCCTCGACCTGCACCGACTTCTCGAGCGCCTCCTCGACCTGGTCGAGGCGCGAACGGACCTCGGACTCCAGCACGGCGTCGGGCGGCTCGAGCCCCGGGATGACCCTGCGGCTCATGAGGAGCTCCTTCTCCGGGGGGCTAACGCTCGGCTGCGCCTCGCTCCTTGAGCCCCCCGGACCCCCCCTCGGGGGGCTAACGCTCGGCTGCGCCTCGCTCCTTGAGCCCCCCGGACCCCCCCTCGGGGGGCTAACGCTCG
>Ga0180121_10001422_pt1 | contig 10185 bp, 9 predicted proteins | sample AntDrymUQ5402106_2_FD_129676 | JGI IMG/M metagenome (GOLD analysis project Ga0180121, IMG submission 129676) | Polar desert sand microbial communities from Dry Valleys, Antarctica - metaG UQ540 (21.06) (version 2) (version 2) | ecosystem: Environmental > Terrestrial > Soil > Desert | place...
ACCCGTCTGGTGAGCGGGGACCGCTGACCCTGCCGCACACCCTCGATGCTCGGTGCGACGGTTGAGGTTGGCTCACCTCCTCAGGGCTGTAGCCGCGGCTGTGACCGCCGTCGTGGGCCGGAGCTCTGCTGCGGCGGCTCAGGATTCGGTTCCGCGGGTCGTTCTCAGCTCTGAGCCTGCGCCGTTGACCCAGGGCACCGTCCGATGGCTCCTGCTGCATACCGCCGACAGCCTCACCGGCGGAGAGGCCGCGGGCGAGCCGATCTGGTTCACGCGCGGGGCAAGCGGAGAGTATCGCGGGATCGTTGCCATTCCGGTGGACGCGGGTGATTCGGTGCGGGTGTCGCTGTTCCTCACGCGCGAGGATCAGGTCGATACGGTCCTTGTGACTCTCGCCGTGACCGCGGGCAACTACCCTAGAGAGACGATCACAGTGGCCCCCGGCTTCGCCAAGCCGAACGCTGCCGCCGCGGCGCGGATTCAGCGGGAGAATGCACGGAGCCGCCAAGTCTCGCTGGCCTCTCGCTCGCAACCCCGCCACTGGGGTGGTCCCTTCCAGGTTCCGCGGACGGCGCGCATCACCAGCGCCTTCGGAGCGGCTCGGGTGTATAACGGCGCGGTGAGGAGCCGGCACACCGGCACCGACTTCGCCGGAGCGGTCGGGGCTCCAGTGGCTGCGGCCGGCCGGGGTGTGGTGGCTCTGGTGGCGGATTTCTACCTGGCCGGCCGGGCGGTGTACATCGACCATGGAGCGGGACTGGTCACCGCCTACTTTCATCTGAGTCGCGCGGATGTGGCTCAGGGCGATACGGTGGTGGCGGGGCAGCCCATCGGTGGGGTGGGACAGAGCGGGCGGGTTACCGGCCCACACCTGCACTGGGTAGCGCGGTATGGTACCATCTCAGTGGATCCGATGAGCCTGCTACACCTCGAGAAGGGCGGAGCGGACAGTGTAGCTAAACCGTCTGACTGAGTCGCTCCTGCAGTAGCGGTTGCACGCCCTTGGGATCCGCTTTCCCCTTGCTCCGCTTCATGACCTGACCCACGAAGAACGACATAAGCTTGACCTCGCCCTGCCGGAACCGGACCACCTCCCCGGGGTGCGCCGCGAGCACATCTTCGACCCAACCCGTTAGAGCACCCTGATCGCTCACCTGCACCAGGCCCAGCCGCTCCGCGGCGGCGCGCGGTGCTTCGTCGCTCGAATCGGCGAGCTCCGAGTACAGCCGCTTGGCGGCCTGATGGCTGACGACCCCCTCGCGGACCATTCCGATCAGCTCCGCGAGTCGTGAAGCCGATAAAGGGAACGATCCCCGTTCGTTGTACGAAATCATCACCTCGCCCATGACCCAGTTGGCCGCGGTTTTGGCGTCGGCCCCGGCCTCGACCACCGATTCGAAGTAGCGTGCCAGCGGAACCTCAGCCGTCAACACACGTACATCCTGGGCTGAGAGGGCGTAGGCACGCTCCAGCCGCTGCCGCTTGGCCTCGGGCAGCTCGGGGAGCTCAGCGCGCAGCTCGGCAATCCAGGCCGGCGTCAGCACCAGTGGCGGAAGATCGGGATCAGGGAAGTAGCGGTAGTCGTGGCTCTCCTCCTTGGAACGCGTCGGCTTCACCTGACCGGTGGCGGCGTTGAAGAGAAGGGTGACCTGCTCCACCCGGCGGCCGGACTCCACCAGCGCTTCCTGGCGGGCCCGCTCGGCTTCCAGCGCGCGCTCCACGTTGGCGAATGAATTCATGTTCTTGACCTCGGTCTTGGTGCCGAGCTTGGTCACACCCGCGGGACGAATAGACAGGTTGGCGTCCACCCGGAGACTACCCTGCTCCATGCTGCATTCACTCACCCCGGCATAGACCAGGATCTGACGCAGCGCGGTGAGGTAGGCGCGCGCTTCCCCCGGCGAGCGCAGATCGGGCTCGCTCACGATTTCCGCCAGCGGGATGCCGGCGCGGTTCAGATCCACCGCGGTCTTCCCCGGAAAGCGATCGTGCAAGAGCTTCCCCGCATCCTCCTCAACGTGGAGCCGGGTAATGCCGACGGCCATCCGCCCCCGGTCGGGGGAGTCGAAGCTCACGCTGCCGCCGGTGGCTAGCGGGCGATCGAACTGGGAGATCTGGTATCCCTTAGGGAGGTCGGGATAGAAATAGTTCTTGCGCGCGAACACGCTGGTCTCATGCACGGTGCAGCCCAGCGCGATGGCACCTCGTACCGCCAGCCGTATGGCCTCGGCGTTCGGCACCGGCAGCGCACCGGGAAGGCCAAGGCAGACGGGACAGACGTTGGTGTTGGGTGGATCGCCGAACGTGGTGCGATTGGCGCAGAACATCTTGGTTCGGGTCTGAAGCTGGACGTGCACCTCCAGTCCGATCACCGTTTCCCAGACCATCAGCGCACCTCGGCTGCTGCGTCGAGGTGCCGCTCCAGGACGCCGGCAGCCGCCAGCATCCGTTCCTCCTGGAAGTAGGGCGCCACCAGCTGAGCCCCCACCGGGAGGCCCTCACTCCGGCCCACGGGCAGACTGAGCGCCGGCAGCCCGGCCAGGCTCATCGAGCAGACAAAGACGTCGGCCAGATACATGGACACCGGGTCCTCGGTCTTCTCGCCCGCCTTGAAGGCCGGGGTCGGGGTGGTCGGCGTGAGCAGCAGGTCCACGCCGGCCTCGAACACCCGCCGGAAGTCTTCCGCGATCAGTGCCCGTACCCGCTGTGCCTTCCGATAGTACGCATCGTAGTATCCGGCGCTCAGCACGTAGGTGCCTACCAGGATGCGCCGGCGGACTTCATCACCGAACCCTTCGCCGCGGGTGGTGCGGTACAGCGTGCGGATGTCGCCGTCCCGGCCTACCTTGCGACGGCCGTATCGCACCCCGTCATAGCGCGCGAGATTGGCGGCGGCCTCCGCCGGGGCGATGATGTAGTACGTGGGTACAGCGTACTTCGAGTTGGGCAGCGACACCTCGCGCACCTCTCCGCCGAGGCGCCGTATCTGTTCGGCTGTACGCCGAAGCGCCGCCGCCACGCCGCCATCCAGGTCGGCCGGGAAGTATTCCGCCGGGAGACCAACCGTCAGCCCCCGCAGGTCAGGCAATGCTTTCGGCACCCCCATGGGCGGACGGTCCACGGTGGTGGCGTCGAGGGGGTCGGGCCCGCTGATGGTGCTCAGCACCCGAGACGCGTCTCCTACCGTTCGCCCAAAGACCGACACACAATCCAGCGACGAGCCGAACGCCACCAGCCCGTAGCGGCTCACGCGGCCGTAGCTGGGCTTCACTCCGAGCACGCCGCAAAAGCTGGCGGGCTGCCGGACCGAGCCACCGGTCTCGGAGCCAAGTGCCGCCGGCACCACCCCCGCAGCCACCAGAGCTGCCGAGCCGCCCGACGATCCACCGGGAACCCGCGCCGGGTCCAGCGGATGCTTCACCCGTCCGAAGGCAGAGTGCTCGGTAGATGAGCCCATCGCGAACTCATCCAGGTTGGTCTTGGCCGCGATCATGGCACCCGCCCCCCGGAGCCGCTCGACGACGGTGGCGTTGTAGGGCGACACATAGCCCTCGAGAATCCGGGAGGCGCAGGTGGTCGGCTGCTCCACGGTGACGATGTTGTCTTTCAGCGCCACCGGCATCGCCGCCAGAGGACCTGGGGTCCGCATGGCATCGACCCGCGCTCCTTCGGCATCGAGCAGCTCCTGGGACCAATGCAGCACCGCATTCAAGGGCTCAGCCCGGGTCAGGCGTGCACCGGTGTCGCGCGCAGTGGCTGCCCCGCTGCCCTGCTGTCCCGCTGTCGCCGTCACTGGTCCTCCATCGCGGCTTGACGCGGCACAAGGAAGAATCCATGGGCAAATTCAGGGGCCAGGGCGGCCGGCGGCCGGGCCAGCCACACCGGTGCCTCGACATCCTCTCGCAGCGCCACGGAGATTGGACCGGCAATGAACGGCTGGGCCAACGGGTCGTCCGGGACCTCATCCAGGCTCGCGACGTAATCCACGATCCGGTTCATCTGGTCTACCAGCCGGCGCAGCTCGTCCTCACGCACAGCCAGTTCCGCCAGCTTGGCGACGTGCAGAACCTCATCCAGACCGATACTCACGCGCTCTCCCATTCCCGTTCGAGCCCGGCGTACGCCACCAGCAGCTGCTTGACCCCGACCTCGTCATCGTCGAACAGCACCGACACCTTGAGATCCCGCCCCGTGCCCAGAAGTCCCTGGATGGTCCCTCCACCAAAACGCCGGTGGCGGACCCGCTCGCCTTTGACGAAACGCGGGGTGTCTTGCGAGGGCTCCTCCTCAGCGGGGCCGTGGGGCGGGTACCCGCCCACGGGTGGGTGGGCAGCTACTCCAAATGATCCTGAACTCCGAAACCCTCGGCCGTATTGTCCCTGCCCCGCCGCCCCGCTGCCCCGCTGATCACCCCAGCTCGGTGCCCACAGCGAGGTGGTCCGTCGTTCGTCGATGATGCCCGGCGGAATGGCCTTGAGAAAACGGGACATGATGCCGGGCCGAAGCTCTCCACCTCGGCGCCGGGCCCGCGCCCAGGTCAGGTAGAGCTTGTCTTTGGCTCGGGTCAGCCCCACGTAGCAGAGACGGCGTTCCTCCTCCAAGCCCGATGCCTGCTCTTCCGCGCGCGCCAGAGGGAACAAGCCATGCTCGAGCCCGCTCATCACCACGACGGGCCACTCCAGTCCCTTGGCGGTATGGAGAGTCATGAGCGTCACTCCCTGCTCCTGTCCCTGCTCCTTGTCCACGGCGGACAGCAGGGCCGCCTCGCTCAGAAATCGTTCCAGCGCGGTCTCGCCGCTCTCGGCGTCGATCTGGACCACCTCCGACCAGTTGGCCGCGCTCGCCACCAGCTCACGCACGTTCTCCCAACGGTCCGCGCCTTCGGGGCCTTCCGCCTGGAGAAGGCTTTCGTAGTCGATGCTGCGGATGAGATGCTCCAGCAGATCCGCCGGCGCGAGCTCGCGCTTCCCGATGGCCGCGTCGATGAGCGCGGCGAAGTTGCGAAAGGCTTGCCGCACGTTGGGACGGAGATCGGGCACCCGATCGGCAATGCGGGCGGTCTCCAGCAGCGGCTTGGCCCACTGGGCCGCTGTCTGGCCCAGGACTGCAAGACTGGATTCTCCCAGCCCTCGGCGCGGGACGCCGACGGCGCGCAGAAAAGCCTGGTCGTCCGCCGGGTTGCTCACCAGCCGGAGATACGCCAGCAGGTCTTTGACCTCACGGCGTTCGTAGAAGCTGATGGCGCCGACCAGCCGATACGGCACCCCGGCCCGGCGAAACGCTTCTTCCATTGCCCGCGACTGGGAGTTGGTGCGGTACAGCACGGCCATCTCTCGAAGCTGCCAGTCGCCCGCCGCAGCGCGCTTCTGCAGCTCCCGCACCACCCACTCCGCCTCATCCCGCTCATCGGCAGCCGCCACCAACGTTACCGACTCACCGCCACGGCGGCGGGTGGTGAGGGTTTTGCCGATCCGGCCACTGTTCTCGGCGATGACGCCGTTGGCGGCATCGAGCACCACCTGGGTGGAGCGATAGTTTTCCTCCAGCCGGACAAGCTTCGCGCCGGGAAAGTCCTTCAGGAACTCCTGCATGTTCCGCACATCGGCGCCACGCCAGCCGTAGATTGACTGGTCATCATCTCCGACCGCCGCGACGTTGCCGTGAGAGCCGAGCAGCTTGATCAGCTCGTATTGGGCCCGGTTCGTGTCCTGGAATTCGTCGACCAGGATGAATTTGAATCGGTGCTGATAGGTCTGGAGCCGGTCGGGGTGCTCGCGAAATAGAGTCAGCGGGTGCAGCAGCAGGTCGTCAAAGTCCATCGCATTGGCGGCTTTGAGGGCCGGGCCCAAGGCGGCATACACCTCGGTCGCCACCTGCACCAGGCGGTCGAACGGAGATCCGGCCGCGAGCTGCGACGGCGGCATCATCCGGTTTTTGGCGGCCGAGATCAGGGCCTGCACTGCCTTGGGCGGATACTGTTTGACCGAATGACCCTGCTGGTCCATGAGCCGCCGGATCAGACTGAGGCGGTCATCTTCATCGTAGATCGTGAACTGCCGGTTGAAGCCCAGCAGCGGCGCTTCGCGCCGGAGCAGCCGGGCGGACAACGAGTGGAATGTGCCGATCCACAGGCCGGATGGGTCCCGCTTCAGCAGCTGACCGATCCGGTGCTTCATTTCGCCGGCGGCCTTGTTGGTGAAAGTGACCGCGAAGATCCGGTCGGGGGGCACACCGTGCTGGTCGATCAGGGCCGCGATACGCGTGGTGAGGACACGGGTCTTTCCCGAGCCGGCACCCGCCAGTACCAGCAGCGGACCCTGAACGTGCTCCACTGCCTCCCGCTGGGCGGGGTTCAGGGCGTGCTCCAACCCGTGCTCTGACGCTTCGATCATGTTCCCCGGGCAGCCAGCGGTATACGCATCACGAAACAGGTTCCCTTCTCGGTTGGCTCCAGCATCAGCGCGCCACCATGCGCGTCTTGGACCACCCGGCGCGAAAGCGCGAGCCCGATGCCCCACCCGCCACGTTTGGTGGTGGTACCGGGCTCGAACAGAGTGCGGCGCAGCTCCTTGGGCACGCCGGGGCCATCGTCGATCACGCGAAGCGCGGCCATGTTGTCCTCGGCACCAATGCGCAGAATAATCGCGCCGGGTCGACCCTGCAGGGCGTCGATGGCGTTCTTCACCAGCGACTCCAGGGCCCACTCGAGCAGCACCGAGTCGCCTAGTACCGTGGGGCCGGCCCCGGGGGCCTCCACCCGCAGCTCGATCATGTTGGCATGGCGCGGCAACCGGGGCCGGAAGTAGCCGGCCACCCGGTCGGCCAGGGCGCCCAAGCCGATCGGCTCCCGCTTGGCGGGATTCCCGATGCGCTCGAAGCGTTGCGCCACCCGGTCGAGCCGCTCCGCGTCCGCGCTCAGGTGGTCGGCCAATCCTGGTGGCGGGGTGGCGCGGCTACGGACCCGCTCGATCCAGCCCTGCAGGCTGGTCAGCGGTGTGCCCATCTGGTGCGCGGCTTCGCGGGCCATGGCCACCCACAGACGGTCCCGCTGCGCCGACATGGCGCTCCGGTAGGCGAACACCGCCACACCGACCATCACCGCGATGGTGAGCCCCTGCAGCACCGCCAGTGCAATCAGATTTCGTTGCGCCGGGAGCGGTCCGTAGTGCACCGTGCCGATGGCGGCGTCGGTGATAGGCGGATTCTGCCGATCGAGACGCGAGGCGTAGACCTTCACGCGCGGATCGTCGAGGGCGGCTTCGAACGGGAGGTTTGCCGCTGCGGTTACGCGGCCCGCGGTGTCGGTCACCACCAGCGGCAGTCCCAGCGCGCGAACCTGCTCGCCCAGCCGGAGCAACGCCTCTGCCTCGGCGCCCGGACGCGGGTTGTTGAGACCCCCGAATACCCCGGAGTAGAGGCGACTGGTGGCGGACGCGTCTGCCTTGAAGTGGCGGAAGATCAGGACCCCGGTACCGAAGCTCAGTCCGGCGAGCAGAGCTACGAGCGCCACCACCATGGTGGGGGCCAGCCGATGGAGCCGCTCGCTACGCACGCGGCGTTAAGCGGTCGGTGCCGAGATACGGCACCAGCGCCTCCGGCACCCGTACCGACCCGTCAGCCGCTTGGTTGTTCTCCAGCAGCGCGATAATAGTGCGCGGGAACGCGACGCCCGAGGCATTGAGGGTATGCACAAACTCCGGCTTGGCCTTCGGGGCGGGCCGGTAGCGCATGTTGGCCCGGCGCGCCTGGAAGTCGGTAAAGGTGCTCGAGCTCGACACCTCCAGCCATCCGCCCACGCCCGCGGCCCAGACCTCAATGTCATAGGTTCGTGCGCTGGCGAAGCCGGTATCGCCCGCCGCCAGCTCCACCACTCGGTACGGCAGCTCCAGGCGCTGGAGGACGGCTTCGGCGTGACCGGTGATGCGCTCGTGCTCCGCCGCTGATTCCTCCGGCCGGACGATGCGCACCAGCTCGACCTTATCGAACTGGTGCACTCTGATCAGTCCCCGCGTGTCCTTGCCGTGGGAGAAGGCTTCGCGGCGAAAGCATGGGGTACATGCCACGTAGCTGGCCGGGAGACTCCTGGCCTCGACGATTTCGTCCCGATGAATATTCGTGACCGGGACCTCGGCGGTGGGAATGAGGAACAGGTCGTCGGCCGGACAGGTATAGACCTCCTCCGCAAACTTCGGCAGCTGCCCGGTACCCGTGAGCGTCGCCCGATTCACCAGGTAGGGTGGCGCGATTTCCAGATATCCGTGCTCCCGGGTATGCAGATCGAGCATGAAGCCGGCGAGGGCCCGGCCCAGCCGCGCGCCCATGCCGGTGAACAGGGGAAAGCCCGAGCCCGCCACCTTCACCCCGGCGGGTAGATCGAACAACCCGAGTAACACTCCCAGCTCCCAATGCGGCCGGGCCACGAAGTCCAGCAGCGGCGCCTCACCCCAACTGCGGACCAGGCGGTTGGCGGAGGCATCCCCAGCAGGTACCCGGTCGTCGAGGAAATTCGGGAGGGTGAGGGCGAGCGCGTCCAGCTCGGCCTCGATTTCACGCAGCTTGAGGTCGAGTAGCTTTACTTCTTCGCCCGACGCCTTGAGCCGCTCCATGAGATCGGTCGCGGATTCGTTGGCTCTTTTTCGTCGGGCGACTTCATCGCTGGCCGCATTCCGCTCGGCTTTGATCGCTTCCGCACGCACCAGGAGATCACGTCTTTGGCGGTCGAGCTCGAGGATGGCATCGATGACGGCGGCCACGGCAGGGTCGCCTCTCCGCATGAGGCTGGCGCGGCTGCCGGCGGGGTCCTGCCGGAGACGCTTGAGGTCGATCACGCTTACCGGTCGGGGAGACCGGGTTCCAGGCTCCTGAACCCGCAGTTATCGTTGGCGAGAACTCTGAAGGTGACGATGCGCGCCGTCTCGTCGAAGGCGAGAACCTCCAACTTGGCGTACTTCGGCACGCCGACGTTGCAGGTGACACGGCTCCGAACCACGAACCGCTGCCCTGGCGCAATGGGGACGGCGGCCTCCGTGACGTAACCGCCACCCGGCGGTGTGGTGATCGCCTCGAAGCTCTCGGTTCGCGCAACAAAGCCGGGATTCACGGCGTTGGCGGTGTCGATGCCGAGCGCGGCCCGGGGCAGGAACACATGCGCTCCGTCTTGGATACTGTAGGCAAAATCGAAATCGACGCTCAGGTCGGTCCTGACCCTGCGGCTTCCTTCCACCGAGAATCCGCTGGGCGTGGACACCGGTGTGCCCACGAGGGCCCACAGGGTGTCGGTGCGCTCGACGTTCTCGATGGTGGCATTGGGAAGGTCATTCGCATCGCTGCACGCCAGTGGGGCGAGCGTGAGAAGGAGGATAACCCAGGAGAGTGGTCGCATGGAGCCGGAAGGTTAAGCCCCGGGAGAATAGGGGTCAACCTGAGCGCGACGGAAACGCGGCGGCCGGCTGTTGTTGACTTCACCGGAGGCGACTCATACGTTGCGCCTGACTTTCACCCCAGTCGGAGAGCGATGCCATGGCTGGCTTAGCGGATGTCGTCCGCCGGCTGGTTGCCCGGGAGGGCGTTGAAGCGGTACTGATGCTGAGTGCCGATGGACTGCCAATCGAGCACGCCTCACATCAGCCGTTCGAGGCCGAGCCACTGGCCGCGCTCACCGCGACTCTGGCGCAGTATGCAACCCGCCTGGGACTGGGATCGGGCCGGGGGGCGCTGCGCACCGCGGTGCTGGAGTATGAGCGAGGGCTGCTCGTGGTGGCCCAGATCGGCGCCGGTGACTGCCTGGCCATCCTGGCCAAGCCGGACGCCAACATCGGCGAGCTCCTCTATGATCTGCGCCAGCACCGGCCGGCGCTTGCGGCGTTGTTGTAAGCGGGGTAGCGGGACAGCGGGACAGCGGGACAGCGGGACAGCGGGACGAGTTTAAAGCGCATGCCTATGCACATTGCACGCTCTTCGATAGATTTTTACATCCCCGTCACATGTCTTCACGAAGTTCAAACTCGCGGAGCTTCCGCATTCCTCTGTCACTAGTGGTCTCACGCCAGGCTGTCCCGCTGTCCCGCTGTCCCGCTGTCCCGCTATGAGATGGGCTGTCATCCTCGCGGGCGGCTCCGGAACCCGCTTCTGGCCGCTGAGCACCCCTGAGAATCCCAAGCAGCTGCTACCGCTGGCCGGCTCCAC
>Ga0180121_10001423_pt1 | contig 10182 bp, 8 predicted proteins | sample AntDrymUQ5402106_2_FD_129676 | JGI IMG/M metagenome (GOLD analysis project Ga0180121, IMG submission 129676) | Polar desert sand microbial communities from Dry Valleys, Antarctica - metaG UQ540 (21.06) (version 2) (version 2) | ecosystem: Environmental > Terrestrial > Soil > Desert | place...
CTCTCCCGGTCAGTCACCCCAGCACGGGGCCCTGCCCAGCATGGGCAGCGTCGCCGACTGCTACGACTGCGCCCTGGCTGAGATCCTGTTTGCGACCCTGGAATGCGAGCTGTTCGACCAGCAGCCCGGCGGCCGGTTCGAGACCCGCCGCGAAGCCAAGATCGCCGTGTTCGACTACCTCGAGGCGTTGTCACGACCCCCGCCGCCGGCACTCCAGCCTCGTCAGATCTCGCCGGCGACGTTCGAAGCTAGGCACACTGCAGAAAGGTCTGCGGCGTGACCACGTCCGCAGTCACGAGGTGTCCGCGAAAGCGGGTCAACTCCACTTTGCCTGACGCCGACGACAAGGCCCTCGCCGCGTATCAACGGACCCGTGATCACCCGCCTCACACGCGCTGATTTCCAAACCCCGCACCCGCCCGGGGCCAGGGCTCGTAGGTCCGTCGGCAGCACGTCCCCGCCGGGTCGTTCCACAGCCGAAGTGGCATGGAGGGCATCGGTTGGGTGATCACGACCTCGCCGACTTGCCGACCGGCGGGGTCAGCTCGCCGGACCCGAGGACCGGGGCTCGATTGCATCCTGCACAGTAGCTCGCGCCCCGCGCTGGTGCAGCGAGGCCAGCGAGCCCAGGTAGGCGGTGGTGAATCGGTCGTCGTCGACCAGGTCCCCGAACAGGTCCCGGTCACGCAGGAACGCCAACGGGTCCTCCTTCTGGGAACGGGCGCGCTCGACCACGACGTCCCGCAACCGGTCGACCACCTCAATAGGGGCGCCGTCCTCGTCCACGCCCTCGGCGTACCGCGCCCAGCTGGCCACCACCAACGCGGCCAGGTCGACCGGGCCGCCGTTCGCCAGCTGCCAGCGCGCCACCGGCAGCAACCACTTCGGGATCCGGTCCGAGGTCTCCGCGCACAACCGGGCCACCGTGTCGCGCACCTGGGCGTTGGAGAACCTCCGGATCAGCTCCGCCCGGTACTCGCCCAGGTCGATCCCTGGCACCGGCTCCAACGTCGGGATCGCCTCGACCTCCATGTACGCCAGTAGGAACCGGGCGAACAGCTCGTCCTGGCAGACCTCGTGGACCAGTCGGTACCCGGCCAGGTACCCCAGGTAGGCAAGCGCCTGATGGCTGGCGTTCAGCAGCCGCAACTTCATCAACTCGTACGGCCCCACGTCCGCCACCAACTGCACCCCCACCTCCTGCCACGCCGGCCGGTCAGAGAACGCGTCCTCCAGCACCCACTGGGTGAACGGCTCGCACACGACCGGCCATCCGTCGCGCAGACCGAACCGCTCCACCAACTCGGCTCGGTCCTCGTCCGTGGTGACAGGTGTGATCCGGTCCACCATGCAGTTCGGGAACGAGACGTGCGCGGTCATCCACTGGGCCAGCTCGGGGTCACGCAAGCGCGCGAACGCCGCGAAGCTGGCCCGGGCGGTGTCACCGTTGCCCTGGATGTTGTCGCACGACAGGATCGTGAACGGCGCGACCCCGCGATCCCGCCGACGCGCCAGCGCCTCGACCACCAGACCGAAGACGGTCCGCGGCACCGCCCCCGCGACCAGGTCAGCCCGCACCCCAGGGTCGCTGGCGTCGAAGTCCCCGGTCACGGCGTGGACGTTGTACCCGCCCTCGGTCACCGTCAACGACACGATTCGCGTGCCCGGGTCGGCCATCCGCTCGATCACCGCGTCCGGGTCGTCCGGGGCGAAGAGGTACTCCACCAGCGAGCCGATCACCCGCGGCTCCCACCGTCCGTCCGGGTGCTTGACCACCAGCGTGTACAGGCCGTCCTGGGCAGCCATGACCTCTGCCATCCGAGCGTCCGAGGGCAGCACGCCCACCCCGCAGATCCCCCAATCCAGCGCCTTCCCCTGACTCATCAGACGGTCCAGGTACATAGCCTGATGCGCGCGGTGGAACCCACCCACCCCGATGTGCACGACTCCCACAGACACCGCCGCGCGGTCGTATGCCGGCCCCGGGACGCCCTCCGGCAGCGCGGATAGCACCGCAGTGCTCAGGTCGATCACCGTCACGGTGCCGCTCACTTCACCGCACCCAGCGAAAGGCCGCGCACCAGCTTGTCCTGCGCCGCCCAGCCGGCAATCAGAACGGGCAACGACACCAGCGTCGCGGCGGCGCACAGCTTGGCGAGGAACAGCCCTTGGCTGCTGATGAAGCCGACCAGGAACACTGGCGCCGTGGATGCCCGGGTCGCCGTGAGATTCAAGGCGAAAAGGAACTCGTTCCAGGAGAAGATGAAGCAGATCAGCGCGGTCGCGGCGATCCCGGGCATGGTGACGGGCCGCACGATGTACCACAGGGTCCGCAGCAGGCCGGCGCCGTCGACCTCGGCGGCCTCGAGCATCTCCTTCGGGACCTCGGCCAGGAACGACTGCATCATCCAGATGGCGATCGGCAGGTTCATCGACGTGTAGAGGATGACCAGGGTGTAGACGTTGTCGAGCATCCCGAGGTCCTTGACGATCAGGTAGATCGGGAGCAGGGCAGCGATCGGTGGCAGGAACTTGGTGGACAGGAAGAAGAACATCACGTCCGTCCACTTCTCCACGGGCTTGATCGAGAGGGCGTATGCCGCTGGGAGGGCGAGCACCAAGACCAGGATCGTCGAGAGGATCGAGGCGGTCGCCGAGTTGATGAGGTACGGCCCGACGCCCCGGTCGAAGAGCAGGCCGTACTGCTTGAAGGTCAATGGCGCGAAGATGCTCGGCGGGTTGGTGGCGGCGTCAACCTCCTGGTGCAGCGAGGTCAGGACCATCCACGCCACTGGCGCGAAGAACAGCAAGGTCAGCGCCCACGCGAGTAAGGCCCAGACGGGACCGCCGCGCTGAGCCGCGTCCTCTGCGCCGCGCTTGCGTCGGGCGAAACGGCGGGGAGCCCCCGGCGAGGTCTTTCGACCTGCGGCATGGGTGGCGTCCACGGGACCGGTAGTGGTCGTGGTCATCGGTTTCCCTCCTCGCGGAACAGGGACGAGATCGTTCGCAGAGCGAAGGTGGCGACGATGATGGTGCCGATGACGACGACAACACCCGCAGCTGCCGCCTCGCCGTACTCGTACTTGCGGAACATCGTCAGGTAGATCTCGTACGGAAGTGTCGTGGTCGCCGTGCCCGGGCCGCCCTGGGTGATGGTGAAGATCGCATCGAAGGTCTGGACGATGTAGATCGAGCCGAGCAGGACCGACAGCTCGAGGTACTGGCGCAGGTGCGGCAGCGTGATGAGCCGGAAGGTCTGCACTCCGCTCGCGCCGTCGACCCGCGCCGCCTCCAGCACGTCGCCGGGCTGGGCCTGCAGGCCGGCCAGGATGATGAGCATCATGAACGGGGTCCATTGCCAGACCAGGGCCACCACGACAGCAGTCATGGGCATGTCCGACACCCAGTCCACGGTCGGTCCCTGCTCCGCGCCGAAGAGGCGCCAGATCGCGTTGAGCGTGCCGTTGAGCAGTCCGTAGTCGGGGTTGTAGATCGCGTGCTTCCAGAGCAGCGCGGCTGCGACCGGCATGACGAGGAATGGCGCGATCAGCAGGGTGCGGGCCAGCCCCCGGCCAGGGAACTTCCGGTCCAACAGGATCGCGAGGGCGAGCCCGATCAAGAGGCTCACCAGCACCACCGACGCCGTGAGGACGATCGTGTTCTTCACCGCGTTGCGCAGCCGGTCGTCGGTGAAGACCGTCGCGTAGTTGGACAGCCCGGTGAACCGACGGCTACCGGGACGCAGGATGTTCCAGTCCAGCGACGAGATGATCAGCGTCACCAGGAACGGCACCTGGGTCACCACGATGGCGAAGACCAAGGCCGGCATCAGCGGGGCGCGCCGCCGCCAGTTGTACCGCTTCCCCTTACCCCCGCCGCGGGACGGCGTCCGCGCATCGGTGTCCGGCGCGGGCTCAGCAAGCGTCGTCATGTCTCCTCCTTGACCAGTGCTTGCGCGATCGGATGTCGGGAGCAGGGGTCGTGGGCCGGCCCGGGGCACGGGCCGGCCCACGCGCGCCTACCGGTAGTTCGCCGCGACCTCCTCGGCGAGCTTCTGCCCGTCCTCGAGTGCCGCGTCGACCGACGTCTGCCCGGCGATGGCGGCGCTGACCTGCTGCGACACCTTCGTCCCGAGATCCTGGAACTCGGGGATCGCGACGAACTGCACGCCGACGGTCGGCCGGGGCTGCACACCGGGGTTGATCGGGTCGGCCTCCTGGATCGCCTTCAAGGTGATGTCGGCGAACGCGCTCGCGGCCTCCTGGTAGTCCGCGTTGGCATAGGTGCTGGTCCGCTTGCCGGCCGGGACGCGTGCCCACCCGAGCTCGCTACCGACCAGCTCTTCGTACTCCTTGCTGGAGGCCCAGAGCATGAACTTGGCCGCGTTGTCAGCATTCTTCGTGGTGTTCGGCATCGCCCATGCCCAAGCCCACAACCAACCGGAGGTCTCGGTCTCCTTGACCGGGGCGTAGGCGTAGCCGACCTTGCCGGCGACCTTGCTCACCGACGGGTCCTCGAGCGAGCCGGCAGCACTGGTCGCGTCGTACCACATCGCGACCTTCTCCTGGCTCATGGCGTTCAGGCACTCGGTGAACCCAGCCTGTGCAGCGCCGGCCTCGCCATGCTTGGTCACCAGGTCGACGTAGAACTGGGTCGCCGCCTTGAACTCAGGCGCGTTCACCTTCGGCGTCCAGTCCTTCTCGAACCAGGTGCCGCCGAACGTGTTGACCACGGTCGTGAGGGGAGCGAAGACCTCCCCCCAACCGGGCAGGCCGCGCAGGCAGATGCCCTTCATCCCGGGCCGGGCGCCGTCGACCTTGGCGGCGATGGCCGCGACCTCGTCCCAGGTCGGTCGCTCGGGCATCGTGATGCCCTTCTCGTCCATGACCTCCTTGTTGTACATGAGGAAGGAGGACTCGCCGTAGAACGGCAGCGCGTAGAGCTTGCCGTCGTCACCCGAAAGAGATGTAACGATCGGCTTGAGCAGATCGGCCTTGTCAAAGGCGGAGTCCTTGTCCGCGTAGCTGTCCAGCTCCTGCAACCAGCCGTTCTTGTGCCAGATCGGGACCTCGTAGGCGCCGATCGTGGCGACGTCGTACTGACCGGCCTCCGTCGCGATGTCCTGCGTGACCTTGTCGCGTAGCTCGTTCTCCGGCAAGATCGTGAAGTTGACCTTGATGCCGGTGTCCTTGGTGAAGCTGTCCTTGGTCAGCTTGGCGATGTCCTCCATCTGAGGGTTGCCCACCATCAGCACGCTGATGGCGCCGCCGCCGTCCCCGGCGCCGTCCGAGCCACCGCCAGCGCCGCCGCCACCGCCGCCGCCGCCCGCCCCGGCACACCCGGTCGCGGTCAAGCCCACCACTGCCAGCGCCGCCACTGTCCGGGAGCGCCACCTCGTTGTTGCAGACATGCATCCTCCTCGGGATCGGCGAGCCCTGGTTGCCGCCGGCGGGATCAGTATCGTCAGCCCGCTAGACCTGCGCAAGGGTTTGCGCAATGCAATGCACGTTGTCTAAGTTTCAGCCTCCAGAGGTTGGAAGCAATGGATTGCGCAAATCACCACCCAGCCTCATCATGAGTGCCCGACCCCACGACGACGAGGTGGCCCCATGCGCGTCAGCGTTCTGCACGCCCCCCACGACCTGCGTGTCGAAGACCGCGTGGTCCCCGAACCGGCTGCGCACGAGGTGCGTGTTCGCGTCACGGCGGTCGGAGTGTGCGGATCGGACGTCCATTACTACGAGCACGGCCGGATCGGGTCGGTGGTAGTCGAAGCCCCCCTAGTGCTTGGCCACGAAGCCGGTGGGGTGGTCGACGCGGTGGGCGGGGACGTCGACGACCTGGCGGCCGGGCGGCGGGTCTCGCTCGAGCCGGGCGTGCCCTGCACGACCTGTCGCCAGTGCCTGTCCGGCCGGTATAACCTCTGCCCGCGGATGCGGTTCTTCGCGACGCCGCCGATCGACGGGGCGTTCGCCGAGTTCGTCGTCCTGCCGGCTGCGTTCGTGCACCCGGTTCCGGATGCGTTGAGCGACGACGCCGCGGCGCTGATCGAGCCTCTATCGGTGGGGGTGTGGGCCTGCCGCCGCACCCAGGTGCAGCCGGGTGACACCGTGCTGGTGACCGGGGCGGGCCCGATCGGGTTGCTGGGCGCGCTCGTGGCCCGCACCTCGGGGGCGGACCGCGTCGTGGTGACCGACGTCAGCGCTGCCCGGCTCTCGTTCGCGGCCGGCCTGGGCCTCGAGACCGTCGACGTGTCGCGAGTGCCGGTGCGCGAGGCGGACGTCGCCGCCGACGTCCTGCTGGAGTGCTCGGGCAACGGCCACGCCACCGCCGACGCGCTGGAGTCGATGGCGCCCGCAGGCCGCGCGGTGCTGATCGGTGCCGGGCCCGAGGAGCTCACGGTGCCTCTGAGCGCGGTGCAGAACAAGGAACTCCAGATGATGGGCGCCTACCGATACGCGCACACCTGGCCGGCCGCCATCGCGCTCGCCGTCGGCGGCACCATCGACCTGGACGCGATGGTGACCGGGCATTTCGGCCTGGACGACGTAGCGGCCGCCCTGGAAGCACCTGCCCGCGACCCTGAGACGATCAAGGTCGTTGTCCGGCCGCAGGACTGACGCGGTGAGGGAGCCGGGCGAGGCGCAGGACATCTCGCAGCACGAGCTCGAGGCACTGGTCGAACGGGCGAGGGCGCTGACTCACGGGGGTCGGCGCGCGGTCCTCGGCATCACCGGCAGTCCCGGCGCCGGAAAGTCGCACCTAGCCGAGTGCTTGGTCCGCGCCCTGCGCGCGGGCGCGGCCGTGGGCGCCGGCCACGATGACGAAGAGTGGGTTGTGCACCTGCCGATGGACGGATACCACCTGTCGAGCACCCAGCTCGTCCGGCTCGGTCTGGCGGACCAGAAGGGCAGCCCGGCGACGTTCGACGCCCACGGCTACGTCGAGCTGCTGCGTCGCATCGTCGTGGACGCCGTGCACACGGTATACGCGCCGACCTTCGACCGAGCGCTCGATGAGCCCGTCGCCGCCACCATCGCCGTCACCCCCGGCACCCGCCTGGTCATCACCGAAGGAAACTACCTCCAGCTGGAAGACGAGCCGTGGCCCCACGCCCGCGCCGCGATGTCGGAAGTCTGGTTCTGCGACACCGACGAGACCCGGCGCCTGGAGCAGCTCGTCGCGCGGCATGTGCGGTTCGGCCGCTCCGAGGCGGCCGCGCGCGAGTGGGTTCAGCGCTCGGACGCGCGCAACGCCGAGCTCGTCGCGGCAACGCGGCGCCGGGCGGACCTGATCATCCCCGACGCCGTGCTGGCCTCGGTCGAGTGGCAGCAGTCCCTCGAGCACGCGCCGGGGTGACTCGGCAAGACGTCGCGGGATGACAGCATGTGCGCGGGGATCGGCGACCAGGCGAAGAGGATCACGGAATGGCGGGCAACGGACCACGGCGTAACGTCACCATGGCGGACGTCGCGAAGCGGGCCAACGTCTCGATCACAAGCGTCTCGCACGTCCTGAACCGCACCCGTCCGGTGTCTGCCAGCACCGAGCGCTCGGTTCTGGCCGCCGTGGCCGACACCGGCTACATCCCAGACCACGTCGTGCGGTCGTTGCGGCACACCGGATCTCGCACGATCGGCCTGGCCATGTCGGCAATCTCCAACACGTACTTTTCCGAGGTCGTGCGCAGCGCCGAGCAGGCACTGTCCCGCGAGGGGTACTCGCTGCTGCTGGCGGACACGCACGACGAGGAGGTGCAGGAGATGCGCGCCGTCAACGAGCTGCTCAGCCGCCGGGTCGATGCCATTCTGCTGGCGCCGTCGGCGCATCCTGATCGGGCGCTCGACCACGCAGCCCGCCAGCAGGTGCCTGTCGTCCTCATCGACCGCACGACCGAACACCGGCTCGACCAGGTCGCGGCGGAGAACGTCAACGCCACCGCGACCCTCGTCACCCACCTCGCCGACTTGGGGCACCGGCACATCGCGATGATCGGTGGGCGGCATGGCCTATCGACCACCGTCGAGCGCCTGATGGGGTACCGCCGCGGGCTGCGCCAGGCGCGCCTGCGGTTCAACAACGACCTTATGACCACCGGCGACTCGACCGTCGACGGCGGACGCCACGCCGCCCTCGACCTGCTGTCGTCGCAGCGGCCCCCGACCGCAGTTGTCGTGGGCAACAACGCGATGACCATCGGCGTTATGCACGCGGCCCGCGACCGCGGTGTCAGCATCCCGGCAGACCTGGCGCTGGTGGGCTTCGACGACTTCGAGTGGGCCGACCTCTTCCACCCGAGGCTGACCGTGATGGGCCAGCCGCTGCAGGCCATGGGCGAGCAGGCGGCTGAAATGCTGCTCAGTCGTCTGCGACACCCGTCGACCCCCGCCCGCCGGGTGATCATGCAGCCGCAGCTGATCCACCGCGAGTCATGCGGCTGCATGTGAGCCCGGGCCTGGGGTCCGGGTCAGCTGATCTCATCGTCCGGCAACCGAATTCCGCTGACGAACAACGCGTTTCAGGGGGTCCAGGTGGTCTTCGCAACGGCTGGTGCACAGCGTGGACCGGACCTATCCCAATCGGAATTCGCCTCCAAGAAGTTGCGGAGACCCAACCCCGCTGACAGTTGTCTTCGCGGCAGAAGCGGACGTTGACGCGCGCACCCGGAGTCGCATGACTCTGCAGACCGCGACAGTGCCAGGCTTTCAACATTTTGCGTCGTATGGGGATCCCTCACAGGACATACACATCCGCACATACCGAGAGTCGAGCGTGCGCAGGTAGGTCACTCAGACATTGCCAAGGGCGAATAACAGTGTGCCCCCGCTAAAGTCGCCCTCTACGCTCTGGATGTGCATCCCTACGCCCCTCTGAACGTCACTGTGACCACCCCGCGGATCGAGCTGCGAGGGGCAACCGATGATCTATTGGAAGAACTGGTGCCCCTCGTCCGAGCGGGCCAGGCCGACGCTGACCCTCCACCCTTCGATGACCCGATGTCCTTGTACGAAAGTGACCCGGACACTCGGGTTCAGAAGTGGCTGCAAGCGATCTGGCGAGGCCGCGGACGCGTCGCCTCTGACTTCTGGCGACTCAACCTGGTGGTTCTCATCGATGGGCAAGCCGTTGGCCTGGAGGACATCATCGGTTCCGACTTCGACACCTACGGCACCGTCACCACCTTCTCCTGGCTGGCCGCCGACTTTCGCGGCCGCGGATTCGGGCGCGAGATGCGGGAGGCAGCACTTCACCTGTCCTTCGATGGGTTCGGCGCCGCCGAAGCCGCCAGTGACGCCTTCCTGGACAACGCCGGGTCGAACCGCGTCTCCGAGACGCTCGGTTATGAACGGAACGGAACGGACTGGGACACCCGGCGTGGAGAGCCCGCGCTGATTCAGCGGTGGCGCATCACCAGAGAACAATGGATATCTCGCCGGCGCGACGACGTCGCACTCAGCGGTGTCGAGGCCTGTCGACAGACCTTTCAGGCAACATCCTGAACTACCGGCGGTCTCAAGGGGTCAGCGCAACACTTCCTTTCTGACCCCTGGAGGCTGTTGTGCCGCATGGTGATTTCGAGAGGCTGACACCGGAGACGATCGACGCGTTGTGGGTGCGGCTGCGGGCCGGAATGGCCGCGAAGCCGGCAGCCCGGGAGTTGGGCTTGTGCACCGGGACGGTGCGGGGCTATCTGATCCGGTGCGGTGGTGTCCGCCCGCAACGCCGGTGCCGGGCGCTCGTGCGGCTGCGGATCGAGGAACGCGAAGAGATCTCGCGCGGGCTGGCAGCCGGCTTGTCCGTGCGGGCGATCGCCCGCGGGTTGGGTCGGGCACCGTCCACGATCAGCCGCGAAGTCACCGGCAACGGTGGCCGCCGCGGCTATCGCGCGACCCGGGCGGATAGGCAGGCATGGAGCAGGGCAACCCGACCTAAGCGGTGCAAGCTGGCGACCAACCCGGTCCTGCGGGGCATCGTGGAGACCAAGCTGCAGCGGCGGTGGTCACCCCAGCAGATCGCCGGCTGGCTCCAGGTCACCTACCCCGAGGACCCGCAGATGCAGGTGTCGCACGAGAGCATCTACCGCACCTTGTTCGTGCAGTCCCGCGGTGCGCTGCGCAAAGAACTCACCCGTTACCTGCGCACCGAGCGGGTCCTGCGCCGAGCGAAGGGTGTCCGGCTGCC
>Ga0180121_10001424_pt1 | contig 10177 bp, 7 predicted proteins | sample AntDrymUQ5402106_2_FD_129676 | JGI IMG/M metagenome (GOLD analysis project Ga0180121, IMG submission 129676) | Polar desert sand microbial communities from Dry Valleys, Antarctica - metaG UQ540 (21.06) (version 2) (version 2) | ecosystem: Environmental > Terrestrial > Soil > Desert | place...
CATATAGGCAACAGCAAGATGATACAGCGTTTGTATTGAAAACTACTAACGGAGGTGATAACTGGGTTATCCAAAATTCACGAACAGCAAATTATGTGGGTTTTGAAAGAATATATTTCTTAAATAATAACACAGGTTTTGTTTGCGGAACAAATGATTTTTTTAGTGGATACACTGGGTTAAGTAAATCAACAGACGGAGGTTTAAATTGGATTTCGTTAAATGTTCCTGATCCATTTGCGCAGTTTAATGATATGAGTGTTTTAAATGAGGATACTATTTGGTTGGCAAGCAATAGCACTGGAGGTGGTGTCTTCCGCACTACAAACGGTGGAACAAACTGGATAAGGCAATATAGTGGAAATCCGGATAAGATTTATATGTTTAATTCACGAATAGGTTTTATAGCAAACAATGAATTTGGTATTTCGACAAAAAAAACTATAGATGGTGGATTTAATTGGTTTACTATTTTGAATGAAGGGTGTTCAGATATTTACTTTGCAGATAGTTTGACGGGATGGAAGGCAAGAGGAGACATGAAGAAAACTACAAACGGAGGACTGAATTGGGTGACGCAAATCTTACCAAGCGGAGGAAATATTGCTATTTCCGAAATTATTAAATTTTCAAATATAAATTCTGATACATTATGGGGAGTAGGTGCTGTTTCAAATTTGATTAGAGGATTGATTTATATTAGTACAAATGGAGGCACAACATGGAATTATCAATTGCCTGATACGTCAATACACATTCCTCGTTATTATCATGTCCAGTTTGTAAATAAATTAAACGGCTGGGCATATAGTGTTCACAATGGCGTGCATACAAAAGTTGGCGGAGATACAACATTTTATACCGGCTTAGTTCAACAAGTCAGTACAATTCCAAAAGATTTTACATTGCATCAAAATTATCCAAATCCTTTCAATCCGCGAACTATAATTCCTTTCAGCTTAAAGAAAAGTGCTTATGTGAAACTCACAGCTTATGACATAATCGGAAAAGAAGTTCAGAAGCTTGTCGAAGGAAGATATGAAGCAGGAGAATATGAAGTTGACTTTATGGGAAAGTTCTCAGCGTCGGGAGTTTATTTTTATCACATAGTGATCCATTCGGACAGATTATTTATTGACACTGGCAAAGAAATATTTTCTGATTCAAAGACTATGATTTTGATAAAATAAATTGATATATAAATTCATTTGCGTTACATTAAAACAAAAAACTTCTATCGTTATGGATAAAAAGTTTTTAGATAAGTTCTCTACTCTTCTTTTTTACATAAGCATTCTCCTCTTCATCATCGCCTTCAACTTCTCCACAATCCTCCCGACTTGTCGGGATGGTATCAGCAGTTTCTGCCGAACTTCAGGTCGAAAAAGATATTAAGAGTATTAATCCAACTGAATATTATCTTTCACAGAATTATCCAAATCCATTTAATCCTGTTACAAAAATCTCTTTCGATATTCCAAATGACGCGAAAGTAAAGTTAATTGTGTATGATTTGCTCGGAAGAGAAATTAAGTCAATAGTGAATAATGTATTGACAACGGGAAGATATACGTTTGAGTTTGATGGAAGTAATCTTGCAAGCGGAGTTTATTTCTACAGAATTGAAGCAGGAGATTTTAAACAGGTGAAGAAGATGATGCTCGTAAAATAGTAACAGTTAGTTTTCAGCTATGTGGTAATTTTTTCAAAGACTGCAAATGAGTAAAGCTCATTGCAGTTTTTTTTTATGGCCGAAGATTAATGAAACTTTGTTTTGGTTTTTTAAGTATAGAATTAAAAAATCAGATTAAGTAATTTAAGCAACACATTATAAAGTCTTAAATATTATTGACATGCATAAAACATCACCAAAGTCTTATCAACTATTACCTATAGTCATTTTTTATCTCCTGTTTTCTATAGTTACATTTTCCCAAACTCAGTCACAGACAAAAACTTATAAAGGAATAAACCCGGAAAACATCGATTCTTCAGTAGATCCAAATGTAGATTTCTATAATTATTCCAATGGAAACTGGCTTAAGAATAATCCTGTGCCGCCGGAATACAGCAGGTGGGGAAGTTGGAATGAGATTATAAATAAAAATCAGGATGTGCTGAGAAAAATTCTTGAAGATGCCTCCGTGAATAGGAGTGCCTCTCAAGGAAGCAATATACAGAAGCTCGGGGATCTGTATTTTCTGTCAATGGATACCGTAACCATAGAGAGAGAAGGAATTAATCCATTAAAGGAGTATCTTGCTAAGATAGACGGGATCGGAAGTAAAGAAGATTTTCAAAAAGTTTTTTCGTACTTAAAAAGTTTCAGAACCGGGGGATTGTTTTCTTTCTTTGCCAATCAGGATGATAAGAACAGTCAAAACGTTATACTTCAGTTGTTTCAAAGCGGACTGGGAATGCCTGACAGAGATTATTATTTAAAAGATGACGACCGTTCCAAAAAGCTCAGGTCCCAATATGGTGATTTTGCTGTGAAGATATTTGAACTCATGGGAAATGATAATTTTACTGCAATGAAATATGCCCAGAAAGTTATGGATATTGAAACACGGCTGGCGAAAGCTTCAATGAGCAGAGTGGATATGAGAGAAGCAGAAGCAACTTATCACCTGATGACCCTGGAAGAATTAAAATCACTTACTCCGGATTTTTCGTGGGATATTTTATTCAAAGAGATCGGACTTTCGGATAAAAGTAAATTTGATAACGGAATTAATGTTGCACAGCCGGAATTTTTCAAAGAAGTAAACCGGATGCTGTCAGATGTCAGTATAGAGGATTGGAAAACATATCTGAAGTGGAATCTTGTAAGGAATGCGGCAGATAAATTAAGTTCTGGATTTGCGGATGCAACTTTTAATTTTTATAGTAAGGTATTGAGAGGAACGGAACAAAAACAACCGAGATGGAAGCAAAGTCTTGAATTTGTGGAAGGGGCAATCGGCGAACCTCTCGGAGAAGTTTTTGCAGCTCAAAGATTTACTCCTGAAACTAAAGCCAAGGCGCTCGAGATGGTCGCAAATATTAAAGAAGCATTCAGAGTAAGGCTTCTTGCCAATGTGTGGATGAGCGATAAAACAAAACAGGAAGCGCTGAAAAAACTTTCAACCTTTAATGTAAAAATCGGTTATACTGATAAGTGGAGAGACTATTCAAGACTTGATATTGACAGAACCTCATTTGCCGAGAATTTGATAAGAGCAACAAAGTATAATATGAAACTAAATCTTGATAAGATCGGGCTGCCCGTTGAAACAACTGAATGGTTCATGCTTCCTCAGACTGTTAATGCCTCGTATAACTCATCTAAGAATGATATTACTTTTCCTGCAGGAATAATGCAGCCGCCTTTTTATGATCCTGAAGCTGACGATGCAATAAACTATGGAAGCATTGGTGCGGTGATAGGTCATGAGATCACTCATGGATTTGATGATCAGGGAAGAAAATATGATGCTGACGGAAATTTAAAAGACTGGTGGACTGAAGAGGATGCGAAAAATTTCAAAGAGCGAGCAGACAAATTAGTTGAGCAGTTCAATAGTTACTTGGTAGTCGATTCTCTTCATGTAAAAGGGGACCTGACACTCGGTGAAAATATTGCAGATCTTGGAGGGTTACTCGTTGCATATGATGCATTGCAAAAAACTTTGGAAGGAAAGGTGAGGCCATTGATCGATGGGTTTACTCCCGAACAAAGATTCTTTCTTGGATTTTCACAGGTTTGGAGAGGAAACTCGAGACCTGAAGCGCTGCGACTTCAAGTCAATACTGATCCTCATTCTCCTGGAAGGTTCCGTGTGATAGGTACTATTGCAAATATCCCCGCATTTATAAAAGCCTTTAACGGGAAAGAAGGTGATCCGATGATTAATGATGCGGCTAAGAGGGTTGTAATCTGGTAGATGTTAGTTAAGTTAGTTAAGTTGGTTAAGTTAATTAAGACTTCGAAATTTATAATGTACTCAACTTTAATCAACTTACGTAACTTACAAAACTTTACTCAACTCACTCAACTAAATTATATGAGGAAATTTCTGTTTTTGATTTTGCTGTGTTTTTTTGGCTCAAATGAAACTGCTCTTTCTCAAAGTCCACTTCTGCCAATGGAGCAATTGCAGAAGACAAAGCTTTATAAATCAATTGATGAAGCATTACTGGAACCTAATAATGTTTACCGTTTAAACCTAAGCAATACAGGCATTTCACAGCTACCGACGGAAATGTCTACTCTGACGAAGCTTCAATCATTAAATATCAGTAACAATAATATCACAGAGCTTCCGTCTGAAATCAATAATCTAAAAAATCTTCAGTTCCTAAATCTTGAAGGGACAAATATAGTAAACCTTCCTGATCTTTCCCAGTTTAAGAATCTGATATCGCTTGATCTTGATAACATATCCACCCTAAATGGCGCTAACGCACTGAATAAAATTTTCAATGTTAAAAGTCTGAGAGAGCTTAGCATGAGTTCTGTTTTTATAATGGCCGTGCCAACAGAGATAAAGAAATTAAAAAATCTTTTGAAACTAAATTTATCCAGGTGCGGCCTTACGGAGTTTAGTAAAGGAATTTGCATGCTGAAAAATCTTATATACCTGGACCTGTCTTTTAATGAAATATCCTCGATTCCTTCTGATATTGGAAAAATGAAAAAACTGGAGGAGTTTTATATCGGAGGAAACCGAATAACTTCTATTCCTGAGGAAATAGAAGAGCTTGATGAGAGTCTGCAAGTTCTTGGATTAGCAACTGCCGAGTCGGACTCCGGAGAGTTTGTCGGTAATCCGATCACAAAGGATGAAATGATGAAAATTGAAAAATTACTTCCTAATACAAAAGTAATTTTTGTCTGGAATTAATTTTTTATTGTTTAGTTCTCCGTCAATAATGGATCAGATAAAACATCCCTCGTCTGTATATAACTTTCCACCTTATATCTCAAAGCGGCAAAAATAAAAGCAACAGCAGTAACAAACATTAACCCTGCAAAGAACCAGAAGTATTCAGAACCGTTAAGCTTATATGTTCCGTCCGGATTAACCAAAAGAGCATTCACAAGAGCAGTAACGCCGTTACCGAGTGAGACTGACAATAACCATAAGCCCATGATGAAAGATTTCATACTGTTGGGCGCTTGAGTGTAAGAAAACTCCAGCCCTGTTATAGATACCATTACTTCTGCGGCGGTGAGAATTACGTATGCCCAGAATTGCCAAATTATGCTGGGCTTTCCTCCTGCCATTATTGAAGTTTCAGCTACTGCAAGAATTGCAAAAGAAAACCCTGCAAGAAACATTCCTATGGATATTTTTCTGAGTGACGTTAATGGAAAAAATTTATTTATAAAAGGATATAGTGCATAAGTAAATAGCGGTATAAAAATCATTATAAGAAGAGGGTTAATAGCCTGTATCTGTGATGCCAGCAGATCGAACTGCGAAAAGCCCAGGTTTACAACTTTGTCCATTTTTTCTGCTTGTAAAACCCACGATGATCCTGTTTGGTCAAATAGCGACCAGAATATTGCAATAAAGATATACATGATGCTAAGATTAATAATAGCTTTTTTTCCCTGTGGACTAAAAATGTCTTTCTTATACTCTTTCCAACCGACAGGAGGAATTGCAATAAATTTTTTGCGTCCCATCCAGAAAACTATGGTTGCAAAAAACATAAGAAGTCCCGGAACACCAAAAGCAACGTGAGGTCCATACTTTTCCAATAAGACTGGTATAAGCAGAGTTGAAACAGCAGCCCCAAGGTTAATAGAAAAGTAAAAGTAACCGAATATTTTTTCCAAAAGCTGTTTATTCTTTTCTTCAAACTGATCGCCAACATGCGCAGATACGCAGGGTTTTATTCCACCGGCTCCGATTGCAATAAGAGTTAATCCGATCGACAAACCAATTCGTGAATCATCGAGAGCTAGCGCAAGATGACCGAGAACATAAACAACCGACAAAGTTATGATTGTTTTATATTTTCCCCAAAGGACATCTGATACAACTGCTCCTATTATAGGGAAAAAATAATTTGCCATTGAAAACAGATGGTACCAGGTTGTAGCTTCATTATCATTCATCGGATTCAGCTTACCTGAACTCATAAGATATTGTGTCATAAAAACTACGAGTATAGCTCTCATTCCATAGTAGCTGAACCTTTCAGCAAGTTCATTTCCTATTATATAAGGAATTCCCTTCGGATATTTATTGCTGATCTCTTTTGTTGCCATAAAATTTAGATTTAGTTTCGCAAAATATCTAAATATTTTATAATTTGAAATGTTTTTGAAATACCATTCATCTCAGTTAAAAGTTAAAAGTTAAAAGTTGAAAGTTAAAAGTTGAAAGTTAAAAGTTGAAAGTTGAAAGTTAAAAGTTAAAAGTTGAAAGTTGAAAGTTAAAAGTTGAAAGTTAAAAGTTATGGATGGAAAATTTGATCATTGTGGATACTCTCTTTTACTTCTACTTTTTTTGAACACCCCTTTTAGATTAAACTTCGGCAAAAAATGCTGTTTTTTATGTTCTGCCATTTTATTTTTTATATCAAATATTAAATATTAAATATTAAATATCTATATAAATACCTTTAATTTTATTTACTCATAAAAAAAACTAAGATAAACAAATCTAAAATCTAAAATTCTAAATTCTAAATTCTAAATTCTAAAATCTAAAATCTAAATTCTAAATTCTAAATTCTAAAATCTACATTATTTATCTTAATTAATTCTTTGATTTTATCAATAATTTTATCTTTAGATAATTCTGTCATACAAATATTTCCGATCGGGCAATCGAGCAAATTGCAGTAAAGACAATCGAGTTTATCATTAACAATCGAAAGGTTATTGTCTCCGTAAGGTCCCTGCAGACTTGGGTTTGTCGGGCCGTATATCCCGAGTGTCGGAACTCCCACTGCAACAGCAATATGCAAAGGTCCGGAATCATTGCCAATTAGCAAATCACATTTTTTGATTATTGCTCCAAGATATCTTATCGGGCTGTCAGGTATAACGAACGCATTTCCTTTTACTATTTTGTTTTTTATATATTCGCAGTTTTCTTTTTCTTTTTTATTTCCCCAAACCAATATAAAGTTTACGTTATATATTTCATTTAGTTTGTTTATCAACTCGATGTAATCATTCACTTTATATCTTTTGGATTCCCATCCGCCGGTTTTTGAAATGCCTATTATTTTTTTCGAATCAATATTATTTATTTTTATGAACTCATTGGCAAACTCTTCATGAACAATGTTCATCGGAAGATATAACTTTTTCGAAACGATTGGTATGTCAAGAGCGCGAAGGGCATCAAGATTGAATTCAACATTGTGAACAATCCCGCCGCGGCCCATTACTTTGATATTATAAGCATAATCTCTTCCTCTGAATTTAAATCCGAATCTGTATTTTGCCCCGCTGAGAAAAGTGATCAATGCAGTTCTCGGATTTCCAAACAGATCAATCACAAGATCATACTTCTGATTTCTGATATTTTTTATTAAGCACCATGATTTGTCTTCGGTTGGATCGTAAGTGAATGCACGGGTGAGATAGGGATTGTCGATAAGAATATCACGCGAGTGCCTGAGTGTAAGAAAATAAATTTTCGCATCGGGAAAATATTCCTTCAGGTTAGGCAATACAGGAGTTGTAAGCAAAATATCTCCTATTCCTCCAAACTTAATAACTAAAATTTTTTTTATTTTACTTTTATCTAATTTCAACGATACTTTAGCCTGACTTCATAAATTTTCTAAAATTATAAAATTGTTTTCACCGATTTTTAGAGGAAAAGGTCTTTTTCTGAAAATTGTTTTTTCTTTAAATTCACATATTCCGTATAAAAAGCAAATATTGCATAACGGAATTTTTGCTTTGCATATATTTCTTCCGAACTTCATCAGATTTGCATGAAGTTCATATTTTTTCCCTTCTGGTATCTGATCTTTGATTTGTTTAAAAGCTTTTTCCGGTGTATTAGCTTTCACTACTCCTAGCCTGGATAGTGTCCTGTAAACATGAGTATCTACCGGAAATGCATCTCTTCCCAAAGCAAATATCAATACGCATGAAATTGTTTTTACACCTATTCCGTCATATTTCAAAAATTCTTCATAAACTTTTTCTTCACTTAACTCCTTGGCGAAAGACAGATTCAGATTGCCATAATTTTTTTTCATGTTCAGTAACATTGTTTTAATATTTTTCGCTTTAGTATTGGAAAGCCCGCAAACCTGGATGCATTTTTTGATCTCTCCGACTTCTGCATTTGCAACCTTGTCCCAGTCTTGGAATTTTTTTTTTAGATTGGTAAATGCTACGAATGCACTTTTATCTGTTGTATTTTGTGAAAGTTTCGTTGCAATAAGAACATCAAGTATTTCCGGTGACTTCGATTTGTAATCATAAGGATTTCCAAAGTATTCCGAAAGTTTTCTTATTACAATATTAAGCTTTCTCTTATTCAAAAAATCAAACCTTCTTCAACAATACTTTTACGATCCTCTTTGCTGCATTTCCATCCCAGAGTTTGGGAATTTTTCCTTTTTTAAATTTCCCTGATTCTATTTCTTTAATTTCCTTAATAATAAGATTTTCATTCAGTCCGCAGACCACATTCGTTCCAAGCTTGACTGTGACTGGTCTTTCGGTATTTTCACGCAAAGTGAGGCAAGGGATTTGCAAATAAGTTGTTTCTTCCTGTATTCCTCCCGAATCCGTTAAAATAAATTTTGCATCATATGTCAGCTTAAGAAAGTCAAGATATCCCAGAGGATCGGTTATAATAAGGTTCGCTGTCTCATCAAATGAATTTTTTAATTTGAATTTTCCGATCATCTTAATTGTCCGGGGATGAACGGGAAAGACTATATCGAGCCTGGGATTTATTTTATTAATACTTTTAAGAATTCTTAGTATCTTTCCCAGATTATATTTATCATCGACATTAGAAGGCCTATGCAGCGTTACTAACGCGTAATTTTTCTTTGATATGCAAAGCTCATTAATAATGTCCGACTTTTCAATTTTCTTCAGATAAAATTTCAAAGAATCGATCATTGTATTTCCTACGAAATGGATTTTACTCTTGTCGATGCCTTCTTTTTTCAAATTCCTGATGCCTGCAAGTTCAGTGACAAATAAATAATCCGATAGAATATCAGTCACCATCCGGTTTATTTCTTCAGGCATAGTTCTGTCAAAACTTCTCAGGCCGGATTCGATATGCGCAATAGGAATCGGCTTTCCGTTTTCTGTTAAAATTTTCGAACTAACAATCGAGGCCGCAGTTGTGGAGTTTACATCACCGTAAACCAAAACGAGATCGGGTTTTTCCCTGAGAATAATTTTTTCAAACTCGATCATGATATGAGCTTTTTGTTCCGCATGAGACTTCGAACCGACTCCAAGATAAATGTCCGGTTTAGGAAGCTCCAGTTCTTTAAAGAAAACATCGGACATTTTCCTATCGTAGTGCTGACCAGTATGAACTATTTTATGAATCATTTTTGATTTATGTTTCAGGAGTTCTTTATGAATCGGAGCCATCTTCATGAAATTGGGCCTTGCTCCGACAACTGAAATGATTTTTTTCAATCTATATGTTAAATCTTTTTGTGAATTTAATTAAAATATAACTTACTTTATATGAAAATGAAGTAAAGCATCATTTGAATTTATTGTAAACTCATAAGCTATCATGTTTTTGAAAAAGCCCTTCCATTTGATTAATTATCAAACATTATTATATTAAATAACTCAAGTTGACTGCTACATTGTTAAAAACAAAAGCTTGCCACGAATTTCACGAATTTACACGAATTCTTTTAATCGTTAATTTCATAATTCGTGCTAATTAGTGAAATTCGTGGCAGAAAAAAAGTTTAGCAATCGAAGCAGTCAACTTGAATTAAATAAAAAATGATTTCAAACCTGTTGAAGTAAAGGCATTGGATAATTATAAAATCCAAATTAGATTCGAAGATGGAATCAATGGACAAATGGTGCTATATGATTTATAGTGTAAATTAGTTTCTGCACACTCCCATTTTGTCATTCCCGCATGCTTTTGGCGGGAATCCAATCACAGGCCGTAATTCGTTATTTGATATCATTGTAATTGAAAATCATTATCAG
>Ga0180121_10001425_pt1 | contig 10175 bp, 10 predicted proteins | sample AntDrymUQ5402106_2_FD_129676 | JGI IMG/M metagenome (GOLD analysis project Ga0180121, IMG submission 129676) | Polar desert sand microbial communities from Dry Valleys, Antarctica - metaG UQ540 (21.06) (version 2) (version 2) | ecosystem: Environmental > Terrestrial > Soil > Desert | place...
AAGAGGTGACCGTCGCCGATTTCGACGGGTCAAAAGCGACAGAGGTCGCTTCACGTGTGGGGCATGGGCGCGTCAAGGCGGTGCAGCTCGACGTGACCAATCATGCCGCCGTGGTCGATCTGATGAAAGGTCATGCCGCGGTCATCAGCTGCGTTGTCTACAAACTGAACCTGGGGCTGGCAAAAGCGGCTATCGAGGCCGGGACGAATTTCTGCGACCTGGGCGGAAACAACGACGTAGTGGACGCGGAGCTTGCACTCGATGCCCTGGCCAGGGAGCGGGGCATCAACATCATCCCCGACTGCGGGCTGGCCCCGGGGATGGTAGCCGTGCTGGTGGCTCATGCAGTTCTGGAATTCGAAAAACTCGACGAGATCCATATTCGCGTCGGCGGTCTGCCGCAGAAGCCGGAGCCGCCGCTCGATTATCAGATGGTGTTCTCGGTCGAAGGTTTGATCAACGAGTACGTCGAGCGGGCCCGGGTCATCCGTAACGGGAAGATCACGGAGGTCGAATCGATGACTGAACTGGAAGCGCTCGATTTCCCTGAGCCTTTCGGAACGATGGAAGCGTTCCAGACCTCAGGCGGCACCTCCACTCTTCCCGATACTTTTCTGGGAAGGGTGCGGGAGCTCGACTACAAAACGATCCGATTTCCCGGCCATTGCCAGAAGTTCAAGACTTTGATCGATCTCGGTCTGTGCAGCAGTGAGCCCGTCGACCTCGGCGAGACTCGCGTCGCGCCGCGCCGGCTCCTGGGAGACCTCCTGGTCCGCAATCTTCCCCATGACGAGCCTGACGCGGTCCTGGTGCGAGTGGAAGTGAAGGGAACTGTTTCAGGAAAGCCGAGGCGGCTCCGTTACGACATCATCGACCGGCAGGATCCGCAGACCGGACTCAGCGCCATGATGCGCACGACGGCCTTCCCGGCCTCGATCGTGGCGCTGATGATGGCCAGAGGACAGACCTCGCCGAAGGGGGCGCTGCCGCAGGAACGGTGCGTTCCGCCTGAGCTGTTCATGGAGGAGCTCGCGAAGCGTCAGATCAAAGTCCTGAAGTCGCATTCCGAACCTTAATTCAGAATGAAGAAGTAAGAATCAAGAATGAGAGGTGAGGGCGGCCGCGTTCATTTTTCATTCTCGATTTTTCATTCTGAAATCCGAATTAAGGTTAGCCCGTTGCTGGACTCTCATACGCGTCTTGGTTACACTGAATTGTCGGCGGGAGTCCTCTTGAACATCATCAAAAACAGACTCAATGACGTCACCCTGCTCGATATCCAGGGCGTGATCAAGCTCGGCGAATCAGCCCGGGAGTTCTCCAGCTTTCTCGAGAAAGTGCTCAACGACGAGACCGGACCGGTTCTGATCAACTTCGAGTCCATCAACTACATGGACTCCACAGGTCTCGGCGAATTGATCGGATACCTTCAGAAGTTCGAAGACCGCGACCGCAAGATGGCCCTGGTCAAGCCCTCTCATCGCATCCTGGCTCTCTTAAAGATCACCAAGCTCGATACCGTCTTCAAGATCTTCGACTCCCGCGACGAAGCCATGCAGTATCTGATGGATCGTGAGGGAGCGGCGTAGGGGACGAGCTGTCAGCTCTCGGCTATCAGCTCAGTGAAATTTTCAAGAAGTGCGGGCTGAGCTGAGAGCTGATAGCTTGAAAACGTCGTCCCCCGTCTGTAGCATTCGCGCGCCATGACCCACTCCTACCTTCCAATCCTGCTCATGCTTCTGATCGCGGTCGGGATCGGGATCATTCTGCTCATGCTGGCCTGGTTCATTGGCAAGCATCAGAGGAATCCGGCCAAGCTGGCTACCTACGAGAGCGGAGTCCCTCTGCTCGACGAATCCCGTAAGCGGGTCAACGTCCGGTTTTATCAGATCGCCATGCTGTTCATCCTGTTCGACATCGAAGCAGCGTTTCTCTATCCCTGGGCTGTCATCTACCGGGACGCCACGGTTCAGGGAACCAGCGTGAACTGGTTCGTCTTCATGGAAATGCTCGTGTTCATGCTTCTTCTGGCGGTTGGATTTGTCTACGTCTGGAAGAAGAAAGCGTTGGACTGGAAGTAACCGATGGCTGACCTGCGACCCGAAAATCCATATGTAGAAGAGCGAAAGGCCGATCCGTCCCGGAAGGTGGTGTTTCCGCCCGACGCTCAGAAGCGATTCGACGAATTGTTGCCTCGCTACCCGACCAAAGAAGCGGTGCTGCTTCCCGCTCTCCACCTGGCCCAGGAAGTCTGGGGCTGGATCTCCCCGGAAGTCATGGTCTACGTGGCAAAGCTCCTGGACCTGGCGCCAGCCACTGTGTTCGGTGTCGTTTCGTTCTACAACATGTACAACCAGAAGCCGGTCGGCAAATATCACGTTCAGGTCTGTACGAACCTGAGCTGCATGCTGGCCAATGCCTACGACATTCACGATCATCTCTGCGAGAAACTGGGCATCGACCCCGGCCAGACCACGCCCGACGGCCGGTTCACGGTCGTGGAAGTCGAATGCCTGGGCTCCTGTGGAACTGCACCCGTGGTTCAGATCAACAACGACTATCACGAGCAGATGTCAGTCCAGAAGATGGACCAGCTGCTTCCGCGCCTCAAGTAACGAAGAGCGATTCATACGAGCGAAACCCTCATGGAACCAATCAAAGTACTCACGGCCAACATGGACAAGCCGAACTCCATGTCCATCGACTCGTATCTGGAGTCGGGCGGATACGAGGCGCTGAAGGCGTCGCTCAAGATGAAACCGGAAGAAGTGGTAGAGGTTGTCAAGAGCTCGGACATGCGCGGCCGCGGCGGAGCAGGGTTTCCGACCGGAATGAAATGGTCGTTCGTCCCGAAGAATGCGACCAAACCCATCTATCTCCTCTGCAACGCCGACGAGTCGGAGCCGGGAACCTTCAAGGATCGCCTGATCATGGAGAAAGACCCCCACCTGCTCATCGAAGGCATGGTCATCTCCGGCTACGCCATCAAGAGCTCACCGATGTCGTATATCTACATACGAGGCGAGTTCTTCTACGCGGCAACGGTGCTGGAGAAAGCGCTGCAGGAAGCCCGCGATAAGGGGTTTCTGGGCAAGAACATTCTGGGAAGTGGATTCGACTTCGACATCACCGTGCACAGAGGTGCGGGCGCTTACATCTGCGGTGAGGAGACGGGGCTCATCGAATCGCTGGAGGGTCACCGCGGACAGCCGCGGGTCAAGCCGCCATTTCCCGCGGTGGTGGGAGTTTTCGGTGGACCGACGGTGGTCAACAACGTCGAAACGCTGGCCTGCGTGCCGCTCATCATCAGCAAAGGGGCGGATTGGTTCAAAAGTCTCGGCATTCCCAAGAACACCGGCCCGAAACTTTACTGCGTGTCGGGTCAGGTGAAGAAGCCGGGCGTGTACGAGTTTCCAATGGGCGTGAATCTGAAGGAACTGATCTACCAGCACTGCGGTGGAATGCTGGACGGGCGAAAGCTGAAGGCCGTCATTCCGGGGGGCGCTTCGGCTCCCATGCTGCTGCCGGATGAGATCGACATCCCCCTGACCTTTGACGCGTTGATGAAGGCCGGGTCGATGCTGGGCTCGGCCGGGATCATCGTCATCGATGACAGCGCCTGCATTGTCGATTCGGTGTGGCGCCTGGCCAAATTCTTCGCTCACGAATCGTGCGGGCAGTGCACGCCCTGTCGTGAGGGAACGAACTGGATGGAGTCGCTGCTGGACCGGATGGAGCGGGGAGGCGGGCGCCAGGAAGACGCCGACCTCCTCCTGGACATGGCCGACAACATCGGCGGGAAGTCGCTCTGCGCCCTGGGAGACGCAGCCATCGGACCGGTCATCTCATCCGTGAAAAAGTTCCGGGACGAATACGTCTATCACGTCACTCACAAGAGCTGCCTGCCCGGAACGCGGCGCTACCGTCGTCTCGACGCCCCGGTCGGCGCACACTGAATTTTATTTCGGTGCTCCGGTTATCATGTTGCCCGCTCTCATGAAGAACGCCTCGAATGTCTTCCTCATCAAATTCGCCGTCGTGATCGTTGTTGCGTTTTTCATCGTCACGCTCGGGCCGGTCAACGACAGAGTGATCGTGCCGTTTACGGCGCAACTCTCGTCAGTCTCGGGGCAGGTGCTCCGTCTCCTTGGCCAGAACGTCACCGTGAGCGGCACCACGATCTTCTCCAGCGGTTTTTCGGTCGATGTCAGGAACGGGTGCAATGGCGTGGAGGCCATCCTCATTCTGGTTGCGGCCATGGTGGCGTACCCGGCCTCGCTCCAGGCACGCCTTCTGGGGATCCTTCTGGGTTCCGTTGCCCTGGAGATCCTGAATGTGATCCGGATCGTCAGCCTCTATCTGCTCGGATTCTACAACCGCGAATTGTTCGACCTCTTTCACTCTGCGGTCTGGCAGGTGCTGATCATTCTGGCCAGTGTGGGAATCTTCGTGGTCTGGACGATTCGCTTCGCTCGCCGCCCGGTTCGCGATGCGCATTCTTAGAGGAGTGATCGGGTTCGCGCTGGGACTTGGACTTTGGGTCGCACTCACGCCGGGGTACAACGGATTACTGTCAAGAGCGGCTCAGACGACCGTCCGGATGTTCGAGAGCCCCGACATCACTTCGCTGAGGCTGAAAGGGCGCGAAGTGCTCGTGTATGCCCGCGATGCCGGACCGAGAGCGAACCGGCCCGGAATTCCTCTCTACGACCTTACATTCAATGTCGTCCTTCTGACCACGCTCTTTGCGACGAATCGCCGGTGGTTCGAGACCAGAAATGTCGTCGGGTTCATTCTTTCGCTCCTGCTCCTGATGAGCAGCCATCTCTTTGCGTTGATCGCCTACGTAGAGGACGTGTACGGCTCAGGCCTGGCGGGCCCTCGCCAGGTTTCCGCTGCGGCCCGATCATTCTGGAGCAACGCGGTCTATTTCTACCGTCTGGTCGGCCAGTTCGCCATCCCGTTGATCCTCTGGTGGGGCGTTACGCCACTCGCAGATCGCCCCATACCCTCGAGAACAAGGTCCTAGGTGGCAGGTTGGAAGGTTGCAAGTTGAGGCAGGAAAAATTCGAACCCTGCAACCTGTAACCTGCAACCTGTAACCTCACTCTCCCGAGATCACGTTCTTGATGATTCCGCCGAACCCGCCTAGCCCCTGGGACTGGTCAACGTTGCCGCCTCCCATGGCTGCCCGCATCCGGTCGGCCAGCCTGCTGAAGGGAAGGGTCTGCAGCACGATCCGGCCGGGACCGGTGAGCGTGGCCAGGAACAGCCCTTCTCCTCCAAAGAGCGCGTTCTTGATTCCACCGACGAACTGAATGTCATAGGCGATCGTGTCGGCCATGGACACGATGCAGCCGGTATCCACCCGCAACCGCTCGCCCGGTTTGAGATCCATCTGCAGCATATTTCCGCCCGCGTTGAGGAATACGAGGCCATCGCCGCTGATCTTCTGCAGGATGAATCCCTCGCCACCGAAAAACCCGGCGCCGAGCTTCTTGGTGAAGGCGATGGTCAGCTCCACGTTCCCGATCGAGCAGAGGTAAGCGTCGCGCTGAGCCAGAATGGTCATCCCCTTCAGCTCGAGGGGAATGATCTTTCCCGTGATCGGCGCGGCGAAGGCCATGTGCGCATTCTGGCCCGTGCAGCGGAAGACGCTCATGAACAGCGACTCTCCCGCCAGAAACTTCCGGGCCAGCCCCTTGAGGAATCCGCCCTTCATCTGGGAGTCGAGCGTGATGCCTTCGCTCATGTACAGCATCGATCCCGCTTCCGCGTAGATCTCCTCGCCCTGCAGAAGCTGAATGGTGAGAGCCTGCATGGTGTCGCCGACAATCTTGTAATCCATGGTTCTCCTTCCGAATCTTTCTCCGGCTCTGCTATGCCCGGAGCGCAATTCTATTCTGCTCTGATACGATCGCCAGAGACCGTGCAACGAACGACTGAACAATCCGCGACTGTGCTTGAGGCCCTTCAGGTTCTTCATCCCGATTCCTCAAAAACGACGCTGCGCAAAATGCTCGAATCGGGACGGGTGAGGATCAACGGAGACGTCGAGAAGAACGGCAAGCGAAAACTCGGGCCGGAAGACGTTCTGGACGTCGGCCAGCGGCTCGCGCACGCTCTGCTCTCGCCGCTTCTCCAGCTGCTTTTCGAGGACCCGTTCCTGCTGGTCATCGTGAAACCTCCCGGTCTGCTCACAGTCCCCACGACCACCGGAGAAAACGAGACGGTGCAGGGACTGCTCAATGACTACGTCCGGGCCCGGAGCCGTAACGCTCACATTCACGTGGTTCACAGGCTGGACCGCGAGAGCTCCGGAGTCCTGGTGTTCGCCAAGTCCTATGTCACCCGCGAGAAGTTGAAAACGAAGTTCGCGGCTCACGACATCAATCGTGTTTATGTGGCGCTCATTCAGGGGGTCATGTCCCCGGAAGAGGGAACCATCAAATCTCATCTGGCCGAGGATCGCTTCTACAAAGTTCGCAGCGTCGAGGACCCCGCGGAAGGGAAGCCGGCAGTCACCCATTACCGGACCGAGAAGAAGGGCGGTCGCTACTCGATGCTGGAAGTCACTCTGGAGACCGGGCGCAAGAACCAGATCCGCGTGCATCTGTCAGAGGCAGGCCATCCCATCATCGGAGACAAGACCTATGGGAGCAAAGTGGATCCGATCGGACGCCTGGCGCTCCACGCCCGCATCCTCGGCTTCGAGCATCCCGAGACCGGAAAGGCCCTGCGATTCGAGGCCCCGATTCCGGACGAGTTTCGATCGCTGAAGCTGTGATTCGGTGGACGGTTGACGGCCAGGGGTGGTTCAGCGCCCGGGTCTCACGGTTGAGGCCGTCCTGGTAAGCGATTGCTTCGGCCGCACTTATGGTTTCGTGGCGTGATTGTCGCAATTGTCAGGGGTGAAATTAAGGAGACCACAGATGAAAAAACAACTGGTTGGAAGTCTGCTTGCGGGAGTCACGCTGATGGTGGCGCAGCCGCTGCTGGCCCATGACACAGGGAAGACCCATGGACACAGCAAGACCGTAAAAACCACGGTCAGGACCGAGGTCAAATCAAGGATTCAAGCTGACATCAACAGGCTCGAGTCGACTCTCATCGGTGTGAATACGAAATCCACTCTCAATGACGCGGCGTGGCGAAGTGCCTCCAACGAATCGCTCGCTCTGGCCAATCGGATTTACGCAAGGATCCGCGCAGGCAAAGGGATGGGACCCGCCAACAGTCTGGCTCGCGACCTTCGTGAGCATGTCAAAGAAATGCACAAGGCAGCCATGAAAGGCGACGGGGCCGAAGCAAAGTCCCACGCCAATATGGCCCTGGGAGTTGCGTATCAGCTCGATGATTGGGCATCGTAGGAAAGAGCTTTTCAGCGATCAGCCGTCAGCTTGCAGAAACGAAAAGGGCGACCGCGAGGTCGCCTTTTTACTGTGAGCTTGGAGCACTCCTCAGAAGGAATTACCCTAGGTAAAGCTCACGGCCAGGGTCGATCCTTCCTCGCGGAAGATCGTGTCGACAAAGCGGATCGTGTTGGTTTTGAGTGAGAGGAAAATTGACGAGGTGCGGACCCCGCCGCCGAAGAACCGGACCCCGCGCAGGAGGTCTCCGTCGGTGACGCCGGTGGCGCTGAAGATGATGTCTTTGCCGGACGCCAGCTCCTCGGTGTCGTAGATTTTTTCGTGGTCAGCGAAGCCCATGGAGCGGAGCCGCTCTTCCTGCCACTTTTCGAGAGGGCGGAGGCGGCCCTGCATGCGACCGCTGAGACAGCGCATGGCCGCGGCGGTGAGGACACCTTCAGGCGCGCCGCCTGTTCCCATGGCACCGTGAATGCCGGTTCCGCGGATGGCCGCGGCGATGCCTGCGGAGAGGTCTCCGTCCGAGATCAACTTGATCCTGGCGCCGGTCTCACGGATCTGCCCGATGAGGTCCTGATGGCGCTCGCGATCCAGAACGATGATGGTCAGTTCGTTCACGTCACGCTGAAAAGCCTCGGCCATCTGTCGGACGTTCTCGTCGACCGACTTTTCCAGGCTGACGTATTTGGCGGCGGTTGGTCCGACCGCCAGCTTGTCCATGTAGACATCGGGCGCGTTGAGAAGGCCACCCTTTTCCGAGGCGGCCAGAACGGCGATGGAGTTGGCCGCGCCGGTCGCGCAGAGGTTCGTGCCCTCCAGCGGATCTACGGCAATATCTACTTCAGGATAGTTGCCGTCACCGCCGTCCGTGAACGCTTTACCCAGCGGCTCGCCGACGTAGAGCATGGGTGCTTTGTCCCGCTCTCCCTCACCGATGGTGATCGTTCCGCGCATTCGGAGCTTGTTGAGCTCTTCGCGCATGGACTCGACCGCGACCTGATCCGAGAATTTGCTGTTGCCGTAGCCCATGGTCCGTGCCGCGGCAATGGCGGCCTTCTCAGAAACCCGCAGAAAACCGATCTCGAGGCTTGATTCCATTCAATCTCCAGGAGCCGTGATTCGTTATTCGTTGCTCGTTATTCGGCTGGATGTTTTGTGAGTATCGAATACAACGAACACTCAATACTGAACGACAGAATATACGAGTAGCGAACAACGGGTAACGAAAAACGGGTAACGAACAACGAGTAACGAACAACGAGTAACGAACAACGAGTAACGAATCACGAGGAACTTCGCCTCTAACGCCGCGCTGCTTCTTCCGCTGCCCTGGCCGTGGCTTCCTTCTCCGCCTCGGCCGACATAGGCGGGTTGTAGGCTGCGATTCCGGTGACCGCTTCTCCGATGATCAGGTTGTGAATATCGTGCGTGCCCTCGTACGTCTTGACCGACTCGAGGTTCAGCATGTGGCGGATGACCGGATACTCGTCGGAGATTCCGTTGGCGCCGAGGATGTCGCGGGCCATGCGGGCGCACTCCAGGGCGATGTGGACGTTGTTCATCTTGCCCATCGAAACCTGATGGGGCTTCAGTTTGCCCTGATCCTTGAGGCGTCCCATCTGCAGGGCCAGAAGCTGACCCTTGGTGATCTCAGTGACCATCCACGCCAGCTTGTTCTGCACGAGCTGATGCGATGCGATCGGCTTTCCGCCGAATTGAATCCGCGATTTCGAATAGTCGAGAGCGGTCTGATAGACGGCCATGGCCGCGCCGATTCCGCCCCAGGCAATTCCGTAACGGGCCTGCGTCAGACAGCCAAGAGGATGCTTGAGCGATCCTGTTTTCGGGAGAAGATTCGCTTCCGGGATTCTGCAATCTTCGAAAAAGAGTTGCGAGGTGACCGAGGCACGGAGGGAGAATTTGCCCATGTGATTCGCGGCGGAGAAGCCGGGAGTTCCCTTCTCCACGATAAAACCTTTGATGCCCTCGCTGGTCTTGGCCCAGACTACGGCCACATCCGCGACGGATCCGTTCGTGATCCAGGACTTCGCGCCGTTCAGGACCCAGCCGTTGCCGTCTTTTTTTGCGTTGGTGCGCATCCCGCCGGGATTGGAACCGAAATCCGGCTCGGTCAATCCGAAGCACCCGATGGCCTCGCCCCTGGCCAGGAGAGGAATCCATTTGTCCTTCTGCTCCTGAGAGCCGTAGGTGTAGATGGGATACATCACCAGTCCCGACTGCACGGATACGAAACTGCGCAGGCCGGAATCACCCCGCTCCAACTCCTGCATGATGAGCCCGTAGGCGACATGGCTCAGACCGGGAAGGCCGTATTCGGTGATGGTGGAGCCAAAGAGCCCCATCTCGGCCATCTTGGGAATCAGGTGATTGGGGAACGTCTCGTGCCGATGGGCTTCCTCGATGACAGGAAGAACTTCCTGGTCGACGAAGTCGCGGACGGTCTGTCGGATGAGTAGCTCCTCTTCACTGAGGAGTGAATCCATTTCCATGTAGTCAACGCCGGGAAAAGTGGCCACGGGAACTCCTTGTGCGGGCTGGCTCTCGATTCTGTTCAGTCGCTCGCCGGAGAGCCGGAACGGGAGCAGACCCGGATCATAACAGACGCCCCATGCCCCGATTCTTTCAACGTTGAGAAATTCGTTTGTGGCAGCGAGCTTTCTGCAGCCACTTGCGGGCTTTCCCCGAATCCTTGATGATCCACCCGTCCCATGCCGGCCCTTGCAATTTATCTGTTCCTCGCTCTGGCCATCCTGATTCTCGCCTTCAGGCTCTTCCGGACGGTCTCCG
>Ga0180121_10001426_pt1 | contig 10174 bp, 9 predicted proteins | sample AntDrymUQ5402106_2_FD_129676 | JGI IMG/M metagenome (GOLD analysis project Ga0180121, IMG submission 129676) | Polar desert sand microbial communities from Dry Valleys, Antarctica - metaG UQ540 (21.06) (version 2) (version 2) | ecosystem: Environmental > Terrestrial > Soil > Desert | place...
CGCGAACCTCGACCCGGACGGTGCGACGCTGGTGCGCCAGGTCCTCGCCGACGTACTCGACTCGACCGGCGCGACGGCGGTGATCGTGGAGCACCGGGTCGAGCAGGTCCTCGACCTGGTGACCCGGGCGGTGGTGCTCGCCCCCGGTGGCGGCGTGACCGACGACGGTCCGCCCGGTCAGGTCTTCGACCGTTCCGGTCCGGGGCTCGCGGCACGAGGTGTGTGGGTGCCGGGGCGCCACCCGGTCGTACGCCGGGCGGCTCCCACCGGGCCGGGTGCCGCCCTCGTACGCGCCGTCGCCACCTCCTTCCGCTACCCGGCCGCGACGCGCGACGCCCTGCGCGCCACCGACGTCACGCTGCACGCCGGGCAGGCGCTTGCGCTGACCGGGCCGAACGGGTCGGGCAAGTCGACCCTCGCCCTGTGCCTCGCCGGGCTGCTCCGGCCTACCGGGGGCGAGGTGGTGCCCGAGCCGGCGCTGGACCCGCCGCGGCCGCGGGCTGCGCCGTGGCGGCGAAGCGACGGGGGGCCACCCGACCCGATGTGGCGCTGGCGGGGACGCGACCTGGTGACCCGCATCGGGACCGTGTTCCAGGACCCGGAGCACCAGTTCGTCACGGCGACGGTCCGCGAGGAGCTGCTGGTGGGGCCACGGCGTGCCGGGCGGGGCGAGCGGCAGGCGGCGGCCCGGGCCGACGAGCTGATGGACCGGCTCGGGCTTGCCCCGCTCGCCGAGGCAAACCCGTTCACCCTCTCCGGCGGCGAGAAGCGGCGGCTCTCGGTGGCGACCGCGATCGCCACCGCACCGCGCGTCGTCGTCGCCGACGAACCCACCTTCGGCCAGGACGCGCTGACCTGGCGGACGTTGGCCGAGCTGCTCGCCGACCTGCGTGACCGGGGCACAGCGATGGTGCTCGTCACCCACGACGAGGCGCTCGTCGACGCTGTCGCCGACACCCGGCTGCACCTCGACGATGTGATGCGGCGATGAGCCTGCTCGTGCCGCTCGCGCCGGACCCGGACACCCCGCTGTCCCGGCGCAACCCGGTCGCGAAGCTGAGCGCTGCCGCTGTGCTCACCGTCGGGATGCTGCTCAGCCTCGACCCGGTGACGCCGGCCGTCCTGCTGGGGATCGAGGCGCTCGCGTTCCCGCTCAGCGGGGTGCGTCCGGGCACGTTGCTGCGGCGGTCGTGGCCGTTGGCGGTAGGGCTGGTGGGCCTGTTCGTGGCCAACGTGATCGCGGTCGGTGGCGGCGAGGTCCTGCTCGACCTCGGGCCGCTCGAGGTCACCTCCCGCGGGGTCGAGTCGGCGGCCTCGGTCGCGCTGCGCCTACTGGCGGTGACGTTGCCGGGCATCGTCGTGCTCGCCGCCACCGACCCGATGGACCTGGCCGACGCCCTGGTGCAGCGCTGGCACGTCCCGGCGCGGTTCGCCTACGGGGCGCTGGCCGCACTGCGGCTGCTGCCGCTGCTGTCCTCGGACTGGCACCTGCTGGCCCGGGCGCGCCGGGCGCGCGGGCTCGACGCCGGGTGGTCACCGCGCGGGCGGCTGGTGGCGTTCGCCGGCCTGGTGTTCTCTGTGCTGGTCGCTGCCGTACGCCGGGGCGTGCGGCTCGCGGCCGCGATGGAGGCCCGCGGCTTCGGGGCGACCGGCGTACAGCGCTCCGTCGCGCGACCGCAACCGATGCGGCCGGGTGACTGGGGGCTGATCGCGGCAGCGATGGTGGCCGTGCTGGTCGCCACGGGGGTGTCGGTGGCCGTCGGCTCCTGGCGCCCACCGTTCGCCTGAGGCGCTGCTGCACAACTGGGCAGCAGCGCTGCAGGCTGACCGGCCGGACCCGGCTCCCCGTCATCGGATGCGTCTCTCGCCACGTCGTGAGCCTGCGGACGCATCCGATCCTTCAGCTGCCTGCCGTGGAGGACGAGGTGCGGCGGTGGGCGGCCCGGGCGGCGGGGCTGGGGCCGAGGATCCCCGCGAGCAACCGGGTCGCGGCTCGGCCGACGACGCGCGCCGGCCGGTCGGGCAGCAGGGGCCGCCCGGCCAGCAGCGGCCGCAGAGTGGGGGGCAGCGAGGCGGCGGCCGCGGCGGCGATCACCCGGTAGGGAGCGCGGATGTGCGCCGGGAGCGGGGGGTCGAGCAGGAACTCGTGGGCCACCCTCGTCGCCGGGGTGATCGCCAGCTGCGGGAGGTAGTGGTCCCAGGCGCTCGCAAGACCCGCGACGTCGGATGGCACGTTCGCCGCCCCGAGGTGCTGCCCGACCACGGCCATGTCGGCGAGGTAGGACCCGAGGTCGAACGCGGTGCGGCCGAAGCGGGCCACCGAGTCGGCCAGCGAGTCGGCGAGCGCGAGATGGACCCAGCCGAGCAGATCGGGGTCGCCGGCGTCATAGGCCTCGCCGCCGGGGGTCCGGCCCTGGACGGGTGCGTGTGCCCGGCGTACGCGCCGGCAGGCCTGTTCGGCCTGGGCGGTCGTGCCGAACGTCGTGATCGTGACGAAGGCCGCCGTCCGCTGCAGCCGGCTCTCGGGATCCTCGCGGTAGTCCGAGTGCTGGTCGAAGCCCGCGAGGACCGTGGGGTGCATCGCCTGGACGAGCAGTGCGCGGACGCCGCCGACGAGAGTGGCCGCGTCGGCGTGGACCGCCCAGATCGTCGAGCCGGGGCCGAACCACCCGTCGTCGCCGGGCTCGGCGAGGGCGCGCACCCACGGCGCGGCGCCGTCGGCGTGCCCGGTGAGCAGGGTGCGTACGGCGGAGCGGGGCGATGACATCGGCACGGCTCATCTTCTCCCGCAGCGGCGCCGCAAGAGGCAGCGGGTCAGCCCTGCATCCTCGACATGGCGAGGGTGACGAGGGTGATCAGCGCCTGCTTCGTCGCCGCCCGGTTGCGCGCGTCGGTGTAGAAGACGGGCACCTCCGGGCGTACGGCGAGTGCAGCTCTCACATCGTCCAACGAGTGCTTGGCCACACCGTCGAAGCAGTTGACCGCCAGCACGAACGGGATCTGGCGCGCCTCGAAGTAGTCCACCGCGTCGAAGCACGCCTCGAGCCGGTCGGTGTCGACGAGGACCACGGCTCCGATCGCTCCGGTGACGAGGTCGTCCCACATGAAGTGGAAGCGGTCCTGACCCGGCGTACCGAAGAGGTAGAGCCACAGGTCCCCGGGCAGCGCGATCCGACCGAAGTCCATCGCGACCGTGGTGGAGGTCTTGCGGTCCGTCACGCCGCCGGCGTCGTCGACACCCACGCTGTGCTCGGTCATGGCCGCCTCGGTGGAGAGCGGCTCGATGTCCGAGATGGACCCGATGAAGGTGGTCTTGCCCACGGAGAAGCCGCCCGCGACCACGATCTTGACGGTGGTCGGGGTGACCTGCGCTGCCCCCGCCGGCACCTGCTGCTCCGGCGCGCTGCTCGCGCCCGGTGCGACGTCAGAGCGTGGAAATGCCATTGAGAACACTCTCCAGGACCTTGAGGTTGGTGGCAGGGGTCGCCGTGGTGGGCGAACCGGAGTGGACGACGACCAGGCCCTCGTCGGCGAGGTCACCGACGAGCACCCGCACGACTCCCAGGGGCAGGGACAGGTGGGCGGAGAGCTCGGCCACCGACAGGATCTGGGCGCCGGTGAGCTCGAGGATTCGGCGACGCTCGGAGGTGCCTGCCGGGTCGGACGCGCCCGCGACGCCGCGGACGAGCGCTTCCAGCCGCAGGTCGGCCCGGCCGGAGCGGGTCCGACCGCGGGTGAGGGCGTACGGGCGGACGACCCGGGCCTCCTCGACAGACTCGTCCTCGAACAGGTGGATCACCCCTGCACGCCGACGGCCCGCGGGACCGCGGCACCCAGCCGCAGGTGCGAGCGCATCTCGCTCACCAGCGCGGGCGTCATGGTCACCTCGGCCCGCATCACCAGCAGCGTCATCTCGTAGCCGACCAGCCCCACGTCGCAGATCGCGTCGGCCACCACGGCCAGCACCGAGCCGTCGCTGATGCTGGTGGTGAAAAGGAACATATGGTCCATCTCGACGATCGCCTGGCGCACCGCGCCGCCGCCCAGCTCGCGGGCCGCGCCACGCGTCAGGCTGGACAGACCGGACACGATCGCGGCCATCTGGTCCCCCTGCGTCCGGTGCATCCCCTCGGACATCGCCATCAGCAGGCCGTCGGCGGAGACGACCAGCGTGTGCGCGACGCCGGGGACGTTCCGCACGAAGTTGCCCAGCAACCAGCTGAAGTTGGTCGCCTCGGTGCTGAGGTCGCTCACGAAGGTTCCCCTTGCTCGTCGGATCGGGTAGGCGGGCCGGCGGGCCGGCTCCGGACGTCGGCCGCCTCACGCGCGGCGTCGAGCGGGGCGGAGGGTGACCGGCCGCGCTCCACGCCCGCGCGGAAGCCGGAGAGCATCCCGCGCACGTCCGAGGCGCTGCGCTCCCGTGCGGGAGGGGGCGGGACGACGGCGGGTGCGGCGGGTGCGGCGGCAGATCTCGGCGTACGCCGGGCAAGGCCCGCGTCCTCGGCCGCGCCCTCCGTCCTCGGCGGCACCGCCGGGGCGAGGGACGGTTCGTAGCGGCCCCGGAGCTCGGACAGGGCCGACGAGGCTGCCCACGACTCGTCCGATCGGGTCGTTCTCGACTCACCAGCCGGCACTGGCTCGGCGGCTGGTTCGGGGCCGGCCGCCGACTGCGGGACGGAAGGTTGGGGCGCGGGTGAGCGGTGTCGCCCGAGACGTCCCGCGGCGGGACGGCTCGGCAGCACGTCGATGGTCGGCGCGAACCGGACAGGATCGACCGGTTCCGACTCCGGTTCCGACTCCGGTTCCGACTCCTGTTCCGGTTCCGGCGCGCAGAGGGCGACCGGCTCGGGCTCGGGCTGTGGAGTCTCGAGGATCGGAGCAAGTTCGTCCTCCGGGGCAGCGGGCGCGGCCGGCTCGGCGACGACCAGTCCCTCGAACACCTCCGCCGGCAGGGACACCGTGACGACGGTGCCCGACGCTCGACCGCGGCGCAGCGTCACCGCAGCGCCCAGGCGTGCGGCGAGCCGGCCCACGACGAGCAGCCCGAGCCGCTGGGCGACCGCGATCTCGGTCACCGGAGGAGAGGCGATGTTCGCGTTGGCCTCGGTGAGCTCCTCGGTGGACATGCCGAGCCCGTTGTCGCTGACCGTCACGTCGGCACCGGTAGCCGTCACTGCCACGGTCACGACCACGCGGGTCTCCGGGTTGGAGAAGTGCGTCGCGTTCTCCAGGAGCTCGGCGAGCAGGTGAGCGACGGAGAGGGCGTGGCGCCCCGAGACCTCGGCGTCCTCGGACATCGACAGGTCGACCCGGTCGTATGCCTCGATCTCGCCCACCGCCGTCCGGATCACGTCCGAGAGCGGGAGCGCCGAGCGCAGGCGGCGGGTCGAGTCGATGCCGGCGAGCACCAGCAGGCTCTCGGCGTTGCGGCGCATCCGGGTGGCGAGGTGGTCGAGGGTGAACAGCTGCTGAAGGACGTCCGGGTTCTCCTCGGTGGCCTCCATCCCGTCCAGCGCCTTGAGCTGGCGACCCAGGAGCACCTGGTTGCGGCGGGCGACGTTCACGAACATCTCGGCGATGCTCGCACGCAGCGCTGCTTGCTCCTTCGCGACCTGCACGGTCACCGAGTTGACGGTGTTGAACGCCTCGGCCAGGCGGCCGATCTCGTCCCCGGACTCGACCGGGATCGGCTCCAGCTCGACACCGGGTCCCTCGCCCGGGGTCTGCATGCGCTCCACCATGCGCGGGAGCTCGTCGCCGATCTCCCCGGCCGCCGCGGTGAGACGTCGGAGCGGACGGGTGATCCGGCGCGCCAGCCCGACGGCGAGCATCAGTGCGAGCCCGAGCCCGAGAACGGCCAGGCCCACCAGGACCAGGGTCCGTCGTTCCTGCCCGAGCTGGGTGGCGGAGGCCGAGTTGCCGATGTCGCCCACCAGCCCGGTCTCTGCAGCGGTCATGGCCGTGATGCGGGAGCTCGCGGCCTCGACCCAGGCTCGAGATCCGGCCGCGTCCGGACGCTTGCCGGCCAGCAGGTCGGGCAGCGCCCGGCGTACCTGGTCGATCTCGTAGTTGTCGGCGTCGGCGAGCTGGCCGTCCAGCCGGGCGAAGACCTCGGGCGGCGCCGAGCCCCCGAAGTCCTGCAGGGACCGGCGCTGCTGGGCGACGAGGGCGGCGGCCTGCGCGAACTCGGCTTCGTTGAGCGAGCCCGCGAGCAGGGCGACCTCGACCAGGTCGCGCTCGTGCGCGGCGTACTCGATCGTGGCTGCCAATGCGGCGTACGCCTGCACGGTCCGGGCGAGCTCGGGCGTGCCCGACCCGGCGATCCGGGCCGGGAGCTCGAGGTCCGTGCGGATGACCGAGCTGTAGAGCACGTCGGTCTCGGTCGCGTAGAACCGCTGGGCGTCGATGGACTCGCGGGCTCGCGGCAGCTCGGCGTGGGCCGCCGCGGACCGGGCCAGGGTGGCGCGCACCGCTGCGGGCAGCCGTTCGGGCGACGACCCGGCGACGAGGTCGCTGAGCTGGCGCAGGCGCGCGTCGGTCTCCGAGCGCTCGGCCAGCATCCGTTCCCGGTTCGTCCCGCTCGGGCGCTGGATCTGGACCAGCGTCGCGCTGCGCTCACGCTGGAGGCCGTGGACCACCGCGTTGACGCCGGCCGCGACCTCGGCGAGGACGCTGACCTGGCCGGCCCGGCGCGCCTCGGACACCTGGCCGCCCACCAGGAGCGCGGTCACGACCACGAGCAGCACGGTGGGCAGGGCCAGGACGGCCAGCAGCTTCGTACGCACACCGGCGTCACGCAGCATTGAACAGCCTCCACGGAGCCGACGCGGGACATCTGGACGGTCAGACCCCTACGCCATCGGCGGCGCAGAGTCCGGTCTTGAGCGCGGGCCAGGCGACGGACTTCCTAGGGTGGGGGCCATGAGAGCCGTCGTCGTGACCGGACCGGGAGGCCCCGAGGTGCTGCGCTGGGAGGAGGTCCCCGACGCGGTGGCGGGCCCCGGCGAGGTGCTGGTCGACGTCGTGGCGAGCGCGGTCAACCGGGCCGACCTGATGCAGCGGCAGGGGCACTACGACCCGCCGCCCGGCGCCTCGGCGTACCTCGGCCTGGAGTGCTCGGGTCGGGTCGCGGCGCTCGGCGAGGGTGTGGCGGGGTGGGGTGCCGGTGACGAGGTGTGCGCCCTGCTCTCCGGAGGGGGGTACGCCGAGAAGGTGGCGGTGCCTGTCGGTCAGCTGCTCCCGGTCCCGGACGGCGTCGACCTCGTGTCGGCCGCCGGGCTGCCGGAGGTCGCCTGCACGGTCTGGTCCAACGTGTTCATGCTGGCCGGACTGCGGCCCGGGGAGACGCTGCTGGTGCACGGCGGCTCCTCGGGGATCGGGACCATGGCCATCCAGCTCGCCCGCCAGGTGGGGGCGCGGGTCGCGGTGACCGCGGGGTCGGCCGCAAAGCTGGACGCCTGCCGGGACCTGGGCGCGCAGATCCTGGTGAACTACCGCGATAAGGACTTTGTCGAGGTGGTCCGGGGCGCCACCGACGGGCGCGGGGCCGACGTCGTGCTGGACAACATGGGGGCGAAGTACCTCGCCCGCAACGTCGAGGTGCTGGCCCCCAACGGCCGGCTGGTGGTGATCGGCCTGCAGGGCGGCACCACGGCCGAGCTCGACCTTGCAGCGCTGCTGCGCAAACGAGCAGCAGTGCTGGCCACCTCGCTGCGGTCCCGCCCGGCCGAGGAGAAGGCCGCCATCGTCGCCTCCGTGCGCGAGAACGTGTGGCCGCTGGTGGCGGGCGGGACGGTCCGCCCGGTCATCGACCGGACCTTCCCGATGGCGGCGGCTGCCGAGGCCCACCGTCTCGTCGAGGCCAGCACCCACGTCGGCAAGGTCCTCCTCACCACCTGACTCCGCGTCCCTTCGCCCCTTCGCCGCCCCTTGACCCTCGACCTTCATGATCGGTGGTTGCGGGAGGTGACTATACCGGGTATACATACCGGGTATAGCCAGCCCGCACAACCCAGGGAGCCCCCACCGTGTCCATCCGCCAAGGCCTGCTGGCCCTGCTCGAGCAGGGCCCGATGTACGGCTACCAGCTCCGGGCCGAGTTCGAGACCCGCACCGGGGCCACCTGGCCGCTCAACGTCGGGCAGGTCTACACGACCCTGGCCCGCCTGGAGCGCGACGGCCTGGTGGCGCCGGCGGGCACCGACGGCGACGGCCATGCGGTCTACCGCATCACCGACGCCGGCCGGGCCGAGGTCGCCGACTGGTTCAGCACGCCGGTCAGCCGCACGTCACCCCCGCGTGACGAGCTGGCGATCAAGCTCGCGATGGCCGTGACGGTCCCCGGCATCGACGTACGCGCTGTCGTCCAGAGCCAGCGCACCGCCACCCTGCGCGCCCTGCAGGACTACACCCGCCTCAAGTCCGGCGCCCGCAGCACCGGCAGCGCAGGCGGCGGAGGCACCGACCCGCAGGACCTCGCCTGGCTGCTCGTCCTCGACTCGCTGGTCTTCGCGGCGGAGGCCGAGGTCCGCTGGCTCGACCACTGCGAGTCGCGGCTGGCGCGGGCGGCGGCAGAGCAGCCCGCCCCGGTGTCCGCGCCCGTCGCGGCGGAGCAGGCGGTACGCCGATGAGCGCCGTCCTGTCGATGCGCTCCCTGACCCGGGTCCACGGCACCGGCCCGTCGGCCGTGCACGCCCTGCGCGGCGTGGACCTCGACGTCGCCACCGGCGAGCTGGTCGCGGTGATGGGTCCGTCCGGGTCCGGCAAGTCGACGCTGCTGACCTGCGCCGGCGGCCTGGACTCGCCCACCGGCGGCACCGTCTCGGTCGAGGGCACCGTCCTCGCCACGCTGAGCCGCAAGGACCTGGCCGCCCTGCGTCGCCGGGCCGTCGGCTACGTGTTCCAGGACTTCAACCTCATCCCGGCCCTCACCGCCGCCGAGAACGTCGCCCTCCCCCGCGAGCTCGACGGCGACTCCACCCGGTCGGCGCGCAGGCTGGCGCTCACAGCTCTGGAGGAGGTCGGGATCGGCGAGCTGGCCGACCGGTTCCCCGACGACATGTCCGGCGGGCAGCAGCAGCGGGTGGCCATCGCCCGCGCGATCGTCGGCGACCGCCGCCTGGTGCTCGCCGACGAGCCCACCGGTGCGCTGGACACCGAGACCGGCGAGCAGGTGCTCCGGCTGCTGCGTGCGCGCTGCGACGCCGGCGCCGCCGGGGTGCTGGTCACCCACGAGGCCCGGCACGCGGCCTGGGCCGACCGTGTCGTGTTCCTGCGCGACGGCGTCGTGGTCGACGACACCGGGCGCCCCGACGAGCCGGCCTCCCTGCTGGACGCACACCGATGAGCGGCGGTCTCACGGGCTGGCTCACCGGCTGGGTGCCGCTGCTGCGCATCGCCCGCCGCGAGGCGCTGCGGGCCCGGGGCCGCAGCGCCCTGATCCTCGCCATGATCGCCCTGCCCGTGCTCGCCCTGACCATGGCCGACGTGCTGGCGCGCTCGGCACAGCTCGACCAGGACGAGGAGATCAGCCGGACGTTGGGCGCCACCCAGGCGCGGCTCGAAGGGGCCTCCGGGCCGATACAGCAGGCTCCCGATCCCGCTGACGGATGGCTCGATGCTGCTGGTGGCGGCGACGTCTCCCCCGGGTCCCAGGGGGTCGTGGACCCGCGATCCCTCCCCCCGGCGGGCTACACCGTGCTCACCAGCGACCAGGGCGCGGTCGAGACACGGACCGCGACCGGCGTCGCCCAGGCGACCTGGAACGAGGTGGTTGTCGACGACCCGGGGTTCTCGGGACGGTTCCGGGTGATCGACGGTCGGGCCGCCGCGGACGGACGCGAGGTCGCCGTCACGCCACAGCTCCTTGATCGCCTCGGCGTGGCCGTGGGCGAGGAGGTGGAGCTGACGCAGCCAGCGGGCAGGTACACCGTCACCGGCGTGGTCCAGCAGGTGGGTGAGCTCACCGACCAGGCGTTCTGGGCGCTGCCCGGGACCCTGATCGGCGACGGCATCGAATCCTACGGCGGGTCGCCGACCGCCTACCTGGTGGGAGACCGGCCGGTCTCCTGGGACGAGGTCCTCGCCCTCAACGAACAGGGCGCCATCGTCGCCTCGCGATCGGTGATGCTCGACCCCCCGGCGGACTCCGCCGTCCCCTACTTCACGTCCGGCA
>Ga0180121_10001427_pt1 | contig 10162 bp, 9 predicted proteins | sample AntDrymUQ5402106_2_FD_129676 | JGI IMG/M metagenome (GOLD analysis project Ga0180121, IMG submission 129676) | Polar desert sand microbial communities from Dry Valleys, Antarctica - metaG UQ540 (21.06) (version 2) (version 2) | ecosystem: Environmental > Terrestrial > Soil > Desert | place...
AAAAAATAAATTGTCAATATTTTAGAAATTAATACTTTGCGTCCGCCGCGGCGGATTTGCGATAACCCTTTGCGAACTTTGCGTTTAATTTCTCGTTACCTACTTAAGCTATATAAGGAAAACGTCAGGGGGATTGGTTCTAAACTGCAAAATTTTATTTGGAAAATAAATCTTAATTACTCAAGTTGACTGCTACATTGTTAAAAACAAAAGCTTGCCACGAATTTACACGAATTCTTTTAATCGTTAACTTTCATAATTCGTGTAAATTCGTGAAATTCGTGGCAGAAAAAAAGTTTAGCAATCGAAGCTGTCAACTTGAGTTAATTAAATAATCTAGTACTCTATAAAATTATTTTGGACATTAGTGCGTCCAGCATTGGACACAAATTCAAAAATTCCTTGTTATTCTTGCCTATCCTTCGTATTTTTGCAGACAAAAAATTTTAAAAAGAAATGAAAAGAACATATCAGCCAAGTAATCGCAAAAGAAAGAATAAACACGGTTTTAGGGAGAGGATGGCGACTAAAAACGGAAGAAAAGTCTTAGCGAGGAGAAGAGCAAAAGGAAGGAAAAAACTTACTGTAAGCGACGAATTTACAAGGCATCCATAGATTTGTATGTAAATGGGTAGCGGCGAAAATCAATCTATTACAAATAGAAGCGGACAGAATGATTTCAAACTTGGCAAACATGAAATAATTAGCGGATACAGTGCATATTCAAGAGTTCTTCAAAACGCAGTTTCTATCTCAACGAATTTTCTCAAAGCATTTGTAAGTTATCAAAGCAAGAATACAGTTTCAGTTATTTCCACTCAAAGCCCGCTTTTTACAAACAGTGTAAAAGTGGGCTTTATTATTGCGAAGAAAAAAATCAAGAGTGCGGTTTTAAGAAACAGGATAAGGCGGCTACTCAAAGAAGCATACCGATTGAATAAATATGACTTCAATAACTTATCAGGTAAGACAAGTATTATATTTTGTTTGACTGATAATGGGTATGCGCATTTTATGAAAAATCAAAACGAAAAGTTTGATTTTATAGAACCTGAAATGAAAAATCTTTCAGGTAAGATCAAAAAAAAATTTAATAAATGAGTTACATTGCTGTAACATTAATCAGGCTCTATCAAAAAATTATCTCACCTTTTTTGCAGGGTTCATGCAGGTTTCACCCTTCGTGTTCACAATACAGCATTGAAGCTTTGCAGATACACGGATTCTTTTACGGCGCATATCTTATGATCAGGAGAATTTTGAGATGCAATCCATACTGCCGGTGGGGATACGATCCGGTTCCTGAAAAGAAATCCTGCACACATAATTTACAAACAAATAAACTTTAGACCGAATAAATAGAAAATGGATAAAAGATCTCTATTAGGATTTATATTAATTGGCGTAGTCTTAATGATATGGCTGTATTGGAATTCCAGTACGCAGCAAAAGACGGTACAACAGAATAAAAAGAATGATTCGTTAGTAGTCACTGAAAAGTCAACGACTAAACTCCCTGATACGAGCCTATCAATTAAGAAAGTTGTATCCGATTCCCTCAGGTTGGATTCACTTGGTTTGAAGTTTGGAAAAATATTTTCATCGAAAGCAATCGGAAGCCAGAATACTTCGCCTGAAAAGGTAATTGTTGTGGAAAATGACAAAGTTCAAATGGAATTTTCAAATTATGGAGGCGGATTAAAGAAATACACAATAAAGAATTATGAAACCTGGGATAATAAACCCCTGCAGTTAGTTGACTGGAAAAAAGGGAAAGAACTTCATCTGCTGTTTACCTCAAAGGACGGAGTTTCCATTAATACCAAAGATCTGGTTTTTGATGCGGATTATGCCGAAAAGAAAAAGGTCAATATTAACTCCGACGGTAATTTTAAATTGAATTATGTCTTGAATGTTTCAGAAGACAGCTCTGAGAAGATTATCAAGACCTATACTTTTTTTACCGATTTGTATGAGTTTGATGTGACGTATGAATTTTATAATCCTTCAAAATTTATATCTGATAATAAATATCAGGTAGTCTGGGAATCTTCTATAAATATGACGGAATTCCGGAGCGATCAGGAAGTAACTTTTTCTGAAGCTTTTGCATATATGGGCGGCGAGCTTGAAACACTTGACGCAACTAGCATTGGGGAAAGTTATAAAGGGGACTTTAACGGCAATACAGATTACGTAAGTTTAAGAAATAAATATTTCGGTTTGTTTATTATTCCGAAAGATCAAAAGGGAAATGGAGCATATTTAAGCGGTTATATGGAAGCGCTGAAGGACCAGGGATCACGCGAAAATTATTCCATAGCAGTTAAGATGGATATTAAAGACGATAAATATGACAAAGCGACATTCAAAATTTTGGTAGCTCCGCTGGATTATAATATTTTAAAATCTTATGAACTTGAACTCGAAAAGACATTAAGATTTTCCCTTGACTTCATTGTGAGACCTATCGCTCAATATGTCTTACTTCCGGTTTTCCTGTTAATTCACAAAGTTGTTCCAAGCTGGGGACTGGTAATTATTATATTTGCTTTGTTGATGAAAATTGTGTTGAATCCGCTGACAAAGACACAGATGAATTCGATGAAGAAAATGTCGGCGCTAAATCCTAAGATCACAGCAATCCGTGAGAAGTACAAAGACGATCCTGTAAAAGCAAATCAGCAGATAATGAAGATATACAAAGATGAAAAGATTAACCCTGCCGGAGGATGCCTTCCTATGCTTATCCAGCTGCCGATTCTTTATGCTTTGTTTGGCGTTTTCAATTCTACTATTGAGCTTAGACATACAAGCTTTTTATGGATCAAAGATCTTTCAGCGCCGGATGTGATTCTTCAGCTGCCCTTTAAAATTCCTTTATTTGGAATTGATCAGATTTCCGGATTAGCTTTACTGATGGGAATTACCATGTTCATCCAGCAGAAGATGACAATCACGGATCCGAAACAGAAGGCGATGATTTATATAATGCCGGTAATGCTGACGCTTCTATTCTTCAGTTTCCCTGCAGGCTTGAATCTCTATTATTTCATGTTTAATGTATTCACAATTTTACAGCAATGGTGGACAAATAAAAAAAATCCAAAGCCTCTGACCGAAGTACTGACTGTTGAAAAGAATCCGCCGAGCAACGGAAAGAATAACTCACTTCCCAAGAAAGTTTCATCAAAAGTTAAAAAATAATTCAGATTGGATTTACAAAATCCAAAGATAATTCTTGCAGTTCAAATAGGAAAAATAGGGGATATGATATTGACCACTCCCCTTTTTTCCGAACTAAAAAGATTATTTCCCCGCTCTGAATTAATAGTCCTCGCAAGTGAAATAAACAAAGACGTTCCACTCAATCATGACTGTGTCGATAAAGTAATTGTATTCAGAAAAAATTTGATAACGAATTTAGCACTAATCCCACTACTGTTTAAAAAGATAGATGTATGGATTGATACAAAAGACAATTATTCCAAAACCTCCTCACTTCTAGTAAAGATATTAAAGCCAAAAATTTCATTAGGATATAATTTTGATAATAAAGTTTTTAAAATATCGTTAAATGAATTCATGAGAGGAAAGCATGCAATTAATATAAACCTGAGTCCTGTTAATTATTTTCAACAAAGCAAAGTTCAATTAGAGTTAAAACCATCCTTCAATATTCCACATGCAGTACAGAATAAATTTGAATCTGCTTTTAATAATAAAAGTAAAAAGAATATTTTGATGAATATTTCAGCAGGAAGTCCGAGTCGTTGTTTGGCTAAAGAAAAGTGGCTTAGTATTATTGAGAGAATTAATTTAAAAGAAAATTTTGCTTTCAAACTGGTAGGCGTAGAAAAAGATATAAAAATTGTTAATTTTTTATTGAAAAGTTTGGCGGGTTCAGATGTTAAGTATATTCAAACAGAAAACATCATAGAAACTTCGGCGGTAGTTAATAAATGTGATTATATTATTACGGCTGATACGTCAGTAGTTCACATTTGCTCTGCCTTTAACAAGCCTGTTGTTGCGCTTTTTCCGGGTGTTAAATGGAATTTGAATAAGTTTGCTCCTTTATCAAAATACCCGGAGATTATTATTGCCGGTGATACGAATTCAATTGAAGATATAAAACCCGAAGAAGTTGCCGCAGGGTTTTTTAGATTGGCTGCAAAAAGAAATAGTGGAAATGCCGAGAGTCGAACTCGGGTCCGAAAAGAAGACCATTAAAACGTCTACATATGTAGTCTATGCTTTAAAATTTCACATTACTCCGGCAGACAGACAGGCCCTAGTAATGCTATTCCGCAAAGTTCATTCAAAAAATCCGGACAATTCTTTGAACTATCTCATCAATTATGACGCTTCAGAAGTTCCGATGAGCGGGATCCGCTAAAGCGAGGTTGCATTAAATTATGCAGCCAATGCGTAGTTTGTTTCTACGTTGTTGTTATTTATAGTTTTCTACCTTTTTAAAGTGCTGGCAGGAACACTATATGCAGTTCTAACCATCTTTCAATCCGTCGAAACCGTTGCATTCCCGAATTTATTAAAGAACGAAAAAATTTTTATTTAAACAGTCTTAACGTTAGATGAAGTAGCGGTTACTTTTGTTTTGGCTTCCTGTTTTATTTCCCTTACTTCTTCTACATCGTTTTCATTAACACCTTTGTCTTTGTATAAAATTCCGAATGGGACTATGACACAATAGCCGACTATTAAAAGAATCGGAGCAACTACCGTTGGAAGAAACCCACTAACTGAATTTTCCGACATGAAAACATATCCCAATATTATTAATGCGATGCCTGCGCCAATGATCATATAGTTCTTTGAAGTCATAGCAAAATGAAGGTGGCTCTGTTCTCTTTTTTGCTTTTTTGATTTTAATGTTTGAACGTTTTGTTGTTTAGCCTTTGCCATTAAAAATTATTTTTTAATTTTTGATAATTCATTAAAGTAATGCGCTATGCTAAGTATACCTCTGTGGAAATTATTTAAGTTTAAATGTTCATCAGGTGAATGCGCGTTTTCATCCGGCAAACCGAATCCAAGTAAAATAGTCGGAGAATTTAGAAGGGTCTGAAATGTATTCACAACAGGAATTGATCCACCTTCTCTCATAAATACGGGCTCTTTGCCAAATCCTTTTTTCAATGATTCCACGGCTGCATCAATCGCGGGAGAATCTAAAGGAGTTATCGCGCCCTTTCCTCCGTGCAGAGACTTTGCTTCAACTTTTACAGATTTCGGAGAAATTTTTTTCACGTACTCAATGAATAGCTTTTCAATCTTCTCAGGTTCCTGGTTTGGAACAAGGCGCATGGAAATTTTTGCAAACGCTTTTGATGGCAGAACGGTTTTTGCTCCTTCACCCTGGAAGCCGCCCCAAATGCCGTTGCAGTCTAGGGTAGGTCTTCCTGAAGCACGTTCAATTGTTGAATACCCTTCTTCACCAAAAAGCTCATCCACTTCCAAACCTTCAATATATTTCTTTTCATCAAACGGGAGCTTTGTATATTCTTCTCTTTCTTTTTTTGTTAACGGGAGGACATCGTCATAAAAGCCGTCAATCAATACTTTACCTTTTTCATTTTTTAATTTACATATAATATGGGCAAGTGCGTTGATTGGATTATCAACTGCTCCCCCAAAAGAACCTGAATGAAGATCCCTGTTTGCTCCGGTTACTTCAACCTGCATATATGCAAGCCCCCTTAAGCCGTAGCAAATAGAAGGAACATCGTAATCAAACATCGCTGTATCCGAAACGATTACATAATCGCATTTGAGCAATTCTTTATTTTTTTCAATAAATGAATCAAGATTCTCGCTTCCTATTTCCTCTTCACCTTCAATCAGAAATTTAATATTAATGGGCAAAGATTTATTATTCAGGATATGCGCCTGAATACTTTTCATGTGAATGAAAACCTGACCTTTATCATCGGCAGATCCTCTTGCATAAATATTATCTCCTCGAACTACAGGAGAAAAAGGCGGATCGGTCCAGAGATTTAGCGGATCAATGGGCTGCACATCGTAATGACCGTATATTAGAACCGTAGTCTTATCGTCACCTGCTTTTAACCAATCTCCATAAACAATAGGATGACCCGGAGTTTCATAAATTTTAACGTTATCAAGTCCGATCAGATCAAGCTGCTGTTTTACATATACAGCGCACTTTCTGACATCATTTTTATTTTCAGGATTAGTGCTTATAGAGGGGATTCTTAAGAACTCTTTTAGCTCATCTACAAATTTGTTTCTATTATCATTGATGAAGCCTACAATATTATCCATTCAATATATTTAAATAAAAAATGCGGCTTTTCAACCGCATTTAATTTAAGCATTTAAACTTTAAGATTAAATTTATTATTGTTTCTTTTCGATAAGTTCCATGTCTTCTTTTGCGCTTTTGTTATTCGGATCAAGCTCAAGTACCCGCCTGTAACTGGTCTTCGCCTCTTCTAATTTCTCCAGCGCGACTTCTGATCTTGCCTTCCACAGCCATGACGGGACATAGGCATTATCAATTGAGTTTGCTTTATCAAATTCTCTCAGTGCATCTTCATACTTCTGGAGTGAATAACTTGCAAGTCCTTTATAGACGTAAACCGCAAGCTGTTTTGACCCAAACTCAATAGCTTTGTCAAAATCACTGATCGCATCTTCATATTTTTTCTCATTAAACTTTACAATACCGCGCTGGTAATATATGTTGTCATCTGTGCTGTCTGCAGCAATTGCTTTATCAAAATATTTATAAGCATTTGTATAATCCTTTTTATTTGAATAGATCTGCGCAAGTTTTACATAATCCTCAATATCAAATATTGTTTCAGGAACTTTAGAAAAATCCGCTAGAGCTTTGTCATAATCTTCTTTTTCATTATAAATATAAGCCCTCAATTTATATGCAGAAGAAAGATCTTCATTTGGATTTGCTGCAATTATTTTTTCAAGTATATCCATTGCCTCATCATATTTTTTCTGACCGTATTTTACTTTGGCAATATAGGTTTGACCGTCAACAGATCCCGGCTGTAATTTTGCATATTTCTCAAATGTTGCGAGCGCTTCGGCCCAATTCTCATTAAAGTAAAGCAATCTTCCTTTCTCTAAAAAGGCGTTAGCAAAATTAGGATTATCCTGGATTGCTTTGTTATATTCCTCCAATGCTTCATTATATTCTTTTTGTCTGAAATGAATTTGTCCAAGCCCAAAGTGTGCCCTTGCATAATTTGATCTTAAGCTGAGCGCTTTAATATAATTCTCAGCCGCAGGCTTAAATGCTCTCCTGTAATAATATGCATCACCTAATCCAACATACACAGGAGGATTTTCGGGACCGATGGATTTTGCCAGAGAAAGGACTGTTAGTGCATCGTCGATCTTTCCGGCAACCGTTAAATTTTTTGCTTGAGACAAAAGTGCGTCTAAATTTTCAGGTTCGACTTTTAATGCTTTTTTATAATAAGAATCTGCTTTGTCATATTCCCTTCTTTTACTGTACAAATCTCCGAGCGCAGTCAAAGCACCTATACCTTCATCGTCTTTTTTAATTGCTTTCAGAAGATTTGCTTCAGCATCTTTAAGCGAACCAGTATTCATCAATGCCAACCCGTAATAATAGTATCCATCGTAACTGTCATCAGTATTTACAACCCCCTTTAGAAGTTGAACCGCTTTGACGTAATCACCGGACTTAGCAGCATTAATTCCCGGTTCAATGTCCTGAGAATTTGCGCTTGATGCCATCACAAAAATAAAGACCAATGCAAGAATTCTATTTACCAGTTTATTCATCTTTTTTAAAAGTAATTAATTTAAGTTATAAAAAAATATCTGACTAATTTATATCAATTGTTCTAACCGGCTGTGTAACCGGTACCAGACTGTTTTTCAGAACAATTTTTTGCCCGTCTGTCTTTACTAAAAATGTAATAAAACCTGTTGAAAGTTTTATTCCTGAATCTGAAGTAATCACATAAATAGTTCTTCTGTATGGATATGTCCCGTTATAGATCAATCCCTGGTGAAACTCTCTGAAATCATCCTGTCTTCCGTTGTCAAATATCTTCGAGATTCTCAGAGATTTTACAGAAGTATCAATGGTATCCTGGCTTCCTTTAGACAGCCAATTCATATTTACAATTCCTGTTGAGCTTTCATTTTCACGGACTGAATTCAGCATCTGGACTGATGTCGAACAAACAATCGCAGTTGTTGCGTATTCAATCTTTTTGAGAATGCTATCCAAAACATAATCGTAAGTAGATGAATTTCTTCTTTGAATGAATAATTTAATCTTATTACTTGGACCTGTAAAGAATTTAGCAACTGCTTTATTCTGTTCCTCATCTTGTGATTTTATATCCGTCCAGTTATTATAAACTCCCGTGAAAATATTTTTCAGATCGTCGGAAGTGAGACGGGAAATAGGGTTTTTATTATTCACTATGAAACCAATTGCATCAACAGCGATAGGATATTCTTTTATCTCAAGCTTGTTTTTCTCAATTATCGCTTTTTCCTGCTCATCAAAACTCCGAGTGACGACTATTAAATTGGTTTCCCGGTTGATCAGGTCGGCTTTTGCAACTTTAGTTGGAACGACCTTCATCCTGATCTTCGCCTCAGGATTCAATCTCTCAAATTCTCTGATTTCATCTTTCATTAATGGCTCAACATTTTCATCTACAACTATTGACATGTCACCTGTTGTCGAGATCGATTTGATTTCATCGAAATTACATCTATGTAATATCAAAGAACAAATAAGAAAAGCAATAAAATATTTAAGGTGACTATTCATTTTTATTAAAGAGCTTTTCTCTTTCTTTATTCAATTGCTCAGATCTTTCCTGTAATTTTGCCTGTCTTACTTTTGAAATCGAATTAACAAACCTGTAAACGCCATAAATCATTAGTACTATACCTAACATTATTTTTGTACTGTCGTTACTGTCTTGGTATATAATTCCGGTCAGAAGTAACAACCCAAAAGCAAAAGTAACTATTGCAGTGGCAAAATTAATATAAAGCGAGGCGTTCAATATAACATTTACTTAATTATCTTCAGTGCTTTCTTTCTCTTCCTCTTCTTCATCATTCTTCTTCTTATCCTTTGCGCTTAAAGTAAAGCTGAACGGAACACTTACCCAACACTTTACGGTCTGCCCACCCTGGATCGCTGGATTGAATTGTAGGTTCATAACTTTATCAGCAACTTCATCTCTAAATACTTCGGGGCCGCTGATACCGCCCACTTTAATAACTGATCCGTCTGTTCCTACCAATACCTTTGCAACAACTCTTCCTTCAATTCCCGATTGACGTGCTATTTCCGGATATCTCATTGAACCTTTGACAGATCCAAGGTTTACTGCAACAGGTGCTTTTTCAACTTCGAATTGTTGGAAAACATCTTTTTTCTTTTCTTCTTTCTTCTCTACTTTTTCTTCTACTTTTTTTTCTTCAACCTTTCCTGAAAACTCAGGGTTAACTTTTGAAGGATCATCTGTACCAGTAGAAGCTACAGGAAGTTTTACATCTTCAAGCTCTTCCTGACTTTTTAATTTTACCTCTTCTGTTACTAATTTTTTTGCAACAGGTTCAGGCACCAAAGATGCCAAGTCTTTTAAAGCAACATCTTTTGGAATTTCCGGAGGAACTTCATCTATAGGGGGAGGCATTTCCAGATCCTCCATGTTGAAAACCTTTTCTTGGAGCTTTTTTTCATCTTCGGCTCTTACCTTCTCAATGTACATAGCTCCAAGATAGCCGCCAATCAAAAGTATGTGAGCTACCACAGCAATTATAAGCCCCCTTGTGAGGTACTTCTGGTAAAGTTTTTTCAATTCAGGAGCTCCGTATTTCATTTTCTTTTGGATTTCAGCAAACACCTCGTTGCTGTTGTCTATGTTGTTCGACATTTTGATCTCCGTTTTTTAAAGTTTTTAAATTCTTTAGATTATTTAACTGCAATAGTAAAAATTAGTTCCATGTTTTTTATAACTTAACTCAAGTTGACCGCTTCAAAGTACAAGTTGTTAATTGTGCCACGAATCATCAATATTTATTAAAAAATTTAATTCAACTGTATTCATTCAATTGCAAAATTCGTGGCACAAATAAGACCTTATAGTCA
>Ga0180121_10001428_pt1 | contig 10157 bp, 8 predicted proteins | sample AntDrymUQ5402106_2_FD_129676 | JGI IMG/M metagenome (GOLD analysis project Ga0180121, IMG submission 129676) | Polar desert sand microbial communities from Dry Valleys, Antarctica - metaG UQ540 (21.06) (version 2) (version 2) | ecosystem: Environmental > Terrestrial > Soil > Desert | place...
ATCCAGAATAGAGCTTCCTGCAGGCGCGTGTAACGCCGAAACCGGTTCGAAAGCGGGAGCGAAGCATTCATCGCACGCATCGCGTTGCGCGCCATCACAATCCCGAACAAGGTGACCAGTACCGCAAGGATCAGCAAAGGCCACAAGAAGAACAACCATTGAATACGAACAAGGAACAGAACAAACAATCCGGCTATCAGACAGAGCAACGCACTCAACCCGTGTCCAAAGAGCCCGATATCCTGGGCCGTTGGCGACGCTTTGGGAGTGAGGGCGACCTGGGAGCGCCTGATGCGTTGTGCGTCATACACCCGTCTTGTTTCTTTGTTCCGCAGAACGCGATAGGCCTCATTGACGCTCTTCATCTCTTCTTCACTGCCACCTTTATCGGGATGGCATCGCGCAGCCATTCGCTTATAAAGCCGCTCGAGATCTCGACCAGAGGTGCGCGCATCGGCGCCCAGGATATCGTAGTAATCTTTGTTTGCTTTAGACTCGCTCACGTGTTTGCGATTCTAGCGCGGGTCATCTCAAATCAGAACCGGGAGCGGTAGCGACCGGGTTGCCCGCGCGCGAACCGACTGCCCGATTGACCCTAGGCGGCCCCCGACCGCTAATCTGGTGAACGGCTCTGACAAAAGCATTGATCCACGAAATCACACGAAGTAACACCAAACGTCTTTAGTGTCTCTTGGTGTAATTTCGTGGATCGTTTTCCTTTAGGTTGCGCCCTCACTAACCGGCGTCCTTTGCGGTTCAGGCGTTGGTTTCGTAACATCAATTTGCGATGACGCACGCATTCGCAGCCGGTGACGATCTAGTATTTCAACTGGAAAGCGGGTTGGGTTTGCTCCGTGTGCTCGCGATCGAAGGCGAAGGAGCGCAAACGGTCTGGCACTTGATGGCCTATGATGAGTTCTTTCCTGACGTCGAGTCTGCTGAACAGGCGCTCGCGCGGCCCGACGCACTCCCTACCAGAAATGCGCACCTGGCACTTACAGATAGGGCATTCGAGCGAACGCCTGCAGCTCGTTTGGGCAACAGGCCAGTGAAAGAGGAAGAGCTTGCGGCCTATCGCGAATGGCAACAGTCTGACACGCGGAAAGTCTCTGACAGGTCCGCCTTACTGCTCCTGGGAATCCGTTAATGAGTTCAAAGAAGAGCCAGATGAAAGCTGAACCAGCGGTTTCACTCAGTTCCCTTTCCCGGGTACGAACGCTTCGCTCTATCGTCGTGCTGGCGGTTCTGCTTTTCTTAGTAGGGTCTGTTTCGTGGGTGACGGCGGCCCGTCGTGAACGTCTCATCGATTCCTGGAGGCCGCTCCATTACAACGTGTCCCTCGCTTTTAACGAACAGCTGTCTGAGATCACCAGGGGGCGCGCGGAGATCACGGTCCTACTGCTAAGGGATAAGGTATCGGAGATCGATCTGGACTTTGGAGAACTGACGATAGATTCAGTGACGATCGCCAACCAGCCGGCGCAGTTTAAGCGGACCCCCGGGACGCTCAACGTCAACCTCGCGAAACCCATGCCGCAAGGCACGAGCCTCCTAATCGTTGTCTCATATCACGGTAAACCCAAAGATGGATTGATTTTTACTAACGACAAGGCCGGCAAACCTTCGGCTATTGGAGATAACTGGCCCAACCGGCTGCATCACTGGATTCCCTGTCTCGATCATCCGTCAGCAAAAGCGACTATAAACTTCGCCGTGAGCGCGCCGGCGGGAAACACAGTCATCGCTAATGGCCATCTGGCCAAAGTGGAAACAACCGCCAATTCGAACCGCACGTGGACTTACAATGAAGCGGTACCCATTCCACCCTATTGCATGATCGTGGCCGTCGGCGACTTCGCTCAGCTAGAGCCGGCACATCAAGAGATCACTCCGCTCCTTTATTTCGTTCCCCAGCCCGATAAGAAGTTTGCCATGCAGGGATTCGCTCCCGCGGCCCCATCCCTAAAGTTCTTTAGCGAAACGGTAGCTCCTTATCCTTACGAAAAGCTCGCTTTGATCATTGGCGCGACCCGCTTTGGCGGCATGGAGAACTCCGGCGCCATCGTTTTCTCCAGCACCTTATTTGATCCAGTGGCATCGGCGCCACTCAGCAAAGCCTTCAACATTCGCGCAGGAATCGTTCGCCTGGTGGCCCATGAGATCGCCCATCAGTGGTTTGGTGATTCGGTTACCGAGTCAACCTGGTCTGACCTTTGGCTGAGCGAGGGGTTTGCTACCTATTTTGCGGGACTCTTCATTCAACGCGAGGAAGGCGAGCAGGCTTTTCAGCAGTATATGAAAACCGCTGCTGACAAGTATTTAGCCTATGAGCGGAAGACGCTCACCCCGATTCACGATTCCGATACGGAAGAACTCTTAGCGCTGCTGAACCCCAACAATTATGAAAAAGGCTCGTGGGTCTTGCACATGCTGCGATCTGAGCTCGGCGACAAGGTCTTCTTCCGTGGGGTTCGCGATTACTACACCAAGCATCGGAATGCTACCGCGACAACAGAAGACTTGCGCTTGGCCTTTGAAAAAGCTTCCAGACGAGACTTAAAGGAGTTTTTTCGGCGTTGGATCTACGGCGCCGGTCATCCTCGATATGAACTGTCATGGGAATGGATCGCCAGGGACAAAAAGGTGAGGCTCGCTCTAAAGCAGACGCAGCCGGGAGTCGCTTTTCCAAACTGGCTGCCGGTGGAGATCGTAACTTCCGCGGGTAAGCGTCGGATTATCCTTAAGCCAACGGGAAAGCAAACATCTCAAGAGGTCAAACTCAATGAGGCGCCTTCGGCCGTAAATCTGGATCCCGAAAACACGGTCCTCAAAGAAGCCCGCGTGACGAAAACCAATTAGTCTTTCCCGCATTCCTACTCCGGGTTGCTCTGCTAAACTGAAGGCTAGCGTGGCTAGTGCGCCGCTTACTGCGCTTCCCGCCTTTTTCCTTTAGCTGTTCAGGCTCTGAGTTTATTCGCTCCAGCACATTCGGCTGCTCACCTTCAAATTGTTGATACCGCTCGAGATCCTCTTCGCTAAACTCGACCATTAGTTGTAAGTGATTGCAGTGAAGACACCCAAACGCAAGGATTTCCCTGTTGCCCAAGGCAAAGGCACGTTTGAGCCATGGCGTATCGCTGGGTTGAAAGCCGGTCAGCGAAGCGTCGTGGCCTCCGAGTTTGCCTTCGACTAAAGCTGTGCTTCCGCATACTGCGCATTTCATCTGTTAGTGTCTCCAGGTGACAAAGATCCTTTTCGGCATTGCGTGGAAACTATACTTTCCACAGAATAAAGCAAGTCTACGATGGAGGCAGTTCATTCGCTTTCGTGGCACTTTAATCTCCATGCTCCCACCGCGACGCCAGACTACGTTCAGATCGAGAAAATTTCGTTAGAAGATCTTCATTGACACGGATGCAACACCTTAACTAAGATCAGCCGCCTTCGCATTAGAACACTGCAAGCACAATTTAACTTTTGCCGACTGATCCTGGTCTCCCTTTGCTCTAAGTTTTTCGTGGTGCCAGCAGACCTTGAGACGCCGGTTGGCGCTCTGAACAAGAACTGAAATTGATAACTTAACCCCCTCAGGAGAAAACTATGCGTAACGTCGTCCTTCATTCCCTTGCCTTGCGGTTCAAAGGATTAGGCCTTTTTCTGTTCGTCTCCCTCGCTCTGAGCGCAGGGGTCGTGGCTCAGACGCAAAGCACTACCGGTACCATTCAAGGTAACGTGTTGGACTCGAACGGAGCGGCCATCCCGGGCGCCAGGGTGGAAGTCAAGAATTTAGAAACTAATCTGACCAGGAGCCTTGCGACCGATGAAGACGGACGCTTCGTTGCCCTCAGTTTGCCGCCTGGCCCATACAGCGTTACGGTCGTCAAGCAAGGCTTCGCCACTCTGGTCCTTGAGAGCACCGCTCTCACCGTGGGCCAGGCGCTTAACCTGCCGCTCTCCATGAAAATCTCCGGCGTGGAAGAACGCGTTACGGTCACAGCGCCCACCGTTGACACAATCAAGACTGAATCGAGCACAACCCTCAACGAGAACACCATACGCAATACCCCGATTCTGGGACGCAAGTTTGAAGACTTGTTGACTCTTACCCCTGGAGTCAGCGTGGTGCAGGGGCCCGATGGCGACGAGATCACTTTTGCGGGACAACGCGGCGTTTTTAACAACGTCACCCTCGACGGCGGAGACTACAACAACGGCTTCTTCGGCGAGCAACTCGGTGGTCAGCGAGCGGCCATAGACATTCCCCTCGATGCGGTGAAGGAGTTTCAGGTCGTCGCTACGGGAGCCGGTGCCGAGTTTGGCCGGACTGCCGGCGGCGTAATCAACGTCATTACCAAGTCCGGAACAAACGAAGTTCACGGTGGCCTGTTTCACTTTCAACGTCTCGAAGCGCTGACCGCCAAGGGTTCGGACGGCCAGCCACTCAAGGATTTCCGACGCGAACAGTTTGGTGGAACAATCGGTGGGCCAATTCAAAAGGACAAGGCGTTTTTCTTCTTTGCTCTTGAGAGCATTCGGGAAAGGCTATCACGGCCCAATCTTAGTGTGCCGATTGGAGCTCCCTGTTCGCTGACCACGCCTACCATTCTGGCCAATGAAGCGTTGATCGACGGCAGTGCAGACTGTCAGCGTCTTGCTCTGCTAAATTTCTTCAGGACGAGTCGCAGCCAGGAGGAGGGACTACCTGTCCAACGTCCGATTAGAAATACCGCACTGCTCGGCAAACTTGATTACAGCGTGAACGATGATCATAAACTGGGCGTTTCCTATAACTTTGATCATTCGAAGAACACGAACCAGACTTTCGACGTGGCGACCTACGGCAACTCAGCCAACGGCATCGAGGGCCCTTCGAAGATCAACGTACTGAACGTCAACCTCATCAGCACGGTGTCGGCTACGAAAGTGAACGAAGCCCACTTCTCTTATTCGCATGAGAATCGACCTCGTAGCGCTGTCCCTTCGAATGTTCCGGCTGATACCGCCATGGGATTTGCCACGACCTTCAGGTTCGGCAGTCCTTTCTTCCTCCAACCAAATGTCGATGAGCTGCTTTGGCGCACACACGTCAAAGACAATTTCTCAATCGTGAGCGGCAACCATACCGTTAAGTTGGGCGGTGAGTGGATCCACACGCTTAACGATCAGGTGTTCCGCGGGTTCTTCCAGGGGCGGTATATCTTCGACAGTGTGACAGGTTTCCTGCGCTACGCGTCGCCGGCTTCTCTCGGTGCGGGCTTTGGTCCGGATGCTGGTCGCTGCGCGAATGGCACCTTCACTAGTATTGCGGCGCCAACTTGCGCCAGCCCAAGCACGCCTCTTCTTCTCTTTTTGCAGGGAGCAGGGCCCAACGGACCAGCTACCGATGCGGCGGGGGCATCGCGCATCAAGAACGAAGACTATGGCCTCTTTATCCAGGATAAATGGCAGGCTCGACGAAACCTTACGCTCAGCTTTGGGCTTCGCTGGGAGGCTCAGATCTTTCCCGAGCCAACCGTTGCCCCAGCCCAGACAGCATATGGTTTCGCGCTCAGCGATCCACGCTTTCCCTCGGATGGGACGCTGCATAGTCCCAAAAAACAATTTCAGCCGAGAGTAGGTTTTGCCTGGGACCTCGGCGGCAAAGGCTCGTCGGTCTTGCGAGCCAGTTATGGTATCTACTACGGCCGTCAGAACATGTTGAGCCAGGTAGGATCGATCACCACCAACGGCGTTCAGCAGCAGACCATTGCCGGGGGACTCTTTGCTAACCCCACTGTGCGCCCAACCTGGCCCGGTCTGGTTACACCCTCTGCCAGTTCGTGCATAGGCAACCCGTTTCCTTGCTTTAGCGGCGTGCGCGTATTCAGCAAGGACTATGCAAACCCCCGCATCTATACTGCTAACGTAGCCTTCGAGCAGGAGCTCGCTCAGGACATCTCAATGTATCTCGATTTCACGCACGCCAAGGGCGTCCACTTGACCCGCTTCATCGATTTGGGGCGCACAGGAATTTTCGCGCCCCGGCTTGGCGATGTGTTCGTGACCAGCGCTGTGGGCCAATCCAATTACAACGGCTTCACCGCGGGAGTAAGAAAGCGCTTCAGCAAGCACTATCAATTTGAGGGAAACTACGTTCTTTCGAAAGACAAGGACGACGATTCAAACGAGCGCGATCCGTTTACCGACCGGTCCTTCAATCCACTTAATCTCAGCCTTGACTACGCGCTCGCCGACCGCGATATCCGGCACAAGTTTAACTTCTACATGAACGCCGAATTGCCCCTTGGACTTGAGGGCAACTTCCGCGTTCAGGCCCGTTCGGCGCAACCCATAACGCCTGGAGCCCGAACGGCTACGAATCGCAATACCTCACGCAAAGACAACAAGTATTTCTCGTTTGACTGGCGTCTCCAGCGGCCCTTCAAGTTTGGCGAACATATGGCTTTGATTCCCGTGTTTGAGTTGTTCAATACCTTCAACAATCCAAACAACATCAACCCATTGAGCACGCCGGGCCTCTTCAACTTCGATGGGTTCCTGCGGCAGGGTGTGGGCGATCCAAGGCAAGCGCAGCTGGCGCTGAAGTTCGAGTTCTAACGCGAAGACAAAGTCAGAACCGGGAGCGGTAGCGACCGGGTCGATGCAGGCAACGAGGAAGTTGAGTGTATGACCCGGTCGCTACGGCTCTCGGTTCTGTATTTGTCGACCTACGAAAAAGAAGGGCGACTTCACTGAGTACTTAAGTCCAATGCGGTTACGATCCTGGAAGCTGTTTCGGATGCTGTAAGATGCGTCGTGTCCAACACTAGAGGGTCTTTCGGAGCTTCCGGGTGAACAAACGCGCCGGCCTTGTTCAACTCATGAAATTGCTCCGGCGAGGTTAACTTTTCAAACAGCTTGCGACCAGGGTCCGCGAGCCGCCTCTCAAGCTCGTCCTCTGAACATTCAAGTCTGACGAAGAGAACCTCGCCACCATTGGACTCGACTGCGCTCCGGACATTCTGAATAAAGTTATCCCTGACGGTTCTCTCAAACGCAAAAGTGAAAATCAGACCGGGGAGCTTAACGTCTACCGCCCGGGAAAACACGTCGAGCCAGATCTGCTCCCGCAACTCGACAAACTCCTGGCTCCCAAATTCAAAAACTGACAGAACAAGGTCCACCGTTAGATGATTGTGGAATAGTTTGAAGCCGGTCAGCTCAGCGAGTTTCCGAGCCACAGTTAATTTTCCGACACCCGGCAGGCCATGAAGGAAGATGAGCTTCATATCGTCGCGGCCTCCGGGTCCCTTGTGCCCGTGGAGATTGCCTTAAAAAAGCTCGCTAGCTTCCGTTCATCCCGTTTTCTACCCACTAAAACACACGAACTAACACGAACGTTTTAGTGTTAATTCGTGTGTTTAGTGGATCGGATGACCGCTCCATCGGTAACGGAGAGAGTCTTCCCGAGTTAAACCGAGGAGTTAAGGGCACGGGCCGCGCGCGCTTTTTCACGTCGTGACTTTAAATACTCAATGACGGGGGGCATCAATGAAAGGGCTACGACGATGATGACCACCCATTCAATGTGCTCGTCCAGGTTAATCCCGAATTTCGCTCTGAGGAGGCTGCCCAGGAAGTAGCCACTTAAAATCATGCTAAACACCCAGAGGAAACCGCCGGCGATGTTGAAGAAGATGAAACTGCGATAAGGCATCTGCGCCGCTCCGGCAACAATCGGCGCGAAGGTCCGCACAAACGGAACGAAGCGCGCTATGACAATCGTCTTGCCGCCGTATTTCTCATAAAACGCATGCGCCTTCAGGAGGTGGCTGGGCTTGAAGAAGAAAGATTCCTGTCGCGTGAAGATGCGCGGGCCTATTTTCGAGCCGGTATAATATCCGACGGTATCTCCTACAACAGCCGCCACAAACAACGTGGAGAGCAGAATCGCAAGACTAAGTTTACCCGTCGCTGCAAAAAGACCGGCCACGACCAGCAACGAATCACCCGGCAGAAAAAAGCCAGCCGCTAATCCAGTCTCAGCGAAGACGATAAAGACCAGACCGCCATAAACGAAGAGCCCGCCCTTGGCGAGCAGAGTCTCGATAATGATTTTCGGGTTGAGAAACTCCCTGAGTTGATGAAACAGTTCGTAAATCGTTTCCATAATTCTTTCGCGCGTTCTCTTTAGTCGTTAATTAACGCGTTCTCTTCTGTCGTTCAAAGGACCATTTACAGATTACCCAGATTTTTCTCTGTCGTTCCGTAGGGACCTAATGTTTATAGAACGCAAGCTCCAAAAGATTCTACCCCGTTCCAGAGTGGCGGAACTTAGTTGAGCTGATTCTCCTCGGAAACATTGCGCTCCGCTGGAGCGCCGGCCGTTCGATTTACAGTCGGTCCTATAAACATTCGGCTCCTCCGGAGCCGCGCTATTTGGTTGCGGCCTGACCCGCGCTGCGAATCTGCGGATAGTGTCCCCTGGACACTTGACGCTATTGCTGTTCTGCCCACCCGTGCTGTCCAATCAAGGGAACGAAGGCACAGGCGCCGTGGTCCTCTTCCTTTGAGCCACTTTGGGTCTTAATCACGCGAACCAGTCGCTGCGATTCGCGCGTAAGGCCCACGGGCACCACCAACCGTCCGCCTATCTTTAGTTGCGCCACGAGCGGCTTCGGAATGCTTGGACCACCTGCTGCCACCAGGATTCCATCGTATGGGGCGTTGGCGGCCCAACCCATGGTGCCGTCGAAACATTTCACCGTCGCGTTATAAATTCCGAGTTCGCGAATCCGCGCTTGGGCGCCCCGGGCAAGATCGCTAATGCGTTCGATCGAATAAACCTGGCCCGCGACCTTTGAAAGCACGGCTGTTTGATAACCCGAACCCGCGCCGATTTCCAGTACCCGAGACACCTTATTAATCTCAAGCAACTCCGTCATCCGGGCGACAATATAGGGTTGCGAGATCGTCTGGCTCGCGCTAATGGGCAACGCGTGATCTCCGTACGCGCGACCCTGAAGAGCCTCGGGAACGAAGACGTGACGCGGAACAGAGCGCATCGCTTCGAGAACGTTTAAGTCGGTAATTTGGTAGCGGTCGCGAAGCCTCTCGACCATTCGTTCGCGGGGAATGGAATAATCTTGCTGGCTTCTATTTGAGGGCTGTTGACCGGTTGTTTGCACGAAGCTTCAATCCACTTCCGTGGGAACCGTGACTATGAAAACGCGCTCAGGATTTTTGCAGCAGCTCCGGGTCCCGTAAGTAATTCCATGTTTCGATTGCCGTAAGCGCTCGATGGTCAGTCATGTCACTCTTTAACGGCGTAACTGAAATATAACCCTGCTCAATAGCGTGGTAGTCGGTTCCGTCCGCCGAGTTGTTACTGAAATATTCTTCGCCGATCCAAAAATAAGGTTTCCCCCGCGGATCGATGTGCTCGCTGATTACCGGCCGCGCATTCTTGATTCCTTGCCGGGTAACTCGAACACCTTTGATCTCTTTAGCAGGGATGTTGATGTTAAGCAGCGTACCTTCAGGCAATCGCTCCGACAACACCTTCCGGACTGCCACCACGGCGAATTGCGCCGCTTCGCGGAAGTCAAACTTCTCACGAGCTACTAAACTAAGCGCCACTCCGGGGACCCCCAGGATCGTCGCCTCGAGCGCGCCCGCGACTGTGCCGGAGTAACTGGCATCGTCTCCCAGATTGCCACCGTGATTAATTCCTGAGACGCAAATATCCGGGATCGCCTCTCCCGGAAACAACTTGTTTAGAGCAAGTGTGACGCAGTCAGTCGGGGTGCCGTCCACGGTCCAGTGTCGCTCATCAATCTGTCGGATTCGGAGGGGACGCGCCAGGGTTAGGCTATGAGAGGCGCCACTCATTTCAGACGCAGGTGCAACCACGTAAACATCGCCCACTTCTCGTAGTGACTCTTCAAGCTTGATTAAGCCATTCGAGTGGATGCCATCATCGTTGGTGAGCAGAATTCTCGTCATAAGACCCTTGATGTGGCGCGGGCATCTTGCGCGTGTCTTCACGGGCGCGACACCCGTGCTACTTCCAGTCGCCGGCCGCTGCCATGTGACTACGCGCACCGATTAGTTGGTTCCGAATTGGAGGCTGCGAAAGAGGTGGCGCGCTGATGAAATAGCAAGACTGCGCTAGTCTC
>Ga0180121_10001429_pt1 | contig 10150 bp, 8 predicted proteins | sample AntDrymUQ5402106_2_FD_129676 | JGI IMG/M metagenome (GOLD analysis project Ga0180121, IMG submission 129676) | Polar desert sand microbial communities from Dry Valleys, Antarctica - metaG UQ540 (21.06) (version 2) (version 2) | ecosystem: Environmental > Terrestrial > Soil > Desert | place...
AGGTAGATCGCATCGCCTGCTTCGCCCACGCGATAGACGCGTTCGCCAGCTGGCACATGTTGCAACACCATGCGCTGCACGAGCGCCGCCATACTTTCCGGTGGCACTTCGCCAAAGAGTGGCATTTGCGCCAGACGCGTGGCGGCTTGCGCCTGGTCCGCCCGGTTCAGGCGGGCGCGTACATTGCGGCCCAAGCTGCGGCGTAAGCCTGGGTGTCGGCTGTTAATCGCCTGAAAATTTTCGGTTGTCAGCACCCATAACAGGCTATCTTCCAGCGCAATCGCCGTATTAGAATAGGATTTGTTGGTGAGTAGTGCCAGCGCACCGACCAGTGCGCCGCCTTGCAGACGTTGCCCTTCCGGTTCAGCCGCGTTGGCTTCTGGCCGTAGCTCTACTGAACCCCGCTCAATAACAAACAAACCGGCTGTTGCCTCACCCGCCCGGTAGAGGGTTTCTTGGGCGGCAAGTGCGCGCGGTTGCAACTGATTGGCCACCGCTTGCAGGGTGTTGCGCGGCAGGCCGCTTAATTCCGTCGTGCGCGCCAACCGTTGCACCAGGTAATCTTCCATCTGGGCCAACAGGCTGCCAAAGTTTTTACTCAGTTGAATGCCTATCGCCGGATGTTGCAAGACTAATTCGCGCAACTTGCGGTCGGGCAACTTCCACACATCCAAATCGGCGACGCAGATCGCATTCACATCTTGCGTAGCGCCTTGGAACAGGGTGGAGTCGCCAATCACGCTGCCGGGACCCAGCGTTGCCAGGTTGTGGCCGCTTTCAGTCGTCAGGCGGACAAATCCTTTTTCGATCAGATAGAGCGCTTCGCTTTGATCGCCCGCTTTGAAAAGCGCCGCATTCGCCGGACAATGGCCGACCACGAAACTCTCGGCCACCAGGGCGAGTTCGCGCTCGGCCAACCCCGCAAAGGGCGGTGCAAATTTAATGAGGTCGTTTCTCACAAAGTCTCCCTGCCATCAAAGGCTACGTCGCTTTGAAGTTTCCGGTGAAGTCTCCGGCAGAAAAGGTAAGACCGTTGGCTGTTGCTGTTGGTTGAACAACGTAAGAGCTTTGCAGGAACGCCGAGGGTCGAATTGAGTTTTATGGGTGAGTGCGCAGCACGTTATACTTTGCTCTGTTTGAGAACCAGAGTTTTCAAACAGCAAAGACTCTGGTTCTCAAAACAACCGCAGCTCAATAGCGCCGCTTGAAGGTAACCGTCCAACTGTAGTGACCGTAGCAGCCCGTATTATCGACAAAGGTTTGGCAATCGCCAGCATTGGTACAATAATTACCGGCCAGCAATGTTTCGACAGGGATTTCCCACGGTTTGGTTGAAAGGTTGTGCGCTTCATCGCTGACCACTTCGCGCCCATCAGCATCGCGCACAATTTTGACAGCCTGACCGCCCCCTAACACAAATTCAACCGCACCATCGCCTTTGCCTTGCGAGCCGGTGACAAAAATTTCTTGGGCGCCATAGATGGCTTGCACATGCACACCGTTCAAGCGATTGCCATTCGCATCCAGCACGTTGACGCGCAATTCGCGCCCTTGCCCACAGGTGACAGAAGGGCCGTCAAGCTGGCCGCCATTTTCAATCACATCCCACAAGTGCTTTTCAATTACAACAAAGTCGTTGCCAGAAGTAACCGGCGCCGGTGCCGCAACTGGTTCTGCCGTGGCTGCCGCTTCCGGCGCAGGCGCAACTGCGACAGCGGTTGGTTGAACGGTTGGCGCTTCGACCGCCGGCACTGGCGTGGCTGTTGGCGGTGGCGGCGCAATGTTGGCGGCAACGGCAATCGCCGCAGTGTCACCTGTTGTCTCGACCAGCACACCGTAGACCCAACCTTGTTGACCGTTGGCTAGCGTCACTTGCCACCAATCACCAGTCTCATTTTTACCGTTAATCGTAGCGCTGCCACCCGCCTCTAATGCCCCCACCAAATCGTAATTGGTGCCTGGGCCGCTGCGTACATTTAGTAAATCGGTGGCCCTCACCACAGGTTGCGCTGGCGCCGCAACAACAGCCTGGGCGGTGCTGGTGGGCGTGATAATCAACAATGCTGCAACCTGTTGCGTCACGGCTTGGGTGACGATTTGGGTTGTTGTTGGCGGCCCTACAGCAATTACACCGACGTTGGCATCCACAGCATTGACCGCTTCGCCCGTACCAACTTGGGTCGTCGTCACCAAAGCGCGCTGGGCAAGCGGTTGCACTGAAGCCAGGCTGGCGCTTACCGCAGCTTGCACACCCGTCAAAAGATTGTTTTCAACGGCAAAGCGTGCAATCGACTCGGACTGCAAGCCCATGTCACCCGTCAACCGGGCCAGTGCTGTCATTGCCTCAGGGTTGCTGTTTTCGGCCAATGCTGTTTCGGTGACATAAACCAGCCACTGCGTTGGGTTAGCCACGTCAAGCGCCTCTAACTGGGTTTGTGCCCCAGCAAGATCACCATTTGCCTGGTAGGCCAGCGCAATTTGCTGCGTAGCAGCCACCAACGCCGCCCCATTATTACTGGATTTTTCTGGCCCACACGCAGTTACTAAAAGCGAGAGCAGCAAAAGCGCCCATCCCACGCGGCGGCGGAAGGGAGCAAATGATAGGCTAAGGGATGCGCTGACAAGGGGAGAATGAGCGAGAGTAGAGCCGGAATCGGTTGAGTTGGAAATAGCCATTGGCATGATCGATAAATAGTTTTAGTCGCAATGACGGTCACGGTGCGTTCGACAAGCCTGGCCGCTACCGTTACAACGGTAGCGCTCGTGCGGAAAATCGACGCTTGCCCCTCACAACAGGGTCTGAAACCGCTCTGCCGCCCCCCATCTTAATGGGCTTACCCCCTAGAGCAGGGTACGGCTCATTTGCCTGAAGTTTTCCAGCACGGGGTTCCCTGCTATAATGACTGCGATGGTTCACCCAAATTGCAATCAACCAGCGCAACGACGGTGAAACTATTTATAATTTCCTTTATCACAGAACGTATTTTACGCTTCGTACAATGCGCCTTACAATGATAATCAATGATGGTGATAATCAATGATGGTACTCAATCTAGTGCCGAAGGAGAGAGTCGAACTCTCACGGGTTGCCCCACACGATTTTGAGTCGTGCGCGTCTGCCGGTTCCGCCACTTCGGCTGGCTGTCTAGCGATGAGTATACAGATTGAACGCCAAATCGTCAAATGCGGCATAGGACAAATAGTTTGCAAGTCGAGTTCAGGTAGCAGGTAACAGGTAACAGGTAAGATGCTACTTGCCACCTGCTACCTGCTACTTGCCACCTGCTACTTGCCACCTGCTACCTTAGATTGTTGAATAGAAATCAGCTTCACAAATGGATGAACAAACCGTAGTTGCTCAAGCCTTGAATGGCAAACTTAACGCCTTTAATCAGCTTGTGCTCACCTATCAAAACCTTGCGTATAGCATTGCCTACCGTGTTTTGCAAAATGAAAATGCGGCGGCGGACGCCGTGCAGGAAAGCTTTATTAAGGCCTACCGCGCCTTGTCTTCGTTTCAGGGTGCCAACTTCAAAGGCTGGCTGACGCGCATTGTCGTCAATACCTGTTACGACGTGCTGCGCGTGCAACAGCGGCGCGCCACCACCAGTTTGGACGATCTGCCGGTTGAAGCCGAGTATGTTGCCTATTTGGTTGACCCTGGCGAAGGCCCCGAAGCGTATGCCGAACGGATGGAATTGAACCAACTGATCGAGCAAGGTTTGCATGCTTTGCCCCCCGATCAGCGCACCGTTTTGGTGCTGTGTGACATTCAGGGCCATAGCTACGAAGAAATCGCCGAGCTGACGGGGCTGCCTATGGGTACTGTAAAATCACGGATTAGTCGCGCCCGTACCCGATTGCGCGATTATTTATTACAAAAACCGGAACTATTGCCCTCCACTTTCCGTCCTTATGACGGGTGATTCATACATGATTAATTGTTTATCGCAGATTCGTCCACCCGAGCGGCCTTATGCAAACAGAAGATTCTCATGACATCATTGCGTTACCCTCAAATTACGGATGAACTTCTCTCCGCCTACATCGACAATGCCGTCAGCGACGACGAAAAGACATTAATCGAAGCGGCGGTGGTCGAAGACTCGGCGCTGGCCTGGCGATTGGAGACCCTTCAGTACACGGTAACCCTATTGCACGCACTGCCCCAAGTGAGCGTACCGCGCAACTTTACCTTGTCGCAAGCACAGTTGGCCGACGCGACTATGCCTGCCTCGGCGCTGGCACAATCAGTGGGCCGGGCGGTAACCTCGCCGAAGCGGGTGCAGCCCGGCCGTGATGCGAATGGCCTTGCGCAACGCTGGCGCAATTTCTGGCAAATCGGCAACCTGTTTTTGCGCAACGCAGCCGCCGTCAGTTTCGCCCTCTTTTTGGTCTTATCGACAAGCAATCTGCTGCTCAACGGGTTGACGCCTATGGCAACGAATCAAGCCGAGGCACCTGCCGCCGTGTCGATAGTCGTGACTGCAACTAGTAATGCCGTACTTTCGACGGCCACGCGCAACGCAACCGGTGTAGCACTTGCCACTACGGTGGTTGTACAGGCAACCACGCCGCCCACTGTGGTTGCCACGCAAGCGCAAACCGGCGGCGCGCAGAAGCAAGGTGCGCCTGATGCAGGTGCCGACGCCCGACGCAGCAGTCTACCCACGCAAGCACCCGTTGCACTGCTGGCCGAAAGTGCCGCCGATACGCAAGCCATGCAGTCCGCTGCACCAGCGGTAGAACAGTCAACCGCCTCGCAAAATGAAGGTGCAGCGTCAAGCGCCCGCCAACAGGAAGACGCGAGCGCATCGAGTGCGGCAGAATTAGCGCCGCCTGCGCCTGTGCCGCAGATGCGAACGCAAGCCTATGCCCCACAAACCAGCATGACCAGCACGATGATGATGACTGAGCTGATAACTGAAAGCTCGTCTGCCGCCATCACCGAATCAGAAGCAATGATCACAGCCGAAATGGTACAATCGAGCGCTATTGTCAGTGATGTGGTGGCTACCCGCATCACCGACACAATGCTTGCAACCGCAGCGCAAACATCGGTATCAAGCGCAACAGTGGGCAATGCAACCGCCAAACCTCTATCGCCAACCCAAGCATTTTCGCCGCTTTCCGCAGCGAACGAGGCAGACAGCGCAACAAGCGCAAGGACGACCCCAGCATTCCAATCCTTATTGCGCATTTTGCAGCTTGCCAGTGCGTTGGCAGCGCTGCTGTTAGGTGCGCTCTGGTGGCGCACCCGCCCCGTTCGTCAAGAAATTTAGCGAGAACACCCAAATCTCTATGCCAGAATTACCCGAAGTTGAAACGTATGTCCGAGAATTAGAGCCGGCGTTGCGCGGGCGGCTGATCACCGGCGCCCACGTCACCTGGCCGCGCACGATTGCCGCCCCCGACGCAGTCACCTTTGCCCAGGCGATTGTCGGCCAGCGCTTTGTGAATTTCGACCGGCGCGGCAAATATATGCGCCTGGGCTTGGAAAGCGGCGACGCCCTGATCGTACATCTGCGCATGACCGGCCATTTGCGTGTGCTTGATCAGGGAATCGAGCCGGACAAGCATACCCATGTCGTGTTGGATCTGGATGACAGCCGGCGTTTGCACTTTCAAGATGCGCGCAAATTTGGCCGCATGTGGTTGGTGCAAAATTCGGATGGGGTGTTGGAGAAATTAGGACCGGAACCACTCGGCGCGCTGTTCACACCATCCGGGTTAGGATTGCGCTTGGCCGGGCGCAAAGCCAGCATCAAAGCCTTGTTGTTAGACCAATCACTAATCGCCGGCGTGGGCAATATCTATGCCGATGAAGCACTCTTTGCCGCCAGCATCCATCCTGCGCGCACCGGTGGCAGCTTGACGGCCATTGAAATTGAGCGGCTGCACGTCGCGATCCAGGCAGTCCTGCGCCGAGCGATTCAATTGAATGGCAGCAGTTTGGGGTCTAGCCCCATTCAAAACTATTTGCGACCGGGTGGGGAGAGCGGCGGTTTCCAAGACGAACACAGGGTTTACCAGCGCACGGGTGAAGCCTGTTCCACTTGCGGCGGGGTGATTGAGCGCATAGTCTTGGCGCAACGGAGTACGCATTTTTGTCCGGAATGTCAGAAGTAGTCATCAGTAGGAAAAGTAAGACAGAGAGCAACGGTACTATCCTACTCTCCTACGTCCCACTGCTGACCTGTTTCGCCTCAATAAAAAGACGTCGCAACTCCGCTTCGCGTTCATCAGCGGCCTGCTTGCCATCCTCGATTGCTTTGTCCCAGCGCGAGCGGTACGTGGCATCGAATGGCGCGTCATTCGCCGGGCCGAACAGATAGTTGACCACAACACCCACCGTTGCGCCCAAGGCTGCGCCGATGATAAGATTCGAGAATTTACCCATCCATGCACTCCTTTTAATGCGGTAGACAGTAGACGGTAGCCAGTAGTCAACAGCGGGACTGTCGACCGTCTACTATCTACTATCTCTATCCAAACCAACCGCGCCGCCTTTGGCGCTGCAATTGAATCAATTGTGCCACCTGTTGTTGAAGTGCGCCCACCGTGCTTTCCAACGCCCGCAGCCGGCTTTCCATGCGTTCTTTGCGCGTCTCTTCACGACGTTGGTACTCGGCCAACGCTCGCTCGATTTCCAGCATGCGATCGCGCAATTTGCGATTTTCATCCTTCAGATTAAAATTGTCTTGCACGACCACGCCAACCACTTCGCGCATCGAGCTTTGACTGTTGAGCACAGTCTGTTGGCTGTTGGCAATCGTGCTGAGCATGTCGCTGACCACATGCGGCAACAAGGCCGTCGCTTCTTCTTTGAGCAAGCGGCGTTGGTCGGGCGTTAGGCTAATCGATTCAGCCCGGATGATTTGCAGCCGTTTAGGCGTTAATTGATCGCTAACCGCCTCATCGTCAAAGCCCTGTTCCAACAATTTTTGCACCGTGATCAAGGCCGCCACATCCGCACTGCTGTAATAAGGGTCAGCCACCGTCATATCGCTAACCATAAACTTGCCAAAGCGCAGGTTCCACTGGCGCAACGTATCGGGCGCTACCTGTAAATGGTGCGCCACCTCGGCAAAGGTGAAAGCCGGCTCGGTTAGGTCGGTGCGATTGGAGCGGTCAGTCATAATGAATTGTCAATTGTCAATTGTCAATGATCAATGGTTAATGAGTGTTCCACATCACGGGATGTCCTTACATTAACAATTGACAATTGACAATTGATCATTTACTTATCGTCTACCACGCGCCAGGTAGTGTCAATCACGTCTTCGTCATTGGGCGTAGATGCGTTGCCTTCGTTGCGGGCTTCGTTGACGGCTGCGGTGGGTGCCGCTTGCACGAAGAAACGTAAGGCGAGAACCAGTACAGCGATGTCATCAAAAGGGCCGGGCAGCAGGTCGAGCGGCGAAAGAAAATACAAAAACGCAGCCACGGGCAGCACTAGTTTGAGCATGGCCGGCACGCGCGGGTCCCACAGCAGACGCCAAGCGGTAAGCATGTCACGCATGATGCTGAGTGGGTTCAAGCCGCCAGCAGACGTATCTTTAGCCATAAATCATTCTCCTTGCAAAACAAATCCAAGTGGTAAAGCGATCTGACGGAATTGCACAGTCCGTAGTACACTTTACGGGTTTAGTATAGCGAAATTTTACTGTCCTGACAACAATCCTTTTAGCTTATTTTTATTACCTTCCTTCACCTATGCCCACAACCACGCAAATGTTGGCCGAATATCCGGATATGTTGCTGCAAGTGCTGGCCGAGTTACGCGGCGCAATACTAGATGGCGCAGACACACACGAGGGGATTGTCGACTTGTTGGCCGCCCAGATTACTGACCCTACTTCTGTGCAATTTGCCTACCAGGAAGTGGCCGATATGGCGGAAAATGCGCCAAAGGCGGTGGACTCGCTGCTCAAAGAGGGCGGCGAGATGGTGGAAGCGCACTTTAGTCGCGAATTTGGCAGCGTGCGCCAGATGGGGCCGGCCAAGTTGGAGCGCGAAACGCCCTGGCTCTATCCGGAAAGCGTAGCAGAATTGCTTTACTATTATGGCCTGATCGGGCGCGGCTTTAAGGGCGCCGGCAAGCACGCCCACACGATTATCTATTTGCCCAGCGATGTGACACCCTGGTTGCCCCACCCGCAAAACCCGGCGCTCGCTAGTGGACTCGCTGTGCAGCCTGCGCCGCCGCCGCCCGCCGCCCGCACCCTGTTGGCCGATGATAGCTTTTTGGAAGATATGGGTACGTTGCTTGGTTTTCTGCGCAACGAAACCTTACGTTTAACGGCCAAAGGACCGAACCCGGAAGACATTGATCGCTTTGTGCAACGCTTGCAAATCCCGTTTGGCCCCGATGTGCCGGAGTTGAACACGCGTCTGGCACTGCTGCTTCACTTAGCCAATCGCCTGGGCTGGCTGCGACGCGCCGACAACGATATTGTGCAATTAACCGGCAATCGAGTACGCCTCTTCCTCGACAAGACGCGCAGCGAGCAACGGTTTGCGCTTTGGGAAGCGTGGCGTCAGTCGCCAGATTGGAATGACCTCTGCCACACACCTGGTTTGGAATGTACCAACACCGACAACTGGAAAAATGATCCGCGCCAGACGCGCGAAACCTTGTTGGGCATTTTTGCCAAGTTGCAAGCCGGCGCCTGGTATAGCCGCTACGATTTGCTGCGCACAATCAAAGCCAGTGAGCCGGACTTCCAACGCCCCACCGGCGATTACGACACTTGGTATATTCGCAGTAGCACTACGCAAGAATTTTTGAAAGGTTTCGCGCAGTGGGATGCGGTAGAAGGGGCGCTGATTCGCTTTTTGATCGGCGGCCCGCTGCACTGGCTGTGCGCGCTAGACCTGGCCGAGCCGTCGGCAGGCGATGATCTGCTGCTTTCGCTGGGCCAGTGGGGTGCCGTTTGGCTGGGGCATGATGTGCCGCAGCCGCACGAGCCATTGCGCCGCACGGTAACGGTAGGTGAAAACTTTACGCTCACTCTGGCGCCAGGCGCGCCGCTGGCCGATCGGTTTCGCATCGAGCGCTTTGCGCAATGGCAAGCCAGCTACCCGAACTACGTCTATCAAATCAACCAACGTAGTTTAAAACGAGCCACCGACGAAGGCATCAGCGCGCAACAGATTTTGACTTTCTTACGCGAACATAGCCCGCAGATTCCACCCAAAGTGGTGAACGCCCTGGAACGGATTGGTCAAAGCGAGCGGGTTCGACCATAGGCTTCGTATCCTACGACGATCCATGTTAGGCGTAGGGGCATGAGGTCGGGTGGGCAATCGAATTGCCGTAACGGCGCAACTTCATTCCACCCAACCTCGTGCCCGTCCCGTGACAATGCCGCTGTCACTATGTCACTGTCACTATGTCACTGTCACAGGTCGATGTCACGGGACGGGCACGAGGGGTGGTGAATTTCGTCGTTCATGGAGATGCTCATTGGTGCGCCACCCCTCATGCCCCTACCATTGATACCGAAGGAAAGATTAGCCGCAGTTAGTTTGTCTTAATTTACAGAATCGATCACGTTCGCACGGCTATCTTGACCGTTCGTCGCTTGCGTGCTACACTTTCGCCATTCCACGTCCGTTTTATGATCCATTCTACAAACAGGCAACTCGCTTGGCATCACCCCCAGCGACGGTAGCGGGGCAAGCCTGAAAAAACCAACAATCATTACACCTTATTTGTGCAATCCGTTTATTGACAGCCAAATGAAAAACAGGTAAGATTGAATGCACCTCTGGTTGTAAGAAAACAGTAAGAACTCCTGTCCCATTAGTTCGACCCAGCAGATGGATGTATCCTAGCCCGCTGGTCTGCTACCCTACATGGCTACCCTTCAGATGGCAGACCCGCAGCCAAAACAAAACCAGAACTTGTGTTACCTACCGTCGGATTTCAATTTCACCCAAATTTGTCCTTCATCGTGAAAAGGAGAATACCCAATGCGTAACCTGAGGCAACTCAGACTGTTCCACTCCCTTGGACTGCTGGTGGCGCTGGCGCTGCTCGTCACCGCCTGTGTGCCGGCTGCCCCCACAGGCAGCGAGCCGGCGGCTGAAGCGCCCGCCGCCGAAGCCCCCGCCGCAGGCGGCGAGCAGCGCCAGCGCCACCAGC
>Ga0180121_10001430_pt1 | contig 10147 bp, 7 predicted proteins | sample AntDrymUQ5402106_2_FD_129676 | JGI IMG/M metagenome (GOLD analysis project Ga0180121, IMG submission 129676) | Polar desert sand microbial communities from Dry Valleys, Antarctica - metaG UQ540 (21.06) (version 2) (version 2) | ecosystem: Environmental > Terrestrial > Soil > Desert | place...
ACCCGGAAGTCGGTGTCCTTCGGGAGCTTGATTCCGGCCGCGGCGGAGGTGACGGTCTCCAGAGACGGGGTGATGAAGCTGCCCGAGGGATTTTTAATTTGACCGTAGGGAAGTTTGTTGGAAAGCGCATAGATCAGCTCGACGTAGCCGAGCGCCCCCTCGACCTGCTTGACCTGCTGGGTGACGCCTTCGTTCCCCTTGCCTCCCAGGCCGACCGGCCAGTTCACCGAGGTGGCATAGCCGACCTTGTCCTTCCACTCCCGAGAAAATTTGTTGAGGTAGTCGGTGAACACGTAGGTCGTGCCCGAGCCGTCGGAGCGATGCACCACGATGAGATCGATATTGGGAAGCTTCACGCCCGGGTTGAGTGCGGCAATCTTCGGATCGTTCCACTTGGTCACCCGGCCCATGAATATGTCGACCAGGAGGGTCCCGTCGAACTTGAGCTTGACATCCCCGAGCGACGGGAGGTTGTAGGTCACGACCACCGCGCCGAGCACCGTTGGGATGTGGTGGACATTGCCGGCGACCGCCTGGATCTGGGACTCGTTCATCGGTCCGTCGGTAGCGCCGAAGTCCACGGTGCCCTCGGTGAACTGGCGGATGCCGCCACCGGAGCCGATGGACTGATAGTTGATCTGGATGCCGGTCTTCTTGTTGTAGGCATCGAACCACTTGGTGTAGATCGGATTGGGGAACGTGGCCCCAGCTCCGGTGAGGCCCTGCCCCACGGCGGGCGCCGCTGAGGCTAGAAGACCGCTGACGATTAGCAGGCTGCGTTTCATCTTATCTCCTCGTATGGTCATCCTGAGCGAAGCGAAGGATCGGCTAGTGAGCTGAGAGATCCTTCGGTCGTTCCACTCCCTCAGGATGACAGTGTAATTAGAAGTTGACGGTCAGCGCGCTGCGCACGCCGCTGATGCTCGGGGTTACGTCGCCCTGGAAGCTTTCCCGCTCGTATGCCACCCGAAATTGCGACCGGCTGGACATGTAGATGCCGAGCACCGCGCTGATCGTGGTAGCCTTGTCATTGTCGGCATCGGTGTTCGGATCGGCAATGTCCACCCGTAAGGCCGGCTCGAACGCGTAGAGCCAGGAAGTCGGGCTCTTCATGCGGATGTTGTACGCTGCCACGCCCTGGAGTCCCTGAATGGTGAACTTGGAGGCGGTGGCGTCATTTCCGTGGAGATACTCGGCCAGGGCGAAGAGTCCCTCCTCACCCGGCTTCCCCCACTGGGCGTCCACCCCGAACGCGTAGTTGGTGAAGGCCGAATCCGGCACGCCGCCGACGGTGACGATGCCGTCGTGCGCAAACCAGGACCCGCCCACGTCGAGCTTCGACGTGAGGCCGACCGTGCCCCGGGCGCCGAAGCTCTTCTTGTTGTTCACGTCGTTGAGGCTCTCCCCCTGGCCGTTGTAGGCCCCGAACTTGACCGTCACCAGACGGGTATCGTCAATCTTGTACTCGTACCGCAGGCTGGCCCCGACGTCATGGGAGAGGAAGCCCGCCGCCGTAAAAAGGTCGTTGGAGGCACGGGCGAGCAGACCCTGGCCGGCTCCGCGCTCGATCGATGGCAGGTTGTTGGAGGACGTCAGCTCGTAGCGGCTGTAGGGCCGCTTCTCCTGTCCGGCCCGGAGGAACAGGGCGCCCTTACTGCCTTCCGGGCTGAAGCGGACGTCGATGTAGGCGTCCCGGAGCCGGAGCCCGCTGCGGCCGGTGGTGCGGCAGGCAAGAGGGGTGCCGGTGCATGTCGTGACCAGGCCGCTGAGGTTCCGGCCCCCTTCGAACGACGGCTGGATGTAGACGGCCACGTTCTCCGAAATTTGGCCCCTCGCCTCGATGCGGGCGCGGCGGGTGAAGAAGTTGGCCTTGGGTCCGACCGTGGCCGCGTAGTCTTCGTTGGAGAAGTAGTAGAACTGCTCCTGGAGACGTCCTGAGAGTTTGATGTTGGGGTACGTCGTCTGGCTGTGTGCCGAGCCAACCATGACGGTCGCCAACAGTACCGCCCCGCTCAAGATCCTACCCGCCTGCACGGTCATATGTCCTTCCGGATGGAGTGAGCCCTGCACCGCTCCTGGTCGCGTGCTAAGTAGCCGGAAGGCGGTCACGGTACGTCGGCGTTCTTGTAACGAACGCGTAAACGGGGCGTCCCAGGCCGGTGCCCCTCCCCCCTGGCACCCTCCGTGACCAGTTCGTTTCACACTCGTCGTCATTCCGCAACGCGTCCCCAGCAAGATAGGAGCTCCAGGCGTGACGACTTGAATGCCGTCACTCGTGTTCACTCCTTCGCCCTGAGCCAAATGCTCCCCTTCTCTGGTTTCCGTCTCTGCCTTCTGGCTGTTTTTGTCCTGGCTTCGCCTATTGCGTCGCTCAGCGCGCAAGAGAACGGCCGCATCGTAGGCCGCGTGGTGGATGCCGAGCAAGGCAATCTGATCGCGGGCGCCGACTTGGAAGTAGTTGGAGCTGCGATCACGGCGATCACGGCGTTGGATGGCCGGTACGCCCTTCAAGACGTGCCGGCGGGCCCCGTGTCGGTCCGGGTCCGGATGCTGGGCTTCGCGCCGAAGGTGGTGACGGGTCTCGTGGTCACGGCAGGGAAAACGGTCGCCCAGGACATCGCGCTCGCGGCCGCGGCGGTGCAATTGGCCGAAATCTCCGTGAGCGCGGCGGCCGAACGGGGCTCGGTTAATCGGGCTCTGGACGAGCAGCGCAACGCGCCGGGAATTGTCAGCGCGGTGAGCGCCGAGCAGATCCAGAGAAGCCCTGACAGCGATGCCGGCCAGGCAGTCCAACGGGTGAGCGGGGTAACCGTCCAGGACGGCAGGTACGTCATCGTTCGCGGGCTGGGCGAGCGCTACACGACCACGTCGCTCAACGGCGCCCGTATCCCCAGCCCGGAGCCCGAGCGCAAGGTAGTCCCCCTCGACCTCTTTCCTTCCGCCCTGCTCGAGGGCATCACCACCTCCAAGACGTTCACTCCGGACCAGCCGGGCGACTTCAGCGGCGCCCAGGTCGATCTCAAGACCCGCGAGTTCCCGGCGGGCCGGATGCTCACGATGTCCACCTCGGTTGGACTCAATACTGCGGTGACCGGCCGGTCAGTTCCCAGAGCCCCCCGCACCGGTACCGAATGGCTGGGCTATGCCGGCAGTAAGCGAGAGTTGCCGGAGCCCGCCCGGGCCGCCGGAAATCTGGTGGGTTTGAGTCAGTCCGAACGGATTCCGATCATCAACTCCTTCCGACCCGCCTGGAATGGCCGCACCGCTGACGCCGGTCCCAACGGTTCGTTCGGTCTTTCGGTAGGCGGCGAGGATCCGGTGTTGGGGCAGCGATTCGGCTATATCGGCTCCTTCAGCTACTCCTACAATCAGGAGACCCGGCGCAACGAATCTCGAGCCAGCGCCTTTCCCGGTCCCACGCCCGAACAGGCTTCGCCGGTCAATCTCTACACCGGTTCGACCGGGCGCGAGTCGGTGCTCTGGGGCGGCCTGCTGAACCTGAGCACCCGGCTGGGAGCCGGCACCAAGCTCTCACTGAACAACTCGCTCACCCGCACCGCCGACAACGAGGCCACCCGGCTGAGCGGGTACTACGAGCAGAACGCGATCGATCTCGACCTGACCCGGCTGAGCTTCGTCGAGCGGAGCGTCCTATCCAACCAGCTGAAGGGCGAGCACCTGCTTGGAGAGCGGCACTTCCTCGACTGGTCGGCGAGCGCGTCGGATGTCAAGCGCAATGAGCCGGACCGGTCAGACCTGATTTACGTCGCGGAGCAGGACGGCGCAGGCAACATGGTGCCCGCCTTCTGGTGGGGCGTCAACCGGTCGGCTGACCGCACCTTCAGCACCATCGATGAGAACGGCTACGAGGGAGCGCTCAACTACCGGCTTTCGCTCGGGGCCACCGACGCGCCGACCTGGCTGAAGGCAGGCGTCATGGGCCGTACCGTGGACCGCGATGCGGACAGCCGGATCTACAATCTGACCACCACGAGCCTCAGCGAGGCGGAACGCCGCGCGCCGGCTGAAGACATTTTCAGCGGGTTCTACGCCAGCCAGGGGAGGCTGGTCCTCAATCCCGGTCTCAGTGGCCGTTACACGGCCGAGGACCGCCTGGTAGCCGCCTATCTCCAGGCCGACGTGCCCGTTACCGACCGGATCCGGATCCTGGGCGGGGCCCGGGTGGAACGGTCGAAGATCAATGTGAATACGGTGGTCGTCGAGGGTATCACGGAGACTGTTGTTCCGGCTGAGCTGGAGGACACTGACGTGTTGCCCGCGCTCGGGCTTACCTACTTCGTCACTGACAATCACCAGATCCGGTTGTCCGCGTCACAAACGCTCTCGCGTCCCGAGTACCGGGAGCTCTCGCCGGTAAACTTCTTCGACATTCTCGGCGGCCAGCGGCTCTTCGGCAACGCGAATCTCCAGCGAGCCTTGATCCAGAACTACGACGCGCGTTGGGAATGGTATCCCCGAGGCGGCGAGGCGATCAGCGCCGGGGTCTTCTACAAGCGCTTTAAGAACCCCATCGAGCGCATCCTGGTGCAGAACGCCGATGGGTTCTCGCCCGATATCACCTTTGCCAACGCCCGCGGCGCCACCAACTACGGCGTGGAGCTTGAGCTGCGGAAGAGGCTGGATTTCCTGGCAGCCGGGCTCCGGCGGGTCACCCTGTTCAGCAACCTCACGTTGATGCAGAGCGAGATCGACGTGAGCGATCAGGGGCTCTCCAGCCTCACTAACCCTCAGCGGCCGATGGCAGGACAGTCCGAGTATGTCGTCAACGCCGGGCTGGGCTACGGCGCGGATGACGGCCGGTGGAACGGGACCCTGCTGTACAATGTGGCCGGGCGCCGGCTGGTCGAGGCGGGTATTTCCCCCCTGCCCGACACCTACGAACAGCAACGGCATTTGGTGGACTTCTCCATTCAATTTCCGCTGGCGGGTGCACTCAGCGGAAAGCTGGACGCCAAAAATCTGCTCGACGAGCCGGTCCGTTATCTCCAAGGTCCGGTCGAGCGGCTGCGATATGAGACCGGGCGGCTCTTTTCCATGGGCTTCAAGTGGGAGCTGCGCTAGGCGTGTTTGACGCAACTGTGACACTACCGTGAACATCGGATTACACCCTCGGCGGTGTTTATACCGTGAGTCGGACCCATGCGCACCATCAATCACCCCTTGTGAGGTAATCATGAAGGCATCGGCAGTGTTCCTCCGCTCCCTCGCGTTGGCTGCGATGGTCGGCCTCGTGGCCTGCGGCGATGATACTCCTGGAGGCGGTGGACCGAGCGCGCCTGCCGCGCCAACCGGCCTTACTGCCGTAGAGCAGAGCGGGTCGGTCCTGGTGACCTGGACGGCGGTGGCCGATGCCACCAGCTACAAGCTGGAGCGAACCGATCCCTCGGCACCGGGCGTATTCGCCCAGGTGGGCGGCGCGCTGACCGCGGCGACGTATACCGACAGCGATGTCGATCCGGGCGTGGCCTACGGGTACCGGGTTTCGGCCGTGAATGCTGTCGGTGAGAGCAGCGCCAGCGCCACCGCTACGGTCAACACGGCAGGGCTCAAGGTGGCGACCCTCACGGGAACCTATACCGCCAGCCGTACGCTGTTCGCCGATACCACTTACACGCTGAGCGGGTTCGTGCAGTACGCGAACAATTCGACCCTGACCATCCAGCCCGGCACCCGGATCGTCGGGGACGCCGCCGTAGCAGGAAGCTCCCTCTTCATTCTACGCGGCTCCAAGATCGACGCGCAGGGCACCGCCGCAATGCCGATCGTGTTCACCTCGTCCAAAGCAGCCGGTTCCCGGCTCCCCGGCGACTGGGGAGGCATCGTCATTGTCGGCAACGGCATCATCAACCGCACCGGAGTGGTGAACACCGAGGGCCCGATCGGGGCTCAGCAGAACTATGGTGGCGGCACCGACAACGCCGACATCAGCGGCATCCTTCGCTACGTACGGATCGAATTTGCGGGGTACGACGTCTCCGGCGGCGCCAACACCGAGCTCAATAGCCTTTCCATGTATGCGGTAGGCAGTGGAACGACTGTCGAGTATGTGCAATCGCTGGCCGGCCTCGACGACGCCTTCGAATGGTGGGGTGGTGCAGTCGATGGCCGCTACCTGGTCTCGTACGAGTCAGGTGACGACCACTTCGACACCTCAGAGGGGTACGTAGGCCGGAACCAGTTCCTCATCGGATTCCAGAGCACCCGTTTGCAGCCGGCGCCAGGCACCGGCTCCGTCACGACCGATCCACAGGGATTCGAGATGGACGGCTGCGCCGGCAGCGGATGTGACCTGGGCACTCGAAGCGTGCCATTCACCAATCCCATCTTCGCGAACGTCACCATGGTGGGTAATCCGGCCGAACCGCAGACCTCCGGCGGGCGCGGACTCGTACTCCGGCGCGGCCACCGTGGGTTCCTTTCCAACCTCATTCTGGCCAACTGGAAGAGCTTTGCCGTAAGTGTCCGGGACACTTCGGTGACCCTCGCGGTCCGTGACTCGGCGAACATCGTGAACACGCTGCTGGCGGGGAACGCGGCGGCCTATGAGCCGTCCACCACGCCGGCGTTTACCGACGTCCAGTTTACGGCGCTCTTCGCGGCCGACAATCACCGGACTGAGGCGACGGCGGCGGGCATCATCACCAACCTGACCCCAGCCAGCTTCGACTGGACCCCGACCGGCGCCGCGGCCACCGGATGCAACACGGTACCGATCCCGGGGACGTACACGGTTGCCAATTTCTTTGGCGGGACCCTCACACTACCGGCGTACTGCGGCGCGGTAGACCCGGCCGGTCCCAAGTGGTATGAGGGCTGGACGGCGCACGCAATCAACTAAGTGCAGTATCAGTGACCCTGTTCCTCGGCTGGCGGTCGTTCATCGGGCGCCAGCCGAGTTGTTTTCACCAAGGAGCGCCCTTGAAGAACGCAATCGCCTGGCTGATGGTCATGCTCGGCACCTCGGCTTGTGACCAGCGCCCCGATGCGGACCGCTCCGGTGCGGTTGATCGTCCGGTAACCAGCGGCGTGGCGCCTAGTCCCCAGCATGTTGATAGCGCCATTCCCATCGACGAGGCACTCCGGCGGTTCCGGCGAGACCTCCCGGCGGAAAGGACGTTGCAGGGTGGGTTCGGCAGTCGAGAGATGCTGGTCCGGGAGTTCGTGCGCGCACTCGAGGTCCGGGACACGGCTGCGCTCCGCCGGATGGTGTTGAAAGCGGGCGAGTTTGCCTGGCTCTACTACCCGTCCTCACCAATCTCCCGTCCGCCCTACGAGCTCGCTCCCGCGTTGATGTGGTTTCAGCTCCAGGGTGAGAGTGAGAGGGGCGCCTCCCGTTTGTTCAGCGAACGGGGCGGTGATGCGCTCGGCTACATCGGGCACACCTGCGCGTCGCCCCGGGTCGAGGGCAAGAATCTGATCCACTCGGGTTGCGAGCTTCGACGGGTAACCGCTGCTCGTGATACGATCGCGGAACGGTTGTTCGGTCTCATCATCGAGCAGGACGGCCGGTACAAGTTCGTCAGCTACGCCAATAGGCTGGATTGACGGCGCCTGCCATGTTCCACCTGCTCTTCGGCCCACTTCTTCCGGGTTCACGGGCGGATCCGCTGGTGGAGTTGGCCGCCCTAGGCCAGCAGGTGGGCCTCGCCTCTTCGCTGCTCAATGGCAGCGAACGTCCACCCGCCGCCTCCCGGGTGGCCACCCAACTGATGCGCGATGGCATCGGCCTCAGACGCAAACTGGAGACCCGGATCGCCCGGGCGGGGGTGCACTCGACCGATCCCCGGCTGATCTGCGAGGCCGCTTCCGAGCTGCTCGAGGTCGTGCGTCTGGTCGCCCGCGTAGTACGTTGCCGCGAGTGGCTCCGGCTGGACACTATCCCCGCGGAGGTCCGCGATCTGGAGGCCATCGCGGTGCGCAGCGTACGATCGGTGGCGGACGCGGTTAGAGCGCTGGGGAGCTCGGGCGGCCGGCTCGCCGTACCGGCGGCCGCACACCCCATGAAGGCGGAGGCTGAGGAGTTGTACGACAGGGGGGTGGCCGCACTGTTTGCCGAGCCCCTGGATCCACTCGAGGTGCTCCGCCGCAGGGCGTTATACGACCTGCTGCTCGGCGTGGTGGTGGGTAGCGACAGGGCGTTGGAGGCGCTGCAGACCGCTTATCTGCCGTGACCGGTCAAAGCGCCGCGCTGAGGACGGTAGCGGTCCCCGCAGCAATCAGCTGCCCTACGAGCACGTCGCTCGGGTAGTGCACTCCCAGCCGAACCCGGGAGAAGCCCACCAGCAAGGCCAGCATGAGGAGCGGCACGGCCAGCGCTGGTAGTGCGACACCATAGACCAGTGCCACGGACATCGATGCCGTGGCATGGCCGGAGGGAAACGAGAAACAGTCCGGCTCCCTCACGAGGCTGACCAACCTCACCACCTTGGCCGGGCGGTGCCGCGCCACCGTCCGCTTGACCAGTTGCACCAGGAGGTGAGAGAGGACCACGGTCATCAACGCCAGCCTCGCCGCCTGGTGTATGGCGCAGCAGGCAAGTAATGGCAGGGCGGCGAGGAGAAGTGACGCGCCCGTGCCACCAAGGTGGGTGATGGTGGTCCACCCCAGGATGGAGAACCTCGAGGCCGACGGGGCGATGACGCACCGCCGCATAAGCGCCCTGTCGTGAGCGCCGAGCCGGGCCAGAATGGCTGTATCCATATGCCATCAAGATGGCTCCCCGCCGCAACCGTCTCGCCGCGGAGCTGTTACGAGTCGGTAACGGCCCATGGTCGGTTTCGATACCGATCGAGACCACACCTTCACCGAACCGTGACCCCCAAGCTCCAACTTTCCTTGTCCACTCCCGGAGCCGCAATGCGCGTCCTGTACTGCACCGACACCTACCCACCTCAGCTGAATGGGGTCTCGGTGGTGACATCACTGTCGGTCGAGGGGTTGAGCCGCCGGGGTTGGGAGTGCGCGGTGGTGGCGCCGCGATACCCCGAAGCTGGGAATGCCTGGGGCGAGCAACCAACCGGCGCGATCGGTCCGATTGAAGTCCTCAGTGTGCCCAGCGTGCCCTTGCCGCGCTACCCCGAGGTAAGACTGGCGCTCCCCAGTCCCAGTTCCATTCACGACCTCATCAAGCGGTTCAAGCCGGACCTGGTGCACTGCGCCACGGAGTTCGGGGTGGGCCGGATGGGGCAGATCGCCGCGGGACGAGCCGGCCTTCCATTGGTGTCATCCTATCACACCGACTTCGCCCGCTATGCCGTTGCCTATGGGACTCCCTGGCTCCGGGGAGCGGTGTCGTCGTACCTGGGCCGTTTTCACCGCCGGAGCCGCAGGGTGTTTACGCCGTCGACCATCTCCCGCCAGGACCTGATGCGGCTCCAGGTCGCCAATGTCGAAGTCTGGGGCAGGGGGGTCGATGCCGAGCTGTTTCATCCGGGGCGCCGCAGCCAGGCGATGCGCGCGGCGCTGGGAATGGGAAGCGGGTTCACCTTCGTGTATGTCGGCCGGCTCGCTCCGGAAAAGCGGCCGGAGCAGATCATCCGCGCCTTCCGGCTTGCCAGCGAGACGCTGCCCCGGGGGGTGATCCACCTCATCATGGCGGGAACCGGTCCCTGCGAAGCGGAGCTCCGAGCCACTGCTCCGCCCGGTGTCACGTTCCTCGGTTATCTCGACCGCCGAAGCCGACTACCCGACCTCTATGCCAACTGCGACGCCTTCGTTTTCGCGTCGGTTACCGAAACCCTCGGGCTGGTCGTGCTCGAGGCGATGGCCAGTGCGCTCCCCGTCGTGGCGGCTCCTGCCGGCGGCGTACGGGATCATCTGCGCGATGGCCGGAACGGGCTGGCCTATCCTCCAGGGGACGTGGGGGCTATGGCTCAGGCCATGGTGAGGCTGGCGGAGGATTGGAGATTGACCCAGCGGCTCGCCCAGGGTGCCAGGCGCACCGCTGAAGCGCTCACCTGGGAGCGGGAGCTAAACCGGCTGGGCTCGAGCTACCGCGAGGTCTGCAACGGTCAGGAGGCGGTCAATGGAAACCAGCACGTCACCGTGGTGCCGGTCCCCCGCTCGCTCTCGGCATAGACTCTGCCTCCGTGCGCCTCGACCAGGTGCTTGACGATTGCCAGTCCCA
>Ga0180121_10001432_pt1 | contig 10143 bp, 8 predicted proteins | sample AntDrymUQ5402106_2_FD_129676 | JGI IMG/M metagenome (GOLD analysis project Ga0180121, IMG submission 129676) | Polar desert sand microbial communities from Dry Valleys, Antarctica - metaG UQ540 (21.06) (version 2) (version 2) | ecosystem: Environmental > Terrestrial > Soil > Desert | place...
AAAAAAATTAACATAAGAAATAACTATAGGAAGTATTCTTCCTATAGTTTCTGTGGACTGATTGGAAATTTTCTCCAAAAACAAAATTAAAATTGTATTAAAGAACGATGTTGTACCTGAAGTAAATTCACCTGTATTATATACCCAACCATCACCGTTTGCTAAGTTTTCAGAATATCTGAAAGTTATATATGCATCGTCAGAAGGAAAACTCAATGGATAGTATTTAAAGTAAATTATGGTTTGAAAAATTGCTATTACAACATATAATATTACTAATTTTTTCAAAGAATACTTAAATTAATCACTGATCAATACATTTAGAGTTTGATAACCACCCTTGATCCCCTCCTTGCCTAGGAGGGAAGCCTGCCTGGTGCAGGAGTCTGTCTCAAAACCATCTTATTAACCACAAAGTCTCAAAGATACGAATAAAAATGTTTTGAAAATGGAAGTCTTTGTGTCTTTGTGACTTTGTGTTAAAAAATTTTAACTAGTTTTGAGACACACTCCGCAGACAGGGGAAAGGTCGATAGACAAAGTTTCATTAATGTTTTTATGAATTGCTTTTGATTTTTGTTAACTCAAGTTAACTGCTTCAATCCGCCGCAGCGGATTCAAAGCAAGAACTTACCAACTGTCTGAAGCCAGGGCAGGCTAATTGATTACACGAGCACTAATTAGCAAAACGATTTATAAACAAGATTAGTGTAAATTCGTGTAATTCGTGGCGAAAAAGACTTAATTAAATCAAGCAGCCAAGTTGAGATAAATTAAAATACAATAAGAACTTTCAATTGGTTCTTAAACACAGTTCTGTCCAAAACGTTTTTGGTTCGGACGATACTAAAAATTTTTTAAAATTTGTACATTAAATGCTCTATTTTCGTTTATAAACCTCACCCAAACCCTCCCCTTGAAAAGGGGAGGGCAGGGTGGGGTTGTTCAAAAATATTAAAGTTTTATTCGAAAACAATTCTTAATTAAATTATCTATTTTTTTTTAGCAAACGTTTTGGACAACACAATTCTTAAACAGAAATTGTTGTGTGTGCAAGTTTATTCACATAAATATATTTCATTGTATTAACTACATATTTAAGATCATCTTTCGAATATTTTGTACAAAGAGGAATTGAAAGTATTCTATGCTTCAACCACTCAGCATTTGGAAGCGATACTTCTGGATATTTTTTTTCATAAAAGACATTTTTATGAACCGGGTAAAAGTGCAGGTTTGTTCCGATGTTAAGCTTTCTTAATTCCTGTATGAATTTATTCCTGTCAACATCTTCATCTAAAATTTTAATTACATAAACATGATTTCCCCATTTGCCATCCTTCGTCTTGAATAAAGGTCTTTGAATCCAGTCAAAGTCCTTCAGTAATTCATTGTAGATTTCAACAAGATAATTCCTTTTGCTGAGCAGGTCTTCTTTTCTCTTCATCTGCGCCAGCCCTAGTGCTGCCTGCAGATCTGTAAGGTTAAATTTATAACCGGGAACAACACACTGAACATGAGGGCTTGCATTCTCAGCTGAATATCTTTTCCACGAATCTTTCGGCAGACCGTGATAAGACCACGTTCGGCATAGCTCTGCAAGTTCGTCGTCATTTGTAGTTATCATTCCCCCTTCGCCAGTTGTTAAATTTTTTGTCGCATAAAAACTGAATGTTGACACACTGCCGAATTGTCCTACCATTTTATCTTTATAAGATGAAAAAACTGCATGGGCAGCGTCATAAATAATGGGAATGTTATGCTTTTCTGAAATCTGAGTGAACCAATCAATATCAACCGGCAACCCGGAATGATGAACGGGAATTATTGCTTTAATTTTTATATCATATTGACTTATATAATTCTCTACATCCTCATGTTTTATATTAAGAGTATCAATTTCTGAATCGCAGAAAAGTGGAGTAGCATCGAGCTGTTCAACAATGTTTGCAGTGGATTGCCATGTTATCGTGGGAACAATTACAAAATTCCCTTTTCCAACTCCCAAAACTTTTGCGGCAATGAATAAAGCAGTAGTGCACGAACTCAATGCTATCGCATGTTTTACATTATGATATTCAGCAAATTGCTTTTCAAATTCTTTCACCTTCGGTCCAGTACTTATCCATCCGGAATCAAGGACTTCAAGTACTTCCTTTTTTTCCTCATCGGAAATATCAGGAACTGCTAACGATAAAAAGTTTTTTCTTGCTTCCATAAAACGGTTGTTTATACCACTAAGACACTAAGACACAAAGTTTTTTATTTTCTTTCTTAGAGTCTTTGTTCCGCCGCGGCGGATTAGTGGTTAAATAAGTAAAGGTACTTTTATAAAAATTTAATCAAAGAATCTTTTTCTGAAAGTATCGGATCTTTCACAGGCCAGGGAATTTTTAATTTCGGGTCGTCCCACTTTACTCCTTTTTCATTTACCGGATCATAATATTCCGACATCTTATAATGAAAAATGCATTCTTCGCTTAATACAAGATGCCCGTTGCCGAATCCCGGCGGAAGCAGTACCTGGGTGCGATTCTCGCTTGTGAGGCTGAACGCCTGCCACTTTAAATATTGAAGCGAATCTTTTTGCATATTCACAACAACAAAATAAATTTCTCCATTCATACACTGAATCAGCTTCCAGGTTTTGTTATCATAGTGAATGCCTCTCAAAACATTTTTACGCGACGTGGATACATCATCTCTAAGAAATTTTATTTTAATATTATTCTTTTCATAATCTTCAATGTTGTAAGTCTCAACGTACGTTCCCCGGTGATCTACGAAGACATGAGGCTCTATCAATATTACACCTTCAAGTTCGGTGTTCTTCACTGTAATACACATTAGAAAAAAATTAATAACCTTTTTTCTGTACCATCTCGCAGTCTGCTTTGACCATTATCTTCACAAGCTCTTCAAAAGTAACCTTCGGCTTCCATCCTAATATTTTCTTTGCCTTGCTCGGATCACCGATCAGAAGATCGACTTCGGTTGGACGGAAATAATTTTTGTCGATCTCGATCAAAACCTTTCCTGTCTTACTGTCCTTACCGAATTCATTTTCCTCTTTTCCTTTCCATTCAATCTCAACTTCTATTTCTTTGAACGACTTTTCGATAAATTCCCTTACAGTATGAGTTTCTCCTGTGGCTAAAATAAAATCATCCGGCTCGTCCTGCTGCAACATTCTCCACATTCCTTCGCAGTATTCCGGCGCATAACCCCAGTCCCGTTTTGAATCAATATTTCCCATTGATAACTTGTCCTGAATACCGTTCTTAATCCTTGCAACAGCCCGGGTCACTTTTCTAGTAACAAATGTTTCACCTCTTCTCGGCGATTCGTGATTAAATAAAATTCCATTGCTGGCAAATATATTGTAGGCTTCTCTATAATTTACAACTATCCAGTAACCATATATCTTTGCTACTCCGTAAGGACTTCTCGGATAAAAGGGCGTTTTTTCTGTTTGGGGAACTTCCTGTACTTTTCCGTAAAGTTCGCTGGTGGAGGCCTGGTAAAATTTAACTTTTCTTAAACCGGTCTCTCTTATTGCATCTAAAAACCTTAGCGTTCCCAATGCATCGACCTGTGCTGTATAATCAGGAACTTCAAACGAGACTTTAACATGGCTTTGAGCGGCCAGATTATAAATTTCATCCGGCTCGATCTTCTCAAGCAGGCGGTTAAGACTGCTCGTATCCACTAAATCGCCAAAATGAAGAAACAGCTTTTTATCGATAAGCTTTTCGTTAGCATATAAATGGTCGATTCTTTTTGTATTAAATGAACTGCTTCGTCTAATTATTCCATGAACTTCATAACCTTTATCCAATAATAACTCGGTAAGATAACTTCCGTCTTGTCCTGTAATTCCGGAGATTAAAGCTTTTTTCATTTAGGTAAATTTCGTTTTATAAAATTGTTGATTAGTTATAATAGGAAACTCATAAAAATTAAAGAAATAAAGGAATCAATAACCACAATCTGCCGCCGCGAAACACAAATAACACAAAGTTATTATTTACATACTTTTAGCATCTCTTCAAACATTGTGCTTTTTGCCTGCCTGACGCTGGAGTCTGTCTCAAATCCATCTTATTAACCACAAAGTCTCAAAGACACGAATAAAAATGTTTTGAAAATGGAAGTCTTTGTGCCTTTGTGACTTTGTGGTAAAAAATTTTAACTAGTTTTGAGACACACTCCGCAGACAGGTGTCTTTTGTGTTATAAAAGATTTCTTTTCACAATCCTGAGCAAATTGAAATTTGATTTAGATCAAGCCCATACTTAACATTCTTGTGAACATAAATTATTTATCTAAGTACTTTTTTATTGTGTCAACTGTGAATTTGATCTGCTCCTTTGTAAGCTCGGGATAGATTGGCAACGCAACTGAATCTTTTGCGCACCATTCTGCAACTGGAAACTGACCGTCTTTAGAGCCTAAGTATTGAAAACATTCCTGCAAATGAAAAGGAACCGGGTAATAAATTTCCGTTCCGACTTCGTTTTCAGTCAAACTTTTTCTTAGCTCATCTCTATTGTGAACTCTTATCACGTACTGATTATAAATATGATAATATTTTAAATCATTTTCTTTGTAAATAGCTTTCGGAAGAAGTACTTTGTTTTTATCATCACATTTAACTCTGCCTTCATCTTCTGCAAGACCTGCTTCTTTGAAAAGCTTTGTGTAAAGATCTGCATTTTCCTGTCGTCTCTTCGTCCATGAATCTAAGTAAGGAAGCTTGACATTCAAAACCGCGGCCTGTATAGCGTCTATTCTAAAATTGCCACCGATGATTTTATGGTAGTACTTCGGTTTGCCGCCGTGAACTCTAAGTATTCTCAGCTTTGCTGCAAGTTCATCGTCGTTCGTTGTTACTAGTCCCCCGTCTCCAAAGCATCCTAAGTTTTTGCTTGGATAAAATGAAAAGCATCCGATGTGACCGATGTTACCAACTTTTCTTCCGTCTTTATATTGTGTACCTATCGACTGCGCTGCATCCTCGATCACTTTCAAACCAAATTCATTTGCAACTTCAATTATCGGGTCCATATCACAGCTTTGTCCGTAAAGGTGAACGGGAACAATTGCTTTTGTTTTTTTAGTAATTAACTCACGCAGCTTAGAGGGATCCATGTTAAAAGTGACAAGGTCAGAGTCAATGAATACCGGTTTAGCATTCAATCTGCTTACAACACCAGCAGTAGCAAAGAATGAATATGTCGGAATAATGACTTCATCATCCGGTTTAATATCAAATGCCATCAAAGCAACCAGAAGGGCATCAGTTCCTGAAGAAACTCCGATTGCATGCTTGCACTCTAAATATTCGCAGAGACTTTTTTCAAGTTTTTCTACTTCGGGTCCTAAGATTGACATTTGAGATTCAGCAACAGCAATTAAAGCTTCGTCTATTTCCCTTTTTATTGTTTGGTATTGTGCTTTTAGATCCAGTAATGGGACTTTCATTAATTAATTCTTTCTCCTGTAATTTTTTTTAAAAATTTATAATTTAGTCTAAACCGTTAATTATTTTTCTTCCTATGCTACTATAGTAGAATCCGAGCTCTTCCATATGTTTCAAATCATACAAATTCCTTCCGTCAAATATCACTTTTGATTTCAAAAGCCTTTCTATTTTTCCAAAATCCGGAGCTCTGAATAGTGACCACTCAGTCGCGATTACAAGAGCATCTGCATCCTTCAGTGCATCGTAATGATCTTGAACAATCTCAATTTTATCGCCCAGTAATTTTTTTACATTATCCATTGCTTCAGGATCAAAGGCGGAGATTGAAGCTCCTTCATTCAACAGCCTATCAATTATGTACAATGCAGGCGCTTCACGGATATCGTCGGTATCGGGTTTAAATGACAATCCCCAAACTGCTATCTTTTTTCCTTTTAGGTTATCGTTGAAAAATTCTTTTAACTTATCAACGATAATTATTTTCTGTTTTTCATTCACTTCCATTACAGAATCAAGGATCTGAAAATCATAACCGTATGCTTTTGCGGATTTATAGAGTGCGCTCACGTCCTTTGGAAAACAGCTCCCGCCGTAACCAATACCCGGAAATAAGAATCTCTTTCCGATTCGTGTATCGCTACCCATTCCAATCCTCACAAGGTCAACATTTGCACCGATCAGCTCGCAAATATTTGCGATCTCATTCATAAAGGTTATTCTTGTTGCAAGATAAGAATTCGAAGCATACTTGGTTAACTCAGATGAACGTTCGTCCATGAATATTATCGGATTTCCTTGTCTTACAAAGGGGGCAAAAATTTCTTCCATAATTTTTCTTGCTTTCTCGGATCTGGTACCTATTACAATTCTGTCGGGTTTCATAAAATCATCTACAGCGAGACCTTCTCTCAAGAATTCCGGATTTGAAACAACATCAAATTCAATATCTGTATTTTTTGAAATTGCAGCTTTTACTTTTTCGGCAGTTCCGACCGGAACTGTACTCTTATTTACAATTACTTTATACCCCGTTATAATTTTTCCAAGTTCATCGGCAACTCCAAGAATATATGAAAGATCCGCAGAACCGTCTTCTCCAGGAGGTGTGGGCAGTGCAAGAAATATTACATCCGATTTGTCTGTGGCATCTTTTAGATCGGTAGTAAACTTCAACCTTCCTGCTTTTACATTTCTTTCAAATGTAGTATCGAGATCGGGCTCATAGATCGGCATAATGTTATTGTTCAGCTTCCCGACTTTTTCTTTATCAATGTCAACGCAGATGACATCATTACCCGTATCCGCTAAACATGTTCCCGTAACTAATCCTACGTAACCAGTACCAACAATTGCTAACTTCATATTTCCTTTCTAATTAATTTCTCTAACTGAATTATTTTCAAATTTATATTTTTTGCTTGACTTTTCACAAAATGCAATACCCTCTTTATCGAAATTCAATCTTGCCCCTGCTTCACTTACCCAGCCGATTATTTTTGCTGGGTTACCCACAACGAGAGCATAATCGGGAACGTCTTTGGTAACTACCGATCCGGCTCCGATAAGAGTATGCTTGCCAATAGTATTCCCGCATATGATTGTTGCATTTGCCCCAATCGATGATCCTTCTTTTACAAGTGTAAGAGTGTAAAACTCAGCGCCTCTTTGAGGATACTTGCATTTAGGTAGTAGTATGTTAGTGAAAACCATAGAAGGGCCGCAGAATACATAATCTTCAAGTGTTACGCCTTCATAAACAGAAACATTATTTTGTATTTTGCAAAAGTTTCCAATAGAAACATTGTTTGCAACATTTACATTTTGGCCCAGTGTGCATTTCTCACCAATCTTAGATCCGGGCTGAATGTGCGAGAAATGCCAAATTGATGTACCTTTACCTATTTGTACGTTGGCATCTATAATTGCGGTGGGATGAACTTTATAATCTGACATATTTTAATTTTAAACTTTAATTAATTCGTTTTGTGCTCTTTCGAGTGTTTCCAAAACTTCAATTGCATTTTTTCCATCAGTGCGCGGTGTAGTATGGTTTAAAATACAATCAATAAAATGCTTTTGTTCCAGTTCAAGCGGAGAGGTTGAAGCGAATTCGATATTTTCAAAATCTTCATCTCTTTTTACCGGCAGCCCGTTAACAATATCAAAACCTTTAGGATAAAATTTCAACTTGTTATCTTTCAGAGTATCTTCAAACATCATCATTGATTTATCGCCGATCACAACTAACCGTTGTTCTTTAAAGGGATGAAGCCAACTTACATATATATGAGCGTGAATATTATTCTTGAATTTTAAGATTGTTAAAGTTGTGTCCTGTATATTCTCTTGAAGAAATACCGCTCCGGTCGCTGCTACATCGGAAGGCACGTCTTCAGTAAAGAATTGTATCACGGAAATATCATGCGGTGCGAAACTCCACAAAATATTTTCTTCTGTTCTGACTGTCCCGAGATTCAGCCTGTTACTGTAAATGTATTGGAGCTTTCCCAATTTGCCGTTGTTAATAAATTCTTTTATTTTAAGTATAGCCGGATGGAATAATAACAAATGCCCCACCATTAATATCAAATCCCGTTCATTTGCGATCTCGTCTAAAATTTTTGCTTCATTGGAGTTCAATGTTATCGGCTTCTCGACTAAGATATTCTTTCCTGCAAGTAAAAGTTTTTTAGCTATTTCAAAATGTGTTTCAGCGGGAGTTGATACAATTACAGCATTTACCATGTCATCATTGATAATATCCTTGATATCTGTTGTAAAAATAATCTTATCCGAAATTGCCTTTACTGTTTCTTCACTTCCTTCGGCGTTATCAATGCAATATTTAAACTTATAACCAAAAAGTTTATTAGCTGTCCTAACATGATTCATCCCCCATTTACCGCATCCGACAACTGCTATATTAAAATCACTCATTCCTTACCTACGCTTTATATAATTTTTTTCCTTTGAAATTTTTAAAAGCATTTCTTGTATCAACAATTATCTTCGCATTATCAAAGATAAATTTGTAATCGTAATATGAGTGATTCGTTGACAAAAGTACAAGATCATACCCGGAAATATTTTTCTTGGTCAGCTCTACGGATTTTTTCTTAAATTCATATTTCCTCAGCTTAGGTATAGTTGTAACATATTCATCGCTGTAATCTACGGTTGCTCCTTCATCCTGTAAAAGCTCGATCAGCTTTAGCGACGGCGATTCGCGCAGGTCGTCAATGTCTTTTTTATAAGATAAACCTAGCAATAATATTTTAGAATCTTTAAGACATTTTTTGTTTTCGTTCAATGCATGATATACTTTGTTAACTACATATTCAGGCATTGAAGTATTTATCTCGCCAGCGAGCTCAATAAACTTAGTCGATATCTCATATTCCCTTGCTTTCCACGTTAGGTAAAACGGATCGATCGGAATGCAATGCCCGCCTAATCCTGGTCCTGGATAAAAAGGAGTATAGCCAAATGGCTTTGTTGACGCGGCCTCAATCACCTCCCAAACATCTATTCCCATCCTGTCAAAAACAACCTTTAGCTCGTTAACAAGGGCAATGTTTATCGACCTGAATATATTTTCAAGAAGCTTTGTTGACTCGGCTGCTTTTGTTGATGAGACGGGGACAATTTTCACAATTACTTTTTCATATATAAGCGTTCCTATTTCAATACATTCTTTCGTAACTCCGCCTAAGACTTTTGGAATAGTAGAGGTTGAATACTTTTCATTATTAGGATCTTCACGCTCAGGTGAAAAGCACAGGTAAAAATCTTTTCCCACTTTAAAACCTTTATCTTCAAATTTCTTCAACAGTATCTCATCCGTAGTCCCCGGATAGGTTGTGCTTTCGAGGGATATAAACTGTCCCTTCCTTAAATATTTAGCTATGACCTCTGTAGTATTAATTACATAACTCATGTCCGGCTCTCGGTTCACGTTTAAGGGAGTCGGAACGCAAATAATCACTGCATCCGCTTCAGGAAGCTTGGCAAAATTTGTTGTAGCAGTTAAAGTTTTTTTATCGACTGCGTTCTTAATTTTTTCTGACGGAATGTGCTTTATGTAAGATTTTTTTTCTTTGAGGATTTTATTGATTTTAAATTCATCAAGATCAAAACCAATTACTTTAATTCCTTTGTGCGCAAATTCGAGAGCTAACGGTAATCCAACGTATCCCAGTCCAATAATTCCTACCGTAAATTTATTTTCAATTACTTTGGTTTTTAAGCTCAAATATTCCCTTCTGTTGATTTTATAATTTTATTTGATTTGAATATATTTATTAACTATTACGTAGATATTGTTTATAAATTAATTAATTCTAGGATTGATTCACTCCCTTTGACTTAATTTTTTTTTCCCCTTTTTCATCTGGCCTCGTATAATAATAATAGTTATAATAATAACCATATGCACTCTTATAGCTGAAATTATTAAATACCACTCCTAGGAAATTATGAACATCATGGCCCATTAGTTTCTCGCAGGTCCTGAAAAAAGCGTCTGCAGGAGTTTTGCCAGCTCTTAATACAAGTATAGTACCATCTGTTATTCTGAATAAAATTTCGGCATCTGTGACAGACATGTATGGTGGTGAGTCGATCACTATGAAGTCATACATGTTTTTCACTTTTTCAAG
>Ga0180121_10001433_pt1 | contig 10141 bp, 6 predicted proteins | sample AntDrymUQ5402106_2_FD_129676 | JGI IMG/M metagenome (GOLD analysis project Ga0180121, IMG submission 129676) | Polar desert sand microbial communities from Dry Valleys, Antarctica - metaG UQ540 (21.06) (version 2) (version 2) | ecosystem: Environmental > Terrestrial > Soil > Desert | place...
TCTTAATTCGCAGTAATAAACTCCGCTTGGATAATCAGATGCATCCCATTCTATACTGTAATCACCAGCTTCTTGTCTTTTCTGAATGAGATCTATAACATTGCTTCCTAATGCATTGTAAACTTTTAATGTAACAGCCCCGCCAACAGCTAACTTGTAGCTGATAACTGTCTTTGGATTAAAAGGATTCGGATAATTCGGATACAAAATAAATTTATCGGAAATTGAATTTGAAATCTGATTAACACTTACCAGCTGAGAATATTTTACTGTTGCAAAGTCTTCAGAGGGTCCGGCTCCATAGCTTAATCCTGTTATATACACATTCGAATACTTATCAATGACCATAGCTCTGCCTAAATCCCAGAGGTTACCTGTACCATTGTACCGTATAAGCCATTCCTGAACTCCATTCGGTTTGTATTTAATTGTCAAAAAGTCGTCCGCTGTGTTTGGGTAGGAACTATATCCCGTGACATAAATATTTCCTGAATTATCAATAGCTAAATCTCTAGGATTATCAGCATTATTTCCATCATAAATCCGGACCCAGTGCTGATTACCATTTGCATCATATTTAATTGTTGTATAATCTTCGGCATTTCCCGTAGTATAACCGCAAACTATTGCATTTCCAAAACCATCAGTTTTAATAGAGACCGGTATATCGATACTATTTCCACTGCCATTAAATCTCGCTACCCATTGCTGAACACCGTTCGTATTATATTTTACTGTTGCAAAATCTTTGTCAGATGAAATTCCATAACTGAATCCAGTAATAAATACATTCAATTCCCCATCCATAGCAATTGAAACAGCTTCATCCAAAACATTTCCTGGTCCATTGTAAGTTGCTATCCAATTTATGCTGCCACCTGAATCCAGTTTCATTGTAATGAAATCTTCTGCTTTTCCAAAACCGTTTGAAGTATATCCGGAAACATAGACGTTGCCTACCGAGTCCAGAACCATGGAATGTACTGCATCCCAACCATCCTGTGTTCCATTGTATTTTTTGATCCATTGTACAATTCCGGATGTATTATATTTTAATATAACTATATCTTTATCGGGAATTGTTATATTATCTTCCCAGCATGTTGCAGCTATGTAAACATTATTGAACTTGTCCAGGGCAATTGCCTCTGCTATATCATCCCAGTTTCCTGTGCCATTATATCTTCTTATCCATTCCTGAACTCCATTTGAATTGTATTTAATAGTAGTGACATCAAGATTGGGTCCTTCATCAGTTGAGCCGGTTACATATACATTACTTGAATCATCAATACATATTGTATATAAGAAATCATAACTATTTCCACTCCCGTTGTATTTTGCTTCCCATTGCTGAATTCCATTTGAATTATATTTTACTATAGTGTAATCTGAAGATGTCCCGCTATCCGTACTTACCCCGGCTACATACACGTTACCTGAATCGTCAACTGCTATAGCATTTGATTCACAGACTCCAATTGCAGGACTAACATACCTTGCTACCCATTGTTGATTTACTTGTGAAAGGATTATGGAATTTTGAAAAATAAATATCAACAAGACTAACGGTGAAAACTTAAATCTCTCGTGAAAAATGGTATTTAAATAAATTGCCAACATGTATTCTTATTTTAAAAATGCAATTCAATGAATCGCTTTCAGATCAATAGTTTTTTCGAAATGACATTTTCGGTTCTTATTCAAAAAAATTATCCTTCTCATAAATTACTTCAATCAAGTTCTACGAAAAGTTTTTCTTCTTCATAATTTGTTTTCAGTAAACTTTCAATATCAAGTAATAAAATCAAGCTATTAATTTGAAAATAAAAAACCCCGGCAGAATACTCTACCCGGTGTTATTAAAATAAAAGCTGTTCTCATATGGCTTGGGGATACATTCAAGTTGTGCAAATGATAAATTATTTATTGCAATACTTAAAATTGCAATAAACTTAAAATTGCAATAAATAAGATCGAAAAAAGTTTTTCATTTTTGATTTTTTTTTGGTAAATAAAAAATGTTAATCAAAAAAATAAATTAAGATCATCATGGCCCATTTGAATTCAATAATAATAAAAAATCCCGGACGAATTTTTCTCCATCCGGGATTAATTAATACTTAATTATACTAATTTAGAAAAATTAGTACTGTGCTACAGATATAACGTTATCACGCTCCCTTTGTATAGTTGCCTTATCATTACTATTTTGTTCAACCGGACTTTCACCTGGACCGGTTCCAGGTAACAATATTGCTTGAACAAAATTGGTGGCATTGTTATCTATTATTAATGCATCAGAGCCATCTACAATTCCATCGTCGTTGACATCCGTATTTATATAACATCCGCTTCTAAAATTAAATGCATCATTATCAGCTGCAGCAGCATCGGTGCCGTCGACTATGTCATCCTGATTTACATCACCATTATAAAACTTAAATGGAACTGGTCCTTCCATATTATTTCCGAATGCCTGACCTGCTGCGGTAGTGAAGTCATAGGTTTGTTGAGCAGGTGGGAAGTTGAGGAAGTTTGCACTTTGCGTTCTTATAGTGTGTTTAGTTCTCAATTCAAGATAATAACTGCCTCCCGTAATTAATGGACCCCAATATATTTGCATACATCCGACATTAGTTACAGTTATCCAGGCTCTAACTTTCCTGAATATAGATGCCCTTATAATATATGGAGGCGCATTTACTCTTAAATAAGTAGTCACTCTATAAGGGTAACATACTGTTTCCTGAGTTTTCCAGTATATTTGTAGGCAACCCTTGCTTCCTATAATAAGAATCTCATCACATCCTCTGTAAGTAAATAAATTATTTGCATTTATCATTCTTGATTCGCCATCATAATCTATAGAAGGAAGTCCGGGAGGCAGAAGAGCGGCAGGATAGTCTCCACCCTGTGCTACTCCATCCATATTGCCTCCTATTAAACTGTTAACTAAATGTAAATCTACATCTGAGACAAATCTAACTGAATCAAAAGCTGATTCCTGTTCTATATCCAAACCACATAAAGTATCCTGATAAAGTTGTTGTCCAACGGGGCCGTTGTAAATTGTGTTTCTATAGGCGGCGTCCCATCCTCTTCCTGTTGTGTCCCTCGAAAAAGCAACATTTCGGTCTGCCTTAACAGTTAATCCACTTGCCGGAACTATCCAGCTTCCGATATGCAAGGAGGTAAGTGTTCCATCTAATCTTTCATTAATTGCGAGATTGTTATAATATCTACACGTATCAGGTCCATGTGTACCATCTTGTTCCAATAGAGCTCCAATTGTTTGAACTGCAGTTCCACCGGAAGAACCCCCAATTCTGACACTATTATGATAAACATTCGCAGTGTAATTTGTTGACGTAGGATCATTTGTAATCTGTATTCCAACGACAAAAGTTGAAGTTGTAAGAGAATTATTCAGAGCTACCATATTATTACTTACTTCAACTGTCGTAGGAGGTGTTACCAATGGGGCAGTAAATGCCAGTGGAAGGGTAATTATTCCCGTTATTTGTGCTGCAACAGCTCCCAATAAACTAGAGACTTTGTTTCTTCTAAATATTTGTGAACCGCTTCCTTGAAGCTGTATTCCAGTTAGAAGAGTATTATTTGGAGTTAACGGATTATCTAAAAATACTTGATTTCCATCGATAAGATTATCCCTTGTTTCCGTACCGACAAATATTCCAAGATGAGAAAAATTCTTCACAGTACTATTTCTTATAATAGTTCTTTCATTTGCGAAAAGCCCAGCTGTTCCGAAGGTCTGAACACCTCTTCTGAATCCATTAGTCGTACAATTTTCAATAGTGTTGTCATTGTTGCCACTTGTAGCTGCTGTTGATTGTCCAATGTTAAATCCCCTTCCGCCAGCTGTTGCACCGGCTGCTCCTGCTCCTACTGCAGTTACATTTCTGAACGTATTATTGTTTGCACCGTTACTGCATTGGAGACCGTTTGCACCTGTTCCTGCATTCGGATTTATAACTGTAAGAGAATTACCTCCGGTATTTAAACCGTCTATTGTAACATTATCTGCACCGTTCAAATCAATGACGGCGAGGTTTAAATTTCCCGTTACAGTTCTAGGACCGACAGGTGTGATGGAACACGAAGTAAATACACCTCCGTTTAAGATTGCAGACGCAGGTTCAGTTGTATTGCCTTTAATGGATACGGCAACTGCACCGGCCCCGTGAAGTCCTGCATTTATAGCAGTGAAAGCTGCTCCTAATGTTAAGTAGGTTGCCGGATTGGGAGTTACATTGACATTTTGTGTAAATGCTGAGTTATTTAATGCAATGGTTAAAACTGCGATAAATAATAGTGAAAATAGTTTTTTCATTTTGGTTTTATAAGGGTTAATAAATATTTGGTTTTAAAATTTTGTGTGACATAATATTTGTAAAAAACATTTAATGTAATTTCCATAACTCTTTAATGAAATACCAATTTTTTGATATTCGGTTAATTCGAAAAATATTCTATTTAATTAAGAACATTCTTTTTACTTCGGAAAAGCTTCCGGCTTTAATACTGTAGAAATATACTCCGCTTGCAAAATTGTTTCCTTCGAACTTGAATTCATATCTTCCCGGCTGCAGCTCTTGATTTACTAGCGTTGCTACTACTCTGCCTGTAATGTCATAAATTAACAGTTTCACATCAGATAATTGAGGAATATCGAATTTTATTTTGGTTTCAGGATTGAACGGATTTGGATAATTTTGCGAAATAGAATATTCTTTCGGAAGTTCATTATTGTTTTGAGTTACCCCGCTATTTGTTTCAAGATAGTCTGCAACATTACTTTCGGAATTTGTAATCTCGATGGTTTTATTATCTATATAAGCAAATATTTTCGTTTTAAAAATACCCGATGACAATTTCAGGTTTAAGGGTGCATCTGCAAATATTTTCGCAGATGTTTCAAGCCTCATTCTTACGACAAGTAGTCCGGGTTCTTTATTTGAAATAAGGGGGAGATTGACTTTGTCTGAACTAATTGAATTAATTGCCAATCTTAGCTGATCACCGGAGACTGATGCGCTTCGCGGTCTCATATGTTCCGGTAATTCAGATTCGATAATTGAATATGTTAAAGTTCCTCCGTTTGCAATCTTAGAATTGAAATCAAAAAAATACTGACCAAGAGAATATTTGAATTCATTAGCCGATTTGTCATTACTTGTATTCAGCAAATAAATATCAAATTCCAAGGCATTCTCAGAAGTATAATTCAAATTGCTGATAGTGAGCTTATAGCTTAGACTATTAGCACCCGCCTCGGCAAGCGTTAAGGAAACATTAGATATGAATAAAATTGCTGTTAATATTTTAGTTATTGTTTTCATATAGTTATATTTTTTAAAATTTTTTTGAAATATTTTTAAAATAACCTGTTACATAATTTTTATTATTCGCCATTCCAAATTAGGAATGGCATCACCGTAAGCCAGAAAATTTTCCCATTGCCACAGTTTTTATATCAAAATTAATTTTAAAAAAATTTTGAGAATATCTCTTACTATTTATTAAGGATAGGTCACCTGCAACCGGCTTCATTTTTTGGAATATTTTTTTAAAAGTTTCTTTTACAAATTTATATCCCGGGGGGGTCTCAAGAGGAGTTAAAATATTAGTAATTAGACTACTAAAATTTTTAAATGACTTTGCGGGTGAAAAGATACTTAAATTTGATTTCATCATTATTATGTTCGTCGAACGTTTTACAAATTTATTTTAAATTTAATTTCATTACAAATAACAATTTTTGAAATTCCTCATAAAAAATCTAAGAGAAATCATATATTTTCTTTAAATTGAATTAGATTTTAAGGAATTTATGAGTTTAATTTCCTCACAATAAAAGCTATTTTTTTATATGAGAGATACGAAACTAATAAAGTTAATTAGGACCTTTAGTAAAGACGAATTGAAAACATTTGAAAAATTTATTAAGTCGCCATTTTTTAGGCCTGCCAGAAATATAAGCATGCTTTATGATTATATTATCAAATTTTATCCCGATTACGATTCGATTAAGTTAGAAAAGAGGGTAGTGTTTAAGAAGCTCTTTTCAGCTGAAGGATTTAACGAAAAGAAAATCTCAAATCTCATATATGATCTTACAAAGGCTGCTGAAGATTTTCTGGCTCACAATACTCTCAAAGATGATAGGATTGAATATTTACTGAATCTTAGTAAAGGATATCTTGTCAAAAATCTTCCGAATGAATCTTTCAGTATTGATAAGATAATAGAAAAAAAACTTCAGCCGGGTTTTTCTCCAGGAAAAGATTACATTTCCAAACTCAGGAGATTAACGTATTTAAAAAGTTTTTATTATACAGAAAACAATGACTTCAAAAATATTATTGAATGCAAAAAAAATTACTTTGAAGCTTCAGCCGTTCAATTTATAGTTGATTATATAGAAATCGTTAGCTCCCAAAAGACAGCTAAAAATACTTATGGAAAAAATTTAGAGAATTATTTTATAGACTCCATTGTCAAAAGTTTTAACATTGAAAAATTATTGAAACTTTTAGAAAAATCCGATTATACGAATAAATTTTTAATTGCATTACATTATTTCCGGCTGAAGACAAATCAGGAGCCGGAAAATTTAAGCTATTATTTTTTGCTTAGAGACTTATTTTATGATAATTTGTCAAACTTTGATCGGGAAGAAAAATATTTTATTTTTAATCACTTAGTTAATTACTGTGTGCAGAAAATTGGAAAAAACTTTGAGGATTTTAAAAAAGAAGGACTTGAAGTTTATAAAAAAATGCTTGAGAACAATGCATTTTCTTTTTCGAAGTCAGAGCATATGCAGGCCATGACTTATAGAAACATTGTTCAATTTTGCTATACTGTAAGGGAAACTAAATGGCTTGAATACTTCATTGAAAAGTATTCTGGCTTCTTGAATCCTGAACAAAGGGAAGACTTGCGCCACTTATCTTATGCTTATCTTTATTTTACAAAAAATGAGTTTGAAAAGGCACTTATTATGATTTCGAAGATAAATCATGAATTCTTTATCTTCAAAGCCGACTTGAAAAACCTAACTTTAAAAATTTACTATGAGCTAAGTTATTTCGAGCAGGCATTTTCAATGGTTTATTCCTATAAGAATTTTCTTAAAAAAAATAATGAATTGACTAAACCTTTTAAAGAAATTTATAAAAACTTTCTTACTTATTATTTTGATTTGCTCAAAATAAAATCACAGCAAAGCAAAGAAAAACCTACGTTTATTAAAAATAAAATTGAAAAGGAAGATAAAGTTTTAAGCAAAAGGTGGCTACTTGAAAAGGCAGATCAACTGATTAAAGTTAATCGTAAATAAAAGAATCCTGGTCCCTTAAGGATTATGGATGCTGTAAATTTTCTCTACCGACTTTGTTTTTAATTTTCTATACTTAACAATCAATTTAACTCTACGGACCCACTACACCCACAAAATTAGAAACATTATTATCAATGAATAAAGCATCCGATGCATCTGTGAAATTATCTCCATTGATATCAGTTGAAAAGTACCCGAAAGCAAAATTAAAAGTGTTATTGTCAATTATAAGTAAGTCAGATGCATCTATATATCCATCCTGGTTTACGTCTCCGCTAAAAATTGCGAATTGTAAATTTTCAACTTCAACCATATTATTTCCATAAGCTTGTGAAATTGAAATTGTAAAATCAAACGTTGTCATTCCTCCATTAAAATAATTTACCGGAATATGACTCCAGGTTTGAATAGAATTTCTATGTTTGACGACTAAATAATAAGAACCCGATGGTATATTTCCAAACGTAAATATTTTTGAGAATGTTATTGGATTGATTGTGCCTATAGCAGAGTCTATTATTGAATAAGGGGAACTTAATTGTCTCAAGTAAGCTCTTACAGTATCTCTCATGTTTAACGAATATGTGGATGAATTGTATAGTCCTTCCGGAATCACGGTAAGATTTAATAGGCTACCTCCTCCGATAGCACAAATGTCTAAATTATAATTCTTTGATGAATCTTTGAAGTCATACCAGGTATTACCGGTATCTGAAGAAGAAAAGAAAAAAGAATTTGCTCGAATCGGATTTTCATTTTGGTAAGCTGCTCTTATGTTTGCTGTAGAGGTTTGTCTGTATCCTACAAAGAATTTTCTATTGGGAGTAATATTCACGGGCTCATTAATTTCATGCCTTACTCTTTGAGCTGAGCCTGTTCCTGGAGGAGAAATTAATGTTGGTGAAATATACAAAAGTAATCCTGGCTTGCCGCTTCCATTGTCTCCGTAAATTACTATTTTATACGGCTTATTACCCTCTCCCAAGAAATCATAAAAGCAATGATCGATTTCGTTAACAAAAAAATTTGTTGAAGATTTATTCCTAAAACCTGCTACTAAATTACCATTGCGTCCGTCAAAACCTGCTCCACCATCGTCACTCTCACAAGGATCAGCATGGTTATATTCATCTTCCGTTATATTGTAACAGCATTTTAATTTATCATTAGTTGGATCGCCTATAAATGGAGCAGCCGAATCCCCCGGTAGCGCTTCTACAATTACTAAATCGTTTTGTATTTCAGCAGGAGTAAAAAGGCGATGGCATAATATAGTATCAAAGATATTAATATTATCTAAATGATAAGTCACATTTTGTATTGTAACAGCTGTGGAGGAATTTATCACTTGAACGTTAACATCTATGGGAAGATATCCCTGAATATTTTTCTTAACTCTGATACATAATGTATCAGGAAGTCCCCACGATATTGGAACTTTTCCCAATACGTATAAATTTGTTACTTCAACAGGATCCTGTTTTTCTTGAGAAAAAGCCGACAAATAAATACAATTTGGAAAAACAACTAAAAAAATAATGGAGAGAATTTTCTTCATAACATCATAAAATTTAGATTAATAACTTAGTTAAGCAAACTACATTTTGTTTGCTATTCTGATCCCGGTTTATCACTCCTATTTGCTCCGTTTCGCCTACCTGTCACAGGCAGGTTCAGAATGACAATACGCCTAATATAAGTTAAGTTAATATAATTCACTATATATTTATAAACCAAAATGTGTTTTTGATAACATAATTAAATCTAAAAAATTGTTAGCCGTTTCTTTTAATGCTTCTTAATAATTTATCAACTAAATCAAGGTATTCAGGATCATTTTTATCATTAAGCTTAAGTGATTTTTTAAGATCTTCCGTTGCATTAGAGTAATTATTAATCAAATAATTGATAACTCCCCGAGTAAAGTATCCAAAATACCCATCCGGATTTCTACTGATTTCATCATCAACTACTTGCAGGGCTTGCTTATAGTTTTCTACCTTTACATAGATTTGATCTCTTTTAAAATTTGTGAAAACTATATTTGAATCATAGTTAAGAGCTATATTCAGGTTTTCAAACACTTTAGCCGTATCATTGTTTAATATGTGAACCCAGGCTTTATTAATATAGACCCGGGCATTTTTAGAATCTACGCCTGAAGCTAAGTTCAGATCAGAAATAGCGTTTGGATATTTTCCCTGCGCGGTATATGCTCTGCTCCTTCCGATGTATCCTTCTAAATCATTTGGATTAAAAGTTATAGCTTCGGTAAAATCTGTAATAGCAGATGAGATATTCTCATTAAGCAAGTAAGTATTTCCTCTGTTATTATAGACTTCATTGTTGTTAGGAGCAATACTAATTGCTTTTGTAAAATCTTCAAGGGCTCTTTGGTAATCTTTTAAAGACATATAGCAAAGTCCCCTGTAATTGTAACCTTTGTAATCAGTTGGTGCGATCACTATATACTCATCAAAATATTTTATGCCATCCTGAAATCTTGCTCCGTAAAATGCTTCCATTCCTTTTGATAATATTTGTTCGCGTGTGGATTGTGAGTATGTTATATTGAGCGATATAAAAAATATTGCTACTGAAAGAAGTATTTTTGTTTTCATAATAAAGGATAATATATTTTTAATAACTTACTTAAGTTGACCGCTTATAACTTGAATGTTAAATCCTGACACGAATTTCACTAATTTTGTCGAATTTCAAAAAACATATTTTTATAAATTCGCTTCAATTCGTGCAATTCGTGGCGAAAAA
>Ga0180121_10001434_pt1 | contig 10141 bp, 10 predicted proteins | sample AntDrymUQ5402106_2_FD_129676 | JGI IMG/M metagenome (GOLD analysis project Ga0180121, IMG submission 129676) | Polar desert sand microbial communities from Dry Valleys, Antarctica - metaG UQ540 (21.06) (version 2) (version 2) | ecosystem: Environmental > Terrestrial > Soil > Desert | place...
TAAATCAAAAATCTAAGATCTAAATTCTAAGATCTAAAATCTATGATCTAAATTTTAAGATCTAAATTCTAAAATCTAATCGAATTTGAGTTTACTAGAGATAAAAGATTGCACAATGCGTTTCGGAGGATTGACCTGTGTTGATAAATTAAATGCACAAGTTGGTAGAGACGAGCTTGTCGGGATGATAGGTCCTAACGGCGCGGGGAAAACCACGGTTTTTAATATAGTAACAGGAGTCTATGATCCGACAGAGGGTGACGTCTTTTTTCTAGGAAACAGCATTGTTCCATTCAAACCTTATGAAGTAGCTGCTTTGGGTATTAGCAGGACTTTTCAGAATATAAGACTGTTTCAAAGTTTAAGCGTGCGCGATAATATCAGAGTATCATTTGTAAAAAGTCTTAAGGCAGGATTTTTTCAATCCATATTACAAATTAAAAGTTTTTTAAATGAGGAAAAAGATTTTGATAAGAAGACAGATGAGCTCCTGGAAATATTCGGATTGCTGGATGTGGGTTATGAACATGCAAGATCCTTACCTTACGGGGAACAAAGGAAAGTTGAGATAGTAAGAGCTCTCGCAACTTCTCCACAGCTTTTATTACTTGATGAACCTGCTGCTGGTATGAATCCCACTGAAAAGGTGGAATTGATGAGTCTTATTAAAATGGTTAAAGATAAATTTAAGATTTCAATTTTGCTTATAGAGCATGATATGAAAGTCGTCATGGGCGTATGTGAAAGGATCTTTGTTCTGGATTACGGGGAAAAAATAGCCGAGGGAAAGCCGGAAGAAATTAAGAAAGATCCGAAGGTCATTGAGGCTTATCTGGGAGAGACGGCGCATTGAATTTGGGATTTGGAATTTCGGATTTGGAATTTTGCACAATTCGGGATTGATGAAATTTTGGAATTTTTGATCTAAGATGAGATTTGGAATAAAAAAAATTATTATGGATAATTAAATTTTGATTTACAAATTCCAAATTCAAAATCCAAAATTCCAAATCAACATGACTTCAGATGATTTAAAATTAAGAAGTAAGAAATTTGCTTTGAGAGTTATAAAATTAGTGGAAACCTTACCCTATAAAATGTCCGGAAAAATTATTGCAAATCAATTATTAAGATCAGCGACATCAGTCGGAGCAAATTACAGGGCTGCATTCAGATCAAGATCTAAAATAGAATTTATTTCTAAAATTAGAATTGTAGAGGAAGAGGCGGATGAATCGTTATACTGGCTTGAACTAGTAAGAGAATCAGATTTGGTCAAAGAAGTTCGAATCTCAGAATTGATTAAGGAAGCAAGTGAATTAACGGCAATATTTACTTCAATAGGTAAAACGTCAAAGCAAAATTTAAAAAATTCCAAATCCGAAATTCCAAATTCCAAATTGAAGAATGCTTGAGATAAAGGATTTACATGTCAGTTACGGTGCGATTAAGGCAATCAAAGGAATCAACCTCAGTGTTAAGGAAAGGTCTATTGTCACTTTGATTGGCGCTAACGGTGCAGGCAAAACGACTCTGCTTAGAACAATATCTTCCATACTAAAGCCGGTTTCAGGATCAATAAAATTTTTAGGAGAAGAGACGACAGATCTTCCTCCAAATAAAATAGTAGAGCTTGGAATTTCTCAATCTCCTGAAGGAAGAATGATCTTTTCAAATCTTACAGTAAAAGAAAATCTGGAGATGGGTTCTTATACAAGAAAAGATAAACACAATTTCAAGGATGATCTTGAATTCATTTATACATTTTTCCCAAGGATTAAAGAAAGATTAAAGCAACTTGGAGGTACTCTAAGCGGCGGAGAGCAGCAGATGCTTGCAATTTCACGCGCACTTATGTCGAAACCAAAACTTTTATTACTTGATGAGCCTTCACTGGGAATTGCGCCTCTACTAGTAAAAGTAATATTCGAAAAAATAGATGCTCTGAATAAAACAACAGGATTGACAATTTTATTGGTTGAGCAAAACGCAAACATCGCTTTGTCAATAGCCGATTACGGATACGTAATGGAAACCGGCGAAATAATTTTAGAAGGAGACGCTAAATCTCTTTCACAAAATGAAGATGTAAGAAAGGCATATCTTGGGGAGTAGTTAAAAGTTGAAAGTTAAAAGTTAAAAGTTGAAAGTTGAAAGTTGAAAAAGTTGAAAGTTCTTAAGATGCATTATTAGGAAGTAATATTTCTGAATTAGAGTTGATCATATTATGCTAGTGGAAAAATTCGAGGATCTTTTGATTTGGCAGAAAGCAAAGGAATTAACTTTACACATTTACAAAAAGTTTGAAGGTAACAGAGATTTTAATTTTAAAAAGCAAATTGAAAGAGCAAGTGTTTCAATTATGAACAATATTGCCGAAGGATTCGAAAGAAGAAGCAATAAAGACTTCAAGCAATTTTTATTTTTCGCAAAAGGAAGTTCCGGCGAAGTCAGAAATATGCTTCACTTAGCAAAAGAATTGAAGTATATTGAGGACAACGATTATCAAAAGTTTTTAGAATGGTCACTTAATATTTCAAAAATGACATCAGGTTTGATAAGAACACTCTGACTTCAAAACTTTTAACTTTCAACTTTCAACTTTTATCTTTCAACTTTTAACTTTTAACTTTCAACTTTTAACTTTTAACTTTATGAAATTTGCAGACAGAATGTCTAACCTTGGGACCGAGACGGCATTTGAAGTTTTAGCTAAAGCAAGAAAACTCGAAGCAGAGGGAAAAAGTATAATTCATCTTGAAATTGGCGAACCGGATTTTCCCACCCCTGAAAATATTTGTGAAGCAGCGATAAGTTCAATAAAAGCAGGTGATACCCATTACACTCCTTCTGCAGGGATACCAGAAGTAAGGGCTGCAATTTCAAAATATATAAATAAGACAAGAGGTATTGATGTTCATCCCGATGAAGTGGTGATGACTCCGGGGGCAAAACCGATTATGTTCTTTGCAATTCTTGCTTTAGTAAACGAAGGTGATGAGGTGATTTATCCGAATCCGGGTTTTCCGATCTATGAATCAATGATCAAGTTTGTGGGGGGAAAACCGGTCCCCTTAAAATTAAAAGAGGAGATAGGTTTTGCCTTTGAAGTTAAAGATCTGAAAAAACTTATCACGGCAAAAACAAAATTGATCATAATTAATACTCCTCAAAATCCTACAGGAGGAATTTTGACTGAAGAGAAAATCCGACAGATCGCAGATGTATTAAAGGACCGTGAAGATATTTGGATCTTAAGCGATGAAATTTACAGCAGATTGATTTTTAAAGGTGAACATTTTAGTATTACCCAAATTTCAGGGTTCAAAGACAGGACAATTATCCTCGACGGATTTTCAAAAACATATGCTATGACAGGGTGGAGAGCAGGTTACGGTATCATGAATGTAGAGCTTGCGAAAAGAATTTCGCAACTAATGACTAACAGTAACTCATGTACAAATGCAATTGTTCAGAAAGCTTGTATTGAAGCCTATGAGGGATCACAGGAATCAGTTAAAGCTATGAAAGAAGAATTTAAGGTGAGAAGAGATATTATAGTTGAAGGATTAAATTCAATTAAAGGATTTTCATGTATAGTTCCCCTCGGGGCGTTCTATGCTTTTCCAAACATTACAAAGACCGGTTACATCTCAAAAGAGCTGAGTGACCATTTGTTGTATAAAGGAGGAGTTGCTTCACTTGCAGGTACATCTTTTGGAGAATTCGGAGAAGGGTATCTAAGATTTTCATATGCGAACTCACGTGAAAATATAAAAGAAGCTATTATGAGAATCAAAAGAGTTTTGTAACTGAATAATTGTGACTATTTTTGTCAACATTGTCCAACGCTGACAAATGATGAATATGAAAAGAAACTTAAAAGCCTTTTTCGGATTCAAACTAATTGGCACTAAAATTGCAACAGAAGAAACAAAAAATAGAAGGAGGATTTAATGAAAGAAGCAACAAAAATTCTTGCAGCAATAGTAATATGTTTCATTTTAGGATTTATGGCACCTGCAATGGCTCAAAATACTACTACTGGCGGTACTGGCACACAAAATACTCAGAGAGTAGATGACGACAATGACGGTTTTGACTGGGGATTGTTAGGATTACTTGGTTTGGGTGGTCTTGCTGGACTGAACAAAAAGGATAACAGACGTACAGTTCATACCAAGACTGATACTCAGAATCGATAAATCTGATCATTTCATAACACCCCCTGTTTGTAATTTTGAATTTGAGTCACAGGGGGTTTAATAAAAGTTCTAAAATCGTAACTCTTCATTTCGCTTTTGATTGAAACTTCAAGTTAATAACGGTTATTATAAACCATGATACATTTTTTAAAGTGTAACACTTACTAAAAAGGTTAGCATAAAAAAAAATGAGCGACGTAATTGAGGCGCAACATGATGTAAGAGAAAAAATTCTTGAAGTTTTGAAATCCTATGATGCAATAATGATCGCAACATCGGGTGGGGAATTTTCTCCTTGGATATTGGGAGCATATTTTGTTAGCGAGGAATTAAAGATCTACGTTCTTTTGGAAACTCACGGTAAATCCTTTGGAAATATAAAAATAAATAATAAGGTAGCAATATCAATTTCCAAAAATGATGCGATGAAGGATTTTTTACAGGGCTATGGTGAGGCTATAACTCTGGACGTTTCTGAAGATAAATTTGTAAGAGATATGATCGTTGAAAAAATGCCATGGTTTCAGACGTATACTCCGGTTACACCTGTCCGAATTGAAATAAAAAAATATTTTATAACTTCCCTTCAGAACGGTTGGTTTCCGGCGAAGATGTTTGACGTGTAGTCGTAAAGTTCGTAAAGTATGTCAAGTTTATAAAGTTAAGGCGGAAAGAATATTCCGCTTTTTTATTTACTTGTAAAAATTTTCCTTAATAATTACTTTAAGAAAAAAACTATGCCAACAAAAGTTATAAATAATTCTTTCCGGAGAAAAGAAAGTTAAGAGAACACAAGAGAAAAAGTGAGCAAATTAATAGAATCATTATTGAACCTCAAAGAATAGGAAACTATACATTACAAGAGATTCGAAAAGCGATGATAGAAGTTACAAAAAAATCGAAATAGGTGATAAGCACTTACGCAAAAAATGTTTTCCTTAACTGTCCCTTTGATCAAAAATATAAAAAATTATTCATTGCGACTATTTTCGTAATACATGATGCCGGACTTTATTCAAGATGCACATTGGAGTTTAAAGATTCATCCGTAAATAGAATTGATAAAATCATTAAAATAATTTCCGAATGTAAATTTGGAATCAACGATATTTCAAGAATTGAAAACAGAAGGAAGATACAAACTGCCAAGGTTTAATATGCCGTTTGAATTAGGGTTGTTTCTTGGATGCAAGAAATACGGATTCGGGAAACAAAAGCAAAAATCCTGTTGATACTGGATAAAAAACTATATCTATATCAAAAATTTCTTTCCGATATTTCGGGTTATGATATTTACTCACACAATAGTAAAGCATCTGATTTAATTGTATGTATTAGGGATTGGCTGCAGACTGAATCTAACTTAAAAATTATTCCATCTTCAGAATTCATAAATATAAGGTATAAAAAATTTCTTAAAAGTTTTCCGAAAACTGAAAAAAAATTACAATGGGATAATTCAAAAGAGTTCACATTTATAGATTATCAGAATTTTGTAATCGAATGGTTGAAAATTAATTCTTACAAAAAAATTATTAAATTTTGATCACTGATTTTTTAATAATCGGCAGCGGCATTGCAGGACTATCCTTAGCTTTAAAGCTTAGCGCTATTGGTAAAGTTGCAATAATTACAAAAAAGAAAAAAGCCGAATCGAATACAAACTATGCGCAGGGTGGTATTGCGGCTGTAATGGATGAAAATGACAACTTCGAACTTCACGTCAAAGACACGCTTGAGTGCGGGGCCGGACTGTGTGATGTTGAAGCGGTAAAAAAAATAGTTTATGAAGGTCCAGAAAGAATTATGGAACTGATGGATATTGGCGCGAGTTTTTCCAAAGAGAATGGAGAACTAATGCTTGGAAAAGAAGGCGGCCATTCACGCAACAGGATTATTCATTGTAATGATCTCACGGGAAAAGAAATAGAAAGAGCTTTGTTGAACAAGGTCGCGAAGAAGGAGAATATAAAAATCTATGAATATTATTTTGCAATTGATCTGCTTACACCAAAAAATCTTAAACGCAAAAATAAAAATAAAAACAGTTGTTACGGGATTTACGCATTGAATGTCTTGTCAAATAAAGTTGAAAAAATAATTTCCGGAAAAACGATTTTAGCAACAGGAGGTGCCGGACAGGTTTACAAGCATACTACAAATCCTGCAATAGCAACGGGTGATGGGGTCGCAATGGGATACAGAGCAGGATGCCAGATTGTCAACATGGAATTTATACAGTTTCACCCCACAACTCTTTACGAAAAAGATAAGGATGAAAATTCATCACATGTGTTTTTGATAACAGAGGCAGTGAGAGGAGTCGGAGCAGTTTTGAAAACTATGAGAGGTAAAGAATTTATGCATAAATATGACAAAAGAAAATCCTTGGCACCCAGGGATATTGTTGCAAGAGCAATAGATAATGAAATGAAAAAAAGTGGAGATCCATACGTATGTCTCGATTTGAAAAATATCGGGCCAGAAAAAATAAAAAAAGAGTTTCCAAATATACATGAATATTGCTTAAGCAAGGGAATTGATATTACAAAAGAGATGATACCCGTAGTTCCTGCAGCTCATTATTCCTGTGGAGGAATTAAAACTGATCTTAACGGAAAAACAAATATTGAAAATCTTTATGCGAGTGGAGAAGTAACTATGACAGGTGTTCATGGCGCTAATCGTCTTGCTTCAAATTCTTTGCTTGAAGCGATGGTTTTCTCTGATGCGATTTATAAATCAATGTTCAATGGTGATTTGTCAAACGTCAAACGCGAAACGCTAGACGCCAGACGCGAGACGAAAGATACAAGGAATATTCCGAAGAAAAAAAATGAAGAGCTTAAAAGAATTTATGATAATATTTATGATTGGAATGAGGAGGGAACTGAAAATACGGAAGAATGGATACTAATCTCGCATAATAAAATGGAGATAAAAGAAATTATGAACGACTATATAGGAATCGTAAGGAATACAATCAGGCTTGAGCGTGCTTATCGCAGAATGAAAATGATGAAAGACGAAATAAAAGATTTTTATGAAAAGACAAAGGTTAACGTTGAGCTGCTTGAGCTCAGAAATCTTGTCACTGTTGCATATTTAATAATCTGCTCCGCTATGATGAGAAAAGAGTCGAGAGGACTTCACTTTATGCTTGATTACCCGAAGAAAGATGATAAACATTTTTTGAAAGACACAATTTTAGTTGATAGTTGATAGTTGATAGTTAAAAGTTAAAAGTTAAAAGTTGAAAGTTAAAAGTTGATAGTTGAAGTGTATAAAGAAATATGAGTTTAACAACCAATGTAAATTTATTATATAATAATTAAATGAAAAAGCTATCCCTTATTTTGGTTTTTCTACTTGCTGCAAATTCTATTGCGCAGACCGTTAAACCGACTGTTCCCGCACCTGAGAGGATCAGAACATACGACGTAAATCATATAAAAATAGATGTAAGTTTCGATTGGAGCGAAAAGAAAGTTATAGGAAATGTTGAAACAAAAATTATTCCACTTCACAATGGAATGAATATTTTTGAAGTGGATGCAATTGCATTTAATATAAATTATATACGAGATAGTAAGGGAAATGAATTAAAGTATGAATACGACGGAAAAAAATTGAAAATCATTACTGATGTATATTACAAGATATCAGATACGATAATTTACACTGTTGATTATAATTGTAAACCCCAGAGAGGGTTGTTCTTTATTTATCCCACAGAATTGAACCCATCCCTGCCTTTCCAGATTTGGACACAAGGTGAAGGTGAAGATAATAGGCACTGGATTCCAATTTATGATTATCCGAATGACAAGACAACTTTTGAAATATATGTAACTACGGAAAGAAAGTATGAAACTCTTTCAAACGGTTATTTACATTATTCAAAAAAGATATATGATTCACAAGACAAACAGGATCATTGGGTAATGGATAAACCTAATTCGACATATTTGATAATGCTTGCTGTCGGAGACTTTAATATTGAAAAAGATGAATTTAACGGTTTACCTATTCATTCATATGTCGATCAGAATATAAATTTTGATGAAGCAAAATATTCTTTCCGAAATACTCCCCAGATGATGAAAGTATTTAATGAATCATTTGGATATTATCCCTGGAATAAATATGCTCAGGTAGTTGTTGAGGATTTTATTTACGGAGGAATGGAAAATACAACAGCAACTGTTCTGAACAGGCGTTCGATTTATAATCCTGAAATAGAGAAAGATTATACTTCAGATCCGTTGATATCACATGAGCTTGGGCATCAATGGTGGGGCGATCTTACAACCTGCAGCAACTGGAACGAGATGTGGCTGAATGAAAGCTTTGCAACTTATTCCACTGCAATATGGAAAGAAAAATATTTTGGCAATGATGAATATGATTATGATATTTATCTTAACGGAGAGAATACATTTAATACAGATTCTGTCACAGGACGTTATCCGGTATGGGCAGGTTATGGGAGCGTCACAGTGAATATTTATGACAAAGGAGCCGTGGTATTGCATTCATTTCGTCATATTCTCGGAGATAAATTTTTTCCTTCTTTGAAATCGTTCTTGACGAATAACGCATACAAAAATGTTGTAAGTAATGATCTTATAGCTGCTATAGATAAGACAACAGGAGGAGATAACAAATGGATGTTTGATCAATGGATATGGAAAGCGGGATTCCCAGAGTTTAAGGTTAGCTACGAGTTTGACGAGAAAACAAAAGAAGTCGTTTTGAATGTAAAGCAAATTCAGAAAACAGACACGCTCACGCCTTTATTCAGAATTCCTATGGAGATAAGATTTAAAAATGTGTATGAGGATAAAGTTGAGAAGATAGAAATCTTTGATGAAGATGAAACGTTCAGAACCACTTTTAACTCTACTCCTGACCTTGTAATTTTTGATTACGGGAATAATATTCTTGATAAAGTTTTTTTTGATAAGTCGTTAGATGACTGGAAAAGTCAGCTTCAGCAAAGTGAAGATGCTATTGACAGGATAATGGCTCTGCAAGGATTGGAAACCTTTCTTAAGGAAAATGAATCTAGTACAGCAGGAAAACCGGCTGTTACAATTAATCAGATGGAAGGATTAAAACTTTTTGAAGAAATTCTTAAGAATGATAAATTCTGGGGAGTCAGAGTAGAAGCTGCTAAAATTTTGGGAAAGAATTTTATTATAGACAGGACGAGTAATAAATTAAAAGATTCTTATGAATCGCAGGCTGACTCAAGGGTGAAAAGGGAAATTTTAAAAGCGTTGGGTAACTCTAAAAGGAGTGAAGATGCAGACTTCATAAAAATTAAAATTCAAAATGAAACGAATAATTATATAGTTGCAGATGGAATAAAAGCTCTCACAAAAAGTTTACTCAAAGAAGAAATCTACGATGCCGTAGCCCCATTTGCTTACCGTATAGCTCACAGAAATATAGTACAGAGCGCTGTGATTGATGCTCTCGATACGGCGGATACAAAGGTAGATGATGCAAGAATTAAAAAAATTATCAAAGATATCGCTTTTGGAATTGAAATCGAAGGACGTTTAAGAACGAATGCGATCACTGCTTTGAAAAAATATGCAGCTGATGAAGATATTAAAGAACTTGCCAAAAAATATATAGATTTTAATTTTATCTTCGTGAAAAAAGCGTTGATCACATTGCTTGGAGAATCGGGCGATAAGTCAATGATAAAATTTTTAAACGATTTGAAAGAAACAATCACCGATCCGGATATGTCAAAACATATAGAGAAATCAATAAAGAAACTTGAAAGTTGATATTTAAATTAGTCTATGCATTTGCCATTCTGAACAAAACGGATCGAAGCTGAGGAGAGTGAAATCCAAAAGGCACAAGAGTTAAAAACATTTGGATGCCCAGAGGGAGCTACTTCGCTTCGCTCAGAATGA
>Ga0180121_10001435_pt1 | contig 10140 bp, 8 predicted proteins | sample AntDrymUQ5402106_2_FD_129676 | JGI IMG/M metagenome (GOLD analysis project Ga0180121, IMG submission 129676) | Polar desert sand microbial communities from Dry Valleys, Antarctica - metaG UQ540 (21.06) (version 2) (version 2) | ecosystem: Environmental > Terrestrial > Soil > Desert | place...
GACCTGGGCGGCGTCCTCGGCGTCGGCGGCGTTGCGGGCGATCAGATACGCGGTGCGGAAAGCGATCTCCTCGTGGTCGCGGACGAGCGCGGCGAAGGCGGTGGCGTCGCCACCCCGTGCGCGCTCGACGAGCTCGTCCTCTGTCGGTGGTCGGCTCACCACTCGTGGGTCCTACACCCGGGAGCGCCCGGGGGTTCCCGCATGGCGCATACGCCTGGTTAGGATCGGCCTGTGCGACTGCGCAAGAACGCAAAGCTGGAGCTGTTGCGAACGGTGCCGCTCTTTGCGGGCTGCTCGAAACGGGAGCTCGGCGAGATCGCCACACTCGCAGACGAGCTGGCCCTTCCCGATGGGACGACCTTGATCCAGGAGGGCCGGCGGGGGTACGAGTTCTTTGCGCTCGTCGACGGCGAAGTGGAGGTAAAGGCGAAGGGCCGCAAGTCGACGCGGCTCGAGGGCGGCTCGTTCTTCGGCGAGATGGCGCTGGTGTCGTCACTGCCGCGCAATGCGACGGTGACGGCGCTGACGCCCGTACGCGTGCTCATTGTCCACGAGTCCGGCTTTCGGCGGCTCATGCGCGACTCGCCGCAAATCCAGCTGAAGGTGCTACGGACGCTCGCCGACCGCGCGGCCGAGAACGCGCTGCACTAACCAACGCAGTGGCTCGCGCAGTCGGGATCAATCACATGGCAATCGAGGTCGGCTCGCTCGATGAGGCGCTGGCGTTCTACGGGAGCCTCTTCGACCTGGAGGTGAGCGAGCGGATCCCGGGGATGGCGTTCATCGACATGGGCGACCAGTTCCTTGCGCTCGCCCAGCGGTCGGCACAGCGGAGTGCCCGGCAGCCCGACGCGGCGCGCCACTTCGGGCTGGTCGTCGACGACCGCGCGGCCGTGCTCGCAGCCGCCGGGGATGCCGGCGTCGAGATCTTCGGCGGCAACTCGTTCCGCGATCCCTGGGGCAACCACGTGCAGGTCGTCGAGTACGGTGACATCCAGTTCACGAAGGCACCGGAGATCCTGCACGGGATGGGCCTCGAGCTCGAGAAGTCCGAGTCGGCGCTCGCGGAGCTGCGCGACAAGGGCCTCGCCTGATTGACCTGAGCCACGACGACCTCCTCGACCTGCTCGTGCTGCTCGCGGCAGGCGCGGCCATGCTCGTGCTCGTCCCGAAGCTGCGGATTCCGTACCCGATCCTGCTCGTGCTCGGCGGGCTCGCGCTCGGGTTTGCGCCCGGCCTGCCGGAGATCGATCTGCCGCCCGACCTCGTCCTCGTCGGCGTGCTGCCGCCGCTCCTCTACGGGGCCGCGTTCTTCACCTCGCTGCGCGACCTGCGCGCGAACGTGCGGCCGGTAGGGTTGCTCGCCGTCGGGCTCGTCCTGCTCACCATGGCGGTGGTGGCGGTCGTCGCGCATGCGATCGTGCCCGGCCTGCCCTGGGCGGCGGCGTTCGTGCTCGGCGCGGTCGTCTCCCCCACCGACCCGATCGCCGCCACGGCGATCATGCGGCGGCTCGGCGTCCCGCGGAGGGTCGTGCACATCGTCGAGGGCGAGAGCCTCGTCAACGACGGCACGGCGCTCGTCGCCTATCGCTTCGCCGTCGTCGCCGCGGTCAGCGGCAGCTTCACGCTCTGGGAGGCAGGACTCTCATTCGTGCTCAACGTGGCCGGCGGGGTCGCGGTCGGGCTCGGCGTCGGCTGGATCGTCCGGCAGGTGCGGCGGCATCTCGACTTCCCACCCGCTGAGGTGACGATCTCCCTGCTCACAGGCTATTTTGCCTACATTCCAGCGGAGCTGGTCGGCGTCTCTGCCGTGATCGCGGCGGTGACAGCCGGCGTTTACCTCGGCTGGCACACGCCGGAGCTGACGACTGCCGAGGTGCGGCTGATGGGGGAATCGGCCTGGGAGATCGTGACCTTCACGCTCAACGCCCTCCTCTTCACGCTCATCGGCCTGCAGCTGCCGGGAATCATCGACGAGCTCGACGCCTACTCCACCGCCGACCTCCTCTGGTGGGGGGCGGCCGTCTGGCTGACGGTGATGCTCGCGAGGTGGCTCTGGGTCTATCCGGCGGCGTGGCTGCCGCGCCGGCTCTTCCGGAGGATCCGCGAGCGCGACCCGATGCCACCGAAGGCACAGCTCGCGCTGATCTCGTGGTCGGGCATGCGCGGCGGTGTTTCGCTGGCGGCGGCGCTCGCGATCCCACTCACGACCGACGCGGGCGAGCCCTTTCCCGAGCGGAACCTAATCCTCTTCCTCACCTTTGTCGTGATCTTCGGAACGCTGGTCCTGCAGGGACTGACGCTGCCCGTTGTGATCCGCTTGCTGCGGCTCCAGGACGACGGCGAGGCAGAGGGCCGGGAGCTGGCGCAAGCTCGCATCCACGCCGCTCAGGCGGCGCTGGCCCGGCTCGAGGAGCTCACGGGAGAGGACTGGGTGCGTGAGGACACAGCCGCGCGGATCCGCGGCGGCTACGACTTCCGGCAAAGCCGTTTCGCGGCCTGGCTCGACGGTGGCGACGACGGCTCGGTCGAGGCTCGGTCGCTCGACTTCCAGCGGCTGCGCCGCGAGCTGCTCGCCGCTGAACGGGCGGCGGTTCACGAGTTGCGCCGAGCGGGCGTGATCTCGGACGACGTGGCGCGGCGGGTGGAGCGCGACCTCGATCTCGAGGACGCGCGGCTCGAGATCTAGCGGCGCCTAGCGGCGCAGAACGGCCATCTCGTCGCGGAACGCCGCGAACGCCGGCTTCCGCTCGCCCGAGGCGGAGATCAAGCCGGACTGCCAGCGCTCCGGGTCGGGCTCGTCGCGCAAGAGGAACCAGAGCAGCATGTCGATCCGCGGGTGCGCCCGCGCGATCGCGAACGCCTGCGCAAGATATGCGGCCTGCCGCTTCCACGGAACGCCAAAGATGTTGTCGGGCGGATTGGTCTGGTAGCCGTACTCGGTCACCCAGATCGGCTTGCGTCCGTAGAGCCGCGTCAGCTCGCTGACGAGGTCGTCGATGTTGCCGAGCGTGACGCCGCCCCGCCCCGGCGACGCAGTTGCCGGCGACTCGGAGGGCGCGCCGTAGTAGGGATGATGTGCGTAGGCATCGAAGCCGCGCGCGCCCGCCCGTTTCATGGCGCGCAGGAACGCCAGCGGCGAGACCGAGGGCTTCGCACCGTTCGGGTTGTTGTTGCCGCGCGCAGCCGTGACGCCGCAGGCGATCTTCTGTCCTCGCAGCATCGTCGTGCGCACCCCGTCGACGACCGCGTTGCAGATCCGCGCATAGTCGAGCGCGCTCTGGATCAGCCAGCGCCCGCTCGAGCGGCGCCATTGTGGAATGAGGCCGATCTGGAGGTTGGGCTCGTTCCACGCCACCCAGTAACGGACGCGCGGCAGCAGGACCCCGTCGCGGCGCTCGAACGTCCCGCTGTAGCGCGTCGCGGCCGCGTAGACGAACTCGCGTAGCTGAGAGGCGTTCCGCGGCGCGGTCGTCGGCGCGCGGCCGCCGTTTGCCCACGGCGGCGTGCCGAAGATCGTGAACATGACCTCGACGCCGTGGCGGTTCGCGTCACGCACGATCCGGTCGTAGAGATGCCAGTCGTACGCCGAGTCATCGGGCTCGGTCGCCTCGACCGGCCGGCGGCGTGCGACGCCGAGCCGCCCGCCCCAGTTCAGGTTGAGGCGCAGCACCTGGACGCCGAGCTCCTCGAGGACGGGGAAGAACCTTGCGGACTCGTCGTAGAAGGCGCCGCCGCTGTCGGTGATCCCGCCGCGAAGCCCCGGGGAGGCGGATGCCGTCGATGCACACGTCAGCGCCACCGCAGCCAGCATCAGCACGCGTTTCACGCTTCTGAGTATCAGTCGCATCTGTGCGGAGGTCGAATGGATTTCGTGAAGATTTGCGGTGGATCGTTCAGCCGTAGGAGATGAACTCGAGCAGGCTTCCGTCGGGATCGCGGAAATAGACGCTCATGCCCTCGCCGCGGGCGCCGCTCCGCGGCACCGTGCCCTCCTCGATCTCCACGTCCTGCGCCCGCAAATGCTCGGCCGCGGCCTCGATCGGCCCGTCCCAGACGAAGCAGAGGTCGCTGTTCCCCGGCCGCACGGGGTCTCTTGCCACCGGATACGGCCGCCCGCCGGGCCCGTGGACGTTGAGCTGCTGCTCACCAAGGCGGTAGACGTAGGTACCTTCGCCGCGCGATACCAGCTCCGTCCGGAGCACGTCCCGGTAAAACGCGTTCGAGCGCTCCCAGTCGGAGACAGCGATGACGACGTGGTCGAGCCGGACCGTCAAAGAATCGCGTCGGCGCCGAGGAGCGTGCGCGCCTCGGTGAGGAAGTCCGTGTCGATGGCGACGCGGTAGTCAGGCCCGAGCGCGAGCGTTTTCGGGCCGAGCGACGTCTCGAGCGACACGAAGACCAGCGACGGGCCTGGGTAGTCCTTGACCAGATGGGCAAGGTTCTTGATCAGGCCGGCCCGCGCCTCGCGGGCGTCGAGCTTGAAGCGGATCTCCGTCCGCTCCTGCACCGCCTCGAACGCCGAGACCTCGAGCGCGATCAGCTTCGTCTCGCCCTGCTGCTTGTGGTCGATCCGGCCCTTGACCACGAGGATCCGGTCCAAGACGCACAGCTCCCGCGCCGCCGCGTAGGTCGAGTTGAAGACGACGACCTCGCCGCCGCCGGTCGGGTCGTCGAGCGCGAGGAAGACCATCGGCTCGCCGCGCTTCGTCGTCAGCTGCTTGACCGAGGAGACGATCCCGCCCACCGTCACGACCTCGCCGTCGCGCCGGCGCTCGAGTTCGGAGAGGACACAGTCGGTCTTGCGACGCAGCTGCTCGCGGACGGCCTTCAAAGGATGCTCCGAGACGTAAAGACCCAGCGTCTCCTTCTCGAGCTTCAGCAGCTCCGGCTTCTCGAACTCGCTCGCCGGGACGGCAGGGTAGTGCTTCGGGCCTTGCTCCTCGGCCCCGCCATCTCCCATGTCGAAGATCGACCCCTGCCCCGCCAGCCGGTCGGCCGCGTACTTCTGACCCCACGCGAGCGCCTGCTCGAGGCAGGCGAGCATCCCCATCCGTGACGCGCCGGTCGAGTCCAGAGCGCCGCACTTGACGAGCGCCTCGAGCGAGCGCTTGTTCACGACCTGCGGGTCGACACGCTCGATGAAGTCCCAGATCGACTCGAAGTGGGTTCCCTCCTCCCGCGCGCGGATGATCGCCCGCGCCGCCGATTCGCCGACGGCCTTGACGGCGTTCAGACCAAAGCGGATCTTGCCCCCGACAACCGCGAAGTCCGTGAGTGACGTGTTGACGTCGGGCGGGAGGACCTCGATCCCCATGTCGTGGCAAGCGTTGACGTAGAGCGGTACGCGGTCCTTCGTCGACATGACAGACGAGATCAGCGCGGCCATGTACTCGCAAGGATGGTTCGCTTTCAGCCAGGCTGTCCGGTAGGCGATCAGCGCGTAGCACGCCGAGTGAGCCTTGTTGAAGGAGTAGTCCTGCGACGACTCCATGTCCTTCCAAAGCTGGTTCGCGACCCCAGGCGTGACGTCGTTCGTCGCACAGCCCGCAAGGAACTTGTCCTTCAGTGACGCCATCAGCGCGTGGATCTTCTTGCCGATCGCTCGGCGCAATGTCTCGGCCTCGGCAGGATCGAAGCCCGCCAACTGCTTCGCGATCTGCATGTACTGCTCCTGGTAGATGCAGATTCCGTAGGAGTCGCCGGTGATCGCCTTCAGCCGCTGATCGATGTAGGTGATCGGTTCGCGGCCGTTCTTGCGCGCTGCGTACGTTGGGATGTACTGCATCGGGCCCGGCCGGTAGAGCGCGACCAGCGCGATCAAATCCTCGAAGACCGTCGGCTTTACCGCACGCAGCGCGTCCCGCATCCCGGACGACTCGAATTGGAAGACGCCGTTCGAGTCGGCGTTCGCCAGCATCGCGTAGACCTTCTTGTCGTCGAGCGAGATCTTCCCGATGTCGAGACCGCCGCCGATCATCTCGACCGCCTTGTCGATCACGTCCAGGTTGCGCAGGCCGAGGAAGTCCATCTTCAGGAGTCCGAGCGCCTCGACGGTCTTCATCGAGAACTGCGTCACGACCTCCTGATCGGCACCCTTCTGCTGCAGCGGGACGACCTCGATCAGCGGCTTCGCGCCGATGACGACGCCGGCGGCGTGGATCGAGTCCTGGCGGATGAGGCCCTCGAGCGGCTTTGCGAGGTCGATGATCTCCTTCGTCGCGGGCTCGGTCTCGTAAGCGGCCTTCAGGTCGCCGCTCTTGAGGCAGTCGGCGAGCGTCTGGCCGGGTCCTTCCGGGATCAGCTTCGCGATCTTGTCGACGACGCCGTAGGGGATCTCGAGCACGCGGCCGGCGTCGCGCACGGCAGCGCGGGCGGCCATCGTCCCGAAGGTGATGATCTGGGCGACGCGGTCGCGGCCGTACTTGTCGGCGACGTAGTTGATGACGCGCTCGCGGCCTTCGACGGCGAAGTCGATGTCCATGTCCGGCATGTCCTTGCGAGCCGGGTTGAGAAAACGCTCGAAGAGGAGCCCGTACCGCATCGGGTCGATGTCGGTGATCTCGAGGCTGTATGCGGCCAGCGACCCCGCTGCCGAGCCGCGGCCCGGGCCGACGCTGACGCCGTGTGTCTTCGCAAAGTGAATGAAATCCCACACGATCAGGAAGTAGTCGGCGAAGCCCATCTCGTGGATCGTCTTCAGCTCGAACTGAAGCCGCTCGGTCAGCTCGGGCGTGATCTTTTCGTAACGCTTCGCGAGCCCCTTTTCGCAGAGCTCGACGAGATAGTCGAAGGACATCCGCCCCTCGGGAACAGGGAACTTGGGCAGGTGGATGTTGCCGAGCTCGATCTCGATCGAGCAGCGCGCCGCGACCTCGAGCGTGCGCCGCATCGCGTCTTCGTGACCGGGGAAGTCGAGCGCCATCTCTTCGGGAGTCTTGAAATAGAACTCGTTCGTGTCGAACTGCCAGTGATTCGGGTTCTTGAGCGAGTCGCCCGACTGGATGCAGAGGAGCGCCTCGTGCGAATAGGCGTCGGCGGCGGTGAGGTAGTGGACGTCGCCGGTCGCGACGAGCGGCAGCTTCGCCTCGGCGGCGAGCTTGACGAGCTCGGGGTTGACGCGCTGTTGCACGTCGAGGCCAGCATTCTGGAGCTCGACGTAGGTGCTCTCGCGCCCGAAAATCTGCGCCAGCCGGTCGAGGTCGGTCCGCGCGTCGGCGGGCCGGTTCTCCTCGAGCGCCTTGCAGACGCGCCCCGAGAGACAGCCCGAGAGAGCGATCAGCCCCTTCGAGTAGGTCTGCAGCAGCTCCCAGTCGACGCGCGGCTTCGTGTAGTAACCCTCGAGGTAGCCGAGCGAGGAGAGCTTGATCAGGTTCGCGTAGCCCTCGTTCGACTCGGCGAGCAGCGTCAGGTGCGCGTAGCCGCGCGTGCGGGCGTGGCGGTCCTCGGCGACGTAGACCTCGCAGCCGACGATCGGCTTGATCCCCTGCTTCGCGGCCTCCTTGTAGAGATCGACCGCGCCGGCGAGCGAGCCGTGGTCTGTGAGCGCGACGGCGGGCATCTCGAGCTGGGCAGCCCGGGCCGCGAGCGCTGGGATCCGGCACGCCCCGTCGAGGATCGAGTACTCGCTGTGGACGTGGAGATGGACGAAGTCGGCGCTCACGGAAGGGTCATTCTAGGACGCCCCTCGGAGGTTCCCTTCGACGCCATCCCTTTCGTTGCCTAGCTAGGAAACCGGTTTTCGCTTACACCAGGCGGAGGTGGTCGCGAGGCGCGACGTCTTGCTCGGTCCAGCCAGGCCCGCGCCAGTCAATCGTGTCGAGGTTCGGCTCGCAGGCGGCGCGCTCGCGCAAGCACGACGTGAGCCGCTCTGCGAGCCGTTCCTCTTCGCGGCGTGCGTAGAGCACCGCGAAGTGCGGGTCGACCCAGCTATAGGACACGGCTGTACTCGATCTCCCAGAGGGACGACCAGGTCTCGCCGCCGTCGTCGGAGCGCTGCCAGGACCAGTCGAGCGCGTCGCGCACGATGTTCTCCCAGCGCATCCGGAAGATCGCGGGGGAGCCGTCGACTTCGCCGTTTCGCCGCAGCTCCATGACACCGTTCTCGAAGCCGCCGACGAAGTCGAGATAGCTGCCGACGCTGTCCACCCACGTTTGCTTCCAGCAGCTCGCGGCGCGGTCGTAGACGGAGAAGCTGAGCCCCTGATACTCGAGCGAGGGCCGGCCGTCGAAGCTCTCGACGACCACCGCACCGCCGAGATCGAGGTAGACGGTGTTCGTCCCCGCGTGCCACTCATGCTCGTCCGACCAGGTGCAGTCCCACTCCCCCACCCAGAAATCGAACTGTCGCGCGGCGTCGAGCTCGAGGGTGACAGGCTCGGCGTGGACGACGGTCATATCGACTACAACGCTCAGCGTGCACAGGAGTTAGGTGCTTAACGAGAGCACAACAGTTGCGCAACAACGCGGACGCCGAATGGCCCGCAAATGCTGATTGCAAGCGGGATTCCGGCCCGCGGACGCAGGTCGTCGTCGGCTACGCCTATCCTGATAGGTCGTGCTCGAACTGGTCTGGCAGCAGGACGCGACCGCGTCCCTCTTCATCCGCGATCCCAACGGGACCGTTTCGGCTGCCCGGAATCTCAACGTCCTCGAGTTGATCAGGCTCGCCGAAATGCCTCCGGCGGAGGCAGGCGGCACCGCTCGGGCGCTCTTCACCGTCGTCGAGCTTGCGCACCGCTCCGTGTCCGAGGGTCTCGTCCACCCGTACCTCGAGCACGATGGCGGCTCCTGGCACGCGTTCTGGGGCGCCACCCTCGACGAGCGTGTGCAGGCGACGCTCGACGAGATCGCCCGCGCACTCCCCGCGGCCGCAGCCGCCGCGTTCGACGGCGACCGCGACGCAACCGTGCGCGACCTCTATCCCGTCCTCGTCGATCAGGTCGCACGCGACCGCCTTCGGGCCGGGCGCGTCCAGCTAGGCGCCGCGTTGCGAAACGGCCGCCCGACCGCGCTCGAGCTCTTCCTCGACGGGCTCAGCGCCCCCGAGCCGGAACTGCCGCGCCACACCGGCTACGCGGCGCTCAACCGGCGACTCTCTCGCTGGCTCGACGACGGCCTCGGCCGTCGCTCCTCGGCTCCGTGGAAGCTCAGCCTCCACCTGGACGAGCGGGGCACGGCCCTTGTGCTCGAGCTATGGCTGCACGCCGAGGACGACCCGACCCTTGGGCTGCCCGCCTCGCTCCTGCAGGAAGGCGACGAGGTGTTCAGCTTCCTCCGCGCGAGCGATCCGCGCCGGGATCTCGCCCGCCAGCTGACTGAGATCGAGCCGCTGCTCGCCGAGCATGGCATCCGCTTCGACGGCACCGCCGCCGAGGCGGAGCTCGACCCCGACGATGTCCGGCTGTTCCTGCGCGAGGCGATGCCGCTGCTCGAGGCGCGCGGCTTCCCGGTGTTGCTGCCCGGCGCCTGGCTGGGGTCGCCGAGCCGGCTGCGGGTCAACCTGACGGCGACGAGCAGCGGCTTCACCGGCCGGTCGAGCGGGCTCCTCACCACGGCCTCGCTCGCGACGTTCGACTGGCAGCTCGCTCTCGGCGACGTCGTCCTCAGCGAGCAGGAGCTGGCCGACCTCGCCGCCGCGAAGGAGCCGTTCGTCCGTGTTGCCGGTCACTGGCATGCACTGCGCCGGACGGACGTCGAGAAGGCGCTGCGCTTCCTCGAACGGCGCCGCACTGGGCCCGGTGTTGATGGCACTGGGCTCGTCGACCTCGTTCGGGCCGTCTCCGGCGTCGAAACGGACGAGGCGGGGCTCGAGCTCGGCGAGGTGTCCCTCGACGCGCCGCTCGCCGACCTGCTCCAGGACGGCGACCAGCGCTTCCGCCCACTGCCCACACCGGCGTCGATGCGGTTCGCGCTCTTCCCCTTCCAGGAGAAAGGTCACGGCTGGCTGCGGCTGCTCGGCGACCTCGGGGTCGGAGGGATCCTGGCCGACGACATGGGCCTCGGCAAGACCGTCCAGGCGATCGCGATGCTCGCCTCCGAGCGCGAGGAGCTCGAACATCCTCACGAGCTCGGACCAACGCTCGTCGTCTGCCCGATGAGCGTCGTCAAGCAGTGGTGCGCGGAGATCGCGCGGTTCGC
>Ga0180121_10001436_pt1 | contig 10134 bp, 9 predicted proteins | sample AntDrymUQ5402106_2_FD_129676 | JGI IMG/M metagenome (GOLD analysis project Ga0180121, IMG submission 129676) | Polar desert sand microbial communities from Dry Valleys, Antarctica - metaG UQ540 (21.06) (version 2) (version 2) | ecosystem: Environmental > Terrestrial > Soil > Desert | place...
CATCGATGTCATCGGGCACCAGTGGTGGTGGGAGTTCAAGTATCCCGAGTACGGCGTCACGACCGCGAACGAGATCTATCTCCCCACCGGCCGCACGGTGAACTTCCGCCTCCGCTCGGCGGATGTCATTCACTCGTTCTGGACGCCGCAGCTCGGCGGCAAGCGCGACGTCGTGACGAACCGCACCAACTATGTCTGGCTCACGCCCGACGCCTCGCTCGAGCCTTCGGTGTGGAACGGCTTCTGTGTCGAGTACTGCGGCACCTCGCACGCCAACATGCGGTTCCGCGTTTTCACGGTGAAGCCGGATCAGTTCGCGTCGTGGATCGCGGGCCAAAAGATGCCGGCGCGGTTTGGCGCCGTCGCTTCGACCGCGCCGGCCGCACCAGTTGCGATGGTCGTCCCCGTCAATACGAAGGGCGCATCGGAGATCCAGCAGGCCGCGGCTCCCCGCGTCGCGCAGCAAAGCTCGGGCACCCGCGCCGAGGGCGGCGACGCTCCGGCGGTACCGAGGCCGACAGATGCAGGCGCGAATCCCGGAGCGCCGCAGAGCGGAGCTGCGGCGCCGGCGACGACGCTCGCCGATGCCGGCGCGCTCGGAGCGGGATACATCTTCCCCTATGAGAAGATCCCCGGGTACGCGATTCCCAACGCGCCGGTTCCTCCGGGGCTCAGGTTCACGGCCGGGCTGACCGGCAACGCGCACCGTGGCAGGCAGGCCTTTTCATCCAGCGCCTGCATCGGCTGTCACGCCGTCGCCGGAAATCCGATGGCGATGGGAGTTACCGGACCGAACCTCACTCATTTCGGCTCGCGTTCTACGATCGGCGCCGGCCTGTTTCCGAATACGCCCGCATATCTCGCGCTCTGGATCAAGAACGCGCGCTCGATGAAGCCGGGATCGATCATGCCGACGTTCGGCATGAACGAGTACGACCCACAGCTCAAGACGAAAGTCGCTTCGGCGCAGGGCGGACTGTCGGACCAGCAGGTCGCCGACATCGTCGCCTACCTGACGTCACTGAAGTAACCGGAGAGATCACTTGGCAACCAGTGCAGTATCGGCCCCCGCCTACGCGGCGCCGCACTACGGAGAGCAGTCGGGTGTGTGGAGCTGGCTCACCACTGTCGATCACAAGCGAATCGGCACGCTCTACCTCTACACGGCGCTGTCGTTTTTCGTCATCGGCGGGCTCGAGGCGATAGTCATCCGCGCCCAGCTCGGCGCGCCGAACCAGCGGCTCGTGTCGCCGGAGTTCTACAACCAGCTGTTCACGATGCACGGCACGACGATGATCTTCCTCGCGATCATGCCGCTGTCGGCCGCGTTCTTCAATTATCTGATACCGCTCCAGATCGGTGCCCGCGATGTCGCCTTCCCGCGGCTGAACGCGTTCAGCTACTGGGTGTACCTGTTCGGCGGAATCTTTATCACGGTCCCGATTTTCTTCGCCGTTGCTCCCGACGGCGGATGGTTCGGCTATACCCCGCTCACGACACGCGCCTACTCTCCCGCCATCAACATCGATTTCTGGGTGATCGGCCTGCAGATCCTCGGCGTGTCGTCGCTGGCGGCGGCGTTCAACTTCGCGACGACGATCATCAATCTGCGCGCGCCAGGCATGACGCTGATGCGGATGCCGATGTTCACCTGGATGTCGTTCATCGTCCAGATACTGCTCATTCTCGCGTTCCCGGTGATCACGATCGCGCTCGTGTTCCTGCTCTTCGACCGCTTCTTCGGCACCAACTTCTATAACACGGTCAGCGCCGGCGCCGACCCGCTGCTCTGGCAGCACCTGTTCTGGATCTTCGGGCACCCCGAGGTCTACATCCTGATCCTGCCCGCGTTCGGACTCGTGTCCGAAGTGCTGCCGACCTACTCACGGAAGCCTCTCTTCGGTTATCCGGTGATGGTCTACTCAGGAATCCTCATCGCCGTTCTCGGCTTCGGCGTCTGGGCGCACCACATGTTCGCCGTCGGCATGGGTCCGATCGCCGACACCTTCTTCGCCATGAGCACGATGCTCATCGCGATACCGACGGGCGTCAAGATCTTCAACTGGATCGCGACGATGGCGCAGGGACGGGTGCGCCTTACGACCTCGATGCTGTTCGGAATCGCGCTCGTCGGATTGTTTACGATCGGCGGCATCTCAGGCGTGATGCACTCCTCGCCACCGGCCGACCTCCAGCAGAGCGACACTTACTTCATCGTCGCGCACTTCCACTACGTGCTGTTCGGCGGCTCGATCATGGGAATTTTCGCCGGCATCTATCACTACTTCCCGAAGATGAACGGCCGATTGATGGACGAGAGGCTCGGTAAGTGGCACTTCTGGCTCACCTTCATCGCCATGAACCTCACCTTCATGCCGATGCACTTCTCGGGAATGCAGGGAATGCCGCGCCGCATCTATACGTACGATTCAGGCCAGGGATGGGAGATCTACAACCTCATGTCGAGCGTTGGCGCGATGCTCTTCCCCTTTGCAACGCTGATCTTCTTCTACAACTATTTCCTCAGCCGGAAGAAGGGCGAGATCTCCGGACCGAATCCGTGGGATGCGGGAACGCTTGAATGGACAATCCCCAGCCCGCCGCCGGACTACAACTTTGCGCGCATTCCGACCGTGACGAGCCGCTATCCGCTGTGGGAAGGGAAGGAAGTCGACTTCGAAAGCGCGCGCGCCAACGTCGTCGAGGGCAAGACTTCGGAGCAGCTCGGCATCATCATGCCCTACAACACCATCAAGCCCCTGATCGTCGCGGGCGCGATGGTGATCATGTTCTGTGGCTTGCTGACGAGTCTGGCGCTCACCTTCATCGGGGCGGCCGTAATGGTCGTTTCACTGTACACCTGGCTGCTGAGCCCCCTCGAGCCGGAGCACCACTAGATGTCCGCTACCGCGCACTACACCTCGACCGGACTCGACAACCGCAAGATCGCGGTGTGGGCGTTCATCGGCTCGGAGTGCATGCTCTTCGTGTCGCTGATCTCCACCTATCTGATCTACAAGGGCAGGAGCGTCGTCGGTCCGTACCCGCACGAGCCGTGGACCAATCCAGCCAATGGCGAGAAGCTGCCGGCGATCCTCAACATCCCGATCACGTCGGCCTCGACGTTCGTGCTGCTGATGTCTTCGCTGGCGATGGTAATGGCCCTCGCCGCCGTGCAGAACAAGAACGTCCCAAAGCACACCCGGGGCGATCGCATCATCGGCTCGTCAAAGCTGTGGCTGTGGATGACTGCCCTGCTCGGCACCATCTTCCTCGGGTTCCAGGCGTACGAATTCACTTCCTTCGTGCACGAGGGACTGACGATCCGCACCAATCTTTTTGGCTCGTCGTTCTTTACGCTTACCGGATTTCACGGTGCGCACGTTACTGCCGGCGTACTCTGGCTGCTGACACTGCTGGCGATCGATTACCGGCGCGGACTCGGGCCGAAGGACGCGCTCAACGTGGATATCGCCGCGCTCTACTGGCACTTCGTGGACGTCATCTGGATCGTGATCTTCACGCTCGTCTACCTCATCCAGTAACCGGGATCAACGATGGACACCCATTCGACACCAGCTCAGGCTCCGCACGCGGATGGATCGCATGCAGGCGATGCACACGCCGGGCACGACCATCCGACGTGGAAGACATATGTGAAGGTCGGGGTGATCCTCACGCTGATTACGATCGCGGAAGTGTGGGCATACTACATCCCGTCGTTCGTCGCTTCGCGCGCTTTCGTGCCCAGCCTGCTGATTATGTCGGCCGTCAAGTTCGTGATCGTCGTCATGTTCTACATGCACCTCAAGTACGACCACAAGCTCTTCCGCGTGCTGTTCGTGGGCCCGGTGCTGATCGCCAGCCTCACCCTGATATCGCTGATGTTCCTCTTCGGACATCTCGGCATCAGACTCTAGTCTTCACGTAGCATGTGGTCGCTGGCGCTGCTCCACCCGATCGACGCGATCAGCTGGTGGAGATGGTCGATTCACCCGAGCACTGTCATCGGCATCGCGTCGCTCGGCGCGATCTACCTCTGGCTGGCATACCGCGCGCGCCGCGATCCGACCGTCGGGGAAAAGCTGTTTTTCTTCGCCGGCCTGCTGGTGATGTTCTCGTCGCTGAACGGGCCAATCCACGACCTCAGCGACTACTATCTCTTCAGCGCCCACATGGTGCAGCACCTGCTGCTCACTCTCCTGATGCCGCCGCTCCTGCTCGCCGGCATTCCGGGCTGGATGCTGCGCCCGGTCACTTCGCACCGCTTCGTCGCCCCGGTTGCGCGCTTTCTCACCCGGCCGGCCATCTGCTTCACGATCTTCAACCTCATCATCGCCGGCTGGCACCTGCCGCCACTTTACAACGCGGCGATGGCCGACCACAACATCCACATCCTCGAGCACGTGATGATGATGACGGGCGCCGTGCTGATGTGGTGGCCGCTGATGAGCCAGCTCCCCGAGCTGCCGCGCCTCGCTTATCCGGCGCAGATGCTCTACAGCTTTCTGATGACGATTCCGATGTCGATCGTCGCCATCTACATAGTGATGGCGGACCGGGTCCTTTACCCCGCCTACAGCGCGGCGCCGCGAATTCTTCCCCTATCCCCGCTCGAGGACCAGCTGCTGGGCGCGCTCATCATGTGGATCCCCGGGGGAATCATCTTCTACATCATCATGACGGTGGTGTTCTTCAAATGGAACGCCCGCGGCGAAGACTCGACCGCGGGCGCGCAGGTGGACTGGAAGCCCTCTCCCGCCTAGTCGTCTGTTCCCTCGAGTGCCTGCTTGAGCTCCCCGCCAAGCTTGGGATGCGTGCGCCACATGTACCCGAACATCAGGCCGGCCGCAAGCAGGTTGGCGATGAAGATCTGATACCAGGCCACCTGGCCCAGCGGTGTTTCGGCAAAGACCGCCGCCAGCATGTAGAAGCCCATCGCCAGCACCACGAACGCTAGGAGCAGCCCGGCAAGAATTCCCGGCGTGCGCTCGGCCTGGTGAACGATCGCGGCGAGTACGATGCCGACGAGGCAGAAAGCCGCATAATGAAAGACGGTGTAGCTGGCGACCTGGGCGAAAGGACTGTCCACCGCCATGCTCATGTTCCTCGCCAGCACGCTTACGAGACCTCCTCCGAGCAGCTGAGGCGTATGGAAGGGTCGGCCAGTAACAGTGTCGACAATGAGAAACCACACCACGATCGCCGTCGCGCCGAGAAATCCGGTGAACAGCCCTTCGCGGAGAAAATTGTGCTGCCGCTCAGCCATTTCTTCCTCGTGAGTGCGGATAATGCATCAAGGGAGAAAATACGCCGCCATCGGGTATATTCAAGCACGAACGCGATAAGATCGTGAGCCCATGCGGCGCCAGACTGAATGTCCGTCCAATCACAACGAGTAAGATGCTTTTCAGGCAGATTCGCAACGCCGTGCTGCTCAGCTTCGCGCTGAGCTTTGCAGTACCCCCGCAGATCGAGGCGCAAACAAAGAAAAAGACAACCGCGAGCGCCAGAAAAAGAGCACCGGCGAAACGCACCGGTCGCCGGCCAGCGCGGCGGAATGTGCGGCCGCGCGGGCCGGTGGTTCCGGCTGTCCGCTACAGTATCACGCGTAGCGCGGAAGACCTGAAGGCCACCCTGGGAAGCCTGACCGCGCGCGTACAGAGCGGAACGTTTGGAATCATGGTCATATCCGTGACCAGGGGTGACACGCTGTTCGCGAACAACGCCGGCGTGCGGATGATGCCCGCCTCGACGCTCAAGCTGCTCACCAGCGCCATCGCGTTCGAGCGCCTCGGTCCGAATTACCAGTTCAGCACCGATGCGCTGCGCGACGGTGAAGTCTCGGCGGACGGTACGCTCAACGGGAATCTCTACATTCGGGGCGACGGCGACCCGGCACTGTCGGGGAAATTTCTCCCCGGCGGATCGGGTGCTCCGATGAGCAGGCTCGCCGAGATGGTGGCGACGCAGGGAATCAAGCGCATCACCGGCAGCGTGATCGGGGATGCGAGCGGCTTCGATGCGCAGAAGATTCCGGAAGGGTGGCTCACGCGATACCTCCAGGCATCATACGCGGCGCGCGTCTCCGCGCTTTCACTGAACGAGAATCTCGTCGCAGTCGCTGTCAGTCCCGGTGCGCCCGGGCGTCCGGCGAACGTGACGCTCGAGCCCTCGACGAGCAGCATTCCGCTGGTCAATGCGGTGCGCACCGTCGGTGGTGGTGGGGCCAGTCTCGGCTTCCGTAAGCGGAGCGACGGCACCATCGAAGCGCGCGGCTCGATCGGCTCGCGCTCGGGAACGCGCAAGTACGTCTACATCGTCGAGGATCCGGCCAGCTTCACCACCGGCGCGTTCAACGATGCGCTGAAGGCGCGCGGCATTACCATCGACGGCGCCATCCGGGTCGGCAACACACCCGCCGATGCGAAAAAGGTCGCAAGTCTGCTTTCGCCGCCGCTGGCGAGCATGGTCGCGGTGATGAACCGTGAGAGCATCAACCACTACGCCGAGCTGATCTTCCGGAACGCGGCGCGCGGCCCCAAGCGGGACGTCCAGGGCTCGGCTGCCAACGCACGCGCGCTGTTGCGGTCCTTCTTCGCAAGCACGATCAAGACCGATTCGGCGAGCCTCTATTTCGCCGACGGCAGCGGACTCTCGACACTCAACCGCATAACACCGCGGGCAATGACACAGATGCTCAGCTACTCGCACCGCGCATCGTGGGGGCCGTGGCTGCATTCCTCGCTGCCGGTGGCCGGTGATTCCGAGCTGCTGCGGCGGCGCATGCGCAATACGCCGGCCGAAGGAAACCTGCACGCGAAGACGGGGACGACGAACGACGTCATAGCGCTCGCGGGTTACGTGACGGCGGCCAATGGTGAGGTGATCGCATTCACCTTCCTGTACAACGGACGCGACCGTTGGAGTGCGAAGGCGATGATCGACGTCATGAGCGAGACGCTGGCGGGGTTCGGCAGATAGCGGAATGACCTGCGCATGAAGGTATTAATCGCTTAAGCCCCCCCCAGACTGCCTTAGTTACGACTGTTCTGGCATTTTTCTTGTAAGGGAATTGTGAATCCAGCGGGATTTTCCTCGCGGTGTTTTCATAGTTTTACAATGGCCTACCGAACATTCGTAGACAGCGACGCGGCTTACTGGCAGGTGTTGGATGTGCAGCCGACGAGAATCGAGCAGCGCCGGACGGACCGTCGTCACGCCGTAACGTCGCGCTGGAGGGGAGAAGAGCGCCGGACCGGCGGCGACCGCAGGCAAACCTCGCAACGGCGCATCACGCTGTCTTCGGGATTCAGCGAGGGATGGCTGACCTTTGAGTCGCTGACGGAGAAGCGCCGGCTCACGCCTATCCCGGCCAACTGGGACTGCTGCCCTGAAGCCGAGCTTCGTTCCTGGTGCATGCGCGCGAAGCGGATCGGGAAGACGCGGAACAGCTACGTCGCCTAGGCAGTAGCTTCCCGCGGATGCCACAGCTGCATTCGCCCGCCGGAGCCCTCTGGGTCCTCCAGGCACTCGTCTCCGCCTTCCTTGCGATTCTTTTTCTTCAGTCGGGCATCGACAAAGTCGTCGATCGGAAAGGGAATCTCGCCTGGCTGACCGGTCACTTCGCGAAGAGCCCCCTGGCATCGACTGTTTCGCCGATGCTGACGGTGATCACCATTCTCGAGGTTGCAGCGGGAATTCTCAGCGGTGTAGGCGCGGCGCTAGTCGTCCTTACCAACGATTCCACAGTCGCGTTCTACGGCGCCTTGCTCGCGGGGGTGGCCCTGACCGCGTTGTTCTTCGGCCAGCGAATCGCGAAAGACTATCCGGGCGCCGCGGCGCTCGTTCCGTACTTCCTGCTGGTGCTCGCCGGGCTTCACATTCTTTCCCGCGCCTGACGAACTAGTCGAGCAGCAGCGCGTCCTGCCGGCCCCGCACCGAGTTGATCAGCGCAAATGAGTGCGCCGACGCCAGCTCGTCTTTCGTGATCGCCCGCTCGCTCAGCTCACCGTCCTCGATCATCTGGTCGCGAAGAGTTCCGGCGAGCAGGCCCGCCGACCGTGGCGGCGTGCACTGCGCACCGCCGACGGTTACCACGATGTTGGCGATGGTCGATTCCGTTATCTCGCCTCGCTCATTCCAGAAAATCACGTCGTCGCACGGCTGGCACCGGGCGAGCGCGCGATCGTAGCGCTCGCGCGCCGTGGTCTTGTGGAACCAGAGCGGATCGCGCGAGTCGATCGGCTCGCCCGCGACCCGCACTCTGCGTGGCAGACTGAGCGGTTGAAGCCGCTCGGCCTGAGTGGCGACCTCACCCGCGGGCGAAGATGTGAAGCGAACCCGCCACTCTCCGCTTCCGTGAGCGCGAGCAATATCATCGAGCGCATCGCGGACGGCGTCCTCTTTCCATCCAAATCCGAAGTACTCCGCTGAGCTCCGCGCGCGCGCGACATGGCGGTCGAGCAGCGCGTACTCGCCGGCGCGTAGCGCGAGCGTCTCGAGAAGTGAGAACCCGGGTGACGGCGTCGTAAGGAACTTCGCTTTCAGCAGGCACTCCTCGTACTCGCCTGCGGGGGTAGACCCCCACGTGATTCCGCCTCCGACTCCGAACGTCGACGCGCCGTCCTTCTCCACGGATATCGTGCGAATGGCGACGTTGAAAACCGCGTCTCCGTCCGGGGCGAGGTATCCGATTGCGCCGCTGTAGATTCCGCGCGCCGACGCCTCCAGCTCGCCGATGATCTCCATGCTCCGCACCTTGGGTGCGCCGGTGATGGACCCGCAGGGAAAGAGCGCGCGGAAGATGTCGACGAGCGTCACTTCGGGACGCGTCCGGCACGTCACCGTCGAAGTCATTTGCAGCACCTGACCGAGCTTCCCGACCGCGAACAACTCCGGTACCTCGACCGTGCCTACCGCCGCAACCTTCCCGATGTCGTTGCGCAGCAGGTCCACTATCATCACGTTCTCGGCGCGATCCTTTGCAGAGGCGGCCAGCATCCGGCTACGCTCGTCATCTTCCTCGAGCCAGCGACCGCGCTGCGTCGTGCCCTTCATCGGGCGTGTGGTGAGCCGATCGCCGCGCCACTCGAAGAACAGCTCCGGAGAGAACGACATTACGGTCTGATCGCCGATCTCGAGAAGCGCCGAGTATTCTGCGCGCTGCGATATGCCGAGTGCGTTGAAGGCGGCGTGCGCGTCACCTGTGAGGCGGCTGCGCATCGGGAACGTGTAGTTCACCTGGTAGGTATCGCCTGCCGCTATGTACGACCGAATCGCTGACACCGACGCTTCGTAATCGGCGCGGCCTACCGCCGGCGCCCAGTCGGAAAAGTGGAAAGCAGCGTGACCGTCCTCCGCGGGCCGCGCATCCGGCAGCGGCGCGGGCTGGTCAAAGAAGCCTGCCCAGACAAGTGGAAAATCGCTGGACCTGTGCGCTGTGAGCGCATCGTCGAATGCCGGCGCCGCGTCATAAGACACCGCCAGCGCGACCCAGCGACCCTTTGCCGCTGCTGACTCCGCCTCGCGGAGCAGCGGCATCACCTCATCGATCGTGCTGGCGCTGCTCGTGTGAACGGGATTGTGCAGCCGCAGTTCCCATTTCCGGGGCGTGCCGCCGAAGGACCGAAAGTGCGCGGTTGCGCCTACTGCACTTCCCTCAGCATCACGCCGCGTTTGGCGAGCTCTCCGATGTAGATCTCGGGCGGCATGCACTCGTCGGGCGTGAAGACCCCGGACTTGCCGATCTCGCCGCGTGCCTGGAGCTGGCCCGTGATTGACAGCGAATAGCCGGTGGAACGCTCCATCGCACTGATGCCGCGCTCCTCGTCGTAGTAGTCCACCATCTCCCAGCCGACCTTTTTCGCCACGCCCGCCTTGGTGCCTTCGCCGGATACGCGCAGCGCGACGAGGTCCTTGCCCTTCGGCTTGGTGAGGCGCGGTCCCATCGCCGCGACGACGAGATCGCGCGGCACAACCTTGATTCCCTTCACGTCGACCGGATTCAGGTCGAGCAGGCCGAGCTCACGAATGGCTTCCATGATCTGAGCGTGCCCCGGGTAGCGCAGAGTCTTGTATTCCATCGTCGGGATTTTGCCTTCGTACCGGAACGCCATCGTCCGCAGACCGCCG
>Ga0180121_10001437_pt1 | contig 10131 bp, 10 predicted proteins | sample AntDrymUQ5402106_2_FD_129676 | JGI IMG/M metagenome (GOLD analysis project Ga0180121, IMG submission 129676) | Polar desert sand microbial communities from Dry Valleys, Antarctica - metaG UQ540 (21.06) (version 2) (version 2) | ecosystem: Environmental > Terrestrial > Soil > Desert | place...
CCGCGCTCGACCGCTCCCAGCGACAGCGCTGCTCGGACGTTGCGGGCACTGACGACGAGCTCGGCCAGGCGTTCCGCACCCACCGCGCCGAGCAGGAGGGCGTAGAGGGCCACACTGGTCACCACTGGAGGAGCACCAGCTCCGAGCAGAAGCCCGGTCCCATGGCGAGAAGGACGCCGTAGGACCCGGACGGTGGCGGGGGGGCGGCCAGGGTGTCGGCGAGCACGTGCAGGACCGATGCGGAGGACAGGTTGCCGACCTGTGCGAGGGAGCGCCAGGTGCGACCCAGCGCGTCCGGAGCGATGCCCAGGGTCCGCGTCATCGCGTGCAGCACCTTGGGTCCGCCCGGGTGTGCCACCCACGTCCCGATGTCGTCGATCTTGAGGTCGTGGTCCCCGAGGAACGCGGTGACGTCGTGACCGAGGTGCTCCTCGACGACCTCGGCCACGCTGGCCGCCAGCACGATCCGGAAACCGCTGCCGCCGATGTCCCAGCCCATGACCCGCTCGGTCCCGGGATAGAGCCGGCTCCGGGTGGCTATCACCGAGGGCCCCGGCGGCAGACCCATCGCGGCAGCCCGACGGTCTCCGACGAGAACGACAGCGGCTGCACCGTCACCGAACAGCCCGCTCCCCACCTGGTTGGCGATGCTGGCGTCGTCGCGCTGGATGGTCAGCGAGCACAGCTCGACCGAGAGCAGGACGGCGACGGCGCCCGGCTCGCCCGCCAGCAGGTCGTGCACGCGCGCGACACCGGCGGCTCCCGCGACGCAGCCGAGCCCGAAGATCGGCAGCCGCTTGACGTCAGGGCGCAGTCCCAGCCGCGGCACGAGACGTGCGTCGAGGCTCGGTGCGGCGACCCCCGTCACCGAGGTGGTCACGATCAGGTCGACCTCACCCGGCTCCAGGCCCGCCAGGTCCAGGGCGCGGCGGGCCGCGGTCTCACCCAGGTCGGTCCCCACCTCGATGAAGGCGTCGTTGGACGCGCCGAAGCCGTCGAGCTCGGCGTACGACTCGAGCGGGAGCGCGAGATGGCGGAACTCGACCCCGGTGGCTTCGTGAAGTCGGTCGAGGACGCGACGGTCGGCTTGCTCCCCAAGGGCGATCTGCGCGAACGCGTCGGTCAGTGTCCGCTGCGCGTAGCGATGGGGCGGCAACGCCGTCCCGACGGCGGCGATCCGGCTCACCGGCAACGATCTCCGGGCTGGTGCATCACGATCTCCCTCCCGGCGGACGTCGTACGTTCGGACGATTCTTTCCCCCGGTCGGCGCGCCGGTTCAGGTCGAACTCTCGCAGCCCGACACTACGTGAGACAGTCCAATGATCCACCTCACCGGATCGCGGGACGCCACGAACACCATCGAATGATTGTCACTACTGCCAACGAAAGCCGCCCGACATGTGTCCTCACCAGCCGACGTGCCCGACCGTGGAAGCCCCTGACCGGGAGGCAGCCCACACCGTGGCGGCGCACCCGGAGCAGGGCTGGAGCTTGCTGTGCAACGGGATCGTCCTGTTCGACGACACCGGTGAGCTCCTCCCCGACGGCCGCGTGATCGCGCCGCACCGCCCGACCGACCGGCTCTGCGCCGCAGCCTGACACCCGCGCTCTCAGGAGGGTTCGGCGTAGCTGGCCACCGGGGGGCAGCTGCAGACGAGGTGGCGGTCACCGTAGGCGCCGTCGACACGGCGGACCGATGGCCAGTACTTGTCGGCCGGGTCCATGTCGGCCGGGAAAACCGCCTCCCGCCGTGAGTACGCGTGCTCCCACTCCCCCGCGATCGAGGCCGCCGTGTGCGGTGCGCCGCGCAGGGGGTTGTCGGTCCGGTCCAGCTCACCGGCCCCCACCCTCGCGATCTCCTCGCGGATGGCGATCATGGCTGCGCAGAACCGGTCGAGCTCGGCCAGGTCCTCGGACTCCGTGGGCTCGATCATCAGGGTGCCGGCGACCGGGAAGGACATCGTGGGGGCATGGAAACCGTGGTCGATCAGTCGTTTCGCGACGTCATCGACCGTGACGCCGGTCTCCTTGGTGATGGCCCGCAGGTCGACGATGCACTCGTGCGCAACGAGGCCCGACCCGCCTGTGTAGAGCACCGGGTAGTGCGGTCCCAGACGCGCCGCGACGTAGTTGGCGCCCAGGATCGCGACCTGGGTCGCCGCGGTGAGACCGGCCCCACCCATCAGGCGGACGTAGGCCCACGAGATCGGCAGGATGCCGGCCGACCCCCACGGTGCGCCCGACACCGGACCGACACCGGTGCGCGGGCCGGCGCTCGGCTGTGCCGGGTGCGTGGGCAGGTAGGGTGCGAGGTGCGACCGGACCCCGACCGGACCGACGCCCGGACCTCCGCCGCCGTGCGGGATGCAGAACGTCTTGTGCAGGTTCAGGTGCGAGACGTCGGCACCGAAGTGACCGGGCCTGGCGACACCGACCAGTGCGTTGAGGTTCGCGCCGTCCACGTAGACCTGGCCGCCGGCATCGTGGACGAGGTCACACAGCTCGGTGATGTCCTGCTCGAACACGCCATGGGTGGACGGGTAGGTCACCATCACGGCCGCGAGGTCCTCGCGGTGCGCTGCGATCTTCTGACGCAGGTCGTCCAGGTCGACGTTGCCCTCACTGTCGCAGGCGACCACGACGACCTTCAGACCGGCCATGACGGCAGACGCGGCATTGGTGCCGTGCGCGCTGGACGGGATCAGGCAGGTGGTTCGCTCGTGCTGCCCGTTGGCGCGGTGGAACGCGCGGATCGCAAGCAGGCCGGCCAGTTCCCCCTGTGAACCGGCGTTGGGCTGCAGCGACACCGCGTCGTAGCCGGTCACCTCGCACAGCCATGCCTCGAGCTGATCGATGAGCGCGACGTAGCCGGCCGCCTGTTCGATGGGCGCGAACGGGTGCATGTCCGCGAACTCCGGCCAGGTGATGGGCTCCATCTCCGCGGTCGCGTTCAGCTTCATCGTGCACGAGCCGAGCGGGATCATGGACCTGTCCAGGGCCAGGTCCCGGTCGGAGAGCCGGCGCAGGTAGCGCAGCATCGCCGTCTCGGACCGGTGCGCGTGGAACACCGGGTGGCGAAGGATGTCGTCGGCGCGGCGCAGGTCCCCGGGCAGACCGTCGCTCGCATCGACGCTGTAGCTCTCGATGCCCTCCATGTCGTCGATGCCCGCGCCGACGTCGTCCGGGTCCAGCCCGTCCAGTCCGAACGCTGACCAGACGGCTCGCAGGTGGTCGCGTGTCGTCGTCTCGTCCGTCGTGATCCCCACGTGTTCGTTGTCGACATGACGAAGGTTGACTCCGCGCTCGCGCGCCGCACGGACGACGTCCGCGGCCCGCCCCGGCGTACGCACGAGGACCGTGTCGAAGAACGCGTCGTGCACGACCTCGACCCCATCGGCACCGCGCAGCCCGGCGGCGAGGACCCGGGCATAGCTGTGCACGCGACGCGCGATGGCCCGCAGGCCGTCGGGCCCGTGGTAGACGGCATACATGGCGGCGACGACCGCCAGGAGCACCTGCGCCGTGCAGATGTTGCTTGTCGCCTTCTCGCGGCGGATGTGCTGCTCCCGGGTCTGCAGGGCCAGCCGGTACGCCGGGTTGCCGTCGACGTCCTTGGACACGCCCACGAGGCGGCCGGGCATGGAACGTTCGAGACCCTTGCGCACCGACATGTAGCCGGCGTGCGGGCCCCCGAAGCCCATCGGCACCCCGAACCGCTGGGTCGTGCCCACGGCGATGTCGGCTCCCAGGTCGCCGGGCGACCGCAGGAGCATCAACGCGAGAAGGTCCGCAGCAACTGCCACGACGGCACCCGCGGCCGTGGCCTGCTCGATCACGGGGGCGAGGTCGCGCACGGCGCCACCGGTCCCGGGGTACTGCAGGAGCACACCGAACATCTCGCGGTCGGGCAGGCCCCCGGTGTGCACGTCCGTCACGACCACCTCGAGGCCGAGCGGCTCGGCACGGGTCGCTACCACGGCCAGGGACTGGGGCAGGACGTCGGCGTCGACGACGAACACCGCGTCCGCACCGGCCTTGCTCGTGCGCCGAGCCAGGGTCATCGCCTCGGCGGCCGCGGTCGCCTCGTCCAACAGGGACGCCCCGGCCACCGGCAGCCCGGTGAGATCGGTGATCACGGTCTGGAAGTTGAGCAGCGCCTCGAGCCGGCCCTGCGAGATCTCCGGCTGGTAGGGCGTGTACGCGGTGTACCAGGCGGGGCTCTCGAGCACGTTGCGCACGACGACCGGCGGGGTGACAGTTCCGTGGTAGCCCATGCCGATCATCGACGTGAGCACCGTGTTGCGTCCGGCCAGAGCACGCAGCTCGTCGAGGACCTCGTGCTCTGCCCGACCCTCGGGCAGCGCGAGCGGACGGTCGCTGTGGACGGAGGCGGGCACCGTCGCCGAGACGAGGTCCTCCAGCGACGAGTAGCCCAGGACAGCCAGCATCTTGGCCTGGTCCTCGGGCGCAGGGCCGATGTGGCGCCGGGCGAACGGGAGCGAGCTGTCGAGGGCCGACCCTCTGCTGATCTCGGGGCTGGTCGCTGTCTCGTCGATGCTCATCGCGGAAGGCCTCCGGGGTCTGCGACACGCACGGCGCGCGTGCGCCGTGGGTCCCCCTCTGTCGCAGGTCGCTCCAGAGCTGCCTCGTCCACGTGGTCCGGGTGCCTGAGAGGTTCCGGGGAGGTTGCCCCTTCGGCGCCCCGTCGCGGGTCTGCGACGGGATCTCTCCCACGCGGGGTCGGGAGCCCGCTCAGTCTAGTCCTTCCCGCCCACGACTAAAGAGTCGCTCGCTGGCCTCACGAGCCCGCGGGGCCCCGACCAGCGCAGATCGCTATCCTGTACGCCGGGCGCGACGCCGCGCAGAGAGCTCGTCCGAGGCGGCTGTGTCCGAGCCGGTGGAGGCGTCGGCACCTGCAGTCGCGGCGTCCTCGTTGGTGCGCTCGCCGGGCATCGTGGCAAGCGACCCCTCGACCTCGCGCCAGACCCGCCCGACGGCGATGCCGAAGACGCCCTGCCCACCCTGGACCAGGTCCACGACCTCGTCGGCGGAGGTGCATTCGTAGACGGTGGCGCCGTCGCTCATCAGCGTGATCTGCGCCAGGTCCTCGACGCCCCGCTCGCGCAGGTGCGCGACAGCGGTGCGGATGTTCTGCAAGGAGACACCGGTGTCCAGCAGCCGCTTGACGACCTTGAGAACGAGGATGTCTCGGAACCCGTAGAGGCGCTGGCTGCCCGACCCGTGGGCCGAGCGGATGCCCGGCTCGACGAGCCCGGTGCGCGCCCAGTAGTCCAGCTGCCGGTAGGTGATGCCGGCAGCGGCACATGCCGTCGGCCCCCGGTAGCCCATGTCCTCGGGCAGGTCCGGCAGGTCGTCGGTGAACAGGAGCCCCTGCTGGCCGGCGCTGACCCTGGCCCGCTCCGCGGCGGCCGCGTCGAAACCCTCAGGACGCGTGCCGCCTGTTGTGGATCCACCCGAGCTGGTCACGCCGACCTCCGTCTCACGCCCCGGGGGGAAGGACCGGGCGGCCTCGCGGGAGGATCACTCCCGGGAAGATCACACGGTTGGAGTTACAGCGGGGGCGTTCTGCATCGACGGTACGCACCCGCGGGGGCGCGGTCAACGATCCGCGGGCCGATAGGCGCGGCGTGTCCGACTCTCCACCTCTGGTGGAGGTTGAGGCAGGCCGGAGGGCGCCTCAGCCCGGCGGCGGCAGGTTGCCGAAGTCCTCCGGCGAGATGTCGTCGAGGAACTCACGGAACTTCTCGACCTCGTCCTCCTGCTCGTCGGGGATGCTGATGCCCGCCTCGGCGAGCACCTCCTCGGCACCGACGATCTGGGTCGCCGTGCGCAGGGCGACGGCGATGGCGTCGGAGGGCCGGGCGCTGACCTCCATCCCGCTGGCGAAGACCATCTGGGCGTAGAAGACGCCGTCGCGCAGGGAGGTGATCCGCACCTGGGTGAGCTCCTCGCCGGCGGCCTCCAGCAGGTCCCGGATCAGGTCGTGGGTCAACGGCCGGGGCGGCACGACGCCCTGCTGTGCGAAAGCGATCGCGGTGGCTTCCCCCGCGCCGATCCAGATGGGCAGATAACGCTCTCCCCCGGCCTCCTTGAGCAGGACGATGGGTAGGTTGGAAGGCATCTCCACCCGGACACCGACCACGTCCAGCTCCACCACGTCGAACTCGTTCACCTGACCCACCCTACCCGCGCTATCGATGCCATCCCGGGCACCCGGTGTGTCCGTCCCGCCAAACGGCGCAGTCCCGGGCACATCGATCACGTGCCGGTGACGTCGCGCAGCCGGGACCGCACCAGTGCCGTGTGAAGACGCAGCGAGAGCGAGCCCATCTCGCGGGCGACCTCCTCGGCGCGGGCCCTCGCCTGCGGGCTGCGCTGCCGCAGCAGGGGCGCGACCACCTGGTCGACGAGGTCGGCCTCGCGCTCGGCAGCGGTGCGGAAGGCGCGCAGGTGACGCGGTTCCAGGCCGAAGCCGGTGAGCTCGGCGACCACGGTCGCCACGGCCAGGGCGTCGGAGTCGTAGGCAGGTGCCGTGCCGGCTGGTGCACGCACCGGAGCGAGCAGCCCGAAGCCTTCGATCTGCTCCAGGAGGCGCTCGTCGATGCCGGCCCCCTCGACCAGCTCGTCACGCGAGAGCCGTAGCTCGACGCGCTCGGTGAGCAGCGACCGGGGGCCAGGCAGCCCGTCGTCGGCACTGAGGGGCACCTGGGGCCTCTCCCCCGGCGCCGAGGGGGGCTCCAGCCCGCGGTCGATGGCGTCGAGGTGCTCCCTGATCACCCGCAGCGGTAGATAGTGGTCGCGCTGCGTGGCGAGGACGTAGCGCAGGCGGGCCACGTCGCCATAGCTGAACTTGCGGTATCCCGATGGAGTCCGGGCCGGCTCGACGAGCCCTTCGGACTCCAGGAACCTGATCTTGGACACCGTGACCTCGGGGAACTCCGCACGCAGCTCGCCGAGGACCTCCCCGATGCTCATCAGCGACCGGGTCGGCAGCGTCGAGGCCATGGGCGTCCTAGCCCTGGTGGCTCGGGTAGAACACGAGCCGGTACTTGCCCACCTGGACCTCGTCGCCCCCGGCCATCTGTGCCTCGTCGATGCGCTCCCGGTTGACGTAGGTGCCGTTGAGCGACCCGACGTCGCGGACCGCGAAACCGTCACCGGCGCGGACGAACGTCGCGTGCCGCCTCGAGACGGTCACGTCGTCGAGAAAGATGTCGCTGGACGGGTGACGCCCCGCGGTGGTGGCGTCGGAGTCCAGCAGGAAGCGGCTCCCGGAGTTGGGTCCCCGGCGGACGACGAGCAGCGCCGAGCCGGGCGGGAGAGCATCGATCGCCGCCTGGTCCGCGCCGGAGAGCCCCTCGGTCTTCTCCGTGGGTTCGCTCGGCTCGAAGTCGCCGCTGATCGTGATCGTCGAGGTCTCGTTCGGCGAGGGGCCTGGGGTCTCGCCAGGTCGCAGCGCGGCGCCGCAGTTGCTGCAGAACCGGGCGTCCTCGCTGTTTCGGTGACCGCACTGGGTGCAGCTCGGCATCTCGGTGGCCCCTCCCCCGCCACGGGGTCTCCGTGGTCATCGGTTCTGGTCGACTCGACCTTATCCTCGACGGGAGGTTCAGGTCAGGCGACCGGAATCTACCCGGACAGTCCGGCCTCGTAGGTCGATGCGTCGAGCAGCCCCTCGGCCGACGTCGTGTCGTCCGGCCGGATCGCCATCATCCAGCCGTCGCCGTAGGGGTCGGAGTTCACCAGCTCGGGCGAGCTGTCGAGGGCGTCGTTGCGCTCGACCACGGTGCCGGTGACCGGCGCGTACACGTCCGAGACGCTCTTGGTGGATTCGACCTCGCCGCACGTCTCGCCTGCCGTGACGTGCGTGCCACTCTCCGGCAGCGTCACGAACACGATGTCGCCCAGCGCCTCCTGGGCGTAGTCGGTGACGCCCACACGCACGGTCCCGTCCTCGCTCCGCACCCACTCGTGGTCCTTGGTGTACTGCAGATCCTCGGGGCTCACCGCGGCACCTCTCTGCTGGTCGGCCGTGTCCTCAACCGTTGCCGTCGCCCTCGTCGTCGGGGGCCGGGCGAGCGTAACGAGGCGCCGCAGCGACCCGCAAGGAGGCGATCGACACCGAAGGGCGCTGGGTCACCACCGCCTGCGCGTCACGCTGGCTCAGCACGTCGAGCACCCCGCCGGGGATGTCCAGCGCCGCTGCCAGTGTCCGCGGCTCACCGATGACCCGGAAGCGGTACGGCGAGACCAGCTCCGTCCCGTCCACCTCGACCCCACCCTGGACGTCCACCAGCGAGGTGCTGGCGACCACCCGGACCGCGGGTCCCGCCACCGTGGCGACCTCGATGGCCTCGGCCCCGGCGTCGCGCAGCTCCTGCAGGGCGTCGAGCAGGACGTCGGCGCCGACCTGCCCGTCGACGTCGTTGATCGTCAGCTCGACGCCCGGACCCTGTGCCGGCAGCGTCCCCGCGAGGATCCCGAGGACACGTGCGCGTTCCCGCGCCTCCTCCAACGCCGCCAGGGTGCCGCTGCTGCCTCCCGTGACCTGGTCGCGCGTGTCCTGCAGGTCGCGGGCCTCGGCCTGCAGCCGCGCGCCCCGCTCGGACACGTCGTCGAGGATGCGCACCAGGTCGGTCTGCCGCAGACCGGTGAGCCCGGCGTCCTGGTTCGCCCGCACCTGCACCGCAGCGGCGAACCCCAGGACCGCGCACAGCGCGGCGGCGACGACCTGGGCGCGGGTCGCGCGGGGTGTCAGCGCCGACCGCAGCCGGGCCCGCCCGCGGCGGGGGTCGTCGTCCTGGGTGCGCTGCGGACCGGGGTCGCTCACCGGACCCTCACGCGCTGAACAGGTGGCGACGGATGGCGGCGGCGTTGGAGAAGATCCGGATCCCGAGCACGACGACCACACCCGTGGAGAGCTGGGACCCGACGCCCAGCTGGTCACCCAGGTAGACGATGACGGCGGCGACAAGGACGTTGCCCACGAAGGACACCACGAAGACCCGGTCGTCGAAGATGCCGTCGAGGAGCGCGCGCAGGCCGCCGAAGACGGCGTCGAGGGCCGCGACCACGGCGATCGGGAGGTAGGGCTGCAGCCACAGCGGCACCGTGGGCTCCAGGAACAACCCGGCCACGATGCCGAGCACGAGGCCGATCGCGGCGATCACCGGTCGTCCCTCCTCTCCACCCGCTCCTGTGTCGCTCCGGAGGGTACGTCGGTGGATGTTGTCGCGTACCGCAGGCTGAGCCCGGCCGAGGCGGGCAGCACCACCTCGTCACGGTCCTCGACGGTGAAGTCGATGCCGTAGTCGCGAAGCACCTGCAGGTAGCTCCCGCCGAACCCGTCGACCAACCTCGTGCGCATCGCCGGGGGGCCGATCGCCTGCACGTCGTACGGCGGGCTCAGCGGGCGGAAATCGACGAGGACGGCCTCCCCCGCCGACCGGATGGCGCTCACCGCCGTGAGCCGCTGCTCGTTGACCGCGACAGCCTCCGCACCGGCAGCCCAGACCTCGTTGACGACCGTCTGCAGGTCACGGTCGCTCACCCGACCCGCTGTCGCGTCGCTGGTACGGGGGTCGACGTCGGGGTCGTCGTCCGACCCGGTCCCGGTCTCGGTGAGCCGGACGGACATTCCCGGCCCCGACACCTCGCCCGCACCCGTGGCCGACTCCAGCGTCGCCAGCTGCCGGGCCAGTCGTGATCCCTGCGCCGTGATGCGCAGACCGGCGCGCCGTGCCTCGGAGACCGCCGAGCGCTGCTGCGCCAGGGTCTCCTCGAGCGCCGCGTTGACGGCGCTCCGGTCCTCGATCTCACTGGTCAGGGCCGTCCGGGCCTGCGCGGTCGACGACAAGCGGTCGTGCGCCTGCACGGCTGAAGTCGCCAGGAGCAGGCCGACCGCCAAGAGGCCGGCAGCGAGAACCGTCCCTCCGTGCCGGGCAGGCTCTGCGCCCAGGCGGCGGCGTTCGGCTGCCCGCGCGTAGCCCGCGTCGAGAGAGTCTTCACCCAGCGAGGTCAGCAGCACCAGCGAAGCGTCGCGGCGACGGTCGGAGCCGCTGGAGGTCGGGGTCGAGGTGCCGCGCGCGGGTGCGGGCATGCGGTGATGATCG
>Ga0180121_10001438_pt1 | contig 10128 bp, 8 predicted proteins | sample AntDrymUQ5402106_2_FD_129676 | JGI IMG/M metagenome (GOLD analysis project Ga0180121, IMG submission 129676) | Polar desert sand microbial communities from Dry Valleys, Antarctica - metaG UQ540 (21.06) (version 2) (version 2) | ecosystem: Environmental > Terrestrial > Soil > Desert | place...
ATGCGCGGGAAGTAGACCTTCGTGATCAGGTTCGTGCTTCCGACGAGACTATTACCGCTGTTGGCGACGGCGTTGGCGAAGAAAGTCCAGGGCAAGAGCCCTGCATAAGCGAAGAGCGGATACGGCACACTGCCCGAGTCGATTCCCGCCAGCCGTGAGAAAAAGAAGGTGAAAATAAGCATCAACAGCAACGGTTGCAAAAGCGCCCACGCTGCGCCCAACACCGTCTGTTTGTAGCGCACTTTAACGTCGCGCCATGTCAGGAAATAGAGCAACTCACGATAAGTCCACAGGTCTCTGAAATTAACGCCGACCCAGGATTTGCGCGGCTCCACGATGACCAGAGGCTTGTCCGGCAAGCGTGGCGTGGACGGCGTGCGTAATGTCTCCGGGGTAATGGCGGTGCTCATCGGGATTTCGGCAGACTGCGACACGGTGAATCTTCTATCCGTGCCCAGCTCGGCCAGCTCATATCCTTAAAATTGAAGCAATTTTGTATCGCTATGTAGACGCATCACCCTCATAACTTCATTGGCGGAATGCGCGCATGAAAGGGGTTAGTGAATGACCCCGCAGTTTAGCCAAATGAAACAGCACCGTCAAGCACGGGTAACAGCGGCCTGACATCCTGCCGCGCAGGGGATGTGTGTCCTGCGGTCATACCCGTAAAACTGCCCTTGCCGGACAGCCCACATTTAAAGGGCGAGCGGCAAGGGCGGCATTGAGTAGATTCGTTAAGTAGTCGTGCGGCAGTCTTTACGAACGTGACGCACGCTTCTGAAACTCAAGTAGTGAAATCCGGGTACTCCCGATCTCTGGCGATGATGATCCGTTCCTCGCCGCCGTTGTCAGGCCACACGATCCCGAACGCGGGATCGTCCCATCTGACGCCGCCCGCGCATTCCGGCGCGAACACCTCCGACATCTGATAGAACACCTCCGTGTCGTCGGCGAGCGTCTGGAAACCGTGTGCGAAGCCTGCGGGCACATAGAGCATCCGGCGATTGGTCGCCGTCAACTCAACCCCGATCCACTGCCTGAAAGTCTCCGATTCACGACGCAGGTCTATGATCACGTCGTAGATCGCGCCCATCGTGCAGCGGACGAGTTTGGCCTGCGCGTGCGGAGCGTTTTGGAAGTGCATCCCGCGCAGCGTCCCCCGCCGGTGATTGAAAGAGATATTGCACTCGACCAGGCGCGCGTCCAGCCCGCGCGCCGCGAATTCGCGCTCCGACCAACTGCGCGCGAAGCACCCGCGCGTGTCCTCGAACAACTTCTGCTCAATCACGAACGCGCCCGCCAGTTTTGCTTCGTTAAAGATCACGATCGGTTAAATCAGCCCGGAAAGATTGGGATTCGCCTTGTTTAGCCTTCAGTCTATCATGAACGCCGGCCTGTGCCGCAGTTAGTGGTTCTCGTGCTCCTATCACGAAAGATGTGTTCTCAGGACAGCCGCAGTGAGATCGTGAGGCGGAGTTCTCGTCGCGCGCGCCATCAAGTCTTCCAGAAATTGGCAAAGGGTACGTAGCGAGACGACCGGATGGATCAGGCTTAAGTTCTAAGGCACAGCGGGCACAACGCTTCGACCTCCGCCGACCAGCTCATCGCCCAACTACAGCACGGTGAGCTGTTCGTCATCGCCGGAAAAATCAAGCGCAGACTTTCAAGAGTTTAGTCTCTAAAGTTCGGGAGGGCGCGGCGGGAAATTTTCCTTTGACTGCAACGACTGATTGTGTTAAATCCACTCTACATTTGTTAAGCGTGCTATTAGAGCATAACCTGCATTAAGTGCTTTCCTCAGATTTCTGTGCCCGTGCGATGAGGTCTGCGTTCAGACGTTTGCCCCACTCAAACATCCAGGACGTTTCGTTAATTGAAGTTATTTTCAGCATGTAGCTGATGTGAACGCAGCAATTTTGCCCGGAGCAATAACGAATTTACGCGGATGCCTGCAAGTGGGCCGGGCGTCCGACGTGCTTGTCTCGCCCTGAATCCATTGAAGGAAAGAGGAAAACGATGAAAGAATCCCTTAAAGCTTTTAACTTCCCTGCTCTTAGAATCGGTCTTTGCGCCCTGATGTTCGTGGCGTTATTGGTGGGAACCAGTAATTGGAGCACCATGAATGTGTCGGCCAATCACCCGGTGCTGGTGGAAGGCAACTGCGACAGCCCCGTCCCCGGCACAACCATCGTCTCGCTCGGCACTTGCGGCGACTACGACGGCGACGGGCGCATCGGCACGGCGGAAGACACCGACGGAGCCGACCGCATCTTCGGCACGCTCAAAGCCGCGCTCGGCCCCGGCACGGGAGCCGCCGCCGGAACCGGCGCGAACAACAACGGTCGCATCACGATTGTGAGATCGGGACGCTTCGCCGAATTTTTGCTCATCGGTGCTTTAATCCCGGGCTACCCCGATCAAGGTACGGCAAATCCCGGCAACGTGACGATTGAAGCCGCGCCCGGCGTGGATGCGATCATTGATGCGGTGCTTCAGGGCGATCCGGCTGGCGGCAACACCGCCCGTCAGACAGGGAGTGGCATCTTGATCTACAATGGTTCGAACACGACTCCCACCACTGTTGTCACGTTGCGCAATCTAGTCCTTCGCAATTGGGCGGAAGGCATCACGACCTCAGGCAGCACGCGCGTCAACATTGACAACTGCCGCATTGAAAATAACCGCAACTTCGGTATTCGCTCGATCGACTTCGGCCAGGTCGTTATCTCCAACTCGCAAATCCAGGGTAACGGCTTCCGCATTCCGGTCAGCGGCCCGTCCAGCCCCGGCGCGGGGATCGCGGTCCAAAACTTCGCGCAGGTGCGCGTGGTTAACAGCGTCATCTCAAACAATTTCGGCCCCGGAATCTCTAACACCACAGGCCCTAACGGTACGGGGATGGTAGCCAACGTGGTGCTCTATAAGGTCGTCACGTCCTTTAACACCCCCGACCTCTTCGGGCCGTTCACCATCGCGCCAGACCCGAACTATTCGAACTAGACGAAACTTCCGAAACAGGTTTAGCGTGAAAGACGAGGGGCAAGGGATTCGACTCGCGAGTCGAATCCCTTGCCCCTTTCACTTTCGTTTAGACGACATCCGCACCGCGCTCTAAATTCGCCGCACGTTAAAAAACTTTTCCTCATCGCTCAAGCGACCGCGCGCCGCCGGTTCTAATCCAGCGCGAAACTTTCACGCCAGTCCGAGGTTTCTGCAAACTCCGGTTGCGTTTCTTTCAAGAGCACGCAGGTTTCCAGAACGAGCGCGTCCATCTCCGTGCGCATGAAGCAGCGATAACTGTCTTCGGGCGTGCAGACGATGGGTTCGCCCCGCACGTTGAAACTCGTGTTGACGACAACGGGGCATCCGGTCTTTCTTTGAAACGCCTCGATGATCTCCCAGTAGAGCGGATTGGTCTCGCGCCGGACGGTCTGGATGCGCGCCGAATAGTCCACGTGAGTGACGGCGGGAATGTCGGAGCGCACGGCGTTCAGTTTTTCGATGCCCCAGAGCGCGTGCTCGGCTTCCGTCGCAGCGCGCCGGCGATGTTGAATCACGTCGGCGACGAGCAGCATGTAAGGGCTGTCCGTGTCGAGGTCAAACCACTCGGCCACCTGTTCGCGCGTCACGCTCGGCGCGAACGGGCGAAAGCTCTCCCGGTATTTGATCTTGAGATTCATCACCGACTGCATGCGGGGCGAACGCGCGTCGCCGATGATGCTGCGACCGCCGAGCGCGCGGGGGCCAAACTCCATCCGACCCTGATGCAAGCCGATCACTTTCTCGTTCGCCAGCAACTCTGCGACGGCTTCGGGCAACTCCTCGCGCCGGTATTTTTTGTAAGGCAGGTTGCGCGCGCGCAGGAAAGCCTCGATCTCTGTTTCCGTGTGGCGCGGCCCCAGGTAAGAACCCTTCATCCCGTCGGCGTAAGGCGGGATCGAGCCATTTGCCCCATTAGCATTGCGCGGCGAACGCCAGGTGCCCGCGCGTTCGGGACTCAAGCGCGGCTGGCCGAGATAGCGATGCCAGATGGCGAGGGCGATCCCGGCTGCGCCGCCCGCATCGCCCGCCGCCGGTTGAATCCAGATGTCTTCAAACGGGCTCTCGCGCAAAATCCTGCCGTTGCCCACGCAGTTCAGAGCGACCCCGCCCGCCATGCAGAGTTTCCGCGCCCCCGTCTCGCGGTGTGCGTAAGCAGCCATCTTCAACATCACTTCCTCTGTGATGACCTGAATGCTGCGCGCCAAATCCATCTCGCGCTGCGTCAGTTTTGCTTCCGGTTTGCGCGGCGCGGCGCCGAACAACTTCGAGAACGCCCGGTTCGTCATCTTCAAGCCATGCGCGTAGCCGAAATATTCATGGTTCATGCGCAGGCTACCGTCGTCGCGTATCTCGACGAGCCGCTCCTTGATGAGCGCGACGTACTTCGGCTCGCCGTAGGGGGCGAGTCCCATCACTTTGTATTCGCCGCTGTTGACGCGGAAGCCCGTGTAGTAAGTGAACGCGCTGTAGAGCAGACCGAGACTGTCGGGGAAGCGCAACTCTTTGAGCATGCTGATCTCGTTCGCCTGACCAACGCCGACGGAACTCGTCGCCCATTCGCCGACACCGTCCAAAGTCAGAATCGCGGCCTCTTCAAACGGCGACGGGTAGAACGCGCTCGCCGCGTGGCTCTCGTGATGATCGCCGAACAGGAGTTTCCACGCGAACTGTTTCGCGCGCCGCTTTGCGTCCTTGCTGTCCACGATTCCCTCGACCCGCGCCATCTCCGCGCCGATCAAATCCGACATCCAGAGTTTCTCTTTCATCCACATGGGGATGGCTTTGAGAAAGGAGGGAAAACCCGCCGGGGCATAGTCGAGATAAGTTTCGAGCAGTCGCTCGAATTTCAGGAGCGGCTTGTCGTAGAAGGCGACGTAGTCGAGCGTGTCGGCGGTCAGGTTAGCTTCGGCGAGACAATAGCTGACGGCATGGGTGGGAAAGCGGTGATCGTGCTTGCGGCGCGTGAAGCGTTCCTCCTGCGCCGCCGCGACGATCTCGCCGTCCACGACGAGACATGCCGCCGAGTCGTGATAAAAGGCTGATAGTCCGAGAATGCTCGTCACAAAAAATTACCTGCGCCGTCTTAGAACAGCGGGTAGAGGAACGGTGCGAGCGCGGAGCTTTGCGCGAACACGAGTGCCAGCCCTGTCAGCACGAGCACGATGATGATCGGCAGGAGCCAGTATTTTTTGTTGTATCTCATCAACTCCCACAACTGGAGCAGAACCTGCGATTTCGACATTAACGCTGTCACCTTCCCTCTAGTACATCTTCTCGTAGTGCTTCGGACTCTTGCGCCGCTCGGTGTAAGGCTTCCAGTAAGACTCTGCGTTGTGTCCCTTGCGTCGGCTCAAAGGGTCGCCGCCGAACAGACGGCGCGCAATTCCGATGGGCGTCACGAAGAGGAAAAAGACGACGCCCAAGATCACCCGCGTCATCACAAAGCCCATCGCCTCGGCCATGCCCATCCAGAGACGATTCGGCACGATGAGCGACTTCGGATAAAGCGCGCCGAGGAGCGCGAGCGCCGCCCCTACAGACAGCAGGACGGCGGAGAGCGCCGGGTATCTCCCGCGATACAACCACCAGCCGCCGAGCGCGACGAGGACGCCGCCGACCAGCAACCCGAAGTCGCGCTCGGTGCGATACGAACGCCTCACGTGTCTCGAATCAAGAGCTATAAGACCACCCCTGTCAAATCTTTCTCCTGATAATTTCCGCCCGCGTGCCTTCGCGGCGACAGTTCATTTTCCCGGCCTTCGCGCGTCACGATATCGCCGAGCATACAAAGAATTCAATGTAACGGTGGCGTCTTTCGAGAGTCAAGCGACACCTCCGCGCTGCCGCAAGTCAGACATGTCTCTGCCCGGCGGGATGAATGTTGGAAAGATTAGCCGGGAAAGGAAAAAAACCGCCCGCCTCTTTCAAAGAGGCGGGCGGAGTTAAAGGTTAAATTGTAAGCTGGCGTTTAGCTCTCTGATACCGGGGTGATCACGCCGGTGTTAGGAAATCCGTCCATTCGGTTGGTGCCATATGTCTTGAGGGTGCCACCAACTTGATGCAGTTGGGTGGAGTTATTGGTCAAGACGCTATTGCCGACGCGCGCCGTACCTGCATCAACCCGGACACCGCTTGTGCTGAACGAGATGTTACAAGAGTCAACGTTCACGGCTGAGGTCGCGCCGGTGACTTTGACTCCGGCAGCATTGACACCATCACTAGACGAGATGACGCAGTTGCGGAGCACGGCATTTGAGCGTGCGCCCGCCTCAAAGCCGTCGCCGCAATTATTCATTGAAACATTTTCGAGCGAGGCGGCGATAAGGCCGGCGGCATTACCATTGAGGATGACCCCGTTCCCCACGCAGTTCCTGATGGAGACATTTTTCATGTAGAGTTCGGCGGTGGCAGTACTAATATTGATATCAACGCCGTCTCCGACCAAGCCGTCAATATTGGTGTTCTCGATGTAGAGCACGAGGCCTGCGATCAGGCGGACGCCATCGGTGCCGGTGCTCGCCCCGTTGATGTCGAGCCAGTTGAGACGCACCGTCTTGCGCACGTCCGCCGCGTCGGTGATGTTGATGAGAAAGCCCTGGGGGGCGAGCGCGGAGAGCACCGAGCCGTAGCCCTGACCGGCGCCGCCGCCGTTGACGGTGATTGATTTGGTGATCGTCAGAGTGCCGAAGCCGCCCGGATCGAGCGTGCTGATCTCGCCGTCTTTCGCGGTCTTCGAGATCGCGCCAGCGTAAGTTTTGCAGGGGGCGGTGCGGCTGCACGGGTTAACGTCGTCGCCGACGCCCGACACCCACGTGCGGGTCGCTTGCGCTTGCGTCACGACGGCGAGGGCAAAAATGAAAACGATGGAGGTGAGAATACTGAGGGTGAAACGGCCTTTATTCATTGGGGACTCTCCTTAGAAGATGGGAATGCTGTTTTGTGTGATGTTGGTGAAACGTTTCGTGACGTCGCAGATTTACGTGTGTGCCACAGGCGAGGGCGGCAGCGTTGCGGTTGAACTATCAAGGCACAGATAAGGAATGCTTCGAGCCTGTGAACTCCATAACATGGAAGCGCGTAGGTTTCTATACTAATTTTCACGAACTGTCAATAGTCAGAAAGAGCTGGTAGTGGGTCGGTTAAATCTCCTGTCCAGACGGGCGACCGGGCTTGTAGGCTGGCAGGTAGCGGACAATCTTTTCAGCTTCGACCGGCTACTGGTACGCGGCACGTATCGGCGAGGTTTTCGACGAAGCGACGCCCGCATGATGTCAGTTATTTCCAGGCGTGGATGATTATATCGGGGTGAGTTATAGCCTGCTTCCCGAAAGCAAGTTTTATCCGGGTGCGCAGCCGCAACCTCTCGCGCACGCTCAGGCGTTGCACTCGCTGTGCGGAGGTGGCGACGAGTTCGATACGCTTGAAGCCCGCCATCTCGCACATATCAAACAGGGCTTTTTTGCTCACCAGCCACCAGTTCGACGGATCGTTGTGGAACTGTGAGCCGGTGAGCACTTCGCACAGGGCCGTGTCCTCATAGCCGGGAACGACCACCGTATTTGTGTGAATGATGCAGACGCCGCCTTCGGCTGTCACTGAAGCGAGCCTGCGCATCGCTTCCAACGGATGCTGTTCGTGATAGAGGACGCCGAGGTACAAGACGACTTCAAACGTGCCGAGGGCGGACGTATCCATCGTCATAAAGTCGGAGTGAACTGCTTCAACCTGACTGTTCAAAACACGGTGCGCCGTATCAAAGGGACGCTTTCCCGGCAACCGAGCGAGATGCCTATAATCGTCTACCTGATATTCAAATGCAGTGCCGCGCGCATTTGCTTCCTTCCACATCGCATCGAGTGTCACCGTGTCGAGTTCCCACACGTAATGATCGAGGGCCACTACGCGAGCGGCGCCCATCCGCTCACAGTGGAAAGCGAACCAGCCGTCGTAGGTGCCAATATCTAAAACAGACTTTCCCCTGACATCCGGCAGTTTCATCAACTCGACGTAGTTTGTTAAATCTTCGAGCTTCTTGCGCCCGGGCGTCACAACTCCCTGTCCCAAATCTATCGAGTGGAACCAGTAGCCCGCATCACTGACCATCCGTTCAAGGTCTTCTTTGTTGAATTGTCGTGGTGAGAGAGCAGTCATAATTGGGATTCGAGTGTATAGCGGTAAATATAAAGATTCTTGGCGCGAAGTCAAGGTGTCACTAAAAGACTGTGGGAGATTAGCGATATAGTTGTTCTGTTAGCTCAGGAGATTTCAAACTGACCCACTACCAAAGAATCTAGATCGGTGACGCTCCGGGGGTGCTCCCGCGCTGCCGGCAGCTGCGATTCTTGACACTGTTTCGAGCGCACACCTATACTCCCACACTTAATATTGACTCAACATATTGACTCAACAAATTCCCGCGCCGCGATTGGCACTTAATTAAAGTTGGAGTTGACCGGCCCGCGCTTAGCTGTTGAATTTGAGGTAGGTCTCGCGTGCGCGGCGCGGCAACTCACGCCTTTAAACATTCCATGCAAAAACTTTTCGTCACGGGCGGCGCGGGATTCATCGGCTCGGCCTTTATTCGACTGGCGCTCGAGCGTTGGCCTGATGCAGAAATCATCAACTTCGACGCGCTTACCTACGCGGGCAATCTCGATAACCTGTCGGGGCTCGACGAGACACGCCACCATTTTGTGCGCGGCGACATCACTGACCGCGAAGCGGTGCGCGCCGCTCTCGCCGCAGGGACTGACGCCGTTTTCAACTTCGCCGCCGAATCGCACGTTGATCGCAGCATCGAGCGGGCGGATGATTTTCTGCGCACGAACATTCTCGGCACGCAAGTCTTGCTCGACGCCGCACGCGAGCGCGGCGTCCGCCGCTTTCTGCAGGTCTCGACCGATGAAGTGCTGGGCAGTCTGCCCGAAGACGGGGGCGCATTCTTCACGGAAGAGTCTGGGTATGCGCCGAACAGTCCCTATGCGGCGTCAAAGGCGGCAGCCGAACACATGGTGCGCGCCGCCCGTCACACGTTCGGACTCGACACCGTCATCACGCGGTGCGGCAACAACTACGGTCCGCGACAGTTTCCCGAAAAGCTGATCCCGCTGCTGCTCTCAAACGCCCTCAACGATGAACGAGTTCCGGTCTATGGCGATGGGCTCAACGTCCGTGATTGGATTTACGTCGAAGACCACTGCCGTGCCCTCATGCTCGCTTATGAACGGGGCGCGGCGGGCGGCATCTACAACATCGGCGCGCGCAACGAACGGCGCAACATCGATGTGGTCGAATCAATTCTCGGCGCGCTCGGCAAACCCGCGTCGCTCGTTCGTTACGTCAAGGATCGTCCCGGCCATGATCGCCGCTATGCGATTGACCCGTCGAAGGTCGAGCGCGAACTTGGCTGGCAGCCGGTGGAAACCTGGACGAGCGGACTTGCCAAAACGATCCGGTGGTATGCGGAGAATACCGCATGGATCGCGCGCGTGCGCGACGGCGCGTATCGTGATTTTTACGCGCGGCAGTATGGCGCGGAGGTCGGCGCAGAGTGAAAATTTTAATCACCGGGGCGGACGGGATGGTCGCGCGCGCCCTCGCCGCGCATTGCACCGGTCGCGGCGATGAAGTCTTCGCCCACACGCGCGCAACACTCGACATCACGAAGCCCGACAACGTGCGCGCAGTGTTCGAGCGCGAACAACCCGATACGATTATCAACTGCGCGGCGTGGACGGACGTGGACGGCTGCGAGTTGAACCCCGAACGCGCCCTCTTGATCAATGCCGAAGCCGTCGAGATTCTGGCAACTCACAGTCGGCTCGTGAACTCGTCATTCGTCACGATCTCGACCGATTACGTTTTCGACGGCGGCAAGCAAGGCTTCTACACGCAGCGCGACGACCCCGAACCGCAGAGCGCCTACGGCCTCGCGAAACTTCAGGGTGAACGGCGCGCGCAGCGTGCCTCGGCGCGCACCGTCATCGTTCGTTCGGGATGGCTTTTCGGCGCGGGCGGTAAAAATTTTCTCGCCACCGCCGTCGAACGCGCGCGGCGCGGCGAACATCTCAAGGCCATCAGCGACGC
>Ga0180121_10001440_pt1 | contig 10122 bp, 11 predicted proteins | sample AntDrymUQ5402106_2_FD_129676 | JGI IMG/M metagenome (GOLD analysis project Ga0180121, IMG submission 129676) | Polar desert sand microbial communities from Dry Valleys, Antarctica - metaG UQ540 (21.06) (version 2) (version 2) | ecosystem: Environmental > Terrestrial > Soil > Desert | place...
CTCCACGACGTCATCGAGGACTGCGTTCGCGGCGGCTACACCGCGGACGCGCTGCGGAGCCGGATCGGCGACAAGTTCGGCGACGCGGTCCTCGAGACGGTGCTCGCGGTGACCCAAGCGCGTGTCGGCCCCGACGGCAGCGAGTTCTCCTACGAGGAGCGCAAGACGGACTACCTCGAGCGTCTGGCCACGGCGAGCGAGCGTGCCCGCTGGGTCTGTGCAGCCGACAAGATCCACAACGCCAGCTCGATTCTCGCCGACCTGAGGCGAACCGAGTTCCCCGAGAACGTCTGGGATCGGTTCCGGAGCGGGCCCGCCACCCCAGGATGGTACCGGCAGGTCCATGATCGGCTCGCCGAGGTGGGCTTCATGGCGCCGATCATGGACGAGCTGCACGCGGTCGCCGACGAGCTCGAGCAGGCGGCCGCATCGTCAGCGGCACCGAAGCCGCCGACCTGGCGATAGGTTGCCGCGCCTTCAGACCCCCGCGGCGACGCGACCCGAGGCGTAGGTCCGCGCCACGTAGTCCTCGAGGATCCGCAGGAACTCCGGGACGATCGCATCGCCCCGCAGCGTGACCGCCAGCGCGCCATCGATGTACACCGGCGCCACCGGATCCTCGAACGTGCCGGGAAGCGAAATGCCGATGTTCGCGTGCTTCGACTCCCCCGGTCCATTCACCACGCAGCCCATGACCGCGACGCGCATCTCCTCGACGCCCGGATAACGGCCTTTCCAGACCGGCATCTGCTCGCGGAGGTAAGTCTGGATGTCCTCCGCCATGTGCTGGAAGAAGGTCGACGTCGTACGCCCACACCCCGGGCACGCAGTGACCTGCGGAGTGAAGCTGCGAAGCCCGAGGGACTGGAGGATCTGCTGGGCGACGACGACCTCCTCGGTCCGATCTCCATTGGGCCGCGGCGTCAGCGACACCCGAATGGTGTCCCCGATTCCCTCGGCAAGCAGAATGGACAGCCCCGCCGTGCTGGCGACGACGCCCTTGGTACCGAGGCCGGCTTCGGTAAGCCCGAGGTGCAGCGGGTAGTCGCACCGCGCGGCCAGCCTGCGGTAGACCTCGACGAGGTCCTGCACCAGGGAGACTTTCGCCGAGATCAGAATGCGATCATGGCCGAGCCCCGTCTCCTCGGCGAGCGCGGCCGATCGCAGCGCGCTCTCCAGCATGGCCTCGATGTAGACATCGTGCGCCGACGCCGGGATCGGCGCGGCTGCGTTCGCATCCATCATCGCCGTGAGCAGGTCCTGGTCGAGCGAGCCCCAGTTCACGCCGATGCGCACCGGCTTTCCGTTGGCGATCGCGATCTGCACGATCGTGCGAAAGTGCTCATCGCGCCGCTTGCCCCCGACGTTCCCCGGATTGATGCGGTACTTGGCGAGCGTGCGCGCGCACTCGGGATATTTGGCGAGGAGCAGGTGGCCGTTGTAGTGGAAATCGCCGATCAGCGGAACGTCGACCCCGAGGTCGCTGACCCGTCGGCTGATCTCCGGCACCGCCGCCGCGGACGCTTCGTTGTTGACGGTCACGCGAACGAGCTGCGATCCGGCACGCGCCAGCGCAGCGACCTGCTCGGCCGTGCCGGCAGCGTCCGCGGTATCAGTGTTCGTCATCGACTGCACGACGATCGGAGTGCCCGAGCCGACGGGAACTCCACCGATGATCGCCGTGACGGTCTGTCTTCGTTGTCCGAAATCCACCTGTCAAAATCCTCGAAGGGCCATTGAAAGCTAATCGCCGACGGTCATCGGATGCGCTGCGATCGGTGCGAGTTCCCTTCCCCGTGGTCTACACGCCATGCATTTTCCGGATGAGGGTGGGGTGGACGTTTTCAGAGGAGAGATCGATGGCAGACGACAAGGAGTATCCCAAGCGGGGGTACGATACGAAGGATGTCGAGGCGATGCGCGGCAATGAGCCACCTCGACGACGTCGGCACTGGCTCAGGAATACACTCCTCGTGGTACTCGTGGTGCCGGCGCTGCTGCTATCGCTCTGGGCGTGGATCACGCTCAGCTACACCTACTCACGCGGCGAGCGCGCCGGCTATCTGCAGAAGTTTTCGGAGAAGGGGTGGCTGTGCAAGACGTGGGAGGGCGAGCTGACGCTGGTGAACGTTCCCGGCGCGATGCCGGAGATCTTCTACTTCTCGGTGCGGGACGATCGTGTCGCCGCGGACCTCACTCGGGAGATGGGGAACCGCGTGTCGCTGTCGTACGAGCAACACAAGGCTGTCCCGACGTCCTGCTTCGGCGAAACCGACTACTTCGTGACGAACGCCCGCGTGATCGATGCACCGCAGGTCGCGCCGACGACACCACAGCTTCCGCCTGCGGCGCAGCCTCAGATGCCATCGCCGCAGGTGCCGCAGCCCACTCCCCCCATTGCTCCCGCTCGACCACCCGGCAGCCGGTAGACCCAATGCCCCGCGTGCGGATCCGGGAGGAACATGCTGACGCCCCGCACACCATCTCCTCGCAACTATTGCTCGAAACGCAGGGCCTCTTCTATATTTGCCGCGCGTGAGCAGCCTCGCTCCATGGAGGCAAGGCTCCAGGTCCAGCGCGGGGGATCACATTGGTCCCGCGACAACGTTTTGTCAGGGCACGGCGCGTTCCGCTCCCTCGACAAATATCTACCCAGGAGCAGGAATGCGTACGACTGGCAAAGTGAAGTGGTTCAACGATGCGAAGGGATTTGGATTCATTACCCCCGACAACGGCCAGAAGGACTGCTTCGTGCACTTCAGCGCGATTCAGGGCAATGGCTTCAAGTCGCTGGCCGAGGGCGATGCCGTCGAGTTCGACATCGTGCAGGGTCAGAAGGGTCCGGCCGCCGAGAACGTGACGAAGGCTGGCTGAGCATCACAGCACTTCACGCAGGGACGGGGCGCCATGTTGGCGCCCCGTTCTTTTTGTATTCGTTAGCGCGTCAGCGGGTCCCGCCGGGAGGTCTTCCGCGAGGCAGGGGAGGGTTCGCCTCGACTGCCTCGTTCAAGCGCAGTGCGATGCGCCTCTCGATGGCGGTCATATCGAGGCGGATGAGGAGGCCCGCGACTGGACTGTGTTCTCCGGTGTGACGCAGGGCGGCCGCGAGGTCGAGCGCGACCAGGAGCGGTGTGCCGAGGTGCTCGGTCAGCTCCATGGCGACCGCAACCGTGAGAACGGCGCTCGGCGGAATCGCCCGACTCTTCCCCTGTCGATGGGACGGCACCCCCGGGAGTCGGTCCGTAGCGACCAGGGCATCGAGCCACCGTCTCTCGACCCCGAGTGCGTTGGCGACGACGGCAGTACTATATGCGCGCAAATGATACCATTCGAGATGGAATTATTAAGAATCGCATTCGGTGCCGCCTCATTTGACGGACCGATCGAACCAGAGTGCGCCACGGTGTCGTTCGATCGCCATCACCGGAGCATGGCAGTAGAAGGCAAACGCTTTGCCATCAAATGGTTGAAAGATGCAGGCACAAGGCAAGCCACGTCGAAACAGAAATAATTGCACCTTTGAGGGAATAAATACAGCCCAACGCAGATCCGCAACGGTAATCCTGTCGTGTTTCCACAGACATGGACGCCCGATCCCTCCGTCGGCAGACCGACTTCCCGCGAACTCTTCTGTGCGATAGTCGAGCGGTGATCGAGAAATTGGTACTGGCGGCCCAGAATCGAAAATGGTATTAGTCCCGCGCCGAAAACCAGGGCTGACGCGGCTCATCCAATCTGGGAAGTGACGCAGCCAACTCTACAGGAAACAAACGCTTGGGAGTTTTCGTGATGTGACCAAACGAACTCCCGATCGTTTTACGGCGCGGAGCACACCTGCTCCGCCTCGCGTGCCGCGACACCGCAGCCTTCGCCGCGGACCGCGTGGCACACCCATTCGATCTTGCACCAGACTAAGGAGAACCACTCGATGAAGCGCACTGTTCTTGGCGTCGTCTCGGCCGTCTTCGCGCTCTCCGCCAGCGCCGCGGTCGTCCACGCGCAGAATCCCATGACGTTCGGTATCGCCGCCGGCGCGAGCTTCCCCACTGGCGATTTTGGCGACGGCGCGAACACCGGGTTCCATGGCATGGTAACGCTCGGCGCAATGCCGGCCATGGTGCCGTTCGGAGTCCGCATCGATGGCATGTACAATTCCTTCGGCATCGATGATAACCCGATCGAGCAGTTCACCGGCGCCAGCGGCGAGATCCTTGGCCTGACGGTGAATGGCGTGTTCGGGATGCCCGGTATGGTGGTCACCTCTCCGTACCTCATCGGTGGGGTCGGCTACTATGGCACCAGGCTGAAGACGGATCAGGGCGACTCCGACCGCGTCAGTGATTTCGGCCTGAACATTGGCATCGGCGCCAAGTTCAATCTCAGCGGCTTCGGAACGTTTGCCGAAATTCGCTACCACAACATCTTCGACAAGGATGACCAGACGGGCGCCGGCAACACGTCCTTCATCCCGCTGACGTTCGGCATCATGTTCTAGTCGTCCGGATCCATCGGCGTTGACCATCTCTGCGCCGGGATCCCGTGGTGAGCTGCCGCCGACGTGCATCGCACGTCGGCGGCAGTCACATCACGCGTGTGCAGCTTGACAGATGGAGCCTCGTCTCCGACCGTATGCGCGCCACACGCAATACCCAGCTCCGCTCGTCAATCGCACGCTTACTTCCGCACGCTGCCAGCAACGCGCAGCGCTGAAACCTCGAGGAGATACATGAATCGAATTCTCGGTACCATTTGCCTCGTCTCCGCCGCTGCCGTCCTTCCCCTCGCGACCCACGCGCAGGCAGCACGCACTCCCGTCTCCGCGACGCTCACGGCCGGCGCAGCAATGCCCATGGGAGACCTGGACAACTTCTACAACCTCGGATACGGCTTTGGCGGGGGAATAGAGTTCGCGCCGAGCATGCTGCCCTTCGGGATGCGGGGCGAGCTCGGGTACACGCGCTTCAGCGCGGAAACCGTGAGGGGCTCTGACGGAGCCGGTGGGACGTTCTCGATCAAGCCCAAATCGAGCAACCTGTCCGTGACGGTCAACGCGCTTCTCGGCCCGACCGTGCCGGCCGCGCAGATTCGGCCGTATGCGATTGCGGGAGTGGGATTCTACAACACGTCCGAAGGCGGGAGTTTCAGCGGCGGTGGTTTCAGCGGCTCGGCAACGGAGAGCAAGGGCAGCCTCGGCTTCAATGGCGGCGCTGGGGTCCGATTCCAGTTCGTCGGTTTCTCCTCATTCGTCGAAGCGCGCTACCACCACATACTGAAAGGCGAGATCGAAGAAGGCGACCCCACGGACCCGAACGCGACGACCACGTGGAAGAGCGCCGCGTACCTCCCGATCCATTTCGGCATCAGCTTCGGCGGTCGCTGAGCGACACCTGCACGTACGTCCAACGAACGGCGTTTGTGAAGCTCACGGGCGCCGTTGTCCTTCATCTCGCATTCAAATCGGAGTGACCACATGACTCAGCTCGTTCGAAGCATCCTGTGCCTGGCGATTCTCGCCGTCAGTGCGACGGCGGCAGCTGCACAGACCTGTGCCGGCACAGCCTCATTTGCCACCGGACCCGTTCGGATCGGTGCAGCCCTGGACTTCGCCAAGGATGCGAAGCAGTACGGCGGGCAGATCGCTTTCGGCCAGGCGGCCGGGCCCTTTGCAGGCCTCAGCATCGGCCGGATCGATCCGGACGACACTGATGAGTCGGCCACACTCTATGCGGTGAGATAGGCTACAGCCTGAACATGGCCGGCCGAGGTACGCTCGAGGTCTGCCCCGTCCTCGGGTACGGCTACGCCAGCCTCGACGTCAACGAGGGCGGCTTCACGGCTGATGTCACGTCCCGCGTGCTGAGCGCCGGTTTCCTGATCGGCGGCGCGGTGTCGTCCACACCGACGTTGTCGGTCGTGCCGTCCATCGGCTTGTCCTACGTGAACCAGAAGGTAAAAATCGACTCCGACTTCTTCCCCCTAGAGGAATCAGAGGATTTCGGCCTCGTGACGCTCGCGGCAGGATTTGTCTTCAACCAGAAAATCACTTTCAGGCCGAACATCGCGATTCCTGTCGGCCTCGACGACTCCGACCCGACCTACGGAGTCGGCATCGCGATCAACTTCGGAACTCCAAGGGGCAGTCGATAACGATCGCCGCACCAGGGAAATCACCGCAGGATTCCCTGCGGCCATCCCGCGACGGCGCAGTGCACAGCCTGAAATGACTGAGCCCCGCAGACGTTTCTGCGGGGCTCAGCTCGTACTCCGATCCTGCGCCGACCCGGTCAGCCTACGCGAAGATCGAGCTGGTTGCCACGCGCCACGTCCCAGCTCGGCCGCAGCGACGCCCGCGCGGCTTCGACCTGCGCCCTCACCGCCATTGGCCCGGTGCCCCCGGGGACCTCGCGACGTGCCACCGATGCCACTGGCGACAGGGCATCGAACACATCCGCGCCGAAGTCAGCGTGCGCGCTCGCGAACGAGGCGTAGGGCAGGGCATGCAGGTCGGTGTCGGTGTCGAGGCTCTCTCGAACGAGCTGACCGACGCTGCCGTGCGCATCCCGGAAGCTGACTCCCTTCGCCACCAGGTAATCGGCGAGATCGGTCGCCATCATGAGACTCGACACCGACGCGCGCATGCGCTCGGGCATGAACTTCAGCTCCGCGAGCGTCCCGGCGACGGCGGGCAGCACCAGCAGCATGGTATCCACCGCATCGAACAGGGCCCGCTTGTCGTCCTGGAGATCCTTGTTGTATCCGCTCGGCAATCCCTTGATCGTCGAGAGCAGGGACGTCAGATCGCCGAGCACGCGTGCACTGCTGCCGCGCGCGATCTCCAGTGCATCGGGATTCCGCTTCTGCGGCATCATGCTCGACCCGGTGGTGAAGGAATCACCGAACCGCACGAAGCCGAACTCGCTCGAGCCAAACAGGATCAAATCCTCGGCGAGTCGCGAGAGGTGGACGCCCACCATGGCGATCGTGAACAGCAGCTCCGCGACGAAATCGCGATCAGCCACCGCATCGATGCTGTTCTGCGAGAGGGAGGCGAACCCGAGACTTCCCTGGAGCAGCACGCGGGAGATCGGGTAGGCGCAGCCGGCGATCGCCCCCGACCCCAGAGGCAGCACCGCTGCTGCGTGCGCCGCCACAGTCAGGCGATGGCGATCGCGATCGAGCGGCCAGAAGTGGGACAGCATCCAGTGCCCCGCCGCGACCGGTTGAGCGCGCTGCATGTGCGTGTACGAAGGCATCAGCGCGCCCTCGAGCGCCGTCGCATGCGCGAGCATCACATCCTGAAGCTCACGGATCGCGGCATCGAGCGTGCGGGCCGCGTCGATCGCCCAGAGCCGGGAGGCGGTCGCGACCTGATCGTTCCGGCTTCGCCCCGTGTGCAGCTTCGAGGCGGGGTCGCCGATCTCCTCGTGTAGCAGGCGATCGATCAGCGTATGGACGTCTTCATCGGTTGCGAGCGGGGTGACGCCCGCCGCGAGCCGAGCGGCAACGGCGTCGAGCCCGAGCTCGATCTGGGTGCTCTCCTCGAGCGTCAGCACGTTCGCGCCCCAGAGCGCAACTGCCCACGCCTTCGACAAGCGGATGTCGAACGGCCAGAGTCGGTAATCAGTGCCGATCGATCGGTTGAGCTGCTCGAGCGCAGGCGCCGTCTGCCCGGAGAAGGCACCTCCCCACAACCGGTGTGACCGCGGGCGCTCGGTCACGAGCTCGAGCGGCGTCATGCGATCGCGAGCGCCGGCGCCGCGCCTTCCGGCGCTGCACTCTCGGTCTTGTTCCGGCCGATTCCCAGCTCCTGATCCTTGAGGGCGCGGACGCGCTGGGAGAGGCCGTACAGCCGGATGAAGCCGGCGGCGTCGTTCTGCTGGAACACGTCATCCTCGCCGAAGGTGACGAAGCGCTCGTCGTATAGGGCGTGCAGGCTCTCCCGGCCGACGACTGCCATCGTCCCGCGGTAGAGTCGGAACGTGATCGATCCCGTCACGCGCTCCTGCGTGACGTTCACGAACGCATCGTATGCCTCGCGCTCGGTCGTCCACCAGCGGCCCTCGTACACGAGGTCCGCGTACCGCGCCGCGATGAGGTCCTTTGCCGCGAGCGTTCGCCGATCGAGGATGAGCTGTTCCAGCTCGCTGTGCGCTGCATAGAGGAGCGTTCCACCCGGCGTCTCGTAGACGCCGCGCGACTTCATCCCGATGAGCCGGTCCTCCACGAGGTCGATGCGGCCGATCCCGTGGCGTCCACCAAGGGTGTTGAGCGTCGCGACGATGTCCACGGGGTCGAGCCGTACACCGTGCACGGATACCGGAGTTCCATTCTCGAAGCCGATGGTCACATCCTCGGGACGGGATGGCGCTTCGTCAGGCGACGACGTCAGCTCGTACAGGTCATCCGGCGGCGCCGAGTTCGGATCCTCGAGCACGCCACCTTCGTGGGAGAGGTGCCACAGGTTGCGGTCGTGGGAATAGATCTTCTCGCGGGTGGCAACGATCGGAATATTCCTCGCCTCGGCGTAGGCGATCGCATCCTCGCGGCTGCGGATGTCCCATTCCCGCCACGGGGCAATGACCGGAAGGTCGGGAGCGAACGCCGCGAAGGTCAGCTCGAACCGGACCTGATCGTTCCCCTTGCCGGTGCATCCGTGCGCGAGCGCATCGGCGCCGATCTCGCGCGCGATCTCGACCTGGCGACGTGCGATGAGGGGCCGGGCCATCGCGGTGCCGAGCAGGTACTTCCTATTGTAGACCGCGCCGGCGCGGAGTGTCGGCCAGATGAACGACTCGACGAACTCGTGTCGCAGATCCTCGATGTAACACTCCTCGGCACCCGAGGCGAGCGCCTTTTCGCGCACGCCAGCGAGCTCGCCCGCGCCCTGGCCGACATCCGCGGCGACACAGATGATCCGCGCGCCGTACCGCTCGCGCAGCCAGGGAACGATGATGGAGGTGTCGAGGCCCCCGGAGTAGGCGAGAACGATGGTTCGGATCATGGGTGCTCCAGCGCGGGATTTTATTCGGCTTCTCCGCATATTTAACCAGAATGCGTCGCCGCGTCAACCCGTCGTCGGCGGGCGCCGGATCGCCCTCCCCGGTCTCAGGCGCTGGCGATGGCGGCCAGTCGCCGCACCAGCCGCTCGCGTGCCCCTGTCGACCGGCACACAATGAGGATCGTGTCATCGCCGGCGATCGTTCCCAGCACGTCGGGCCAGTCCTCGCCATCGAGTGCGACCGCGATGGACTGCGCGCCTCCCGGGACGGTGCGCAGCACGACCAGCTCGCCGACGCCGTCCACCCGGTCGAAAAGCGGGGGAAGCAGAGTTTCCAGAGCGGGATGCGCCCCTTCGTCGGACGCCCCGGTCGAGGAATAGCGCGCACCATCCCCGTCAGGGACGCGGGCGACGCGCATCTCGCGCAAGTCGCGGGAAAGCGTGGACTGGGTGACGTCCCAGCCTCGCTGGAGCATGAGCCGGCGGAGTTCCTCCTGGCTGTGCACCGGCCGCGCCGTGATGACTTCCCGAATCGCTCCCTGACGTTCCCGCTTGTTCGCCATCCCACCTCCATGGTTGCGGGCAGCATAGCACGGTGCGCCGATCCGGCCAAGCAAAGGATTGACAGGGGGCGCGTGCAAATATATGCATTATGTGTGCATAGAATACCAGTGGGAGTTCTCGGAGCCAGCGGGTATGCAGGGCGCGAGCTGTGTGCCCTCATTGGCCGCCATCCGCGCATGACGCTCGCGTTCGCCGCGGCCCACGGCCGGGCCGGCGAGTGCATCCGCATTGGCGGACGCACGCTCCGGCTCGATGCGGTCGCCGAGGCACCCCTCGACGAGGCGCGTCTCGTCTTCAGCGCGCTTCCTCATGGCGTTTCAGCCTCCTGGGTCGCAAAGGCGCGGCTCGCCGGCGCCAAGGTCGTGGACCTGTCAGCCGATCTGAGACCCGGAAACGGGAGCGCCGCACAGGTGCCCTATGGCCTCACCGAGATCGCGCGCGATCAGATCCGGGCGGCCGACGTCGTCGCAAACCCCGGGTGCTACCCGACGGCGATTCTCTTCGGGCTTCTCCCGCTCGCCCGCGGCGGCCACATCGCCGCGGGTCGTACGATCGCGGTC
>Ga0180121_10001441_pt1 | contig 10122 bp, 11 predicted proteins | sample AntDrymUQ5402106_2_FD_129676 | JGI IMG/M metagenome (GOLD analysis project Ga0180121, IMG submission 129676) | Polar desert sand microbial communities from Dry Valleys, Antarctica - metaG UQ540 (21.06) (version 2) (version 2) | ecosystem: Environmental > Terrestrial > Soil > Desert | place...
AAATGCCGCAGTGATGATCTCTTCGCGCAGACGCAGCTTCACAAATTCCAGCTCCTCATCAAGCTGCGCCGGAGTCAGTTGCGATTCCGTATCCGTGCGCACCCAATTTCGGAAAGCTTCCACGACTCGATCAGTAATCGGATAGTCACCGGATTTTGGGTTTTTCCCGTACTGAACTTTTTCAATCTTATAGGATTCAAAACCCGGAATCAGACCCGCAGCGAGTTGTCGCGTAAACTGAAATCCTGCCTCCGCAATTCTGTTGCGCACGGGCGTGAAATTGAGGGGCTTTATCTCGATATCAGGAGTGATGCCTCCGCCGCCATAAAATACGCGACCGGCTGCCGTTTTCACCGCTGCACCACTTGGACTGAGCGGAGTAGGAGAAGTTTGCTCCAGTGGCGATGTGGGATTCACTGCGGGCGGAGGCGATGGCTGCGGGGGTGCGTCGTCCAGGTCGTGTCTGACGATGTAGTCATAAAACGAACCAGTTGAGTAGTCGCGCTGCAGGGATCGGCCGTAGGGAGTGTAGTAGCGCGCCGTCGTCAAAGTGAGTCCGGTATTGAATGGCAACTGGAAGACCCGCTGGACCAAACCCTTGCCGAAGCTGGTTTCGCCGACGATCAATCCCCGCCCGTGATCCTGGATCGCACCGGCAACAATCTCCGATGCCGACGCGGTGCCTCGGTTTATCAGCACCACCAGCGGCACATCTTCCGGTTCGGCGCCGCGTGATTTATAAATGATCGGCTCACTGTATTCACTCCGACCCCGCACGGACACTACGACTTGTCCTCGCGGCAGGAACTCACTGGAGACGTCAATCGCTTGATCGAGTAGCCCGCCCGGATTACCGCGCAGATCGAGCACAAGCTGGCGCATGCCCTGATCTTTTAGTTTGTTGAGTGCCTCGCGCAATTCTTCGTCGCTGGTATGCTGAAATCCGCGCGTCAGACCTATGTAGCCTGTGCCCGGACGAACCATATAAGCATCGCGAATAGAAGGTAGCGGCACCGACTCTCTCACAATGGTGAAATAAAGTGGCGGTTCCGAGCCCGCCCGCTCCACCTTGATTGTTACCGGCTCACCGCGCCCGCCGCGCACATGTTTCGAAACCTGTTCGCTCGGCCAATCACGAGCGTCTTTCCCATCCACTTCAAGAATGCGATCTCCGTATCTGAGTCCCAGACGCGCCGCAGGTGTGTTTTCCACGGCCGACTGAATGTAGACCCCGTCACGATGTTGCACTATGGTTACGCCGATACCGTAAAAGCGTGAGTCTTGATCCTCTTTGAGCTTTCTGAATTCGTTGTAAGGGAAATACATCGAGTGAGGGTCGAGCGTGGAGAGCATGCCCTGGACTGCCGCTTGAGTTGCCTTCTCATAATCGATGTCCCCGGCGTAGCTGGAGGAAATTGTCGAGACTGCTTCGTTGTAGTCCTTTTCGATTTCCTCCGAAGGCTTATTCGGGACCGAACCGCCCACAGAAACCGAGCGCCGGAGTCGCCGCGAGCTGCCGATCGTGCCGCCCACAACGGCCGCAACCAGAATGATCAGGCCTGCAATGATTATGAATCTCTTAGCCATCTCTATTAGTTAATTTGATGCCAATTCCTCTGAAACCACGGGCAGTTCACACGAAAATATAACACAGTGACACGCCTATACCCGAAGGCGGGTTGCCACTCGCTGCATGGTATATTGAACTCCAGATGTCGGTTTCACTATCTATTGTCGTCCCGGCCTACAACGAAGCTGTGCGTCTGGGTACGACGTTGCCGAAGATTCTCGACTATCTCAGTAACAATGTTCCTGAGTCTGAACTGATCGTTGTCGACGACGGCTCAACAGACAACACCGCTGCGGCCGCCAGCGAAATACTCTCCGCAGCGGAACGAGTGCGTACTTCCGTGCTCAGCTATCAGTCAAACCTTGGCAAAGGACGCGCAGTCAGGTTGGGGTTGCTGGCTTCCCGAGGAGAGGTGGCATTGTTTTCCGATGCGGACCTTTCGACGCCAATTACCGAGACCCCAAGACTGGTAGAGCCGATCCTGAGTGGGGAATGTGATCTCTCATTCGGCTCCCGGGCCCTGGATCGGACTCTGATTGGTGTGCATCAACCCTGGCGGCGAGAGCAAGGTGGTCGGGTTTTCAATCTTGTCGTACGTCTGGCCACGGGTCTCCCCTTCTGGGACACTCAATGCGGCTTCAAAGCTTTTAGGATGAGCGTATGTCTACCGATCATTGAAGGCGCAACGGTTGACCGCTTTGGTTTTGATGTAGAACTCCTCTACATCGCATATCGAGCCGGCTTGCGGCTGAAAGAGGTACCGGTTCGTTGGGATCATTACGAAGGAAGCAAGGTAAACGTAGCGAGCGACAGTGTGAAGATGCTTGGAGAGGTGGCTTTGATCCGACAACAAGGCCGCCGGGGAATCTATGACAAGGCGATACGAGCCAACAGGGATTCGGGACCATTCAACAGCAGAACCGATGAGCGGTAGCGACCGGGTAAGTGTGCAGCGTCACTCAAACTTAACAAAGAATGAATTCTTGTTGTTGAAATCTTTCGAGACTAAACCCGGTCGCTACCGCTCCCCCGTTCTGTCGCTGATTGGCACGCCGCCGATGTGCAGGCGTAACGATTCGTTCGTTGGCTGTACTTCGCCAGGAACACAATAATAGAATGGCTCTTCCAGAGCGCCTTCCCTAACCAGCCGACCCAGACATGATCGCCAGACTCAACGTCAACATCGACCACGTCGCAACGGTGCGGCAGGCCCGACGTGCGCCTGAGCCAAGCATCATCGCCGCGGCAATGATTTGTGAACAGGCAGGCGCCGATGGCATCACGGTCCACCTGCGCGGGGACCGCCGTCACATTCAGGATGATGATCTAAGAACGCTGCGCGACGCCGTGGCGACTTATTTGAACCTGGAAATGGCGGCCACTGAAGAGATGTTGAAAATCGCGCTTGAACGCCGCCCGGACGCTGTGACGCTTGTGGCTGAGAATCCGAACGAGATAACCACCGAAGGCGGATTGGATGTCAAAGCCAACCTGTCAATCGTGCGCGCTACTGTGGGTCGCTTGCGGGAGGCTGAGATTCTCGCGAGTCTGTTCATAGATCCAAATCCTCTTCAGATCGAGGCTGCGCATGCTGTAGGTGCACAGCAGGTAGAGCTATGTACCGCGGTTTATGCCGACACCACACTCGGAGGGCGTGGCATTCACGGTGAAGGTGCACTCCGTGCAGGGCAGGAACTGCGAAGGCTGCAAGAGGCAGCCGCGCTCGCCTCAAAGTATGGCTTAAGGGTTGCCGCTGGACACGGATTGACCTATCGCAATGTTGGCGCGGTCGCCGCAATTTCTGAAATTACGGAATTCAACATAGGTCACAACATCGTATCGCGGGCAATCTTTAGCGGGCTCGGTCGAGCTGTGCAAGAGATGCGTGAGGCCATCAATGCCGGAAGTCTGCAAAGTAGACAACAGGCAGGCTAGCAGGAAACTTTAGATTTGTTGATTAGTTGCCGGATTTTCCGGTAGCAAGTTGCAGCCGGACCATCGAGCGTTCGAGTTTCACACGGGCCTTCTCAAAATCTTCTTCAGTCCCACTCCACGAACTCAAACGCTTCTCTACATGTTCACGAGCCAATCGCGCGCGAGCTGCATCGATCTCCTCGGGACGTTCCGCAATTTCAGCCAACACCGACACGTGATCATCCCTCACCTCCAGAAAGCCGCCTGAAAGGTGCAACTGCGACGTCCGGCCGCCCTGAGTATAGGAAAGGACACCGGTCTGGAGTTGAGAGATCAAGGGTGTGTGCTCCGGCAGAATACCAAGCTCGCCGCCCAGTCCGGGGACGACTACCATGTCGACCTCCTCGGAAAGCACGCGACGTTCGGGTGTCACTACTTCTAGTTGAAGTTGTTGAGCCATATTCAACTAACGAGACGGGGAGATGCGGAGACGGGGAGAAAGGGGGACGGGGCGATTCCTTTTTGGAGTGCGCCGGCAAAGCGAAGCGTCGACGGCGCTTTGGGTGCACGGCTTATGTGATTCCGATGCAGGATCCAAAGCGGTGTCGCGCTGCGCTTGCCACCGCACTCCAAAGCACCAGCCGCGAAGCGACAGGGAGACGGGGTGAAACTACAAATTTGCGCGAGACATCCCCCACTTTCTTTTTCATCCTGTCTCCCAATCGCCCATCTTCCCGTCTTCTTTTTTCACCCCGTCTCCCATTCTCCGTTTCTCCTCCCTATGCGCCGGCAACCGTTCTGGCTTTCTCGATCGCCGCTTCAATTGTACCCACCATGAAGAAGGCCTGCTCGGGCAGATCGTCGTGCTTGCCGTCGACGATTTCGCGGAAGCCCTTGATGGTGTCTTCCAGCTTTACGTACTTTCCTTCAACCCCCGTGAACTGAGCGGCCACGAAGAACGGCTGCGAGAAGAACCTCTGAATCTTGCGCGCTCGGGAAACGATCAGCTTGTCTTCGTCTGAAAGTTCGTCCAGGCCGAGAATCGCGATGATGTCCTGCAGGTCTTTGTAACGCTGCAGAATGAGCTTCACGTCTTGTGCGGTTTTGTAATGCTCCTCGCCCACGTGGCGCGGATCGAGAATACGCGAAGACGAGGAGAGAGGATCCACTGCCGGGTAGATTCCCAGCTCTACGATCTGCCGGGAGAGCGCTGTTACGGCATCAAGGTGAGCAAATGTAGTTGCCGGCGCTGGATCGGTGTAGTCGTCCGCCGGAACATAGACCGCTTGAATTGAGGTGATTGATCCGGTCTTCGTGGAAGTAATCCGTTCCTGCATTTCGCCCATCTCCGATGCGAGGTTTGGCTGATAACCCACCGCCGAAGGCATGCGGCCCAGGAGTGCCGACACTTCCGAACCCGCTTGTGTAAAGCGAAAGATGTTATCGATGAAGAGCAGAACGTCCAGGCCTTGATCGCGGAAATATTCGGCCACTGTCAGCCCCGAGAGGGCCACGCGCAGACGAGCGCCCGGCGGTTCCGTCATCTGTCCATAAATTAGCGCGACCTTCGACTGTTCCAATGCCTTCATGTCGACTTTGGTCATGTCAAACTCACCCGTTTCGTGCAGGTGCTTGTTAAAGGTGTCGCCAAACTGGATAACTTCCGACTCTACCATCTCCCTTAGCAGATCGTTTCCTTCCCGAGTTCTCTCGCCCACGCCCGCGAAAACTGAGAAGCCGGAACGAGCCTTGGCGATGTTGTTAATCAACTCCATCACAATCACTGTCTTGCCCACACCGGCGCCTCCGAACAGGCCAATCTTGCCACCGCGTACAAACGGCTGGATAAGATCGATGACCTTGATGCCCGTCTCAAACATCTGCAGTTCGGTGGACTGTTCCTGGAAGGTGGGAGCGTGACGATGGATGGGATAGCGCTCGGTATGCCTAACCTCACCGAGATTATCGACAGGCTGTCCGATTACGTTGAGTACCCTCCCAAGAGTTCCCTCACCAACAGGCATCGTAATCGGTCCGCCGGTGTCGATCACTCTCATGCCGCGCACCATGCCATCGGTCGCGACCATCGCCACCGTGCGCACGCGGCCTTCGCCGAGATGCTGCTGCACTTCAGCAATGACGTCGATAGGGGTAGGGACTTCGAAACCCTCAGAAACTATTCGCAGCGCCTGATATATCGGCGGGAGATGGTGCTCCTCAAACTCGACGTCGACAACCGGACCAATAATCTGCACAACGCGACCGGCGGTTTGGCCGTCGTTGCTTACATTTGCGGTAGGCGTAGCCATACTAACTTTGAACTCCTCTTTCGAGCCCGTGAAGGCGAAACTTTTGGCAGGATGAAAGCCAGACAAGATAACATACACGCCAAACTCGCGCCAAATGTCGTTGATTGATGTCGTTGATTGAGATTGAGGTTGCAGCGCGGGCATCTTGCCCGCATGAGCGTGAAGCGCGAAAGAATGGTAGGCGCTAAAACCTTGCCATAATAAGGCCACGTTCCAAACCACAGCGGGCAAGATGCCCGCGCTCCAAGCTCTGGTAGTTGAAACTTGACTTGTACTAGTATCGTAGTACAAGTAAGTAATGAGCCTGATGTTCTACGTCAATCCGGCAGATGCCACCCCGCTTTATGCGCAGCTTACGCGGACCATTCAGTTCGCGATTGCCACTGGAAAACTGAGAATCGGCGAGCAACTACCGACGGTCAGGCAGATGGCTGTGGACCTTAAGATCAACGCCAATACTGTGGCCAAGGTCTACGCCGAGCTGGAGCGGACAGGGATAGTGGAAACCCGGAGGGGAGTAGGGACATTTGTATGCGCCCGCCATTTCGAGGCAAAGCAGCAGCGGCGGCGCGAGCCCGAGTTGCGTGATTTCGCTGAGCGCGTCATCGCAGAGGCTGGAGCCATGGGCTTCTCCCTCGATGATCTTGTTGACCAACTTCAAAGCAGGCGCAAAAAGGAGCTAAGGAAATATGTCTGACGATACCAGATTCGTTGTGACTCGAAGCAGTCTATCTACGGCGAATGTGCCGCGCGCTAACATCGTGGCGGTAATGGCTTTTATTTCGCCGGTCGCCCTCGGTGTTATAGCCTCGTTCTTGTTATGGAATCCGATCGGTCTCATAGTCGGGGTCATTCTCGGATTTCTGGCGGCGCAGGCGCCCAAGGTCGCTAAACAGTGGGAAAGCGCGGTGGTGCTGCGATTGGGGAAGTATATCGGCCTCAGGGGTCCGGGTCTCTTTTGGATCATCCCGTTTGTGGATACCATTGCAGCCTGGGTTGACCAGCGCGTGATTACGACCAGCTTCGCCGCTGAAGAAACGCTAACCTCGGATACGGTTCCGGTTAATGTTGACGCGGTACTTTTCTGGATGGTCTACGATCCGGAGAAGGCGGCGCTGGAAGTGCAAGACTATCCGCAGGCGGTGAGTTGGGCCGCTCAGACCGCGCTACGCGACATTATTGGCAGGACCTTTCTGACCGACTTGCTCCGAGGCCGCGAGCGGATAGAGGAAGAGCTACAGAAACTAATCGATGAGCGCTCGAATCCCTGGGGCGTAACTGTTCAGTCGGTGGAGATGCGGGACGTGATCATTCCGACGGCGCTGCAGGATGCCATGTCACGAGAAGCTCAAGCTGCGCGCGAGAAACAAGCCCGCATTATCCTGGCACAGGCGGAAGTGGAAATCGCAAGTATGTTCGACACCGCTTCCGAATCGTACCAGGACAATCCCACAGCGTTGCACCTGCGCGCAATGAACATGCTTTACGAGGGTCTGAAAGAGAAAGGTGCGCTCATGCTCGTGCCGAGTACGGCAGTTGAATCAATGGGTATGGGCGGGCTGATCGGCGCGGCCGCGTTGCGCCAGCGCAAGCTCACTGGTGGGAAGGAACTTCCGGAAGACTCAGAATGAGAGTTAATCGCGGGGCACCGCGCATAGTTCCCGCGCAAGCAAAAGCCCCAGCGCATCCCGGAAGCGATGGGGCTTTTGGTGGCACGATTGGGAAATGCTAGATCTTTTCTTCAGGGTCGATTCGGATCTTCATACGTTGGAGCACCTGCACGTCTTCGTCGGTAAGATTAAGCGCCCCTTCATTCTCTGCTTCGACAGCGCCATGAGGACGCAATCCGATCTCAAGGCGCAACGTCAGTTCCATCTCGTAACCTGCGTCTCGCAGACGCTCAATCGCATCTGCGACCTTCGAGGAGTTTTCCACGGACTCGTTTATCGCGGTTCCTATCTCGCGTACAATCTCTTTGGCGTCGTCGTCAATTTCCAAAATTCAACTGGCTTTCGAATGCAGAGGCGTTCTGTTTCAAATGTTAGAGATTCGTAATGGATATGCTACGCGACCCAGACAAGGAGGGTCAACATGAAGTAATGGGTTGCAAATGGCCTTATTTATGTCGATCCGCTTGAAATCGGCTCCGCCGTCAACTATCTTAGTGCTGCAGCCACTCAAAAAGAGCAAAGCGATCATTCCATAAGGAGGGATAATTCTAAATGCCTGAAGTCGGAGACATGGCCCCGGATTTCGAGCTGCCGAGTAACCTTGAGGAAGGTAAGAAGGTAAAGCTCTCGGATTTCCGCGGCAAGAAGCATGTGGTGCTGGCCTTTTACCCGCTGGCCTGGACCCCTGTCTGAACGGGCCAGATGCCTGCGTACGAGGCCGACCTCGAACGCTTTAAAGGCTACGATGCCCAGGTACTGGGCATATCAGTTGACAGCGTACCTTGTAATACCGCGTGGGCTAAGACTCTGGGAGGACTCTCCTACGACCTCTTAAGCGATTTCGAGCCGAAGGGTGAGGTGGCACGAAAGTTTGCAGCCTATCGAGACAAAGACGGCATCAGCGAACGCGCTCTCTTTATTGTGGACAAGGAAGGCAAGATTGCCTTCAAAGACATCCACGACATTTCGGATCAGCCGGACAATGAGGAGCTGTTTGAAATTTTGCGCAAGTTATAAGTATTAGGAAATGCCAGATGTCGGGTAGTCCACGGGTACTCGCATCTGGCATTTTTGTTCGGGCAGGCGCTTACTTCAGCGTGTATGGATAACTCGCCATCACCGGGGTCATTGTTCCCTGGATAGCATCAGCGCTCGTAGTATTTAGTCATGTCAATTTCCAGAAAGTGTGTTCCTTTCACCCCGTTTGAAGGTGAACTCGCAAGAAGCACCATCGCTATCGTGACGGCAGGAGGGGTTCACCTCAATGAGCAGGAGCCTTTCAACATCGCCGACGAGTTGGGAGATCTAACTTATCGGATCATCCCTGAAGGCGTCGATTCTTCCCAGCTCCACGTTACCCATCACCATTATGACCACACCGACGCTGACGAAGACATCAACGTCGTGTTTCCAATTGACGTGCTCCGAGATCTGCAAGCCCATGGGTTTATTAAAGGCGTTGCGAAGAAGCACGTCGGCTATATGGGCTACACCATGCAGCTCAAGGCGATGTACGAAGGCACCGCCCGAGAGATTGCCAATGAGATCGATAAAGGTTCGCAAGCTGACGCGGTGATTCTGACCGGTGGTTGACCAAATGTTTGCCACCGCACGGTCGTAGCGGTCCAACGAGAGATTGAGATGAAGGGAATACCAACCGTCTTAATTACCGTAAGTCCCGAAGTTTCAGCGCAGATGCGGCCACCGCGAGCGCTGTATCCGAAGGGGTTTAAGATTGGCAATAGTTTGGGCGGTCCGGGCATGCGCGAGCTCCAAGGTCAGGTTCTGCGAGAGGCTCTCTCGCTTTTGGGCGAAAACACGAGACCGGGCCAAGTTATTACGCGTGAGTATCCGGCTTATAGGGAATATCACGAACCTCCCCGCGTAAGGAATTAATTACAAGTCTCATGTACAAGACTGTTGGAATCCTGACCGGTGGAGGTGACGCTCCGGGTCTGAATGCCGTGATTCGTGCCGTGGTGAAAACCGCCACAGGGCAGTTTGGCATGAGGGTCATCGGCATTGAGGATGGGTTTGAAGGGTTATTGGGCGAAACCAGGACTCGTCCGCTCTCCCAGTTAGACGTGCGGGGTTTGTTGCCACGCGGCGGAACCATTCTGGGTACTCGCAATCGCGGGAGATTCGTAGAACACACGGCTGGAGGTTTGGCCACCAGCTCGAAGGAGGTCTACGACGAGGCGGTAAACAACCTCTCTCGGCTAAATCTTGACGCGCTGGTTGTTCTGGGTGGTGAAGGTACGTTAACGATTGCCGCTGAGTTTGATCGAATCGGAGTTCCAGTAGTTGGCGTTCCCAAAACAATCGATAACGATCTGGCATGCACCGAGCTGACGTTTGGTTTTGTGACGGCCCTGGACATTGCCACGGAAGCGTTGGATCGTCTACACACCACGGCTGAATCCCACGACCGCGTCATGATTCTGGAAGTCATGGGGAGAAACGCCGGCTGGATTGCCCTGCATTCGGGTATTGCGGGGGGCGCGGATGTAATCCTGATTCCGGAGCTACCTTTCTCAATGGACTCGGTGGCCGATAAGGTTCGGGCGCGCGATCAGGGTGGATCGAATTTCAGCATCATCGTCGCTGCGGAAGGAGCCTTGGAGGGTGGACATGAACAGATCTTTCAGGACAGCGGGGA
>Ga0180121_10001443_pt1 | contig 10108 bp, 8 predicted proteins | sample AntDrymUQ5402106_2_FD_129676 | JGI IMG/M metagenome (GOLD analysis project Ga0180121, IMG submission 129676) | Polar desert sand microbial communities from Dry Valleys, Antarctica - metaG UQ540 (21.06) (version 2) (version 2) | ecosystem: Environmental > Terrestrial > Soil > Desert | place...
GGGTGTGCTCGCCCTCGTCGATCCCCTCCATGGGGAGATAGGAGCAGCGCTGCCCGGGGTTGTCCTCGAGTTCGGTGAGCTCGGTGCCCTCGGCCATGCCGCAGACCACGGTCTCCCCGTCGTCCAGCCTGAGCACGGGAGCCTCGGCGCCGCTCGGCACTACGATCACGAGCTCTTCGCCCTGCTCCACCGAGGGACGGGTCCCGTCGGACGGCGCCGCCCCGGGCACCACAACCTCCATCTCTCCGGCGAAGGCGAACGGTTCGAGGTGGGCATCGCCGTCCACCACACGCACGGGGAAGGCATCCGCCCGGTGCTGCTGCTGCCCGTCCGCCGTGACGGTGCCGACCAAGGTGACCACCGCGAGGGTGCCGTCTTCGCCGGCCAACACGGGCGTGATCATCACCTGATCTGGATCGCTCCCCGACCACATGCCATAGCCCTCGGCGAGAGAGGTGAGCTGCTCCTCGAACACGGCCTGCGACCCGAAGTGGGCCTGGGACAGCGGGCCCATGGCAGCCCACGCATCGTCGCTGTCGCCCGAACGCAGGTCGTCGACCCAGGCCAGGACCGCATCGGAGGAGGCGGCCTCACCATCGGCCGACATCGTGCTGAGCGTGGCCGAGTCCGGTCGGGCGCCGTCGACCAGCGCGTCGAGCTCCGCTGACGCCTGGTCGTCGGAGGTGAGCTGGTTCGTGCCGTGGCGGTCCTCCAGCAAGGTGTTGCTGGCGAGAGCCACGACCACGACCGCAGTCGCGGCGACGGCCACCAGGAGAGCATTGGAGGTACGGCGGAGGGCGCCTGGCACCAGGGCAAGGGCCGGATCGCGCTCGACCTCGAGGGCAGGGGCCGCCACGGGGGTAGGCGCCGCCGCGGCAGCGACGGGGACCGACCGGCTGGCCGGGGCCGGCTCGGCCACGGTGCCCTCGGCGTCGAGGGCGCACTGGAGGCACTCCCAGAAGTCGTCCGCGTGGGACGGGATGGGCAGCAGCTGGAGCGCGGTGCGGACGATGCCGTCGGGCGGCACCTCGGCGTCGCTCATTGCACCTCCTCCCCGAGGACACGGCGGAGCGCGGCGCGGGCCCGGTGGAGCCGGGAGGCCACGGTGCCGGGCGCGACGCCCAGGATCTTGGCCGCCTCACGGTGGTCGAACCCCTCGCCGTCGACGAGCACCACCGTGACGCGCTGGTTGATCGGCAGCTCAGCAAGGGCGCTCCGCACGGTCTCTGATGCGCTGACCACCCGCTCCGGCCCGGGCCGTCCGGACACCGGGTCCACCGGGTCCTCGGTGGACAGCGGCGTCCGCGTGCGCCGGCGGAGCTCGTCGATGCAGGCGTTGTAGGTGATTCGGTAGAGCCACGTGCCGAAGTCACTGCCGACCCGGAACCGCGGGAGGGCCTTGAACGCATTGAGATACGCCTCCTGCAGGGCGTCGTCCATGCGGTGGCGGTCGGCCATGAGCCGGTAGGCCAGGCCCCGCATGCGGCTGTCGTGCCGCCGCACGAGCTCATCGAAGGCCGACCGCTCACCCATCCGGGCGAGCTCGACCAGCTCGACGTCGGGGAGCGTGGTGGAGGACGAGAGCATCGATGGGGGTGCCGCGGCGTGGCCGCTGGGCCGGGGGAGCGGAAGCGACGAGCGGCCGGACGACCGCTGATGCTAGGGGCCAGCACGGTGCCGTCGCACGTTCGGGTGAGGTGCCACAGCCCCGCCGCGAACTCGCCCACGTTGTTTGCTGCGGACAGCGGACCTCATGGGCAGGTTGGTGGGACCCGGTGGGGTCGGGCTACGGGACGGGGGCGGCGGCCGGGTCGACGGGCGGGGCGTCAACGGGTTCGAGGACGAGGACGGGGGTGGCGTCCTTGGCGACGCTCGAGAGAGTGCCCGGGAACAGGCCGGCTCCGATCGTCACAGCGAGGCAGGCCACGAGAGCCAGGCCGGCGGCGAAGGGCACGGGGATCGTGCGGGGCTCGCCGGCGTCCTCCGCCGACATGTACATCGACACGATGATCCGCAGGTAGAGAAAGGCCGCGATCACCGCGGTGAGCATGGCGATCACAGCCAGCCAGGTGGACCCGGCGTCGATGGCGGCGGTGATCACGTAGAACTTGGCGAAGAACCCGGACGTGAGCGGCACGCCCGCCTGCGCGAAGAGGAACAGTGCGAACGCAAGGGCCAGCACCGGACGGTCGCGTGACAGCCCGCGGTAGTCGTCGAGGCTGTTGCCGATGTCGCCCTTGCGGCTGACGACCGTGATGACACCGAAGCTGCCGGCCACCATGAAGGTGTAGGCGGCCAGGTAGAAGAGGGCGGCCTCGATGCCGCGCTCACTCGCCGCCTGGACAGCCACCAGGACGAACCCGGCGTGGTTGATCGACGAGTAGGCGAGCATCCGCTTCACGTCGGTCTGCACGACAGCGAGCACCGAGCCAACCACCATCGTGATGGCGGCCACGACGTACACGATGGGCTGCCAGTCACCGCTGTAGGTGCCGAAGGCGAGGTAGAAGACGCGCAGCAGCCCGGCGAAGCCGGCCATCTTCACGCCCGACGCCATCCACGCCACGCTCGGGCTGGGAGCGCCCTGGTACACGTCGGGCGTCCAGAAGTGGAAGGGCACGGCCGACACCTTGAACGCGAAGCCGACGAGCAGCAGGGCCAGACCGGCCAGCACCAGCCCGGCGTCGGCCAGGACGGTGGTCGACAGGAAGCTCGAGATCTCGACCAGGTTCGTCGAGCCGGTGCCGCCGTAGGTGAGGGCGATGCCGTAGAGGAAGAAGGCGGAGGAGAACGCCCCTAGGACGAAGTACTTCACGCCGGCCTCCTGCGAGGTGACCTTGCGCAGGTGCATGGCGGCGAGCACGTAGACGGCGATGGAGAGGATCTCCAGGCCGAGGAACATGACGATGAGGTCGTTGGCCGACGCCATCATCACGCCACCCGATGCTGACAGCAGCATCAGCACGTAGGGCTCCGAGCCCTCCATCCCCTCCCGCCGCAACCAGTCGTCCATCAGCAGGGCTCCGAGGATGACGGCGGCGCAGATCGTGACGGTGGCGAACACCGAGAAGCCGTCGACGCCGACGGCTTCGCCGAGCGTGGAGAACGGACCTCGGGCGGCGTCCTGGACGCGCTGCCACAATGGGACCGCCGCGACGATGGCCGCTCCGGCCGTCACGGTGGTGAACAGGGCGTAGATGCCCTTGAGTGGCGGGCGGGTGGAGAGGGAGTCGGCGCTGAGCATGAGCAGCGCCCCGCCCACCAGCACGAGGATCGGCGCCACCGCCGACCAGGCCACGTCGACCCCGCCCACCGGCACCGGGGCGTCGTCGATGGGTTGGGACAGGAGAGCGAGGAGCATCACGGGCTCTCCCCGGGCGCGGCGTCATCGGTGTCCTCGCTGGCGCCGGCAGTGGCCACGTGGGGCTCCGTGTAATCAGAGTGGTCCTCGATGTGGCTGACGAGACGGGCGACGGACGGCTCGATGCGGTCGAGCATCGGCTTCGGGTAGACACCGAGGAACACGATGAGGCCGAGCAGCGGCGCCATCACGAGGCCCTCGTGCCAGGTCATGTCCGGCATGCCGGCGTTCTCCTCGTCGGGCTCGCCGTGGAAGACGCGCTGGTAGGCCCAGAGCAGGTAGAGGGCAGCGAGGATCACGCCGGCGGCGGCCACCACCGTGAACCAGCGGCGCGTGAGGAAGGACCCGATGAGGATGAGGAACTCGCCCGCGAATCCGTTGAGGCCGGGCAGGCCGATCGAGCTCAGCATCACCAGGGTGAAGACGCCGGCCATGATGGGCGCTGACTTCTGCAGGCCCTTGAGGGCGGCGATCTCCCGCGTGTGGCGCCGGTCATAGATCATCCCTACGAGGAGGAACAGGGCGCCGGTGGAGATGCCGTGGTTCACCATCTGCATCACGCCGCCCTGGATGCCCTGGGTCGTGAGGGCAAAGGTGCCGAGCACGATGAAGCCGAGGTGGGCCACCGAGGAGTAGGCCACGAGCCGCTTGAGGTCCCGCTGCATCGTGGCCACGATGGCGCCGTAGATGATGCCGACCACCCCGAGGGTGACGAGGGCGGGGGCGAAGTACACGGACGCGTCGGGGAAGAGGTAGAGGCCGAAGCGCACGAACCCGTAGGTGCCCAGCTTCAGCATCACGCCAGCGAGGATCACGGAGCCGGCCGTGGGGGCCTGGGTGTGGGCGTCGGGCAGCCAGGTGTGAAGTGGGAACAGCGGCACCTTCACGGCGAAGGCGACGGCGAAGGCCAGGAAGATCCAGCGCACCGCCGACCAGTCGAACGGGCTCGCCCCGGTGGAGGTGTCGGTGACGTGCTGCGACTCCGCGATCTCCACCAGATCGAAGTCGAGGGGCGGGTTGCGCAGGTCGTCGATGCGGGCCAGGTCCTGGTCGAGGGCGGCCTGGGTGTCGGCGTCGATCCCCGCACCGCTGGCGTCGGCCTCCTGCTGCGCCTGGAGCACGCTCTCCTGGAGGGCGGCCGCTTCAGCCTCGTTGTCGGCAGCCACGCCGTCGCGGTGCAAGTAGGCCAGGCTGACGATGCCCACGAGCATCAGGGCCGACCCGAGCATGGTGAAGATGAAGAACTTGAGGGCGGCGTAGACCCGCTCCGCGTAGCCCCACCCGCCGATGAGGAAGTACATCGGGACCAGCACGATCTCGAACATCACGAAGAACAGGAAGAGGTCGAGGGCGCAGAACACCCCGATGCAGCCGCCCTGCAGGATGAGCAGCCAGGCATAGTAGGGCTTCGGGTCGTGGTGCGGGGTGACGGCGATGATGGCCACGGGGAAGAGCAGGCCCGACAGCACGACGAGGAAGAGCGAGATCCCGTCGATCCCGACGTGCCACGAGATCCCGAAGTCTGAGATCCAGGCGCGCTTCACCTCGAACTGGAAGCCGTTGTCCGGCTGTTCGAAGGCAGCCAGCAGCCAGACGGTGATCGCCCCCGTGCCGGTGGCGAAGAGCAGCGCCACCAGTCGGTGCAGCTCGGCCCGACGCTTCGGGATGAGGGCCACGGCTGCGGCACCGATGAACGGCACGACGATGGCGGCGGTGAGCGGAGACGACGCCACGGCGTGGGCCTCAGCGGCGAACAAGGATCCGAGCATCAGATCCCGATCTCGGGGGCGCGGCCGGGGGCGCGGGGGGCGCGGGGGGCAGAGGCTCCGTCGGACGTGAGCAGCACGCGCTCCAGCGCCGGGCGCAGCCCGGCTCCGCTAGCTCGGAGGAGAAGCTCCGCTTCGACGACCATCAGATGCCGGCCCGGGTGAGGAAGTAGGCGAGGAGCCCGACCACGCCGACTGCCACGCCTAGGGCGTAGCTGCGCACGAAGCCGGTCTGCAGCAAGCGAAGGCCCTTGCCGCCGCCTCGCACGGCGCCGGCCACGCCGTTGACGGCGCCGTCGATGGCCGTGCGGTCGAAGGTGGCCACCGCGTCGAAGCCCTGCTGGCCGGGACCGCCCATGAAGGCGGAGATGGTGCTGTCGTATCGCCAGCCCTCGGCGAGGATCGCTGGCTCCACCGGCTGCAGTCGCTTCTGGAGGTAGACGCGCGCCGCGAGGATGATGCCGCCCAGGCCGGCCAGGGCGGCGATCACGGCCAGTCCGACCTTCGTGCCGGTGGCCACGTCGATCACTCGCTCGTTGCCCTCGAGCACCGGCTCCAGCCAGTGCTCGAGGAAGTGGACATCCCCGGTGAAGGGAAGGTTGAGGCCACCGCCGACGAGGGCCAACCCGGCCAGCACGACCAGCGGCACGGTCATCAGCCACGGTGACTCTGTTGGCTCAAGGGGGGCTTCGCCCCCCTTCGCATGTCCCTCCGCATCCCCCCATCGCGGCTCGCCGTAGAAGACCATGAAGATCAGGCGGCTCATGTAGAACGCGGTGAGCAGGGCGGTGATCAGCCCGATGGCCCACAGCGCGGGGCTCTTGTCGTAGGCGAACAGCAGGATCTCGTCCTTCGACCAGAAGCCCGAGAACGGCGGCACACCGGAGATGGCCAGCCAGCCCACGATGAACGTGACGGCCGTGATCGGCATGAGCTTTCGCAGTCCTCCCATGCGCCGCATGTCTTGCTCGTCGTGCATCCCGTGGTTCACCGAGCCCGAGCCGAGGAACATCAGGGCCTTGAAGAAGGCGTGCGTGACCATGTGGAAGATGGCGGCCACATAGGCGCCGGTGCCGACGGCCAGGAACATGTACCCGAGCTGGCTCACCGTCGAATAGGCGAGCACCCTCTTGATGTCGGTCTGGGCCACGGCGATCGTGGCGGCGAACAGCGCCGTGACCACACCGACCCAGGCGATCACCTCTGGGCCCCAGGTGTAGCTCTGAGCAAGGATCGGGCTGACCCTGGTCATCAGGTAGACACCGGAGGTGACCATCGTGGCGGCGTGGATCAGGGCCGACACCGGGGTGGGGCCGGCCATGGCGTCGGGGAGCCACACGAACAGCGGCAGCTGGGCCGACTTGCCACAAGCGCCCACGAAGAGCAGCAGGGCGATGGCGGTGGCCGTGACCGGTGCCATCTCGGGTGCCCGCTCCAGCACCACCGAGTAGTCGAGCGACCCAATGGTGGCGAAGGTGAGGAACATCGCCGTCATGAAGCCCCAGTCACCGATGCGGTTGGTGACGAAGGCCTTCTTGCCAGCCGACGCGTTGGCGTCCTTCGAGAACCAGAAGGAGACGAGGAGGTAGGAGCAGGCGCCGACGCCTTCCCAGCCCAGGAAGGTGACCAGCATGTTGCTCCCCAGCACCAGCATGAGCATCGAGAACACGAAGAGGTTCAGGTACACGAAGAACTTGGAGAACTTCGGATCGCCGTGCATGTACCCGATCGAGTACAGGTGGATGAGGGTGCCGATGCCCGTGATGAACAGCGCCATCGTGATCGACAGTGGGTCGGCCAGGAAGCCCAGCTGCACCTCGAACCCGCCTACGTTCAGCCACTCGAAGAGGTCGTAGACGTGGCGTCGATGTTCGGGGTCTTCGCCGACGAGGGCGGCGAACACGACCAACGTGGCGAGGAACGCCGAGCCGCACGCCGCGGTGGCCAGCCACCCCGCCACGGGTTCACCGAGCCGCCTGCCGACGGCCACCAGCACGACGAAGCCTGCCAGCGGGAGCGCGGGGACGAGCCAGACGAGGTCGAGGGTCTTCAACGCTCAGCCCCTCAGCACGTTGAGGTCGTCGGCGGTGGCCGTCGGCTGCTTGCGGAGGAGGGCCACGATGATCCCGAGGCCCACCACGACCTCGGCGGCCGCCACCACGAGGACGAACACCACCACGCTCTGGCCGTTCACGTCGTGCAGCATCCTCGAGAACGTGACGAACGTGAGGGTGACGGCGTTGAGCATGAGCTCGATGCACATGAACATCACCAGCGGGTTGCGGCGCACGAGGAGTCCCACGGTCCCGATGCTGAACAGGATCGCCCCCAGCACCAGGTACCACGCCGGTGTCACCTCCGCGATCGCGATCATGTGGTCTCTGCTCCAGCAGTCGACGAGTCGCTCTCAACGTCCGGCAGCTGTTGTGCATCAAGGGGGCTACGCCCCGTTCGCACATCCCCCGATGCAGACATCAAGGGATCGTTCACGTAGTCAGCCCGCTTGACCTTTCTCGCCAGGACGACAGCGCCGACGACCGCTATCACCAGGAGCACAGAGGTGGCCTCGAAGGCGAAGAGGTAGGTGGTGAAGACGGACTCACCCAGCTGGGCGACGTCGGCCACCCCATCCTGGAGGGCGTTGGCATCGCCAGGCTGGGCGCCGGCCCCCGTGGCCTCGCCCTCTGTGGAGTTGATGGCGAGGAGCGGGAGGGCCAGCACGGCCAGACCGATGATGCCTGCGGCGATGCGCTGGCCGCCGCCGAGCGGCTCGATGGACAGGTCCTCAGAGCGGTCGACCCCGAGCAGCATGAGCACGAAGAGGAACAGCACCACGATGGCGCCGGCGTAGACGATGACCTGCACGGCGGCGAGGAAGTTCGCCTCTTGGGCCACGAACAGCACGGCGATGCCGAAGAGGGTGCCCACCAGTGAGAGGGCGGCGTGCACCGGGTTGCTGCTCAGGACCACGCCAAGCGCGCCGGCGATGCACGCGCCGCCGGCCACGAGGAAGACGAAGAGCTCCATCAGTGGTGACCGCCGCCCTGGCCGTGGTCGTCGGCATGGCCATCGCCGGGGCCTTCGGCGGCATCCTCCACGGCGTCGGTGGTTCTGGCCGTCTGGCCGAGCTCCGGTGGCTTCACCCCGAAGCCGAGCTCGCCCGACCACGCCACCACGCCTTCGTAGCTGGCGTCACCCGACGGGGCGGTGGCTCGCACCCAGGCGGAGGTCTTCGCGGCCACCTTGTCGAGGTCGGACCAGTCCTCCCAGGGCATCTGCTGCGGCAACCCCTCGTCGTCGACCACCAGCTCGGCCTTCGTGTAGATGGCGTCCTGGCGGTTGGTGAAGGAGAACTCGAAGAGCTTGGACTCGGTGATGGCCTCGGTGGGGCAGGCCTCCACGCAGAGGTCGCAGTGGATGCAGCGCAGGTAGTTGATCTCATAGACGAAGCCGTAGCGCTCGCCGGGCGATACTGGGTCGTCGGGCGGGTTGTCGGCGCCTCGCACGTAGATGCAGCGGGCCGGGCACACACCCGCGCAGAGTTCGCAGCCGATGCACTTCTCCATGCCGTCTTCGTACCGATTGAGCACGTGGCGACCATGGAGCCGGTCGGCCTTCTCCCGCTTCGGGCCCGAGTCCTTCACGTAGGGCACGGTCACTGTGCGCCCCGTCTCGGTGCCCTTGAAGAGCTTCTTGAAGGTGACCCAGAACCCCTCGTGGTACCCCATCAGGTCGACGCTCCTTCATGGTCGGCCCGCTCCCGCCGGCGCTGCGCCGTGCGCACGGCCCCGGTGAGCATCACGTAGGCGGCCCCGATGAGGGCGAAGGCGATGGCGACGACCAGAACGATGTTCCAGCCTTCGTCCCGGGCGATGTTCAAGCTGGCCAGGAGGAGCATCCAGCCGAGAGCCAGAGGAATGAGCACCTTCCAGCCGAGGTCCATGAGCTGGTCGTAGCGGAACCGGGGCAGAGTGGCCCGCAGCCACACGAACATGAACAGGAAGAGGAAGACCTTGGCCATGAACCACAACGGGCCCCAGATCCAGTCGGGTCCGAAGAAGGTGGGTCCCGCCGGACCGCCGAGGAAGAGGGTGACGATGATGGCCGACATCGTCACGGTGTTCATGAACTCGGCGAGGAAGAACAGCGCGAAGCGGATCGAGGAGTACTCGGTGTGGAAGCCACCGACGAGCTCCTGCTCGGCCTCGACGAGATCGAAGGGCGGACGGTTCAGCTCGGCGGTGCCCGCGATCACGAAGATGATGAACGGCACCACGCCGGTGACCACCACGTTCCAGCGCGGGATGATGCCGCCGAAGCCGTCGCCAGCCTGGCTCATCACGATGTCGTGCGTCGACAACGACCCGGCCAGGAGCACCACGGACACCACGGCCAAGCCGAGGGCGGCCTCGTAGGACACCATCTGGGCCGATGCCCGCACCGAGCCGAGCAGTGGGTACTTCGAGCCCGAGGACCAGCCGGCCAGCATCACGCCGTAGACCGCGATCGACGAGCAGGCCAGGATCAGCAGCACGCCGATGGGCGGGTCGGCCAGCTGGAGGAAGGTGTGGTGGCCGAAGATCTTCACGGCCCCCTGCTTCTCCTCCGTGAACACACCGCCGATGGGGATCACGGAGAACACGAGGAAGGCGGGCACCAGCGACAGGAACGGGGCAAGGATGAACACCCGCTTGTCGGCCCGATCCGGCACAAGGTCCTCCTTGAAGAAGAACTTGATGCCGTCGGCCAGCGTCTGGAGGATGCCGAACGGGCCGGCGCGGTTGGGACCTAGCCGGTTGCTCATGTCCGCATGGAGCTTGCGCTCGAACCAGATCATGAGCAGCACGGAGACGAGCAGGAGCCCAAAGGTGACCAGCACCTTGAGCAGGACGATGAGGACCTCGGCCAAGCCGATGTCACCGACGAGACGGCGGTCGACTCGCTCGTTTCCCAGGCCGTCGACACCTTCGGCGGGCTCGAC
>Ga0180121_10001445_pt1 | contig 10107 bp, 10 predicted proteins | sample AntDrymUQ5402106_2_FD_129676 | JGI IMG/M metagenome (GOLD analysis project Ga0180121, IMG submission 129676) | Polar desert sand microbial communities from Dry Valleys, Antarctica - metaG UQ540 (21.06) (version 2) (version 2) | ecosystem: Environmental > Terrestrial > Soil > Desert | place...
GTTCCAACACTATTGGCACTCAAAATACAGCTTTGGGTTATTCTTCAGGCTCAAATGTTACCACAGGTGATAACCTTACCTTAATAGGTTATAATGCAGAACCAACAACAGGAGCTGTAAACAACCAGATCACAATTGGCAATAAAGCTGTCACTTCTCTTCGCTGCAATGTACAGACAATTACCAGTTTATCAGACATGAGGGATAAAAAGAATATTAAAGATCTGTCTCTCGGACTTGATTTTTTAATGAAAGTAAAGCCGCGTTTATTTAATTGGGATAAAAGAGAATGGTATGAAAATAATAAATCAGACGGAACTAAGGTTCAACAAACACCTACTGCAGGTTTTATTGCTCAGGAGCTTGATGAAGCTCAGACCAGTGAAAATGCCGAATGGCTGAATCTTGTTTTGAAAGATAATCCTGAAAAGATCGAAGCATCGTACGGCAATCTTTTGCCGGTAATGGTAAAAGCAATACAAGAGTTAAAAGTTGAAAGTGAAAAGTTAAAAGTTGAAAATGTAGAATTGAAAAAGAATAACGAAAAGTTGACGTCAGAAGTTGAGTCAGTGAAATCAATGAATGAAAAGATATTGAAATTAGAACAGTTGGTAAGTGAGATGACATCCGGCAAGTCAAATGAAGTAAAAATAGTTTCTATAACAGGGGGTGCAAAATGAAAATCACAATTTGTTTTTTAGCTCTAGTGCTGACATTAACTAAAATTTCAATTGGTCAAAGCGTGATAGATTATCAAACCGGTTCCGGTATTGAGATACAGCCCGGCGCAGATGTATGCGCCGATCAGGTAAACATTAACGGCGCGTTTTCAGGAGGAGGATCGATTTGCGGAAACGTAGTATATGTAATGAACCTCACGGCATTTATACAGGGATTTTATAATTCAACAACCGATAAAATGGTACGGGATACTGCAAGAGTTTATTTGAGAAGCATAATCGCTCCATATTCAATTATTGATTCATCTATATCCATACTAGACACGACGGGAGTCGGAACATTTATTTTTTTTAATGACGTAAATGGAATAAATTATTACATCGTTTTGAAACATAGAAATTCTATTGAAACATGGAGCAACGTTGGATATACTTTTTCATCTAACTCATTAACTTATAACTTTACAAGTGCTTCAAGCAAAGCATTTGGTGACAATCAAATCCTGATAGACAATACACCTGCGAGATTCGCAATATATGGTGGGGATGTAAACCAGGACGATGTTGTTGATGGTAGCGACATAGCAATAATAGATAATAATGCTTTTAGCTTTGTAACGGGATATGTCAAATCGGATGTAAACGGGGATGATGTTGTTGACGGAAGTGATGCCGCAATAGCGGACAATAATGCGTTTAATTTTGTGGGCATGATAAGGCCGTGAAACATCAAACATGAGGCATGAAACACTAGACGCTAAATTAAAAAAACAAAAATAATTCGTAACTGATATTCGGAAAAAAAACAAGCCAGTCAAGTGCACTCGTTCGAAGATAGATTTTTGTTAACAGAACTGGGTTGTTTGCAGTGAGAGTATTCTTGACTTTTTGAGATATCCCATAGATCGCAAGTTAGAGAAACTTACGTCACCGTTTAGCTGATTTGAAAATGGACTTATTATCTTCAACAAGATTTCACACGGTCGCACCCAGTCAGAGAGTCTCCATTCTTTATTATGCTTACACATTCTATCAAATCTTACACATCCTTCCTTTGCTTAACCTGATCTATATCAGAGGCAAAAGGTTTAACGCTGGTCAGGTAAACTCCGAATTCAATTGCATCATTGGGTGCATTTATAGAGACAAGTTTCATACTATCTACTTTCAAAGTGTAGGTAGGATTTTGTGCAAAGGTATTTTTAACGAAAAGTAAAAACACTGCTAAAAGAAAAAGTGATTTTATTTTCATGATACGTCCTTTTTTGTTTGAGATTCTATTGAATACTTTGCACAATTGAACCACATAGTAACATAGGTCAATAGAAACTGAATTTTACATTTAAATTATATGATTTGAACTATGTTCCTATGTTGTTTATAAACCGTCAATGAACGGTGAGCAGTCATTTAACCATCATCATCCTCTTCGTCATCACATAATCATTCACACTCAATCTATAAAAATAAACTCCGCTTGATAATCTATTTGCATTGAATTGAATTGTATAATATCCGCGGTTTTAAATTCATCTATTAACTTTATTATCTCTCTTCCCGAAATATCATAAACTATTAATCTCACCTTCCCATCTTTCGGCAGATCATAATCAAACTTCGTAGATGGATTAAACGGATTAGGATAATTTTGTGACAGATTATAATCAGCCGGAATCCCCACGTCAACTCCATTAGTCAAATTGAAGTACTCAAAGTTTCCATTAAAATCAATTTGCTTCAATCTAAATTTATATTTTCCGCTGATTAGTACTCTATCATTGAAAAAATAATTTTGTGGAATTGAACTTGTGACATTGCCATTTACTGATCCTGCTATTGACCATTGACCAACTTGTCCCGACCCCTTCAGATTGACTATTAATCTCTCAATTTCAAATGTTGAATTATTTAATTCACTAGTTGTTGCCCAATTCAATGTCACATTGTCTCTGCTGACTGATGATGACTGTTGCTTTTCAGCAAGGCCAGAAGCCAGCAAGCTTTTACCAAGGTCTTCTACACCGGATGGCTTTAGTCCTAGAATAGATGGAGCTGATATTATTTCGATGTTATAATTCAATTACTTCACGCTCATTAGAAAGTTATAAGAAATCGTTCATATCTCAACCGGGTTTTGTATTATAACATTTATTAAATTGATGTTCAACACTCCGTATATCCGTCAAAGGCGTAGAAGCCACTGCTGTCCAAAATAATTTTATAGAGTACTAAATTATTTACTTAAGTTGACTGCTTCGATTGCTAAACTTTTTTTCTGCCACGAATTTCACGAATTAGCACGAATTATGAAAGTTAACCATTAAAAGAATTCGTGTAAATTCATGAAATTCGTGGCAAGCTTTTGTTTTTAAAAATGTAGCAGTCAACTTGAGTTATTTAATTAAGATTTATTTTCCAAATAAAATTTTGCAGTTTAGAACCAATTCCTCTGACGTTTTCTTGTATAGCTTAAGTAGAAGGTAACGAGAAATTAAACGCAAAGGTACAGTACCTTTGCGGTAATAATACACTTTTTAAGTAACGCATCACGGAGAAGTTTTCTGTGATTTCAATATCTAAAGTAAAATCTTCCATTCTATTCAATAAAGAGTTTTGGACGGATGTGCGTAGAATCAATCGAATCCTGAAAGTTAGAATATCCATACCATTACCAAAATAATACTGCTGATAATAAAAAGAGTAAATGAAATTTCGAAAAGAAGGGCTTTGACGAATGAGAAAGAATGCGTAACTTTCAGGTACTAATTTTAAGGCGATTAAATGATAAAAAACAATTACTTCATTTTAACCGGAGCAATGGGTGGAGGAAAATCCACAATTTTAAATCTATTACGAGAAAAGGGATATCTCTGTGTTGATGAACCCGCTAGACACATTTTGGCAGAGCAAAGAAGTATTGAAGGTGATGGAATTCCAGAAAAAACTCCGGAGCTATTCAATCAATTAATGTTTTCAAGATCAATTAATCAGTATAAAATAAATTCAAAATATAACGATGTTATATTTTTCGATAGGGGAATCCCGGATTTGGTAGGTTATGCAGATATGTTAAATACAAATAATAGCGTTTATCTAAATGCAGCAAAGGTTTATTTATATAATAAAAATGTATTCATGTTTAATGGCTGGGAAGAAATTTATACTACTGATGATGAGAGAAAAATGGAATTTGATTCCGCAAAAAAATTTGGAATTAATGTTTCAAACATATATAAAGAATTAGGGTATAATGTTATTGAAGTTCCGTTTGATTCTGTAGAAAAAAGAGTTGAATATATTATAAATTTAATTGAGGATTTGTAAAACTAAATCCCAGTTACGTAGACTAATGCTAAAAAAATCAAGGGTTACGAAATGATTAAGTACTCTGTTTGGGAGATTTTACTCATTGATGTGACCATTTTTTATTAACGCTATATCAACCATGTTTACTGTATTTGTGTATTCACCCACTACTGAGTTTCCACAGTGAGTTTACTGTATCAACTTCTACAAAACCTGACTTGCTTTCATTCCATTGATCTTTTTTTATTGGTATTAATTCTCTTATCATCGAGCCCGGGCGGGTTGTGCTCAGCCCTCGCTTCTGATACCTGCCGCGAAATTCTGACAATAGTCTGTCTATTGTAGCCGGAGATATTTCTCGCAATAGAGTCTCTTTTTTTTTGTCAAAATGTCCTTTTCACTTTTATACCATACCAACCAATATGGTATTATGGCGTTCAGGCGGGGAGAATATTAAATTTGTTGATATCCATAAGTCTTTCAGAAATTGTATTATCTCCGGGGTATTGTACTTTGGTTTGGGACCTGGCTTGTGCTTCTTTTTATCTTTGATGATTAAAGATTTTGTGTTGATTAATCGAATTGCATGCTTACGATTGTAATCACATATCTTACAGAACTCGTCAAGTATTTTTTGCTTCTCTTCCTTTTTTACTTTTAAATACCTCTTTCTGACTTCTATGAGATATTCGTCCTTAGATTTTTCACTCATAATTTCCCCGCATTTTTCTATTTAAACACGGTTACATTAATTATGACGCAACGGCCTATTTTTCAAGCGACCCTGGGTTACATTAATTATGACTTAATGCGACTCCTTTTTTACTTAGTAATAGTTACCTTTTTTATGAGGCAACCCGAGTCAGGTACGTGTGTATCAAAAGAAAAGTCCTTGACATTTTTGAATGTATTTTATAAGTTGCACTTGAATTAAGAATTATGTTTCAAAATATGAAAGTACAAAAACTTTTTCTGTTGAATGTTTTTCACTTATTGAAAAAATTTTTATCTGTTGCGACTCTACCTCTCTAGGATTTTACTCAATCAAAATCTGATAATTTAATGCAATTAACATTGCAAGTACGAAAAGATATTGCTATGGATCTACACCAACTTCATCCTGTAGAACCGGAATCCAAAGAATTGTTAAGTATACTAAGTAAGTCTGAGTCCGAATTGAAGCCGATGCACCCAAATGTAAATGATCAAAATCTCGCGGCATATTTTTTTGCTATAGTTCCGGACTCTATAGATGCAGAAAAAGTAATTAGTAAACTTCAATCGAATAAAGCAGTTGAGGCTGTGTATTTTAAGCCTCGAGATGAAGCACCATAAAAGTAATGATTCTTCATAATTTAACGAGAAAAAAATATTATGGCAAAATCCAAAAAATCTTTAAAAAGCGTCAATACAAATAAAAGTAACGCATCAACTGCAGAATATCGGTTTGGGAGTGAGCTCATTGTAATAGTAAAACCCGAAGCTGGATTACAAGCAACAAGTGATGGAATTGCATCTATAAAGGGTGCTGATACTAATCCTTTATCAAAATTGCTGAAGTCGGAAAAAATTTCGATGCAGCCCTTATTCGGTGCCAGTGAAGAAAGGTTAAAGCTTGAGGCTGATTCTCTTTCTCCTTCTTCCGAAACTAAAATTCCAGATCTTTCAATTTATTACCAAATTGTTGCACCAGAAGAAAAGTTAGAGGATTTAGCGATACTTCTCTTGCGACAAGATATTGTTGAAGCCGCCTATGTAAAACCACCCGGTGAACCGCCTGTTTTGAAGGGAGACGCTTCAACTATGCTTAACGATATGACTCCTTCTGAAATTGATGCACCTCCAGTGACACCTAATTTCGTTTTACGTCAGGGTTATCTTGATGCTGCCCCCGGCGGTATAGATGCCCGTCATGCATGGACTTTGGCCGGTGGAAGGGGAAATAATGTAAATATTATTGACTGTGAATGGGGTTGGCGTTTTAATCATGAAGACTTAAGGCAAAATCAAGGAGGTATAGTTGCAGGTACTGGTTCTACTGCAGATGACCATGGTACTGCGGTAATAGGTGAAATAGGAGGTGATATCAATGCAATTGGCATTACGGGAATCTGTCCGGATGCCAGAGTAAGTGCCGTGGCTTTTTCAATGCCCTCAGCAACTGCCATTCGTGAAGCAGCAAATCGATTGCGACCGGGTGATATTATCCTATTGGAAATTCACCGACAAGGTCCCGGAGCAAGCGGAGCTGGTCAGGATGGCTACATTGCTATTGAATGGTGGCCGGATGATTTTGATGCTATTCGCTACGCTATAAGCCGTGGAATAATTGTAGTAGAAGCCGCGGGTAACGGATTTAGGAATCTTGATAATGCAATATATAATGTAAGGCCCAGTGGCTTTCCTGCAAGCTGGACTAATCCTTTTAATCGTTCCAATCGAGACTCCGGAGCTATTGTGGTTGGAGCAGGCGCTCCCCCTCCTAATACTCACGGTCGAAATCACGGTCCTGATAGATCTAGACTTGATTTCTCAAACTGGGGGGCATTGATTGACGCACAAGGTTGGGGTAGAGAAGTTACTACGTGTGGTTATGGAGATTTACAGGGAGGCACTGACAAAGACCTTTGGTACACTGATACCTTCAGCGGAACTTCCAGTGCATCGCCAATAGTTGTAGGTGCCTTAGGATGCCTACAAGGAATGTTGCGTGCTCAAGGAAGAATTCCTTTATCACCTGCTCGGGCAAGAGAAGTGCTTCGCGCAACAGGATCAGCCCAACAAGATGCTCCCGGACGACCAAGTTCACAAAGGATAGGTAACCGTCCGAATTTAAGGCAACTTAGTGCTCTTGTCCTTCAAACGAATTTTTGGGTGGGAGTACAATTTCGTGGTACAATCCCCGCACACCAAACTCAAAGATGGTTTACATTTAATTGGCCTGCACATTGGCATATTATTTGGACAGTAGTTCCAACTAACCCACGACCGGGAGGTCCACAAATCAAATGGCGCGTTCAAGTTGAGCGTGCTTCAGATAGGTTCATAACTTACTGGATTAACATCACTAACGTCAGTGCATCTCCGGTAGACATTGAAGCAAGATTCGCTGTTCTCGGGTGGTAAAATTAAAAAAGTGATTAAAAAAAATTTTTATAAAATTAAAAAATGAGGGAAGTATAATGAGAGTAGGAGTACAGTTTACCGGAACACTTGCAGCTGGTCAAACCCAGCGTTGGTTTACATTCAATTGGCCTCAACAATGGCATGTGGTATGGTATGTAGTCCCAACTTCGCCTAGAAGTGGGGCACCTCAAATTGAATGGTCAGTAGAAGTTGAACGGGGTTCGAGCACTAATATAACTTACTGGATTACAATCAAAAATCTGACTCCGGTTTCGGTAAATATAGAAGCCCGGTACGCAGTATTAAATTAGGAGGGAAAAACTATGAGAATTGTAATAGAAACAGAAGAAAGTACAAGCAGTAAAACATCTATTCAGATGCCTAACTATGAAGATGTTGCTAATAAAAAAGATGGGGGAAGTCCATCGGAAGCACTGGTTAAAGCAATTGCAACTAATTCGCCGGCAATGCTTGATACTTCCGAAGCAACAGATGTCATTAATGCAAATCAAGCTTCCGAATGGATGAATGAGTCTGGTACAAACTCTACGACTATGTATATGACTTCGGAAGATAATAATGCAGGAGCAGCTCCTAATTGAAGAGATATATATTGTTATATTCAAGGACAAATGTAGCAGTTTTATAACCTTATAAAGATAGGGACTATTAAAAAGGGTTAGTAATTCTTTTATAATTAATAAACACTCCCTATGACTAATCAAAACCTCTTGGATGAGCATATATTCTTTTATTAAGATGCACCTATGTACACGATAAAAAATTAACAAGAAAGTTGAACTGATTAAGTTTTTCATCAATAAACAAAAGAACCGACCTTAAGTAATCGAATCGTTTTATAAAAAGACTTATTTCTTTTCTTCCGTGATTCTTTACCTTAATTTTTATCGATTCGTCAATCCATACTCCTGCTTAAGTATGAGCATAGAAATGCTATGGTAACTAAAAATATTAGCTTCTAATGAAATGTCATTTAAGCATACCGTCTTTACTTTTATTAAAGCCAATATGAAAGATGATATGAAATTTTAAATTGTTGTTGAAGTATATTTTCTAATTTAGTAATATCTCTCATAATCTGGCTCCTTTACTATTTAATTTGTAAGTGGTTTTACAAAAATAGTAATTTTGAGTCAGATTTTTATTTTTTATTCAAATTTTTATCGTGTACATAGCGTTATCATATCGGTCAGTTTTAATCATTTTAATTCAATGTAGTGTTAGTTAGTTTTGCAATATGTTAAAAAAAATATTAATATTCGCAGGGGTTTTAATTGTGCTGTTCTTTTTAGTAAACAGTGTAATAATGCCATTATATGTGAAGCATTCCGATACGGTCAAAGTGCCGAAAGTTACTGGAATGAATTACATGGATGCAAAAATGATAATTGAAGAATCAAGTCTTGAGATCAAACAGGGAGACGTTAAGTATGATGAAAATATCCCGATCGGACAGATATTAGATCAGAACCCACCTGCAGAAGAAATGGTGAAATACGGTAGAAGAATTTATGTCACGATATGCGGTGGTGAACAACTTGCCGATGTTCCGAATCTTAAAGGAAAATCTTTGCGGGATGCCAAGTTTACTCTCGAACAGCGAGGATTAAAACTGGGTGAAACTGTAAGGAAAAATACAAATGAATTTCCTGAAGACTTTGTAATATCCCAGGTCATACAGCCTACTAGTAAAGTAAAAAAAAATTCTGCGATCGATCTAATTCTTAGTGACGGACCTGTTGTTGGCGACCTGAAGGTTCCTTCTCTGACGGGAAAAACTCTTGAAGAAGCAAAGAAAATCATAACCGATAGCAATCTTAAGCTTGGTAAAATTACTTATCAGACAAATAATGAACTTCCGCCAGGACAGATCGTTGATCAGTATCCACAAGTTGAAAAATCGGCAAATGAAAATACTACCATAGATCTATTCGTTTCAAAAAAGAAACCTGTGATAAAAATCGAGAGAGTTGAAGAGGGAAATGAGGATATTCCAAAAGATAATCAACCTGAAATCCCCGACGAAACTTCCAAGAAACCAGAACCTCAAAAAGAAAAGCCGAAGGATGATGATAAAGAACCAACTTCAACCGATAAGAAAACTGACAAGAAACAGACAGGACCTACAATAAAAAAGGAAGAGAGTCCGAAGAAAGATGATAAGAAAAAAGACGATGGTTTGGATAATAAAGATAATAAGTAAAACTGATTTTCTTTTACCGCAAATTAGGCCAAAGTAAATCACTATTCTGACAATTTACACTACAGATTCACAGATTTTCGAATAAATATATTCAAAATAAATCGGTGAATCCGCCGCGGCGGAGTGGTAACAAAACTCTCAAAGAGTCTCTTCTTAAATTAAAATTCTAATGAAAAAAATTTGTCCTTCGATACTTTCCGCGGATTTTGCAAAATTAAAAGAAGAAATTATTGAAGTTGAAAAAGGAGGAGCTGATATAATTCATTGCGATATAATGGATGGCAGCTTCGTTCCGAATATAAGCTTTGGCGCTAAGATAGTTTCGGACGTAAATAAAATAACGGACCTTCCTTTAGACGTTCACCTTATGATTAATAATCCCGATAAATTCATCGGACAATTTCATAAAGCAGGAGCAGACCTAATTTCAGTTCACTGTGAAAATAATCTTCACCTGAACAGAACCATAAATCAGATTAAAGACCTGGGAATAAAAGCGGGAGTTGTAATAAATCCTGCAACACCTGTATTTATGCTTGATGATATTATAGAGTACGCGGATTACATTTTGATTATGAGTGTTAACCCGGGCTTCGGTAATCAGAAGTTCATTCCAAGCTCGATCAAAAAGATCAGACAGTTAAAAGAGAAGATCGAAAAAAATAATTATAAGTGCTCTATCGAAGTAGACGGTGGAATCGGAGTTGAAAATATAAAATCGATTTCCGACGCAGGGGCGGATATGTTTGTATGCGGCGCTTCGATCTTCGA
>Ga0180121_10001446_pt1 | contig 10106 bp, 7 predicted proteins | sample AntDrymUQ5402106_2_FD_129676 | JGI IMG/M metagenome (GOLD analysis project Ga0180121, IMG submission 129676) | Polar desert sand microbial communities from Dry Valleys, Antarctica - metaG UQ540 (21.06) (version 2) (version 2) | ecosystem: Environmental > Terrestrial > Soil > Desert | place...
GATGTGGTCTCATTTCCAAACCTTTTCGAAATGGAACAGCCGTGTCGCGCGTCAGTAAAACGCCCCCCTTCCGGCTTCGCCGGCACTCCCCCCTCCGGGGGGAGAAACCGCCGGCACTCCCCCCTCCGGGGGGAGAAATCGCCGGCTCCCGCCTTCGGGGGGAGAAACCGCCGGCACTCCTTCTCCGGGGGGAGAAATCGCCGGCTCCCGCCTTCGGGGGGAGAAATCGCCGGCACTCCCCCCTCCGGGGGGAGAAACCGCCGGCTCCCGCCTTCGGGGGGGAGAAACGGTTAGCCGGGGAGGAAGTAGATGAGGCCGTTGGCCAGGAGTTGTTCCTGGACTGCCGCCGGGGAAACCTCGCGGACCTCGATGCCGTTGCGGACGGCCAGTGCGGCGATGATCCCCACTGCCTGCCCGCTCCAGATCTCTTCAGGTTGGGTCCGGACCGCGGCCGCAGCGGAGCGGGCGACGCTCGCCGAGCGCGCCATTCCCGGCATGAACCCGTCGATCGAGGCGGGGATGAACACGCCCATCGGCACCTCGAAGAGTCCAAATCCGGCGCCTGACTCCGGCTCGGTGCAGCCGTGAAAATCCGAGAAGTACCCGCCGAGCATCACCGAGTTGGCGAAGCGATGAAACCCACGCACGTCGTTGGACAGGTCGGCCGAGGTGAGCGATTCAACGCCGGCCAAGCGCCGGCCCTCGCGCACATAGGGGGCCAGCGGCATGTGCACTTCGATCGCGTCGGGGATCTGGGGGCTCCACAGCATCCGCTGGCCGGAGCTGTAGTTCTGGGTCGTGTCGATGCCCCAATCCGTGACCCCGAGCTCCCAGCGCAGATACCACAAATACGCATAGGTCTTGTCGATCGCGGTCGTGAACTCGCTGATACGGGTCGCCGGGTTTTCGATCGCAGCCAGCGAGAGCGGATAGTCGTTGGCATAGTTGACCCCGGTACGCGTGATCGACGGCACGCCGTCGGTCGTCGAGTAGTCGCGGCGGTCGGCCAACGCTCGATATTGGGTTTCGGTCGCCACGTCCCAGGGGGTGATCCCGGGCCCGGTGGTTCCACGGTCGGGCACGTTGAGGACACTCCCGCGGAACGATTCGAGCCACCTGTCGAACTCGGTCCCGTACACATCAAAGAGCTGTTGGGCGGCCTCGCGGGTCGGGACGAGATCCTCCGGCGGGTTTCCGGGATACCAGGAACGGATGGCGAGCCAGGTGGTGTCCTGCACACAGCCGCTGTCGCTCCCAAGCTCGTAGTCGAGCCCCTCGACCAGCGGGTAGAGATCGGAGAACTCGGTGGCGTCGATGACGACGGTGGCCCCATAGGTGGAGCCGTCGGCCAGAACCCCGGTCACTTTGTTGCCCGTTTGCAGAACCCCGTCGATCTGAACGATGTTGTGTACGTCGACTCCGGCGTCACTCAATGCGCCTCTGAAGAACTGATCAACAAAGTAAGGCTCCGGGCAAAGGGAGTCATCGACGAAGTAGCAATCCCCGGTTTCCCCGGCGGGATAGATCGCCTGCACAAAGGCTGCGAGTTCTCCGTACATGCCGGAGCGACGTAATACGGCGTGATTGCTGCCTTCGTCCATCGTCGAAACACCGGCCGATCCGGCCTGGCCTCCGAAATACGCGTACTCGGTCAACAACGCGACGTTGGCGCCGAGCCGAGCGGCGGTGACCGCTGCCCCGATGCCTCCCAAGCCGTCGCCGACGACGACGACGTCGTAGTCGAAGGCCTGAGGTGGGGGGATCCCGATCGTTGTCGGTGGGAAGCCCGAGGTTGGAGTCGTGGGATCAGGGATGGTCGTCGTCGTGGTCGTTACGTCATCGGTAGTCGTTGTGCCGAAAAGGGTGGTCTCGGTAGTTGAGGTTGTAGACGTCGGGGGCTGCTCCGGCCAGAAAACGATCGCAGCAATTACTAACAGAATGAGGACTGCGGCCCCAACCAGGATGTAACGGAGACGGCGGTCACGGCCGCGTTGTGGTGGAGGCGCAGTCACGTGCGATCGATGCTATGCGCCGAGGCCGATTATCCAGGCTCGGGTCGATGTCCCTCAAACAGCCAGTTCCCGACCTCGAAGGAAACCCGGAGAGACGTTCCGACGAGCTCTCGCTCGGCCGGATCGGAGAGGCCTCGATAGCGCGCTAGGCGGTTGTTGACCTCTGCGAGATACGAGGCGAGCCGCTCTTGGATCTCCGCCATGAGCTCAGGCGGTTTGTCGGCGTGCACCATCGACCACTCCTCCGACGCGGACTGCAACGCTGACACCTCCTCCGCCAATAGCTCCACCGTCGCCTGGTCAGCATGGGGGACTGCGAGCATGCGCAACATGATGCCGACCCGTGAGAAGGCGGCCAGGTAGTAGTCGACGGTGCCGTAGAAGTAGGTGTCGTATGCCGTCGCATCAGGGAAGAAGGCCTGGTGCAACCGGCGGGCATCCTCGAAATCGAGCAAGGTGATGCCGGGAATCTTGTAGTGCCCGTCGCTGCGGACGTACTTCACCGCGTTGCCGTTGGGAATCTCCAAAAACACCCGTCCGTTCCGAGCCAGCATCGAGGACAGGTTCCTAACCGCCTGTTCGACGTTCGTGACATGCTCGAGGACGTCGTTGCAGATGATCACGTCAAAGCGGCCCAAACGGGCGGGCACCGCGGGATCGGTCAGATCGACCTGCTCCAAACGAGCCTCGACCTCGTAGTCAGAAAGCAGCAGGGGGGCGAGCTCGAGCACCCGGGGATTCGTGTCGATTCCGACCACCTCGCGAGCCCCAGCCCGTCCCGCGGCCACCATGAAACCTCCGTACCCGCAGCCAACGTCGAGGACTCGTTTTCCTTTGAGGGCGTAGGTGCCGCCCAGCATGCCGACGGCGGTGAACCCGCGCTCGGCGGCAGTGAGGGTGAAATCGGCCCACATCTTTTGGGTCTCGGGGAGCGACGCGCTGTCCTCCACGCCATAGTGCGCCAGCACCGCCCTTCGAAAGCTGTCGCCCTGGGGAGGACCGCCAATCACCGGTGAAGGTGTTCGGAACCGGGCGAGCTGCTTTTGTGCTCGCCATTTCACCCCGTGCACCATGCGGCGGGGGTCGAGCCACTTGCTACGGGTCACCGGAGCGATCGTATCTAGCCTCTCACTCCGTCGATGTCCCTGCCTGTTTATGACTCCGCGCTTCCTCGACGTCCCTTAGTAACTGAGTTCCAGAATCTGTGGACCCATCGAGGACTTTTGCGGTTGTTGGTCAATCGCGAGCTGTCGGTCCGTTACAAACGTTCCAGCTTCGGGGTTTGGTGGACGCTTCTCAACCCGATCCTCACCACTGCGATCATGTGGGTGGTCTTCAGCCAGATCTTTGGTCAGGGTCGGTTTGGGGTCTCCAGCGACGAACCCTACGTCGTCTACCTGCTGGCCGGGGTCCTCTTCTTTACCTTCTTCAGCCAGGGACTGCTGGCGACGGGTTCGGCGATCACCGGGTCGGCCAGCATCCTCACCAAGGTTTACGTGCCGGCGGAAGTTTTCTCGTTCGCCACCGCGTTGGCCGGTGTCGCCAACTTTGCGATCAGCCTGGCACCCTTGCTCGTCGTCCAATTGATCGCCGGAGTGGGGATTCCGTGGACGATCCTGCTCTCACCCGTCCCGGTAGTGGCAATGCTGGCCCTCGTCACCGGGTTGGGAATGCTGGTGGCCGCCGCCGCCGTCCGTTTTTACGACGTCATCGAGCTCACCCGGGTGTTGGTGATCCTCCTCACCTACGCCACCCCGGTCTTCTACCCGATCTCGATCATTCCCGAGCGCTTCCTGAGCTTCGTCTACGCCAACCCGCTTTTCAGCTACCTCGAGGTTTTCCGCTCGCTGTTCTATCGCGGCGAGATCCCTCCGCTCTGGCAGTGGGCGATGGTCGTGGGCTCGGCCCTGGTGGCGTTGGGCCTCGGGGTGTGGGCCTTCTCGCGCTCCTGGCGCAACCTGGTGTCCTCGCTGTGACCGACCAAACCCAAGCTGGGGAGACGCTCATTGAGGTGATGTCGGTTGGCCTCTCCTATCGGATGTCCCACGACCGTGCCGGGACCATTAAGGAATTCGCCTTCCAGTTCCTCCAGCGCCAGCTCGTCACCGAGGAGTTCGTCGCCCTGGCCGATGTCTCCTTTGAGGTCAAGCGAGGGGAGGTGTTCAGCCTCATCGGTCCCAACGGGGCAGGGAAGACCACGTTGATGAAGGTCGTGGCCCGGGTCCTGCCCCCGTCACGCGGTCGCGTTGTGGTGAGGGGGGTAGTGGCGCCGATGATCGCGCTCGGAGCCGGCTTCAACCCCGAGCTCGCCGGCTATGAGAACATCGTCCTCTTTGGCACCCTTCTCGGTCGCGACCCCGACGAAATGCGTGAACGTGTCGGGCCTATCGCCGAATGGGCGGAGCTCACCGATTTCCTCGACGTGCCGGTCCGTTCCTATTCGTCGGGAATGCTCGCCCGGCTCGGTTTCGCGGTCGCCTCGGATATCGAACCCGATGTGCTCGTAGTCGACGAAGTGTTGGCGGTGGGGGACGAGAGCTTTCAGCGCAAATCGGCGGCGAAGATGAAACAGATGATGGCGGGCGGCACCGCGGTTCTCTTCGTCTCTCACGATCTCAAGGTGGTCGAGACCCTTTCTGACCGTGCCCTCTGGCTCGATGGCGGGCGGGTGCGGATGCTCGGACCGGCGAAAGAAGTGGTGGACGCCTATCGGGGGTCAGTGGAATAGCGCCGAAAGGAACTCTGGGGGGATTTAGGACGTTAAACTCCGTAGCCGGTCCTCTTGATGGCTCACAAAGTGACTAATCACTAGGATCAGCGGCCCTGGTAGATCCAGGGTTCAAGAAACCGTTCGAGCGGACCAGGAGGGGTAGACGCGGAGGGTTTGATAGTCAGACAAAGCCAGATATAGCGACGTGGCCATGTTGGCTAACAGAGCTTCGCGCCACCCAGCGGTCCGCCAAAAGGTCTCGACTGAGGGAAGCGCAACGGATACCGGATCTGGACCCGTCAGCGTTCTAACGTTCCCTAGTCCCACGGATGGAAAGAAAAGTAATCAACAAGAAAGGAAGGGCATAGTGCCAAAACAGGTACTTACCCGGCGACGGTCGTGGACCGCCCGGATTGTTGTCCTTGCCGTGGCGTTCAGCCTTATAGCTGTAGCGCTGCCGGCAAGCGCACATTCAATCGCGATCGACACGACTGTCTCCTGCCCCTCGACGACGCCGAGTGCCGGATTCACTGATATCAGTGCGTTTGGCACCGATGTGCAGTTGGCGATCAACTGTCTGGCGGCGTTCGACATCACCCTGGGGACGACGGCCACCACCTACTCGCCTAACGACGTAGTTTTGCGGTGGCAGATGGCTTTGTTCCTAGTCCGCCAGGCGGCTGTTCACGGCATCGCCGTGCCGGCGCCGCTGCCGCAGGGCTATACCGACATCGCCACTTTGCCGCTGGCGACTCAGGACGCCATCAACCAGGTGACGCAACTTGGCATCTCCAAGGGGACCAGCACGACCACGTTCTCCCCGAACGACGGCGTGACCCGTTGGCAGATGGCCTTGTTCCTGCGCCGGTTGGCTGGTCTGGTCGGCATCACGGTGACCGACGACCCGGCTCATAACCAGTTCACCGATATCGGCGCCTACAGCGCTGAGATCCAGGCCGCCATCAACTTCCTGGCCGATGCGCATATCGCGCTCGGTACCGGAGGCAGCCTGTTCTCGGGCAACGAGTTCGTCACCCGTTGGCAGATGGCGTTGTTCTTGACTCGGGTGTTGGCAGCCGATGGCATTGCCCAGCCGCAGGTGTTGGTCACGGTCACCCCGACCGACGACGTAACCCTGGCGACGGGTAACGCTCGCGCCTACACCGCCACCTTCAAGAACCCGGACGGCACCCCTTATACGGGCGCAGTCGGCTTGGCTCTGTTCGAGGAAGTGGGAGGCGTGGTTCAGTACGACTTCGTTCCGCCCCCGACCGCGACCTTTGAGTCCGTTAGTGACGGTTTGATCATTACCGGTACAACGGCCGAGGGCTTCCCGGGCACCGATGGCATCGTCACCTTCCTGGTGCGCGACATCGCCGATGTCACCGAAACCATCGTTCCGGTGGCTTACGAGGACATCAACAACGACAACGACCCCGAGATCACCGGCAACAACCCGCCGGCTGAGGCCTATGGCGTTGGTGGCGCAGTCACCTTCACCGCCGGACCACTGGCGGAATGCATAGGTGGCGCGTTCACTGACGATGTATCGGCCGTAGACAAGCCGAACGATCGGTTCGAGACCCTTGTAGGAACGTGCAGCATCAACTACGACTCCAACGACATCTTGTTGATCGGCGGAGTTGCCACCGACTTGGCTACCTTCGAGGCAGCCCTCAATGTCGGTGACACGGTGACCGGTACCTACGAACCTGCTACAGGCGATCAGTCGACGATCGATATCTCGAACGATGTCGACCCGGCCCTGACGATCACGAATCCGGCAGCGCCGGTGACGGTCGATGCGTTGACATACACCATCACGGGAACGGGCATCGTCGGTTACACGGTCCGTATCTACAACGACGTCGATAACGACGGAGTCGTCGATGGACCAGTAGCTGCGACAACGATCGTTGCCGCGGATGGAACTTGGTCGGCGACGGTCAACTTGACGCAGAATGCGGCGAATAACTTCCTCGCAGCTCAGCGTTCAACCCCAACCGGCACTGACGGAGCCCTCGTGGACGTCCCGACGATCACCGAGGGTGCGAGCTCTGCTCCGACCCTGCTGTCGACGGTTGGCGCCAACGTGGCGCCGAGTGCGGTCGGAACCCTGAGCCCGAACGACACCATCACTATCACCTTCTCGGAGGCGGTAGCTGACACGGGGGCCAATAGCCTCACCGTGTTGGACGTCGATGGCACGACGGCCACTCTTACCTGTGGCTCGAACGTCACCTGCGTCCTTAGTGCCGACGGGCTGACGTTGACGGTGACCATCACCAACGTGTTGGTCACGTCCGGTGGGACCACGGGCGGTATCAACACCCAGGCCGACATCACTTCGATCACCGGTTACACGGCGGTCGACGATGGCGCAGCGATCAACGTTGCCGGCAGTGGCGGTGGCCGTACCTTCACCTTCTAATCCACCAACGCTGTCCTGACTCAAGGTCAGCAACCGAAGGGCCCCGGGAAACCGGGGCCCTTCACTTGTGTCAACCGCCGTTGGGGAACGAGCGGCGTGTCGGCTACGTTTAAGCCCTAGCTAGCAAGATGGAGGGAGGTCTTTATGCCGGTACTTCGCCGGAAATCTGTCATTGCCGTCGTCGCCGTGCTCTCGTGTGTATTGGCGCTGCCTTCGAGTGCGCACTCGGTGCCGATCGACACCACGATTTCATGTCCGGCGAGCACCCCCAGCGCCGGGTTTACCGACCTGGCCGGGCTCGACGCCACCACCCAAACCGCGATCAACTGCGTCTTTGCCTTTGGGATCTCGCGAGGCGTAACGGATACCGCCTTCAATCCCCACGGTGCAGTGACTCGTCAGGAAATGGCATTCTTCATGATCCGCCAGGCAGCCGCCCACGGTTTGACCATTCCATCCCCAGTGGATCAGGGCTTCACTGACATCGCCGGTTTGCCGCTGGAGACCCAGAACGCGATCAACCGGGTGGCCCAGATGGGGATCAGCACCGGCACCAGCGAAACCACTTTCTCCCCGAACCAGTTCGTCACCCGGTGGCAGATGGCCCTGTTCCTTTACCGGCTGGCGCAACAGGCTGGCGTGGTTGTCACCCCCGACCCGACGGGGGAGCCACTCACCGACATCGGCGCCTACTCGTCTGACATTCGGACCGCGATCAACTACTTGGCCAATGGGCACATCGTCGTCGGCACCAGCCCAGGCATCTTCTCAGGTGACTTGTTCGTGCTCCGCTGGCAGATGGCTCTCTTCATCACCCGGGTGCTGGCTGCCGACGGCATCACCCAGCCCTAGCGGACCCGCGTGAACGTGGGTCGCAGACTGACCGTCGTAGCGGCGTTGCTGACGCTCACGATGGGGTTGGCCTCGCCGGCGCGAGCCTTGATTACGGTGGCCTGTCCGGCCAATCTGCCGTCGGGCGGATTCAGTGACTTAGGCGGTTTGAGCACGGATGCCGTCGATGCGATCGATTGTGTCGCCCACTACGGGATAGCCCTCGGGACGTCGGCGACGTCGTTCAGCCCCAACAACTCGGTTATGCGCTGGCAGATGGCGCTCTTCCTCACTCGGACCGTGAAGGCCTTGGGAGTTACGCTGCCGAGCGGCGTCGGACAGGGCTTCACCGATATCAGCGTCCTGGGCGCCAGCACCCAGGTGGCGATCAATCAGATCCGCCAGCTCGGGATCAGCCTGGGGACATCGTCGACCACCTTCAATCCGTTTGGGGTCGTCCCTCGCTGGCAGATGGCGCTCTTTCTCACCCGCCTGCTCGATGTCGTCAACGTGAGCCTGCCCAACGGTGCTAGCCAAGGCTTCATCGACATCTCGACTCTGCCGGTGACGACCCAGATCGCCATCAACCAGTTGAAACAGTTGGAGGTCGCCCTCGGCACTTCGACGACGGCCTACTCGCCCTTTTCCAATGTGTTGCGGTGGCAGATGGCACTTTTCCTGGCCAGGTCGCTCGAAACCGCCGACGGGTCGCCGTACCGGCTCACCGCCAGCCTCTCGGCCGCTACTGCCCCGACCTCGCAGACCGTGGTCGCAACCGTCACCGTGCGCAACCCCGACGGGACACCGGCGAGTGGCCGGCGCGTCGATCTGTTTGTCGCTTCGTCAATAAACAGCAGCGGGCGCTGCGTCGTCGACGACGATGCTCATGTCGGTGGCGGCGATGCCGGTTCCGGAACGAATTGCACGATCGATACCAGTGATCCTTTGACCAACTCCAGCGGCGTGGCCACCTTCAGCCTCACCCATGACGCGACTCTCGAGGTCGACACCGTCTATGCCTGGACGGGCACGACAGGCGCCATCTTCGACCTCCAGGACGTGCGGGGTGAGGTGGCGGTCCAGCTCACCTGGGTGACGGCGCCTACCGGTCTCACCGTTCCGGCCAACGTCGGCGCCGGCTTTGGAACCACTGCCTCGGTGAAAGCGCAACTGATCGGCCCGGGCGGCGCCGCGGTCAAGCTCGCCGGCCAGAACGTCCGTTTCATGGTCACCCGGGGCGGCCAGACGGTCCTCAATCAAACCGTGATCACGCTGGCCGACGGCAGCGCCACCCTCAATTACGTCGGCCCCGCCGATCCCTCCACAGGCGATGATCCGATGGTCGTCGACACGGTGACCGCTTTCTGGGACAAGGACAAAGACACCGTCGATGACGGCTCGAGCGAGTTCGACGACAGCGGCACCGTCACCTGGGATGACCTCCTGCCACCCGTCACGACCGCCACCCTCAGCCAGTCGACGATCTCCAATCTCGTTGGTGAGTTCGCTTCGATCTCGATCACTGTGCGCGACAAGTTCAGTCAGCCAATCGCCGGCGCCGATGTCACCTTCGAAACCAACCAAGCCGGACCGACAGTCGCAACCACCGATGCCAACGGAGTCGCCACCTTCGGTTACACGGTGGTTGGCACCGGACTCGCCGACTCGGTCGATGCCAGCGTCGATCTTAATGGCGACGGCGACCTCTCCGACCCGGGCGATCTCGGCTTTGGTGCCGTCGCCAACCTCGCCCACTACTGGGTTGCGCTCGCCCCGGCCGTCGGTGGGTCGACGTCCTTCGACGTGATTGCGGACAATGTCGGCGCTAACACCATCGACGTGGTTTCCCTCACCGGAAGCAACTATTACCGGTTGGTTTACGACTCGGGCGACGTCTTCAACGTTGATGGCGGCAGCGCCGACCTGGCGGCCTTCGAATCCGCGCTAACCGGCCTACTCCTCCCCGCCCTGGACGGTGCCGGCGGCATCGAACTGATCACCAACCCCTACACCCCGTCGGGGGTCAGCTCCTTCATCCTTAACACTTAGTTTCTCCCAGGGATAATGGCGTGATAGGTTCCCCCGGTCCGGGTTGACCCGAGCAGACAACTAGGGTGCGCAA